>Ga0209673_1002100_pt1 | contig 14964 bp, 27 predicted proteins | sample AraplaCol_mMS_r2_2_FD_184274 | JGI IMG/M metagenome (GOLD analysis project Ga0209673, IMG submission 184274) | Arabidopsis root microbial communities from North Carolina, USA - plate scrape MF_Col_mMS_r2 (SPAdes) (version 3) | ecosystem: Host-associated > Plants > Roots > Endosphere | place... | reverse complement strand
AGGCTATAATCGAACGACCGGGCCCCTGCCCCGCCGAGCGCTTCCCAAAGGCGGCGGAACTTGATCGCCGCCTCGACCTGGTGCGGCTCAAGGTGCCCCTTCGCAGCCATCATCGCGATCGGGCTTTCGCGAAGGTTCATGGCTGCCGTGACTGTCTTCGGGTTACCAGAGGCGCCGGCATGGATCTTGCTGTAGTGCGGGTTTTCGATCTCCACCAGCTTCATCTTGGCCTGCTGGCTGCCAAGGCCGGTGAATTCGTCGACATTCGCCGCCGTCAGGCCCTTGAACGTCCGCGCTGGTCGCTTCCGTACTTTTTTGGATTCCGCCATTTTCATTCCCTCGCCTATACCCGTTCGACCTGAACTGTCCGGCCGCCGCCGATAAACAGCTTCTCAGCCTTTTCCCGGCGCGCCTGCCGGATGCTTGGCCGGGCATCGAAAACCTCGCCGCGGATCTCCCTTCCGTTCATGAAGGCCACCAGGTGACGGAGGCATTCCTGTGCCGCCTCGCCTTCGGTCCGGAAGACCTTCGGCTTTTCGCCGACATCCATGACGGGAGACGGATGACTGTCGCGGCAAAGCCTGATCATCGCCCAATATCCGAAGCCTCCGGGGATACGCCGGGGATACGCGCTGTATCTATTCATCAGATCGCCGCTCCATCGATGAAGGCGACACGGGGAAGCGTGACCTCGGCGCCGGAGAACGTGACGCGGATCACCCGATCGGCGTGGTGCGCCCGCTGCGCCGGCGTCGCGTCTGCCGGGAGCGATATCCTCGCTGATTGCCTGGCGGGGAATCTGTCACGATGCTTGCCGGCCATTCGGATCACGGTGTTTTTCGTCGAGCCGAACCGTTCCGCGATTTCACGAGCCGATATCCCTTCAGCCCAAAGCTTTTCCGCCACGGCTATGTTGTCATCTGTCCAGAAAAAACTCGTCATCGGAAACTCCTTTCGGATCGTTTTTTTTCAGCTGCGAGGTAGTCCTCGCGGGATTGGAATTTTCGCAGGTGAGAAAGGCTGCCGCTCCGCGGCGGCTTATCGGGCGGCTTCGCGGGCTGGTCTTTCCAGCGATCGTCCGACAGCCACTTCACCGGCGAACACCACTGGCGATCGTCGGCCTTGGCCGCATAGGTTCGAACCCCGGCCAGGATCTCATCGAGGCTGGCGCGCTTGACTGCTTGGGAGAAAGCTTTCTCCGCCGACGGCCTGCCGGTCTTGTTCGGGTAGGCATCCCAAAATCTTTCGAAATCTGGATCGATCACCGGCGCGCACGCGTCTTCCGAACGAAGTGAGGAAGATTGGTTATCGGTTGAAGGTGGCACGCCCGTATCAGTGCATTTGCTTTGCACATGCATTGCATTTGCATCTGATGTCTGGTTTTTCCCCTTGGAATACCGAGCCTCTGCGGCGGCGCGGCGCTTCTCGATGATTTCGTCAGCCTTCTCGAGTTCGGCATCGATGCGCTTGTGCTTCCAGCCAGGGCCAAACAGCATCGCGAGCATGTCGCGGCTCTCTTCCCACTGCTCGGGCGAGAGCTTGGCGATGCGGGCGATAACCCGCTCGTTCTCCGGTAGTGCACCGTTTTGCCAATAGTGCATGATCAGCAGCAGATAGGCGCCGTGCTCCGTCGCCGTCAGGTGTCCGGTGTCAGCGAGGTAGTCGGCGATGTGAAGCGGCATCCACGCGCGGTTGCTCATTTCCACACCTCGACATCGATATTGTAGGCGGCCTTGATGATCTTGCGGACGCGCCGGAAATCGCGGGTGACGACGCCCTTGACGTCGACGACGCGGAAGCGGCCATCCTGGTTATGGTCGATGAAGGCGAAGTCGGCCCGATAGGTGCCGATGATCTCGCCGTTGACGATAAGCTCGAACTTCCGCTGGCGCTCGAAGCCGGAGATGCGGCCGGCGCGCTCCAGAACCTTCAGGTCGCGATAGACTTCCGCCTCGCGCTTGCTGTCGAACGTGATGCCGTCGAAGACGGTCCGCTTGGCGCCGAATTTGTTGCAGCGCTTCGGCTTGGCGATTGCTTCGCGATACTGCTGGGCTGACATGCGCTCGGTCATGCTCGCCTCCGTCCACGCTGGACGCGCTGCTGGTGCCGGCGCTCCATTGCCTCGTTGATGAGACGATCGGCTTGCGGTGGCGTGATGCCGAGTTCTTCGGCAATGCGCTCGACGTCAGGACCGTGGACGGCGTAGGCTTCCAGGAAGGTCATGCTTGGGCCTCCCGAGAAAATTTCACTCGTACGGTATTGAAACGGAAAAATTGAGAAAATACATTTTCCGCCGGCGCAGTGCTGCGGCGCCATCCTTGTTGATCACCAACGTTTTCAGTGAGGTAGCAATGAACGCAAACTTCAAACGCCCCGTCTATCTGAAGGAACGGGAAGGCCTGATTTGTGAGATATTCTCTCTGGCGGATGCCATCGATTTTCTCGAAAGTTGGCCGGAAAAAGACCGGGACCTCGTCCATGAGGCGACCCTCAAGACCTGCTACATGGCCCATGATGGACATAAGCCGCTGGAGGTAGCTCGCGACGCCATTCGCGCGTTCGGCAACAAGAAGGGTATCTTGATGAAGCAGCCTGCAGTTCAGGCCTGGATGATCAAGTCCCCGACCGGCGGCGGCCGCGTTTCTGCCTGATCGGTTCGCATAAGCGGAGAGGCTGCGATCGCGGCCTCTCTCATCCTCCACTAGTAGAGCAACAGCGGCGCAGCGGCCGGCCCGAATCTTCCGGGCGAAGGCATCGCCGCGGCGCCTGGCGTAGGCTTCGAGGAAGTTCATGCGACATCTCCGAATTTGCCAACTTCATCTCCCCATGTCGTCCAGCCGGCCCGGTGGGTGCGGCTGAAGAGCTCCAGCCGGCGAGCGCGCGGCATCAGTCGCTCGGCCTCGCGGTATCCTTCTTCTGGCTTCCGCGAGTGCTCGCGAGCCAGGCCCGGAAACGAGGAACGCACCGACCGCGTCGTCTTTGGCCCGCCGCGCTTGCCGATCAGGATTGGCTCGTTCGATGTGCGGAAGATGTAGCCGGTCCCGAACGCCTGCTTCCCGTTCCTCGTCGTCTTCATCCAGGAGCCGGCAGTAGCGAATGTGAAGCCCCACGCATGAAGCACATCCAGCGCCTGTGGAAGCATCGGGTTAGTGGCCCAGAGCCACAAGAGGCAGTCCGGCGCGGCGAGATCCAGCACCGGCATCGCCTTGATTTCATCCAGCGGCATAAGCCGATACTTCGACTGCGTCGATTTCGATTTATCGCCGTTGTCTGACCACTCCTGCATCTTCCATGGCGGATCGGCCATGATGAAATCGAAGCTATGCGGCTGGAGATCGCCGAAGGGCCAGAGATCGGGAAATAGCCTCACCAGACCTTCCTCCCGCTCTTCCAGACTTTCAGCGTGATCGTGTTGACGTTCGTCCCCACGCTCGCGAAGGAATTCATCGGATTGTCGGAGAAGACGCCGTTGAGCTTGGCGATATGCTCGCGGAAGGCTGTTGCCTTGCGGGTATCGGCAAACTCGGTGTGGGCCGACATGATCGCGACCAGCAGACCGTCGTCCTTGAGGAACTTGAGGGCGTGCATGACGTGGTCGATATCGCGCTCGCGATCGAACGGAGGGTTCATGATGACGCGGTCGTAAAGGCCGGTCGCCGAAGGATTGATCGCCAGGAAGTCGGCGCAGATCACGCGGCCGTAGATGGCAGTCGCCTTCAGATCATTCGCCAGGTCTGGCTGGCATTCGATGCAGTCAACAACGGTGCTCTCCCGCCGGGCCCGCTTGGAGAGTTGCCCTGTTCCGGCAGATGGCTCCAGAACGCGAAGGATGCCCTCTCGGTGATACAGGCTGGCAAGGTCGATTGTGCGCTCTGCGAGGCTGTCAGGCGTCGGGAAGAAGCCGAAATTCTTCGCCATCCCCCTTTTGGGATCATGCAGGCCGCCGTCATCCTCGTGCTTGCGCTCCTGCGGAATGACTTCACCGTAGTATTCGCCGATCATCCGGTTTGCCTTGGCCACCAGGTCATCGCGTTTGAACCACAGATGCGCGTTGCCGTTCTTGAAGATTCGGACGGTGTAGAACTCGCTATGCACTTCCGTCTGGCGAGCCCCGCGACCATCAAGGCGGCGCGCGTTGTCCAGTTCGCCAACAATGCCCGCGTAATCAGCGACAGGCTTCCGCCCGTCCAGGATGAGGAAGGTGCGCTCGATGTCCTGTAAGGTGGAACGATGGTCCCGGTGATAGTTCCACCAGCCGTCGACGCCGAACATATTGTTGAGGATGACGCGGCCGCCGAGCTTCCAGCCCGAGTGCGAGCGGAAGCGCCGATCGAGGTTCGAAAACATCTCTGCGATGCCGCGCCGGAAGATCATCCCAGCTTCAGCCGCGAAGCGCTCGATCGTGGCGTAAGCATTCTCCTCGGTGAACTCTGGGGCGTCGGTCATGAGCTGCTGGCGCAGATCGTCCTTCGCCTTCTTGTCCATGAGGTGATTGAGCTCGGTCGAGTGGATCACCGAATCCCAGACGCGCCCATCGATGTAATGGCGGTCGGTGAGTTCCTTCACGTCCCTGGTTGAGAACAGGCCGGCGGCAAATGGTGCCGCAACCTTGAGCATCGCGACAGCTTCATCCATCTGCTGCTTGGCTTCGGCTTCTGCTGCTCGTGCTCGCTGGAAAGCGGAAAGAGCTGCATCGCGGTGCCGGGCGATCTCGGCGATAGACGCGCGGGTGATCAGCTGGTTCATGCCGCCACCTCAACGGGAACGGTTCTTGCACAGTTACCAATAGGTTTACCGTGGAGGGACCTAACGGCATGAAATGGCACACATCCGACGAGTTTGCCCCTCTGATGCTCGTTATGAGCGGGCCGAAAAAGTACAAGCGCGTTGCGACCCTCTGGGACGCAGCAAATATGCTGACGGCTTGCTGGCCCACCGACGATGGAGAGGAATATTTCACAGCGATCAGAGCGTGCCGCGATGCGCTCCATGGAGACGTCCCGGCCGAGGACGCGCGAGAAGCTCTTATCCGCGCAGCCAATGAAGCTGGCATTCCGGTTATCAGCGTCGCACACTGACTTTCGCAGCCGACCTTGAGATGAGTTCGATGGCACGTTCATGCTGCCTGCTCCTTCTTCGCCAACGCCTTCACATACGCTGCCTTGATCTCCTCAAAGCGTGCGATGTCGTATTCCTTGCTCTCGATCTCGTGGTCAGGGCGGGGCTTCTTCGAACCTTTGCCGTGGTCGTCCAGCCAGGTCATTGCGGATGCGATGCGGCGGTCGAGCCATGCGATCATTTCTGATGGGTCGGTCATTCGGCCGCCTCCAGAAATTCAGCCTCTGGCTTTGATTTCAGCTTCGGCGCCGCGTCTGCCATAATCGCACCTACGCACGCCTTCATCTTCGCCACCGAGACGGCGTTGCCAATCTGCTTGATTTTTTCGGTCTTGGTGCCGGCGAACTCATAGGTCGCCTCTTCGGTATTGAAGCCCATGGCGGCGGCCAGTTCGTGCGGCTCGAGCATGCGGAAGAGGATGTCGTATTCCGGCCCGGCCTCAACGAAGTTGATATGGCCTGTTGCCGCGATCGTCGGGGTGGGTTGGTTGATGTCGTGGACGCGCGGCGCCTGGCCTTCCCGCTCACCAAATTGTGCGGCGATGAATGCCAATTCCCCTCGGTTCGCGGTCGTCAAAGTTGGAAGCGGGTCACTGTCAACATTGCGTGCACGGTTGCTGCCGTCCGAATGGGTGATCGGAACCACCATTCCGAACCGGCCTCTGCTGGTAATCGTCGGCAATGTCTGGTCGACGCTGTTGCAGGTCTCGCCAGAGCCGGAGCCGTAATACGGCGAGATAAGCGCGTGCGCGCCGCCGGTCGGCGCAGTCGGGATAGGATCACTCACGCCGCGCGGGGAACCGCCTGATGCCTGCGACAAGACGAACGGCTCGATAAGCATCGGACGCGCGCAGCCAGGCCGATCGTCATTTGAGGCACCGCCAGTGGTAATGGTCGGCAAAGGGTCATTCGCCGAACGCGCGGCACCGCTGTTGTGCTGCGACAAAACCATCGGCTCTGCCAGCCAGACGCCGCCCTTGGTGTCGAGCGTGGGGATGAGGCCTTCCGAGACGCCTTCGGCCTTGTTGCCCTTGCGCCCGTTCATGATGATCGGCTCGGCGACCGCAGGGTGGCTGGCAACTGACGTCATGGTCGGCAAAGGAGCGGCGGCGCTGCCTGGCGATGTCGCCTTCTTCATGTTGACGATGACAGGCTCAGCAAGCGCGATGTGTGTTCCCCTCGCTGCTATCGTCGGAAGCGGCTGGTCCATACCCTGCGCGGACATGTGGTTGCGCAGAATGACGAGGTAAGGCTCAGGCCATCCAAATTTCTGGGCGCCGGCATAGATGCGCGCCAGCGTCTTCGGCGCCAGCGCCTTCTTTCGGTTGAAGATCGACCGGCCCTTGATCTGCCAGTCGATAATTTCCCGCGCCGGGCGCCACGGCTTGGAAGTAGCGAACAAATCGGCGTTGACCTCATCCCGCTTCTTGTGCGTTGGCATAGGCCAATGGATCTTGCGGCCATCCGACCGGCCCATGAGGATGAAGCGCTGACGAGTGGTCGCATCTCCATAGTCAGCCGCGTTGAGCCTGCGCCATTCGAGCTCGAAGCCGAGGCGCCGTAGCGTTTCCGTCCATGCGTGGAAATATTCGCCCTTCCTGGAAGGGATGGGCCGACCGGTCTTCATATTGACCGGTCCCCACCCGCAGAACTCCCAGACGTTCTCGATGATGATCCGCTTCACCCGAAGCTCTGTCAGCCAGGTGATGATGTGCCACGGGTCGCTCCGCTGCTGGTCGCTGGTCGGCTTGCCGCCACGCGCCACGGAATGATGCGTGCAGGTAGGCGAAGCCATCAGAAGGTCAAGGTAACCTTCCGGCACAAGGATGTGCGGCCGAACCGTCGAGATGTCCTGAATGTAGTGCCGGGCTTCCGGGAAATTCCGCTGATGAGTATCGATGGCGGTCGGCCAGTGATTGACGCAGACCAGATCCATCTCCAGCCCCATCTCTTCCAGCGCGCGCTTGGCACCGGCGGACGAACCGCCTGCGCCGCAAAGCAAATCTGCTACTTTGATCTTGCGCCCCACTCTCAATCCCCCATGATCCATTCGGCCCGATCGGCCCACTTATTCGCCCGCGCCCGCCACCGAGCGGCCAGCCACGCTCTCGCTGAAAGCGGCAACCTTTTTGTCCAGCGCAGCCAGACGGGCGCGTAATTCTTGTTGCTCACGGTGGGCCTCCTCGATGATTGCTGCCTTGAGCGCTTCCATTTCTTCGGCGTCGATCCGTCGGGCTTTTCCCTCACGGATTGATCGAATTCGTCTCGGTGTCAGGTCTTTCGAGACCTTCGGCCGAACGAAGCGATATGCCGCGAATATCGCTCCCTTGACCGAGCCGTATCGGCTCTCGGGAAAGGCCTCTCTCAAAAGGTTTTGTGCGTAAAAAGCGTCAGTCATGACCTTGGCCCTGTTTGCCACTTCCTTGTCTTTGTTTGACAACACCTTGTCCGTCTCCTGTGCGATCTTTGCCTCGTTCGAAGGAGACGCCGATGCGCAGGACCGATACTGAAAACGACAAAGGAGAAAGCCTTGCCGGGCCTTCGCCCTTTGTCGCCGGCCCGCCGTCTGGGCATGCCGTACTTCCATTCCGCAGAGCCGACACTTCCGCCGCGTCCGGTTCTGCTGCAGGTGGCGATCCGCCGTCGCCACCTGCTAATTTTGAGCCCCTCGGCCAAGCAGTGAGCGCAGTCGTTTTGCGCATCCGAAACAGCCGACTGAGGTTGAAGGTTACTGGCCCCGGCCGGGAGGATGACCGGGACCAGCTGTGACGGGCCGGAGGGGGTTAGCCCGTCAGTTCGTGTTCGCCGGATAGCGGCTCCTGGCGTGGCGCACCTCTTCGTCACGGGTTTCCATGCCAGATCGCCGAGACGACAGCAGCGCGATGGCGGTGCAGAGGAAAAAGCCGCCGGCGATCAGCGCGGCGCCGAGGTGGCCGAGAAAGATGCTCATGCTGCGCTCCTGAAGTTGGCTTCCGCTTCCTTGAGAGTTCGCCCCGATGCGGATTTCCCTGTCTCGGCATCGACGATGATGACCGTGCCGTCCTCGGTAAAAGTGATGGAGCGATACCGGCGTGCCTGAATGTCTTTCAGAGCTGGCGCGATCTTGTGGAAGGCTGCTGTCATGGACGCGCCTCCGGAAACTCGTGCTTGGTGATCATGAACGGCTGCATGCCGTTGGCGACGAGAACGCGATCGATCTCGCGGATGGCCTGGACGCGCGTGAAGCGCTTCGGCCTGCCCTTCGAGCCGATCTTATGGACGATGTAGAACTGTCGGACCGTCTTCAGCTCGTAGCCGAAGCCCTTGAAGACATCCCTCAGGTAGATCCAGTCGCTCGTAAATCCGCGACCGAACTTGCGAACCTCGCCGCCGTTCGCCGTGAAGTCGATGATCATCGACGTCAGTTCGGCGCGCGATTTGATGTTTGGAGCCGTGATCATGCCGCCACCTCGGGTTCTTTCGCTACACGAAGGCAGGAGCCGCAATGATTGCTGCCATAGCCGCCGCAGTGTTCGCCGGGGTTCCGGCAGTGAGGTCGGAGGGGTTTGGTGGCCGGAGCGGATTGAACGAGCGCTCCGGCCGTTGCGGCGCGATTTGCTTGAGCGGTTACATGATCGCCTCCTGCGTTGGCGCCGACGCGTTCGGCGTCGAGGCTGTGGCCTTCGCTGCGATCCTCATTCGGATCGATCTGGCCGGACGACGACGGTTCAACGTCAACGACGTTCGCCAGTCCGTTCACTGCAGCGATTGCATCGTCGTCCGATTGGGAGGTTGGTGCAGGGACAAGAGCCGAAGCTGCCTGCTCTCGGACGCCCTGCCGCCCGCCGTCAGTCGTTCCGGCCTCGGGAGACCGCTGACGGTCTGTATCTCCTTCGGCCCGATCCTCCGCGTCATCAGTCACCGCGCCTTTGGCCTCGGCTTCCTCGTAGGAGTTCGTGTGGAATTCTTCTTCCGCCTCTTCACGGGCGATCATGATATCAACGGCGGCGATCAGCGCCTTGCGCCCGGTTTCGGTCTGCATGCCGGTCGCGACGGTGGCGACCAGCTTGGCGCTGACATTGCCGTCGTCGACGAACTCGCCGGTGATCGGGTCGAATTCTTCAATCTTTTCTCGTGTGCGCATGTGCGCATCGCGCGTGGAGAGCGACGGCGCGTTAAGAGCGGACATGTAAGTATCGACTACCGCCTCAAATTCGGCATCGGCTGGGCTATCCAGATCCTGCTTCGCCTTCAGGCGGAACGCAGCCCGGAGCGCCTTCGGCTGATAGCCAAACCCTTTTGCTTCGGCGAAGAGGTCTTTCAGCAGGTCAGCGACCTGCTGCTTCTCTGTTTCGAGATTTTCCCAGCGCTGGAAGAAAGATTTGATCTGGCCTTCGGCGGTCATGCTAACACCGCCTTCCTCGTCGATGTGTGCCGCGAGGCGAGCCACTGCCAGTCAACGCCCTCGATCTGCTTGCGATCGGCAGCGGCGATGACGCCGTCCCAATGCCGCGGCGAGATGCTTTCGCGCAGCCTCATCTGGCGCGCCGCCTCGTATCCGCAGCCGACATCAGCTGCGAATTCGCCAATGGTTTCCCACTCATCAATCAGGGCTGATATGGAAGAAGGTGTTTTGCTCATGTCAGCTATCGTACAAAAGGTACGAGATATTGACAATACTAAATCGTACACATTGCACGATAAATTTCGGCCATAATGTACGAATGGAATTACCGAAGGACAGATTGAAGCGTGCGCGCGAGGCGGCTGGGTTTCAAAGCCCCACGGATGCGGCGAATGCATTTCCGCGCGACATCAACAAGAACACGCTGATCAGCAACGAGAACGGCAATCGCGCGATCTCGAAGAAGGCGGCCGAAAGGTACGGCGAACTTTTCGGCGTGAAGGCTGGATGGATCCTCTTCGGTGACAATGCGGAGGAAGGTGCCGCACCTGCCATCAGCGAGTTGACGCTCAACCGGCTGGGAATGGTTGCCGGCCGGATCGCCGGCGTTGTCGAGGCTGGCACCTTTCGGGAGGTCGACGAGTTCGATCAATCGGATCCGGTCGAGGTCATGCTTCCGCGGGATGAGAAATTTCCGAACGCTCGCCAGCTCGTCTTTGACTGCAGCGGCGACAGCATGAACGACCTGCGCCCTCGCCCGATCTTCCCCGGCGATCGACTCGTCTGCCTCTCATACGAGGATATCGAGCACCAGGTCGAGCTAAGGTCTGGAATGGTGGTAGTCGTCGAGCGCACTCGTGATGGCGGGCACTTCCGTGAATGGTCGGTCAAGCAGCTAGAGCTTTTCTCGGATCGCGCGGAGTTCCACCCGCGGTCGACGAACCCAAAGCATAAGCCGATTGTCATTCAACGCGATCACGAGGCAGATGACGGCGTGAGTGTCCAGGTCATCGCATTGGTAAGGCGAGTGATGAACGAGATGCCGGGGTTCTGATTAGGCGGCAAAACTACGTTTACCGTTTAAGTCGAATTGTTTGCAGGCATCGGCGATCTCATGGAGAAGCCACCTCTTCGGCGGCGTGCACATATAGCTCTTCCCATCGTCGCCGGGGAAATTCATGACAGGCAGGACAGCAAACTCTTCTTCGTCGCCGACAGGGGAGAATGGCCCTACCTTGAAGCGATACCCTAGAAACCGATTACCGAGGTAGTTCTCGAACCGCTCCTTCACCGCCGCTACCGCCGCCCTCTGCTCGTACGGCGGCACAATGATAAACTCCAAAACGTCTCTTTCAGTAGTCATACGCATTACCTCCTGTGATACCGACCAGCCGGCCGATCACGCTTCCGCACGGCTGGCATCGGAATGGGATTTTTTCGAGATAGACGCTCTCGATCAGCTCGTCGGCGTCTCGCGGAACATCGTCGCCAATTGGCATCTGCACCACCCTTTCGCTGTCTCTCATACAGTTCTCGCACCTGATGTAGAGCGTGAACCACGCCGACGATTTCAATGCTGCCAAGCCCATTCCGTTCTCCTTTCGTTCTCATGAAAGCAGAAGCTGGGTTGAGAGTCGATTCGATTCTCACAATGCGCAAAAGTTTTTCGCCCCCGCATAATCGTACAAAATGTACTTGATTTATAATCGTACATAACGTACGTTCAATCCATCAAACGAAACGCCACGGCGCGAGGATGGAATGCAGTACTTCCGCAACATCGAGACTGAGCAGAGCAAGCGCGACGCTCGCTGGAATGCAGCCCGCACCCTCGCCGACTGCAACGCATACATGGCGATCGAGGCTCAGTCCCATGCTCGCCTCGCAGCTCCCTTCATCGAGAGCAACATGTGGCGCGGCCCGTCCTGGCTGCGCGGCGCGATGGCGGCTCGTTCCGAGCGCTACCGCTACGCCCGGGAGATCATGGGCTGCAAGGACGAGGATCAGATCTATGCGTAACACCGCCTCATACCAGGACGCCTTGCGCGCCCTGAACCGGGCGGCCTACGCCGCCGCCAGCGCCTGCAAGGACGAGGTCGAGAAGGACAAGCTCAAGCAGATCTGCTTCGAGACCGACGCCCTCGTCGATGCACTTCCGAGCCGCCTCGACGCCGATTTCCGCGGCGAGCCTCCGGCGCTCGATCGTGTCGCGCAGTTTCGACAGAGGGCGGACCAGTGACCGACATCCAAGCCCGCCTCGCCGAAATCAACGCGCGCGCCGCGCCGGTCCTCGAAGAGAGCGCCCGCCTCCAGCGCGCCCTTAACAAGGCCATCACCCTTATCCTCACCGTGGCCGCCGTCGGCGTCCTCACCGTCATCGCTATCGCGCCAACCGAGCAGAGCCTCAAAGCCAGCGCACGCATCAACCAGGAGCAGATCACATGGCAGAAGTGAACGTTTGGGCGTGGTGGCAGAATGCCCTCGCCGGCACCATCGGGCCGATCCACGACGGCGACCCGCAACAGGGCTACTACCGCACCCGCTTCAAGGATAAACCGTGGGAGCCGGTCGCGATCTGGTTCGAGGATGGCAAGTGGCACGCCATGCGCGGCGATCGCCAGGTCGATGCCTCTGACATCTGGACATGGTGCTGCCGCAACCCGATCACCTACGAAGCCTATAACAAGGCAATCGAGGGTGCCGGCTGGGATGACGAGCCGGAGGCGCCTGCCATCGGCCACAACCTGCCGACCGATCCGTTCGAAGCCCTACAGGTCGAGTTTGCCGCTGAGCGCGAGCAGGCCGAGGCCTTCATGAAGAAGCCGATCACGACGCAGGCGGAAGCGGACCGCGCCGCGATCTGGTCGAAACGCCTGTCGACGATCGCCAAGAAGGCGACTGACCTGCACAAGGTCGAGAAACAGCCTCACCTCGATGCCGGCCGCAACGTCGACAACAAATGGCGCGAACTCAAAGAGGAGCCGGACGCGATCAGCAAGAAGCTGAAGCGGCACATGGATGCCTTCCTGCAGGAGGAGGCTCGGAAAGAGCGCGAGCGCCAGGCAGCGGCCCGCGCGGAAGCCGACCGCATCCAGCGCGAGGCCGATGCTGCGCGCGTCGCAGCGGAGAAGGCCGCGGCGAAGAACGACAACGACGCGGCGGCCGTAGCGGCACAGAACAATGCCATCGCCGAGGCCGAGCGACTGGCTCAGCTGGCGGCCCAAGCCGAGCGGGATGCTCAGGCCCGCAATGCTTCGGCTGGCCGGACCGGCGCCAAGGTCTCTCTCCGCACGTTCGTCTTCGCCGAGATCACCGACTTCGACGCGCTGCTTATGGCGCTGAAAGATCGCGCTGAAATCAAGGAGGTCGTCGAGACGCTCGCCAACCGAGCCGCGCGCGCCGGCGTCGAGTTGGCCGGCATGGCGATCCGTTCCGAACAGAGGGCCGCATGATGACCGAAGCAACCTTCCTCCTCGTCGCCGCCATCAAGTTCAAATGGCAAAAAGACGAGAAAACCTACGATTATTTCATCCCGGCAGAGATGACGGTCAACGTTGGCGACAAGGTCATCGTCGAGACCACGCGCGGCGAGACGACGGTCGAAGTCATGGCTATCAAAGCCGAATCCGAGATGGCGCAGAAGAAGATCGTCCGCGTCGTTGAGCCGGAAACGGAAGGGGAAAAGGCATGAACAGCCACGTTCCCACCCTTTCCGGCGGCGGCAATGTCCTCGCCATTGTGCCTCAGACCTTCGAGGAGACGATGCGCATTGGTCGCGCTGTGGTCGCCTCTGGCCTCGCCCCGGCCGCGCTGATCGGCAAACTTGAGGGCGATGATGCGGCGGCGGCTGTCGCTGTCGCAATCATGTCCGGTGCCGAGCTCGGCCTCAAGCCGATGGTCAGCCTTCGCAGCTTCACCGTGATCAATGGTCGCCCTGCCCTCTACGGCGACGGGCTTATCAATGTCGTGCGCATGTCCGGCAAGGTCGCCTATCTCCGGACCGGCTGCGAAGAGCGCGGCGGCAAGATGGTCGGTTACTGCGAGGCCAAGCGTCTCGACACCGGCGAAGAAAAGCGCGTCGAGTTTTCTCAGGGCGATGCCGAACGGGCGGGCCTATGGCAGACCAAGGCAACAGTCATCAAGTGGAACAAGTGGGACAAGAAGAACGAGGAAAAGCCAAACGACAGCCCGTGGTACCGCTTCCCGCAGCGGATGCTTGCCTGGCGCGCTGCCGGCTACTGCCTGCGCGAGTTGTTCGGCGACGTGCTTGGCGGCATCCGGGATGAATTCGAGGCGCGCGAGATCGCGGACCCCGAGGAGATGCGCGACATCACCCCGACGACTGAACCGGTCGAGGCCAAGCCCACGCCGCCGAAGCCTCCCAAGCCGCCTGCCCCGCCGTCCGCCACGACGATCGACGCCGACCCAGTGACGGAGCAGCCGGCCGGCGAGAGCGAGTTCTCCCTCGGCGATTTCCTCGACGAGATCGAGACGGCGATCGCCGGCGCAAAGGACGAGGCTGACGTCGAGGACGCCTGGAACGACTTCGACGCGCCGGCCGTGCTGGAAACCGAAGGTCATTCCGACATGATCGACGCGGCCTTCGCCATCAAGACGCGCCGGCTTGCGCAGCTGTCCAGCTTGAACGGAGGCTGACGTGTCCATCAACAACCGCATCGTCGACACCGACCAGGCCCGCGAGATGCTGGTGAAATACATCAAGGGCAAGACGATGCCCTTCACCTGCAGCATCACCGACGGCCGGCACCGAACCAGCGACCAGAACCGCCTTCAGCGCCTGTGGGTACTGGAGGTCTCCGCTCAGCTCGGCGACCAGTCACCGGAAGAGGTCCGGGGATACTGCAAGCTGCACTTTGGCGTGCCGATCCTTCGAAACGAGAACGACGTGTTCAAGGCAGAATATGACGCCGTGATCATGCCGCTTCCTTACGAGCACAAGCTCAAGCTGATGATGGTACCGTTCGATTTCGGCGTCACCCGCCTCATGACGACGCGCCAGAAGACGATCTACCTCGACACGGTCCACCGGCACTATTCCGAGCAGGGTCTCATCCTCACCAATCCAGAAGATTTGAAGCGGAGAGCAGCATGACCGACCGCCCTATCCTTTTCAGTGCGCCGATGATCCTTGCCCTGCTCGCCGGCACGAAGACGCAGACGCGGCGCGTTCTCACGCCGGCAAACACGCTGTTCGATGGGCGCTCATGGACGAAGCTTCAGAAGGCGCAGGAGTGGGATTGGAACAAGGCCTTCGTCGACGCCGGCCCGTCTCCGGCGGGAAATCCCGGCCCTTACCTGCACCTGCCTTGGCTGGCCGGCGATCGAGACCCGTTCGAAGGCACCACGCACCGCATTTATCCCAAGATCCAGCCCGGCGACCGGATTTGGGTCCGCGAGACATGGGCACCACTGGATCGCCTTGCGCACGGCGATCCGGGGACA
>Ga0209673_1002094_pt1 | contig 14992 bp, 18 predicted proteins | sample AraplaCol_mMS_r2_2_FD_184274 | JGI IMG/M metagenome (GOLD analysis project Ga0209673, IMG submission 184274) | Arabidopsis root microbial communities from North Carolina, USA - plate scrape MF_Col_mMS_r2 (SPAdes) (version 3) | ecosystem: Host-associated > Plants > Roots > Endosphere | place... | reverse complement strand
CATTTTTCCGCCCCTCTCTCTGACTCTCTCCTCGGCATTCACTTTCTCACCTTCTGGTGGGATACATGACGAAATAAAGATGGATATGCAAAACGGTTCGCCGATCGCGGATCCTGATGATCGTGATTCTGCCGATATTACGGAACATTCTGAGACTATGGATTCTAGCAGGATAAATGGCGATGGGAAGGAAAATGGGCGTAAATCGACCAACGCCAAGGACCCCTCGCGACCGCGCCGCAAAAAGGCCCGACGAGCCTGCTTTGCCTGTCAGCGAGCTCATTTGACTTGCGGTATGCCTCTTCCTTTGCTTCCTCTGCTCTGCTCTGCTTCTTCATCATCTTCCTCTTTCAACTGCATAAGACAAGCGTAGATTCCCGACTAACTTCCAATTAGGCGATGAACGGCCATGTCAACGCTGCATCAAGCGCGGGTTGCAGGACGCATGCCATGATGGAGTTCGTAAAAAGGCAAAATATCTCCACGATGCCCCAGACGGAGCACTGATGCCCGGGGTGGGTGGGAACTTCTATAACAACGGCATTCGCAATTCTCTCCCGGTGTCCAGAAATGGTCCTCAGCAGCAACCGACACCAACCAACAATAACAACAACAATAATGCCACCAACTTTTACCCCACGCCCCAGCCACAGTCGCAGCCGCAACCGCAGCAGCCGCAATCACAACCGACGTCGGGCTCTTACAATTTGTATCATCAAGATCCTTCTCTCAGTCAGAGTCCTTTCACTACCCAATCCCCTGTTTCGCCCACCTTCAATCTCAAGTCTAGTGCCAATGGTCGCACTTCAAGCTTATCTTCTGCCGTCAATCAACAACCTACTCCCAGCACCGCAATCTCTGGTGATACCAACCCCCAGAATCCTTTTGCGGGGCCCTTTTTCGATCCCAGTGACCCCGCTCTCTTTAACTTTGACTTGTCAAGCATGAATTTCGAAAACAGATATGGTGCTCTCGAATTCGGTATGCTCGGCCATATGGCTACAGGAGCCGGAGATTCGCCGACCGATTCAGCAACGCAACGAGGGTCGATCGGCCGCAGTGGGTCCGCACAGTTCTCCACGCCAGCTCCCGGGTTTGGAGAAAGTCCGGGGAATCAACAGCCCTTCATGTTTGGCGATCCTTTACTGAATGACTGGTCCTCGGGACAGGCCTCGGGCGCGCATGTGAATGTAGGCGGAGTATATGGTCAGAATGGCATGATGCCCGGACATATGAAAGCAGATCCTCCACATGCTTTTGCAATTGAGAGCGGCCCTGCGAACTTCACGAGTCCCGGATCAGCCACCAGCCCGCATGTGACGACTTCCGGATTCGAAGATCCATCCTTCAATCATACCCCAAAATCGAATAATCTTGCACCAAATGGTCAGCGACCGCTGATCACAACACCAAGTTTGAAGCATCAAGCTCTTCATGTTGCGCCGAAGAGACGTCATCGCAATCCATCTTCCATTTACGAAAGTGTCAAGGAACCCTACGCTTATACTAGCGGCTTCCATAATCTCACAGCCTTTATCCAACGTCGATTCACACCACAGAAAACAGTCCGAATCGCGAAAGCCCTCGCATCCATCCGACCATCCTTCATCGCAACCACCAAAACACTCAATCGAGATGATCTCATCTTCATGGAAAAATGTTTCCAGCGAACACTGTGGGAATATGAAGATTTCATAAATGCCTGTGGCACACCAACAATCGTCTGTCGACGTACCGGCGAGATTGCCGCCGTAGGCAAAGAATTCAGTATCCTCACAGGCTGGAAGAAAGACGTCTTACTCGGCAAAGAACCAAATCTAAACGTCAACACCGGCGGAACCGCCGCACCAGGCTCTGGGACGACATCACGTGGAAGTTTCACACCACGCAGTTCCCATCCTGAAAATTCCGGCGGACGCCCGCAACCAGTCTTTTTAGCGGAACTTCTTGATGACGATAGTGTTGTGGAGTTTTATGAAGATTTCGCTCGGCTGGCATTTGGTGATTCGCGTGGTAGTGTGATGACGCGATGTAAATTGTTGAAATATAAGACGAAAGATGATATGGAGGCGGCGCAGTCTGATGATGGTAAATGGAATAATCATTTACGGAAGGGTGGGATTGCTGGTGAGGCTGGAATGAATCAATTGGGATTTAAGGATGGGAAAGTCGAATGCGCATACTGCTGGACAGTGAAGCGAGATGTTTTTGATATCCCGATGCTTATCGTTATGAACGTGAGTCTTAATATTTTCCCAGCTGCCAGCTATTATAGATTGTTTTTAACTAACCTCTATCTAGTTCCTGCCCTGCATTTGATTTCGGTCTTTTGCCTTTGCCTTTTATACTACACTTCATGTGTTTCATACCCCTTTTTTCTGGACCATACTTTCTTGTTATTCCTTTTTCTCTGCTGGATATTTTCATCCATCTCTTCTCGTTACTTTCGTGCACTTTGTTGATTCCGCAAGTCACGACCACTCGGTATATATCCTTCTTGGGACTGTATGATTCCCCTATCTTGTTTTGATTTCTTTTCCTGTGTCTCTTGTTTTGATTTTTTCGTACATATATCTGGTGTTTGGCAGTTCCCGTCGATATTCTCGTTGATTGCGGCGCTTAAAAGGATTAAAAATGATATCTGGGTTGGGTTAGGTTATGAGATAATGCTGAATGCTATTTATTATGCTGCAATATACAATTCACTATCACGTTAGTAAATATTAAGTAGTAACTAACATAGTTATTGTTAGCGCATTGTAGTAAAAGATATTGTATACTCTGGTCATCATATAATCAACTCTTCCCATTGGCGTACCATAAATACCAATTCACACCTAAATCCCCAGGCATCAATCAATCTTATCGCCCCGCCATCCTCATCACGAAACCCTCCAAGTCCAATTCCCTCTGAGCCCAAATCGCAAAATTTCCATTACCTTTGCCATACAAATTCCCGCCTCGACCTTGTTTCCCGCGGATACTCGTTTAACCTCACACCTCGCAAAAAGCATCTCCATCCGAAACAATACAAACCACATTCGGAGCTCACCGGCCCCGGCACCCTCCCTCCAAAACTCACCCGCACAATCACAATCGCAACAGTCGGACGCTGTCAAAGAGGCTGAGTCGAGGCTAAGTCTGAGTTTGAGTCTCTAGTCAAGTACATTGCATCGCTAGCGCCGAGAGAAGATGAGACCCGATAAACCGCGCGATCCAGTCGCGGGACCGGACTCTGGTCCTGAATCTCCGTTTCCAGTTCGATTATCTGGTCCTGTCATTAAGGGGTTTGGCAGGGGGAGTAAAGATGTATGTTGCTGAGTTTCCGTGCTGTGCTGTACTGCGGTACAGCTAGACTGTTCTGTAGTGCAGCTAGGCTAGACTATTCCAGCGTGCTTGATTGGATGGAAAAGCTAATTGGTGATAGCTTGGTATCCCGACTGCAAATATCCCTGCTGATGACCTTGATAAACATCCGGATCTTCAGACAGGAGTTTATTATGGTGTTGTTGCGCTTGCGCCGGATGGTGGTGATTTGAATGGACATGGTCATGGTAATGGCGATGCAAATGGAAATGGAAGTGTTGAGGCGCAGCGTAGTTCGATATTACCTGCTGTGTTGAGTATTGGGTATAATCCATTTTACAAGAATACCGTGAGATCTGTGGTAAGAGTCTCTTTGTCTTTCATTCATTCTTTTTGCATGTGGAATTCCTCTGTTATTCCAGCAAGGTAACGTTGACTGACTCATTGAAGGAAATCCACGTTATGCCACCAACGACACAACCCTCACCTACAGCAGAGACACAACCAACCTTCAACCGACTCCCTGATTTCTACGGCACGAAATTGAATTTATTGATTCTAGGATATATTCGGCCGGAATTCGATTATGTCTCGATGGAGGCGTTGATTGAAGATATTCGGATTGATTGCGAGGTTGCGAGGCAGAGTCTTTTGCGTGAGGCGTATTTGCGGTACTTGGTTGATGATGGGAAGGCTTCTAAGGAGGTTGATGCTGATCGGGAGTGGTTGTTTAAATTTTAGTGAGGGAGTTATTTGGTGTGTCTATTACTGGTGAAGATTATATGATGGATGACGGTATGATAGGAGGATCAATTGGGTGGATGAGCATCCCATAGATGACGTTGCAATGCACATAGATAGATCATGATCATGAATGAATGAATTCATTACAGCTCTTAGTATTCCTTAATGAACATAGAATATAAATTAAATTGATAAAAAGGGACAGCATTCCTAAGGAATATCATCATGCCATTCCCCTGCAGGTCAGCCCTACGCCTGCTATCTTATCGTGACTCGTCGACGTCACACCAAGAAACCCTAAGCATTGGCATCCATTGGCATCCATTGGCAAACCCGAAGGCAGTCGCATTCACGTCTTGTCCGATGTAATCCAAGAATTTCCCCTCGGAAGTCTCGGCATTGAAATAATCCAAGTATTTCAATCCCATTGAACTCCGAACCTTCCTAAACTACTAATATACCCGCATCCTCACCATACCGCAATGGTAAACGTCTTCCGACGCCTAACCAGACGAGCAACAAGCTCAGGCTCAAACCCATCTCAGAACGGTTCATCGGCTGTAGCATCGACAGGACCAGTGCCAGCTCGAGCTTCTTCTCATGGTCGGATTCATCGTTCGTTGAGCATTAGCTCTAATAAACGTACTCGTCGTGCGCCGGCGGAAGAACCCTCGCCGAGACATTTGCTTCTGATATCTGATACGCCTGAAGTTGATGAGAAGATTTTACATCGGTATCAGGCGGAGGGATTTGATACTGAGTATATTTCTTTTACGTGTGCTGGAGATCCTGAACGGGATCGGAAACATTTGGAGAATGTGGTTCATTTGAGAGAGGATGAACTTGAGGCTGGAGAGAGATATGCTATTGTTGGTATGTACCTGAATCATAAATACTCTTTTACACTAGTGTAGAGCACGGTGAAAGTGTCTATGAGTCTACTAGTGTACGAAAGAAAGCAAAGCAACTGATACTAATTCCAATCAAGCATTCAATAGACCCGCATACTACCTCCTCGCCTCTCACCATCTCGTCGCAAGCAATACAAATCCATTCCCGCGACTCTGTGCTCTGATCGCTTATTACCCAATTACATCAACAAATGCGCTTCCAAACCACCCATTCAACAAAGCAGAATGTGCCCCAGCCTGCTGCGATACATCCTCAATCTTCGACCCCGGCCCATCCACTTCCTACCTACCAATTCAAGTGCACATCCCAGGCTCCAAAACAGATCCCGCCACCCTCTGGCCCTGGATAACAATCTCTTCTTCGGAGGGTGATGTCACGTACAAAAAGCGTCATCGATGTTACGTGTATACATACCCAGACGCGGGATTCCGTTTTGCAGAACGAGAATTCGCAACTGCGAGAAAGTCTGCTCCCTCAGATCTTGCTGATAATGCCATTGTTACGGAAGAAGTTGCGGAGGAAGATGGTGTTTGTGAGGGGTTGGCATGGAGTCGGGCGTTGGCTTGTTTGAGGCGTGCTTTTGGGGTGGGGAGTAATTGGGCTGTTGATGATATTGAGACTGTTTGGGAGAAATATTGGGCACTTTTGTTGGAGGAACTTCAGAGGAAATCGCAGGATGGTCATACTGGGGGAACTAATTTGTCTGCGGCAATTATGGAGTTGATTACTGGTAATGAGTTGGGTCATGAACGGGATTCTAGTATCGAATGTGTCCCTACGAAGATGGGTGGTATGTATAACTCTATAATCCGTGGACTTTACCGAGGATTAAAATTTTGCTGACTATTTCCAGGCTCAGGTGTTGACGCCTTGAGATCCTTCTTCTCGCATATCTTTGTTCCTGCTGGACCGGCGAGTCAGCATCTTCGCCTCTTGTCGCGGACAGTAGGCGCAGATAGAATTGTGGATGAAATTTCACTTTCTTTCTCACACACGGCGGAAGTTCCATGGTTACTTCCCAACTTCAAGCCTACGAATCGACCTATAAAGGTCATTGTTGTGGTGGTAGCAACTTTCTGCGCCGACAAGATTGTCCATCAGAGTTTATACTGGGATCAAGCGGATGTACTAGTGCAAGCTGGACTACTAGACCCGAGCCTTGTGCCACAAGGAAACCAGTAAATTACGATAGAGGTAGAAAAAATCAATATGCATTCCTAAGCGCTATGCTTTAATGGATATTATTAGACATGCAAGTGCCTTTCCTGGTATTTACTTCTCCAAACTTGAGCGCAGATCAACCAACTCTTTACTCACACCACCCGCACTGGTCAATGTCCTCCGACTCGCTTCCTGCGCTACAGGAAGAATATCCTCAATACGCGCTGCCGAACCTGCCTTCGCAAGACCGGCAACCACAACACCGAGAAGGGTATCACCAGCCCCATTGACGCTGACTACCTCGTTAGGAGCCAATGTAGCAGCAGGAGGGAATAAGCGCATATAAACACCGCCAAAGGTAGCTTCGGCAGATGCAGAAGCTCGAGCAAGGATATATGGAGCAGACTCGGGATTTGTCAGGCGAGGATCACCGGGTGGTAGCAATTGAGTGAGCAGGGCACCCGCATCACCAAGCTTAGTGATCAGACATGGAATAAATGGTAGAAGTTGAATAGACTGCTGCGGAAGACCTTCGTCAACAAGAGCAGCTGATGTCGCATAAACCAAACGCTCCCTTGAACCTGTCGGCGATAACCCCATTGAATCGATGATATCCCACCATCCGGGCGAGTCGAATAAGAGTGCTTCTCTCGCGGCAGAGTACATGGCTGCTAACTCTAGTCGATTAGGACAAGCAAGACTGACCACATTATTGGGGATTGTATTGCCAGGTCCAATCGCCGCACCTGCACCGCTAGCATCATGTCCAAAAAGGCGTCGTGATTTAGCCGTTGACACAGGTTCAAACGCTACACGACTCCCGTGTTTGCGGGCAATGCTGCTCCATTTTGCAATGACCTCTGGTCTCCAATTCGCATCAATAACAACCCAATCAGGCTTGCTGCGTTGAATAAGAGGTTCCCAGAACCCTTCGAGATCTAGTTGTTGCTCCGAAAGTTCTACAATGCCCATGTCAGCCATGGCGATGAGAAGGTCCTTCTTTGCATCGTTGATGGCGACGTATTGCGCTGTTCGCGCGCCTGATGTGGCGGGTAGGACTTGGATTCCTGCATTGCCTAGGCCTTCTTTTTCCAATGTAGCGAGGGCAGCTCTGCCGCTTAGATCGTCGGCTACGACACTGCAGAAGAGTACTTCACTTCCAATATAACTGGCAGCCAGGGCGACATTGTGGCCGACGCCGCCGAGACTCTGACCGATGATGCCGGGATTGGAGGTGTGAGGGAGAGGAGCGATTTGAGCCCGTTCGTTGTCGAATGGGGTATAGTCACAGGCGAGGTCAATAGCAAGCGAGCCTGCGACGAGCACGTCGGTTTTCTGGGATTGTGTTGGTTCAGTGGTGATGTGTTGAGGATTTTGTTTCGGAATTGGAGCTTTTTCCGACTTTGTATTTGAGAAAACAGGCATAGGATGTCTATACGAAGAGGAAAAGCCCAGATATTTAGTACTTTGTTTCATTCTGTATCTAAGAACCCCACTCACCCCGACGTTCCTTTGTCCGCGGCTTCCAATTTGGCCAGTTCCACGGCCACCTGTGTGGCACGCTTGACGTTTGATTCAATCAAGGCACGGTTAGCAGACACACTCTTGCCTCCGCTTAGTTCTTTGATCTTGGCCAATACGAAAGGAGTATTGTCACTGCCTCGGTAGCCTTCTACGTCTGCGAGGCGGACGGCTTCTTCAATGACACGGTCCATTTCCGCTTTGGGGACAGAGAATTCCAGAGGCACGGGGTTAGCAAAATGAATTCCTGACGAGACCGGAAGTTTTGACTGAGCATCTAATATATTGTTATTCATCGGATCGAGGGGATTCGAGCTGATCAAACTTACAGACTATAGCAGCGGCTTCGGCTTCATTTTGGATGACGCGGGGACTACGCACGCCACTGTCTCGTGTATAGAAAGCAGGGAAGTCAACTGCGCCTTCACGGCTATCAGCAAAAGTACCTACACAGACACCTTCGGTCTCGAGGTATTCCAGCGTTCGAGGGATGTCAAGGAAGCTCTTGCACCCGGAGCTGATGACAGTGACTGGTGTTCGTCCCAGTTCCGTGAGATCGGCTAGAAGCATCATAGAATAAGTATCAGAAGCATCTTGAATTAATATAGAGGACAATATCATACCAGAAACGTCCATTGAGTTCTCACCGCCACGGTGAACACCACCTGAAAGCATCAGTTAGTTTTCAATATGAGAAGCGAAAAACAACGTGATAGTTACCAAGTCCACCAGTTCCGAAAATCTTGATTCCTGCTAGTTCTGATAGAATCATGGTACCAGAGATGGTAGTACCACCGTGTATACGTTTTCCAGCCATGCCCTTGCATATTGTTAGCTGTTACATCAGGCGCATCAAAATGCGGGGAAGCCCTACCATGCCACAGATATAACCCAGATCCCTGCGAGATACCTTCAGAGCAGACTTGCTTTCTGCAGTTGAAGCCAGCTCAATGATTTCATCTGCACTCATTCCAACTTTGGCAATACCCCCAAGCACACCAATAGTTGCGGGTACTCCTCCATTAACTCGGACCACCGACTCCAACAGAGATGCCAAAGCAATATTCTCGGGGTAGGGGAATCCTAGGATATTCAGTATTATTCTCTCTTCTAGATTAATTTAGTAAGCTGGAAGGTGTCTCGGACATACCGTGAGTATAAATGGTCGTCTCTAATGCGACGACTGGCTTTCCTGTCGCGACAGCATCTCGTACCTCTTCAGATACATTCAAAAAACGGCTTTGAGGACTATCCTTTAATCCATGAAGATACCTAGCTCGAGGTAGTGAAGGTACCGGCCTCCAACGAGGTGACCTAAGAACAGTCCTAGCCAACATCGTGTAATGTTACACTGTTGCAATGGTGGAGCAATGAAGTAAAGTAGAAAATGAGGAGAAGCTGTTTATCGCCGATAAGGCGGAGGTGCACTTTGTGGCCGCTCCGCCCGCCGTAGCCGCATTTATACACTGGGGACACCTCAGCAGCTTCATCCACCTCGAACTGTGAAACCACCACCCCATTCACGCCACATTGTCGCAATTGAATATATTCGGGCGTGATATTCCTCGGTCATCATGAGGTTTTTCACCGCCACAGTGCTTGGGCTGTTAACGTCCAGCCTGGCTACCGCAACTAACCTCACCACTCCATCCCGACTTGCTCTTCCAGCCGATTTCAAGCCCCCACAGGTATTTAAGAATACCAACCTTGTTCGAAACACCAATTTGGAGAAGGGATATGTGCGAGAGACTGTCAATGTTGTTGTGGAGAATGTCGATAAGCAGCCCCAGACAGATTACTACATTCCTTTCCCGACAGACGTGTTTGAGCGGGTAGGAGGCTTCGAGGTTCGAGATAAGAAGGCCACTGAAAAGGGCCGATTTGTGGTGGATGCTACGGAAGTAGTTCCTTCAAGGTATGATTTGGTTGAGAGAAGCCAATGACTGTCAAGTGGCTGGATATGCAATGCTATGCAATGCCATTGGAGCTATGGAGCTGTTGCTAACACTACGTACCACAGTGACAACCAATACTTTATCGTCCACCTTCCTAAGCCTCTGGCCCCGAAATCCCAAATTACTCTTGGAATCTCTTATTCAGTCTTGAACTCATTGAGCCCTCGCCCCGCGACTATCCAACAAAGCGACAAGCAATACCTTGCTTATACCTTCTCGGCCTACGTGCCCTCCGCCTACCAAACCCTCACTCAGAAGACCAAAGTCAAGTTCCCCAGCACCAATGTTCCGGATTACACTACGACCTCGGACCTCAAGTCTGGCGCCGACCCCGAACGTAAGGGCGCTACTTACACCTACGGTCCCTACGATACCGCCAAGGTCGCCCCCGGCACCGAGTACCCTATAACCGTGCGCTATGAGTTCACCAACCCTGTCACCACCGTGAGCCTGCTGGAACGTGATCTGGAAGTCTCACACTGGGGTGGAAACCTCGCTACAGAGGACCGCTACTGGCTTCGCAACAACGGCTCTGAGCTGTCCAGCCAATTCTCCCGTGTTGATTGGACATTCTCCAACTACCAGCGTGCCCCGACATCCGCTGTGCGCGAAATCACATACCCTCTGAAGCCTGGCTCCGTCGATCCATATTTCATAGACGACATTGGTAACATCTCGACCAGCCGCTACCGCCCTGGTAACGGTAAGACTGCCGCCAACCTGGAGCTGAAGCCCCGCTACCCTATCTTCGGTGGCTGGAACTATAGCTTCAAGGTCGGTTGGAACAATGATCTGGCCGCTTTCCTGCGCGAGACAACCACGCCCGACTCATGGATCCTTAAAGTACCCCTCATTCAGGGATTCAAGGCGTCCGAGGGTGTCCAGTATGAACGTGTCGTCGTGCGCGTTGTCCTTCCTGAGGGTGCGCATAATGTCCGTTTCCAGACTGTTGAGGGTTCTTCCAGCAATGGTCTTCCTGGTGACAACCAGATTCATGCCAGCCTCTCCTCTTACAAGACTTTCATGGATACCCTTGGCCGGACCACTTTGACCCTGGAGGTTGACAGTTTGACTGATGAGGCACGGGATGCAGAGTTGATTGTAAGTTCTTTCCCAAGGCGAAATCCCGTTTCGACAATAGCTAATTCAATCTCAGGTGACTTACGATTACACCTTGATGGATGCTCTGCGCAAGCCGCTGACCATCTTTGGTGGTCTGATTTCCGTCTTCGTTGCCATTTGGGCAATTGGCAATATTGATGTGAGCATCAAGAAGCGTTAAATCTGCCTTTTTGCAACGAAGCATGTTTCACATTGTCTTTCATAGGCCGCTGTATCAATTTTCATATTCATGTTCGAGTTAAATACAAATCGAGTACTCTCGGCCATTCATTACCTACTATATAATAAACTATCGCTAGATATAGTACAAGAGGGAAGCGATCCGAAATGAGAGAATCTCTCGTAGTACAAAAGATCCGGCTTCTTCAGGGTCGATATGGTTGTTTCGGTCTTGCCTTACGCTCATCTAAGAGCGTGGAACACCATCTGCAACTTGGTGGCCGGTAGGATACTTGCCAAAGCAAGCATGTTGATACTGGGCCTTCTTTTTCAAGGTAGGAACACCATGCAAGAATCGATCAACAGGGCAGAAACCATTCATAGCATCTTCACAGCCAGGAAGGCCCTTAGTCGGGAGCGGGGCACCATTCAGTACGAAACGAATGTATTTGGTAGTATCGTCAGTTTTGAGAGTCGGGTTGGTATACAAAACGGGGTCCAACTCTTCGAAAGAAGTATTGGCAGGGCAAGACCAGATCTCGGACATCAGTCTAGCACCGAAGGGAGTCATATCGCTTAGGGAGAAGTTGCGCTGGGATGGAGCATGGGGCAAGTCGCTTGGCAGACCGTGGGAACCGAATTTGAAATAGTCAAGACCGAGAGCGTTGATTACAGATAGAATGATGTCGTCGTGGGACATGTCCATGTAGAAGGGCTGGTCGAAGGGGAATTGGGCTTCGTTGTTGTCGTAGGTGTAGTTGATGCTGGTGTCGCTTGTGGTAATCAGCTTGTGTTGTAGGCGAGCGGCTAGTTCGAGGACGTAGCCGATGCCTTGGGCGCGGCCGGTTGGTGAACCGTAGGCATAGTCGCCGTAGTACTGGATGTCGACATTATAAGCGAAATCCTTCCATTCCTGCTCAGTGAAGAGTGAGCAGAAGGATGAGCCGGCTAGACTGGTGTATTCGTATACGCAGAGGTTCTGCATGGCCAGGACGTCCATTGCTGTTAGGTTGAAATCCTTGGGGAAGTACTGGGAGAGACGGATACGTGCGTCCTTGGTGTATCGTGATATAAATGTTTTGGCGGCATTGTCACTATGTAACAGTTAACGCTGCCTATTCATGCGGGACAGGCTAGGGTGATTAGCAGTGTTTGCTTACCCTTCGGTCATATCTCCGGGGCAAGATTCATAGGAAGCTAAGGTATTGTTGAACGGAGATGTCTCAGGGATGATGACAAGATCGTATTGATCATAAGAGCTGTTGGCACCACTATTACCGAAGAAACCGCCTAGTAATAGGTGAGTCATTTGCCAGGTAACAATTTGTCTTGTATGATTTGCTACTTACTGAGCCACCAGCGAGCACTCTCCAGAATACGGCCCTGGGAAGTAGTGCGGAAAACAGGCTTAGGACGAGAGGTACCATTAGGCCAGACATTGAGGGACTCATTCCAAGCAGCAACATTATCCCGATCAGGACGGTAGAGCGGACGACCGTATTTGATCCAGAAATGAGCGCCAGAAGTCGCTTCAGTAGCAGCGCCAGTTTCCATGAGAATATCAGAGCCAATGACATATTCCCAATCATTCAGAAACTTAAGAGGACCGCTAGCAACGTCCTTGCCTTGGTGAGCTTTGCTATAGTTGGTCAATTTGCTTGCGAAGTCTTGCATGCCTGCGCCGTCAAGGGGGTAGTCTGTGGGATAACGCTCCGCATGGCGATGCAAAACATGTACTTGCGACAGCTCACAACCCTGAGGCACGCCCTTGGGCAAACCAAAGCTCTTGGCATCCTTATAAGGGCTGAGATTAGCCCAGCTTTTGGTCATATCAAACCCAGACGCGTACTCAGTACCCGTCGGTGCGGAAGCAGAGGCAGAAGAAGTAGCAGTCGCAGTAGCGACATTAGCCACGGCGACGAGAGTCGCTATTGCTCCAATGAATCCCTTCATGGCTGCTTCAGAGGAGTACTAGTCTGTATTGGAGAAATGAGGGGAATCTTATCGCGGTAGAACCCTCCTAGATAGCGGATATCTATGCGGTCGAGTTTGAGATCCCTTGGACGACGCTTCCTTGTCGGGAGCCCACGTGGATATTGAATTGACGCGACAGAGTCTCTCGCGAGAAGTATTTCTGTAATTGAGGATAATTGCAGATTACCTTCTCACGGAATCATCTTTGAATCCGCGCGTTGTCCCACTTAGTCGGGTTATTATTGTTCCACGGTCTGCAGCCTTGTTCAACGCCGATCTTTGCCGGAAGTTGGGAAGGTTTGATTAGAATGTGACGTTGGGCTGTCATGGCGGAAATTCGGCCTGTATGATAAGCAGTGTTGTGTAAATATGGGTTCCTGGGTGGCAGTCTGCACATTTGGGGCAGTTTGAAACGAATTACCAAACTGAGTAGGGAATGTAAAAATAAGCTCATCGGCTTAGGGCTGATAGATGCACGTGGCAGAAGATTTGGATCGCTGCGCGGCTGTGAAGTCCGACCTTGGTCTGAGGACATACCTATGTTCTCTATATATATCAGTCTATAGGCGCTGCAAAAGAAATATCACCGGAGAAAGGTGTACTTGTTCATCGGATAGATTTAATATCTCGATATGGGAATAGCAGGACTGATCGATACATATCACTACGAACAATAGTATGCTTCTTAATTTCCAAAAAAAAAAGTCAGAATGCATACAAACAATAAGCAAATGGTCTTTTCGCCCGTCTATCGCGCAATGACATTTCATTAATAGAAGGACATAAATTAAGACGACAGACAGACAGTCAATGAAAGAAAAAGAAAAAAGAAACTCCGATAGGGGGAATCGAACCCCCGGCTGCCGTGTGAGAGACGGCGATGTTAGCCACTACACCATATCGGACGGGTACGGTGGGATTTATTCTGGTTTAGCTTATCACCCTTCCGGTTTAGCGCCCGTAGTCGCTCTGCCCTCCCCGTGCGTGGTAGTATATAAGTTTCGACCTCCTCCCGCCAGACCAACGCTTCCACAATCTCTTTTTTCGCCCCTCCACCCCGGTCGTTGCAGCTGAGGCATTTTTGCTATTGATCCGGATCGCAGACCTCCGGAGCTTCGCCATCCCCTTTTCTGGAGCCTGCTTCGCGTCCTCATACCGGCTTCCCAGCACGGTTCTTGTGATGAATCTATCGCTCTCCGGAAGAACTTCGTCCGGTGACTCCGAGACCGGCCCCGGGGATAAGACGGTCCGCAACGGTGCCCGTTTGCAAAATCACCGTCTGAGATGTTGACCAGCTGTCCGGTATATGACCGTTGCCAAGTTCCTATACTTTCGATCTACGTTCTTGGAGACTACATTATATTTTTACAATAAATCTTTCGTGTTTTGGAGTGATCGATATACCGTTTACAAATCGCGTAAACTGTCAGTAGCTCACTCGGCCAGTTATACCAGAAGACCGGTTCAGCGATAGTTTTCTTTTTGGTACGACAACTACAAATATTAGATATTTGAAATATAGATATAATTCCGATTCGATTTGCTGATCTCAAAAAACGTAAAACGATAATTTGAACAACTATCGTTCGTTTATTCTATTCTCTTTGTATCTTCAGCAGTTTTTTGTATACTCGATTATAAAATTTACCAGTCCCGATTTTTGTTATTATATATTTTCTGTAACCAGAATCTTTGTTGGCAATACAATCTATTGACAGAGATAATAAAATTTGTGAGATCTGAGAAATAAAATTGTATATTTTGATATTGTACTCGGCTAGCGGTATTATATACAAATAGATAAATACGTACCCGTTCGGTTATATACAGATATTCTGGTACTTAGAATATCCGTACAGTAGTTGTAATCTACCAAGATAGTAGTTCCGGAATCTTATTTTTCTCTATCTGGTTTGAAATATATTTATATATTTTATACTGTAACTGTATATTTACGGTATAACTGTTTAGATACAATTTGTTACAATTGTAAACAATTTTCTAAATATATCAATAAAAATCGATAATAACAAATATAACTCTGAATATTATACTATACTATACTATATACTATACTATACTATAGTATATTATACTATAGTAATATCGGCTATAGTAATCAATATAATTACCGATAG
>Ga0209673_1002093_pt1 | contig 15000 bp, 15 predicted proteins | sample AraplaCol_mMS_r2_2_FD_184274 | JGI IMG/M metagenome (GOLD analysis project Ga0209673, IMG submission 184274) | Arabidopsis root microbial communities from North Carolina, USA - plate scrape MF_Col_mMS_r2 (SPAdes) (version 3) | ecosystem: Host-associated > Plants > Roots > Endosphere | place... | reverse complement strand
GCTGCGGTAGGTGATGATCCGACTGTGACTCTATTCAGATTCCGCAGCAGCTCGCTCATCTCGAGATCCAGGTTGACCTCGAGTTAAGTTGACGCGGCGGCACAGTCTGGATTGAACACGGCTAGATTTTCCTTGTTTTATCTGCCCGCAATTTTCGAGTCTATGGCCGAAGAACACTTAAGTTATTAAAAAAGTCGGCATGGGATTGCCTTTGGTTCCTTTTTTCATTTTGGGTCATGTTCGTCATTAGGGGGAGTTTGATTGTCACTGCGTATTTCGCCCGTGGCTTTCGGTGTCTTCCCTGGCCCTGTCATCATTTTCATCCTCCATTCTCTTCCCCTCTTTCCCATTCGACACTTCAGCCTACATTCGACAGTGGGTAGAATGATCTTTCTCTCATCGATGTTACGTCTTCATCATTCTTCAATGGTGCCATGGCTGTTTCAGGACGGCGAGCTGAAGATATTATTGTCCTGTGATTTTTCCGATTCTGCTTTCCCCTTTTCTTCGTCACTATACTCGGCATATCCCGTTTAATAACAAAAATCTCCCCTTCTCTCAGCGGGCAGATCACTCGGCTCGTTGTTTCATTGACCGCATTGCATTATCGTCTGCATATATGGAAGATTTGATGACGACGGGACCCTCGACGAGGTATTTGTTGGCCGTTCCAGTGGCAATAGTTGCGACATGACAGATGGATTGTCCCCCAGGAGAGCAACGCGCGAGTCTTGACAACTGGACTTGATCTTTTCAGCACTGCCTTGAGGGCAGTCCTCTCGCGCTTCTGCTGGTTTGGGTTAGGCACTTTAATATCTTAATCTTGCCCTTCTCATATGGAAAAACTCCTGTTCGACCAATCTTCACGACTTTCCCCACACGCGTTACTTCAAGCCTTCCTTTTTTATCACCGAGTTTAAAGAGTCCTTTAGACAACTTCCGGTCACGATCACTTTTTTGTTGGAGCCGGAGGAACGCATGTTGCATATATTCTCCTGGTCCCTTTCTTCTCCGCCCTCGCCATCATTTTCGTGTCATTGGTTGTTTTATCCCCTTTCGAATCTATTGCCCGTGTCTATAATTGCCCTTTGTTTGTCCTTGCTCCGTTCAGAAGCGAGTTTTGTGTGTCTTTTTCTTTCCCCTGGTAGTGTTTGGCATAAGATAGCATTGTTTTTTCCTTGCTCTGTGATATTGATTTTTTTGTTTCCTGGTCATGTCGGCTTTTCCGTATAGCGTACATACTGCCTCTCGGAGTGGCTGATAATACATTTGTGTGTCTATCCATTCATTTTGTAGATCTTGTAATCATACCTTAGTCCGAGTACTTCTCCCACCTGAATTCGAGTCTTTCATCTGACATGGTCGAGACACTCATCCTAGTCCATCGCCGTTTCATAATATCTCCACATCAACTACTTTGTACTTTGTATCCTGGTACAGTTACCAAAAGATCATGATATCACTCAATAGAAGTAACGCAAAAACCCTCACGACATCCCATCCATGCAAAATGATACATTCTAAGGTTACCTCACTGGAGTCCACAATTCTGCACAATTCGCACATCAAACCAGTCACACAGATGTGGCGAGTTCCATATCATTTCTTCACACTCATCCCTGTCCACCTCCCCACATTCATCGAATGTGTACTGTACTATGTAAAGTTTGATATCATTGCCTGCAGGTACCTACTATATCAAGCCAGCCACTTCAAGTAGCGTTATTCCATTGTCCAATGATGGATCGTGATGGGCTTTCTTGCCCCCCCATCTTCCTATGTCTGCAGATTTACTGTTCTATGTACAAGACTGGGTAGGGGCTAGTTTTTTGCAAGATGGGTTTCAAGACGTTTGGTGTTACACTAGTTGGTAATGGATTTGGGATGTTTATTTTGATTGATGTGCTTGTCTAGTGTATACTACACTGTACATTCCTTCAAGTTTATATACTTACTACCTTAAATCATAAAGTAAATGAACTCAACCTTGAATTCATTCTGTATGTTTACAAATGCTAGGACTTCTCTACGATAAGCCAGTTCAATCTAACCTTACACCAGTGTAGTAAAAAGATGCCACGACTACCGGGTACACTAATACTTCCCGTCTACAGTATGTATCCCCCAAACAACCCGCCACGCATTACCAAAATCCACACCCTAACCACGCAACAAGAATGGCTGACGGGGATAGCTAGCGCAGAGGGGAATAGCAAAGCACGAGGCGACCCCGCTTTTTGAGAGTCATGCATGGCTTCATGATTTGTCTTGGCGATTGTATCGGGTTGTATTTTGGCTTGCTTTGCTGGTGATTGGGTGCGGGGGTTGTTTGAGGGGGAGGTCTGTGTGGATGTGGGCTGATGTGTGTGCGATCGACGTGGCTGTGTATGGACTTTTGTGGTGATTTTGTTTCTTGCTGGGTTTGAGTGGTGATTTGTGGCTTGTTGTATCTTGACTTGTGTTCTGAGTATTGTAGCTGTATGTAGGGTTTTGTCTGTCGGATATTTATTGGGATGATTGAGGTTGTACTTAGCTGTGAGGCGTTACTGCCTTGTTCTAGTATGGTGCTAGTGTAATAATATTCCGAGTTTCATGATGTGGTTTAGTTAGGTTGGCGTTAGTATCTGACAGGGATTCCGCGGGTTGTGGATCGATGTGGTGTCTTGATATCTGGAAAACACTGAAAATGCAACGAAGGGCATTTTGATGTTCGATTGACATGAAACTAGAGTGTGCTAACTACAAGTAACCAAAGATTTGGAAGAATTACCAAATGGATAGGCACCAGTTGTGTCAAATGCAATAGATACAGCTTGGAGTATAATTCTACTCAAGTTAGGGCTATTAGGTTTTCACCTCTGACTTCCAATGCCGATTGCCCAAAGACAAGACATGAACTTGTGAGGTAAACATGAAAATCAAGCTTGGATATTTGTCTTGATTTCAATTGAGGGAATTGATGGGATAATTTATCTTCCAAGGCTAATCTACGCAAAGACATACTAGGTAACTAGCACTGACGTTCTCCAAATTGAGGCATTTCAACTCGGTATCTTGGAAGAGATAGACCCCAGATACAATTGAGCAGTACTAGTAGTTAAAAATATAGGTAGAAAGCCCAATTAGGACTGAGCCAGGCTTTGAATCCACTTGGGCAGGTCTGATTATGACGATGACATCTAAATCGAGGCCACGAAACACAACAACGCTCTGCGGGATATTCGATTTGAGCAGACAACTCCACGTCCAGCCACAATTCATTGATGTAACAGCTCTACACATTGAAAGCTTGCTATTTGCCAAGAAGACTCGGCAAGTGTTAGTATGAATTTCACTCAAGACTGACACTTGGCTCTGCAGCCCCGTTTCAAAACCATGTAATCAAGCATTAAGTGGGAATACAAAATACGCCACACAGCGAGCAGTTACACAACACACCTTCGAGAAGACAAAAGAATATTTTTGATTATTTCGAAAAGTAAACCCGCGGTAAGGTAAGGTAAGTCCTACTAATTCAAACATGACAGCGTGAATAGTTCCATGTCCCCGTCAATGAAGCTTGCATTTTCATATATAATGATCTTCCAATAAAAATTAACACCCTCCATCCTTCAATCGACTTCATTCTACAGTATGTATGATTGATCCACGCTGCACCCCTCATGGGTATGACGTGTAGATCCATGCCACGTTGGTTGCACCAAATACGCCACCATTCATACAGTATGGAAGTGGACAGGGGCCCATGCCCTACAGCCCAGTCTGATTCGATATATTGATAGACTTGTACTCCTACTACTAGTAAGTCTGCATATAGTGAAAATTTTGTAATTCAGGCTTGGGAATGTATGACACATGAGTTCGCACTGGTATGTAGGTGGACACAGACGTTCAAGTTCCCGTTGATCTACAGTGGCGATATATCAAAGTTGAATCGTGAGACAATGAGATGAATCGAGACAGAAGAAGACATCATCCTATATGAGTAGTGTATCAAGACTGGAATTTCTATACTGGCCACGCGTCAGGGCCGGCGGATTCGTACTGTAGGGCTTCATAATTGGAATGTATGTGACAAGGTCGTGAGGGGCGCGCTACTTGTGTTACTTCTGAAGGGTCTTCTGAAGAATCTACAACAAGGATATGTAAATGCCGTGGATTGATTCTTGACAACTGAATGAATCAAAGATGGTGCGGTATTTCTCGCTCTCCTTCTAAAAGCAGACAGATGATCTGATCAACATTTGCTTCCAAAGTGAATGCAATCTTGGACAGAGACGATATCGCCAAGTTAGCCTAGAGTATTGAGTTTAGGCCAATAATTCTACCCTTGTTATATCAGCCCAGCTATTAGTACTAATCTAGCACAAGGCTTGGGGCTTCAAGGTCTCCTTCCAAGAGGTATCAGCAACGTCGAACGTGTATACTATGACTAGGAACAAATGCAAAATACGATTATGACCTACAGTCTGTATGCCTAGGTTCCACCAGTCATGGTGTTTCACAGTATATCCTGGGCTAGACAGATACTAATATTACTATGTTTAGCATAAAACAACAACTTGTGTTTCGCAAAGCCATCCAGAGACATGACAATGCTACTGAGGTAGTCGCACTTGAAAAACTATGTTCTGCTGGAATTGTATATTAATTCAGACAAGTTCAAGCTCTATCTGTCTACCGATATAGGTGAGTACTTGAACCCGAAGAAGACTCCAGTCTAGCAGAGAGCTTCCCACTAATATCAAATTGGAGAGAACTTGACCTGAATTTCTCAACTTCTTATAGACAAACTCCCGAGTTTGGCTATAACTTATATGAAGCAGTTGCAGAGACCATATGTGTCAACCACTAAGCTACTTTTCATAACAAGCCATATATTAATACTAATAGTACAGCCTTTGAGGATGCACAAAAGTACTACTAGTATTCGATATTTCCTGCTAGTAGAGTGGGCGGAAAACTCCTACCAAGTCTACGATGAAGCATATGGTCAGGGCTACCAGCATGATATAAGAAGACCATTATTGCCCTTAATAACAGCATAATATTGTGGCAACTTAACTTGCAGAGGCGTAGACCCGACTTTGCTGTAAAGGAGCACTATTAAAAGAACAATGACTATATCTCATATATCTGAAGAAGGCTTCTCACCGAATCAAGTCAGACTAAACTATCAAGTAAGATAACTTGCATTGTACGACTAAGCGTGGACAAGGCTCAATAGAAATGGTTAGTATCTCCAAATAGGCAGATTCTTTAAGAGCTCTTCCAATTCAAGAATGACTGGCCTACTGATGAATCCATGTATATTTTGTTCCAAGATCTACAAACAAGTACTAGACCTCTATACGCTCCCATCGATGACTTGAACTCTACTGAGTTTATGGTCATGTCACATGAAACTTTGAAATAACTTCTGCTGTAATGCAAAAAGACCGACGTTTACTAGTGGTTCATGGAATTCCCATCTTTCAGACATTGATAATGCAATCGAAACTCTGTCAGACCCCCGCAGCGAGCATTACAAATCGAAGCTTACTATGGAGTTCATACGGACCATTGCTCCAAGTTGTATAATCAACCCAATCAAATGAAGGTGGCTTGTCAATCACACGCCATGTGAACCTTGGAACACTCAACCGGGCTGAGCACGACAAAAAAGGAATATACATCCCAGCTACTGTCAATATAGGTAACCAATCATATCGTGACAATTCAACGGCGCCCTACATACGAGTACATTCCAATTCCTAGCGCAATGTATGATGTTCATCCTGACACTGACACTAACGGATAAGTAGCAATTTCCATTCCATTCCATTCCCTACTCGACAATCATCGCATTCCTAGATTCGTGTATCCCCATTTACCATTTCCGGATTCTGATCAACTTCGTTACTGTAATGGCTGCCTCGGTCGATTCATCCCAGCCGTGGCATGCAGCTTACCCCACTCCAACGTCCCAGGCAGCTGCTTTACCCCGCCAAGAGGTTCTGCAATGGCTTGAGGGGGCCAGGGTGAATGGGAAGGATTTTGTGTTGGTTGATGTGCGTCGTGATGATTTTAGGGTAAGTTTCCCAGTGTGGAAGGGAACAATTCCCTTTCAATGTATTGGAAGCGAGTTTCATTGATATGTTTATATTCAGGGTGGTACGATTCGGGGATCGTTGAATCTTCCTGCTCAAAGTTTTTATACTACGTTATCGGCATTTTATGCTTTGTTGTCGAGTAGTGGTGTGAAGGATGTTGTTTTCTATTGTGGTATGTTGTTACTTTGAGATGAGAGGTTGATTACTTGGTTAAGTATACTGTAGGCTGATCTGATGGATTTCTTGCTAGGTTCTTGTGGAGGTCGGGGTACGCGCGTTGCTGGATGGTTTGCTGATTACTTGAAGGAGAAGCAAGATGCTTCAATTAAGAGTTTTATTCTTGAAGGTGGGATTAAGGGTTGGGCTGCGGCTGGATCGGAGTATATTGAATGTATGGATGAGTTTGATGAGAGTGTATGGAAGAAGTAAACTAGAAATGTAAATGAGTACAGCGACGTATAAACAGCAATTGCACACAAGTCTAGGGTACTGCAAGCAAGTTCAATATACTAGGAACCCATAAGCCCTACATATATTAAATTAGACACGCTGAAATCTGCATGAAATACCCAAGTTTAGCGCCAACTTCAAATTGAAGACTCCTCTTGAAAGTTCCAAAAATGGAATGCCACAAATAGACACACTCATACCATTGACGATCAAAAAAATAATATCCCGACCTCCGAGCTCAACATGAAACTCGAACTTCAATCGTCAGCGCTTACAGTAGAAGAAGGGGTCAAGCCAAGGGCGCATAATAAACACCCACTCAAGTCTAAGCATCCACCAAGACGACGGAATGCGCCACTGCAACACAACAATAGACCAATAGCCACGCTACGAACATCGACCGACAAAACAACGGACATCGAACTACAACTCCGAAGGATGCTCTAGCCTAAATTCAGTGTTGCTGTCCGCACGGTACCCATCTCGCCGAGAAATTAGTTTAGCAAGCTCCACGTCTACGGTGCTTGGCGAGATACATGCATTGTAGAGACAGAATCAGTGTCCGTGTCAGACTAGAAGTGCATGTATGGTGGTTACTAGTGCTTTTGCTACTGTACTAGTACGCAGATCTTCATGATCCATGGTTACATGTCTTTCTTCAAGGTTCGTTTGACGAATCGGTGTTACATGGACTAGAACTAGAACCTTGTCGTAATGATCGAGGAGAGTCGGCTCATCGCGCTCGCATACTTTTGGCTGAGTTTGGGTGGGGTGATCTGAGGCTGCAGAATCGAGTGGCTGTTCATATGTTAGTTAGACTCGGAGTGCGATGTGTGCTCCGTACTGTAGTCATTATTTACGCATTGCTGTACATTTTGCGGTTCCTGTAGAAGTATATTATTGAATAGAGAGTACGTAAAGTATATCCGTATACTAGAATGCGAATTCGTCTCTCATTGTTGATTTTACAGTATGATCATACATACATAGTACTCCGCTTAACGGGTCTAGACTAACTGTTACTGTAGATAGGGCATCCTATGTTTCAAGTAACCGCCCACTCCGGCTTGTTCGGGCTGCCACTCTCCCGTGCTCCACTCTCTCTCCCCCCGATCCTTGTTCTCTGTCTTTCTCCCCGGTACGTCGTCTGTACGGGAAACAATTTCCAAAAGAACGGATAATGGTGTGGGGGTAGATGCCGTGTCGGGGAGGGAGGGTATGGTGTGGAAGAAGGACATCATATGTAGTACAGAGTCTTGTAAGGAGTACAGGATGGGCAAAAACTACGGAGTGTAGTCTGATAATTTCTGAAGATCCATTCTGGACGTTCGATGGGGACAAAAGTGATCCATCCAAAATCAAGATTTCGTTCAATTATAGTGGAGCATATGACCTCATTTGCGGCTTCTGCCGTGCGTCTGCTGTTTGATCGACTCGGAAATGGGTTGGGTTTGGACGGGATGGCAGTTTAGACTGGTTATGTTTACTTGGTATGGAGTAGACCTGATTGTAGAATTATGGACTTGGGAAATTGGTGCCAATCTTCTTTTGTCGAGGTCTTGTTTTTTTGTTTTGCCGTGGGGTGTTTATTACTGTATGGAGTGTAGCACACGGTATGAAGTGGACTACTGTGTACAGTAGGTATGGGGTATGTCGATCTGTAATTCCTCCAGTGATTCGCTTTCTAAAAACGCGCAAGTCTTGATTGGAGAATACAGGATCAGTTATCGCGGAATTGATTTATTCCCGCTGCACGTCATGGTCTACACGACGTTGGCTAACTTATTTACATACAAGATGTCTGTATGTGTAATAATTTTGATTTCCAGGGGTTGATCTACGCAGTTGTGGAACGCAGAATGAGTTCGAGAACCCTACTTGCTTAACACGTAGGCAGCACTACGTGCTTCATACATGCTTGCAGTATGTACACAGAACACATTAGAAAAAGAAAAGAAAAAAGCTGGGGACACTGGGTCGAACATCTAGAAGGACAGGTTTTTTGAATTGGTGTAACACAGTCAATCAATGATTTCACTGCATCACCGCACGTCCCTAGTCCCTTTCCTTTCCCTTGTCTGGATGGCGCTAATCCCCAGCATGGCACACGGCATATCGTCTGGAGTGCAGTAGTCGAACCCCCATCAGGCCAGTGGACACGAGACACGAGCTTCCACAGTAGAACCTTACTTCTGGAGAGTGAGCCCTACAGTACACTAAGGAAAGTCGATCCTTGCACACTAGCACACGATGGTGAAATCGCACTTCTCTCCGCTGGCGCCGTGGCTTGTGCTGAGGCCCTACATGCACCCTGCACCCTGCACCCCAGGAGATAACTTGGAAAGAGGGGGTGATCGAGGGGAGGGGGGTGGACTGTTAACTCTCTGGATTGGTTGACGTGGGGTTGTTCTAGATGCACGGCGTGGTGCGGATGAGTGGTCAAGGCACGACGAGGAAGAAGGCATGAGATCAATGCGCGAGACGATGTGGGGAATCCTTGCTGGTCCGAGGTGCTCGGGGGAATTGTGGAATTGTACGAGGGTGGATCTGGGGGGGGAATGGGAGTGTATGTTGGATTGGAGGGATGAGTGAACGCTAGCGGCACGCTAATAAGGCTCTGCTGTTCAGGTGCGAAGGAGCTCTTTTGTGACTAGCGGCGCTATCTTGCACTAATTGGGGTGGCTGCAGGTGTGTGTGGGGGTTGGATTGGCTCTGGAGGGAATGGCTTATTCTCGGCGCTGCAACAGCTGTCTGCAAGAGCTGGAGCTGGTGGTTTGACAGTACTCTGTAAGGAGGAAATGCAGTAAGTACCTGGTTCATACAGTGTGTTAGTATTGCGTGTTTTGTATATAAACTGGCAGCTAGGTATGTATGTAGTGTGGTGCTGGGGTATGCAAAACGGAGTATATCAAATCTGCAGTAATATTCTGCATAGTCCCTACAGCAAGAGATACGAGTAAAGATCCATACTAACCACCGGGTACTACGAATGACTACTACAAATGCTATATAATGTAGTACTATAGAGATGATGCACAATGTTATCAACATTCAAGCTCTCAATTGCACAGCTGTCTACAGCAGTTCATGTCTGTTGCTTAAGCTTATAATTGTGCAGATCAAGTACCATGCCAGTGGTAACTAAATCATATGAACTAAACACTCCGTAGTTAGACTGTATTCCACCAAGTACACTACTTTTAATCCGGTACATAGCCTAACACTACTGTACTCGTAAATAAATAACAAATCAATGACAGTACACATGTTAACCCGATATTGGACCAAAGCACATCATCCTCACTCCAAAACACTGTTTGTACACTGTAATTCCTCCGCTGTCGGAGTCGGACAGCCTTGGGTGGATCGGTCCGTCTTGGCTCTCGGTTTGACTCGGCCAACCCTCACCGAACAAAAGACCAGCATTAAGGACGGAGTTTACTATACGGAGTACCTGAGCACACGATAGGGGGAAACGGCTAGGGCTTACGAAGAGAAAAATCGGAAATATTAGGAGAGAAAACTGCGATATCCCTGCGGCCAGCCATCTTGGCTGCATTATGAACGTGCGCGTCTATCGGACGCTGTGTGGCGGGACTGAAAGAAGGAGTGGCGAGTTCTCGAAGGAGCAAAGAAAAGTAAAACTCTGACGTGTGTTCAGGCACCAGTGGAGACTTCAATACACAAACCATGGTACACTAACACTCCGTATACGAGACTATCTTTTTTCTTTTTCTATTTTTTTTTCTCTTGTCTTTTTTTTCTTTGCTTTCTTTTTTTCGGGTGTGGCGATCGTGGGCGATCGAGTGGAACTACACTTGAACCTTGCAATCTTGTGTTGTATCTCTGGGGTCGGATATCTTCGGCCATTGTACACTACACTACTGTAGAGTATGTCAAGAGTACTTCCACTTAGAAGTAGGGATGTGAACAGACCACCTACCCCTGGCTAGCACGTAGTATCATCTAGTGGCATGCAAGAAATTGGGTCGACAAGCGTACATACTCCCGTAAGGGGTCACATTCCACTGCACAGTGTCAAGTCTTCAGTTTTACATTATACAGTACAATTTACACTCTGGTCCTGCTACGGGTACCTTGATCGTGCTGAGCAGGCAATCATTGACTTAATGAGTCACGAGAGATTGTGGTGTATTCTGATTGGCAAATCCATTCAGATAAGGCCCAGTGAACCATGGTTGGTCCCTCATTTTTTCTTTTTTTCATTTCCCTTTTTGGGCCGTGGAGCCGGGTTCTAGCGCCATTCTAGAATTCTAGAAGTCCGCGACCGGCCAGGTTACCACTGCGTGGCTTTGGTCTGCTTATGGCTGAAAGAATGTGCAATAGGTGGTGTTTTGAATAGCAGTAGTGTATACGGAGGAGTGTATATTCAATAATATATATTCAATTGTATTGAGGCGTATCTGAGATAATGAGTTTGCTTTGCCACTGGACCGTACTCTGTGCGCAGTGGTAGAGTACGGTGGAAAACCCTTCGTATCTGGAGCAACACTCCAATTGTACAGCACAGTGTATAGTATCTACTCTCTATCTAAGCAATAGGTGCACTGTATAGACAAAGATAAGACGCAATTGAGTAGGAAGATTAGGATTCTTCCATTATCTCCATGGAGTACGGAATGGAAGAAAAGCTTGACCGAATTCCAAGAGGATCGACAGGGTGAATCCATGACGCGAGCGCTACGCAAGGGGGGCGGGTCTCACAGCGTGTCACTCAGAACGGTGGATAGTTAGATACGACTTTTGAATACCTATTTAGAGTAGATGTAGTGCAGGAGTATATCATCAGAACATCTCTGTAATAATATCATATCGACTAATTATTATTCTTTATCAATATACATAAAAAAATGTTCAACATCTTCAAATTGAAATTCTGAACAGAGTGAAAAATACCAGTATTTTGCGTACTGCAGTGTACAGACCCACTCGCCACATTCTGCGATCACCCCATCTTTATCGCTCCACTTGGGCGCAGATAAATTACACAAATGACACCACGGTAATCCGGCCGTAACTGGCGATCGACCCAGAATGATTCCAGAACCAGACGGAGTGGCCCTTTATTTCGAGGTCTCCTCCCACTCTTCTATTCTACTTTACTCTCTCTACTATTTCACTATACATATTCACCATAACAACAACTTCGCTCCCCTCCCACCCCAACCCACACCTCACACGTCTCATTCCATTCAGCTCATGCTGCCCTCCCAATAACACCACCAATCTGGACCAGCGTCCATCTAGGGGAGGCCCGGTGACAAAACGCCCCCGGTTCCAGGCACCCCGCCGTTCTCTCTACGCCATGCTGAAGAAGAAGTCCTTGGCTCCCTCTTTCTTCTGGAACTTCACCCCCAGTACTACTCCGGAACTGTCCCCAACATCTTCCGACAGTGATTCAGACGAGGACATGAACTCTTCCGGCTCCCGACCGGTCAGCCTGGCCGTCTCGGCGGGAGCCTTTTGCCCCATGCGCCCGACTCTGAACGATGTACTAGCCAACACCGCCCCGCCCCCATATACCCTCAGCGCTTTCATGGCCTATCTCTCGCAGAATCACTGCTTGGAGACATTAGAGTTCACACTCGAGGCCCAGCGTTACCGAGATACATACCACTCCTTCGCCGAGCGACTTGGTCAATCCGTCCTACTTGCGGATACCCCGGAAAGTCAACATCTCCGTATGCTTTGGCACCGTCTCTTATCTGCATATATCTTCCCCGGATCACCAAGGGAAATCAATCTCTCTAGTGAAGTGCGAGACGGTCTTCTTCGTCACAAGGACGTCGTTATCCCTCCAGTCCCAGAGACCCTCGACTCCGCCGTCAAACGCATCCACGACCTCATGGAGGAATCTATCTTTCTCCCTTTCCTTAATGCACACACTACTTCACCCTCCATGGCTCCTCAATCCGAACCCCCCTTCAGCCCAGACGACACCATCAGTCTACCCAACACAAGTCTGGATGAACATCCCATGAAGCGGGTTCGATCTCGAGCCAAGCGAATTTCCCCCCAATCCTCGACAAAGGATCTACCCGCAACTGGCGGCCGCTCAAACCTTTCAGTTGGTGCGGTCCACGCTCTCGGAAAGCGGGCTTCGGGCGCTCTTCTCAGTACGAGCGGCGAGTCTGTCTCGGTGTCTCTAACAGACGACTCCAGCCCCCAATCCAGTCCAACAGCCGAGGAACCAATGACACCACCAACCACCCCGCCAGCTAGTGAACCTCACCTCCCAATCAACAGTCCCAAAATGCGTACTGAGAACCCTTGGAAGAAGATGGGCATGAAATTGGGTTTCAAGAAGCGCTCCGGCGGCGCTAGTGGTTCCCGTGCTGATCCTAAAATCCTCGGCTTGGACGAATAAATTATCCTCACCCCCACGACTATATACCTTACCACCTCACTACCTTACAACCTCATACCTCAACATTCCGTTACACTTGTATTCATGACAACAACTCCCACCTCAACGATACTCGACAACTGCATGAAAAGCATCCACAACGACTCCCGCTTGATTTTTAGCGTTTATTGGCGGTGTATGAGAGCACGATGCATCTGCATACGAACACGGCGTTTTTTTTTCTCTCTCTATTTGTCTTAACACTTGTTGTGTTCCATTTGTCAGCGACATTTTTTCTTTTCTTTGTTTATTTTATCTCTCCTGGAAAATACTTCAATACCACATAGACCGGATACAACCCCCCAAACCACACCGTTTGCGTGACAGTATAAAATGCTGTTGGTGATATGGGCTTGGAATCGACTTGATGTCGAGGGTCTGGCGTTATCATTTTTTTTTCATTGGTTCTATGTTCCTGCGGGACTGTGTCGATAGTTATGAATAGACGTGATACCCCTCTCAATTATCCTCTGTAATATTAGTAGTTGATTGTTATTTTGTAAATTGCGTGTTTGTACGAGACTAGGCTCGTGGCTTGTAGACATGTCGAGTCATTACGATGCTAGTAGACCCAGTCAAGGACTTACACTACGATCCTATAATAGATAAAACTTGGAATCAAGTATTTTTGAAGTTCTTGCGTCTCCAATGTTATTTTGCCATTTGTTCAATGCAGGACCTTTTATAGTAGTAGTACGATACATATGATTCATCCAATTTTTAACCAGCATACCTGAGTTTTCGAGTCGAACACTATCACTTATGATCACCACCAGATCGTATGATTATTATGCGAATTGTGAGAAAAGCTAGTGTCATCCAATATACTAGTACTGATGATGTCGCTCTCTACGTCAAGAATTCGACTGTCAACCCTATATTGTAATTCCAATGGAACACTCGCAGCCGCAAGATTTGAAGCTCGTTTTTGCCCTGCATGATGTTTCTATACTACTCATATACCTGCCACTAAATACCATTTTCTCTACTACTGCATCTTGCACTCTTCCGGGTTCTTTCTCATGCGGTACATCCCATGTTAGATAGAGACTAAAGCACCTAGGTCCTTCTACTGCATAATTGCTCTTCATGTCCGTATATGAAAATATTTATCTTGAGGTTCGTTATCCTTATCTGTGTCTGGCTAGATGGCACCTTCCTGGAGCTATAGTTCCCCACCTTCCTTGAGCGTTGGACCCTCCCAATTTTATCGTAGATTCGTGTCTGTTTGTTTACATTTTCCCATCATCCTATCTCTCTAGCATATCCTAACAGCCTCGATGCATACTTGAAAAATAGGTTTGTACGAGATCTACGCGCGACTTCAATTCTATCGTATCTCACAAGAATGCACAGAAATTCAAAGTGCCCTGATATGACATGGGAAGTCAAGCAAGTCCAATCGATGGAAGTATGCTGGTCAGCGCGTTCTTTTACCCGATCCTACGAGTCGAGACAGGACACAATCGCACTCCTGGGGACGTTAAACCTTCATAGAAGTCGTTTTCGACATCTCCAAGAGATCCCGGTCCTAGGTCTTGTCGAAAGTCACATTCGAAAGTTAGCTCAAGCGAACTTCTACATGAAGAAGCTCCGCGTTTGATAAGTACAGCTTCATTCTCATGGACCGAGAACTCATCGCCATGAGAAGCATCGACAGTACGAATGTTTCGATATTGTTTTCTCAAAGCTATGGACATTTAAACGACTTTTGTGTCTCTATCTTATGAAGAGCATACTCTATCAGAAAGAACACTACTATACCAATTGCGAAACTGCTATTCGTGCCCGCGTCGAAGCATGCTTGACAAACACGCTCCTACGAGCTCTACGCTGTGTTTAAAAGGCATTGATAGAGATCAAGATGACGTCGAGAACCGTGAAGGATTGGTCGAAAGTACGTTCCTGATCTCGCTTTCTTCAATCCCAGACTCACTGTAAATAAGAGACCAAATCGTGTCCCGGGACATGTAAAGCCGTCTCATAAATGGACAAAGGATCACCCGTTCAGCCCCGTGCTAGCTATAGAGC
>Ga0209673_1002084_pt1 | contig 15034 bp, 16 predicted proteins | sample AraplaCol_mMS_r2_2_FD_184274 | JGI IMG/M metagenome (GOLD analysis project Ga0209673, IMG submission 184274) | Arabidopsis root microbial communities from North Carolina, USA - plate scrape MF_Col_mMS_r2 (SPAdes) (version 3) | ecosystem: Host-associated > Plants > Roots > Endosphere | place... | reverse complement strand
TGCGATGCATCTCGGCGGCGACGAGTGGAGCAGCGCCCGGGACTGGTACGCGGATCTTTGGGAAACCATCAACGGCCCCGAGGCTTGGAACGCAAACCCATGGGTGGTTGCCTACACCTTCACCGTCCACCGGCAGAATATCGACTCCATGTCGAAGGAGGCGGCATGAGAACTGATCGGATCCTCATCAAGCGGCCGCCAGATCCATTCGCCTCCGAGATCAATGAACGGGTGCGCCGCCGGCGGCTGTCTGCCGCGAGCCGGGACAAGCAAAATCTGGCCCAGATCGCCGACCAGTTGAAAGCACTCGCTGAGCGCGCGCGGGAGATCGGCGCAGCAAATGACGGTGGTGGTGATGCGCAGCGTTGACGAATGGATCGGCAAGACCGACGATACCGCCATCCCGCCACGCGTCCGCCTTCGCGTCTTCGAAAAGTTCGGCGGCATCTGCCAGCTGTCAGGCCGGAAGATCCTTGCCGGCGACGCCTGGGACCTGGATCACATCAAAGCCATATGGCGCGGCGGCGAGCATCGCGAGAGCAACCTGCAGCCGGTCCTGAAGCAGCCTCATCGCTTGAAATCCGGCGAGGAGCAATCCGAGCAGGCCAAGGCTGACCGCGTCCGCAAGAAACACCTAGGCATCTGGCCTCAATCGAAAGCGAAGATCCGCGGCGGTGGTTTCAGAAAGACGAGGGATATCTGATGGGCGATATCGTGGAACGCCTCAAATGGTGGGGAGCTAAACGCCGGCCGCCGCGGAATATGCCGACACGGCCGGCCGACTGCGCTGAAGCCTCCGAATCCATTGCGGCCCTCCGCACCGAACTAGCCGTCAAAGAGACGGAAGCTCTTGGACACCTCAGGACAGTCGGCACGCTTCAGGCTCACAGCGATACCCAAGACAGCAGGATAGCAGAACTAGAGGCGGCGCTACGCGACCAGTTCTGCCCACGCCCATGCAATAATCGGCCAGACGAGTTTGGCGTTGGAGACTGCGTCGACGCAGGAGAGTGCGGTTGCAGCGCAGCCACAGCCCTCATCCAAGATTAGAAGAAGGACGGGTAGATGAGCGATCTCCTTATGACGCGCCGTGTCGTGTTTTCGGAATGTGGCCTATTCCGCTACCTTCTTGAGCACGATTTCGGTGGCAGCGGCCCCGTGATCTCGCTCGGCATGGTCAACCCCTCTCTCGCGAACGGCGAAGACAACGATCAGACAATGACGAAGGTGGACGGGTTCTGCGATCGGCTCGGCGCCAGCAAGGTCGTCGTCTGGAACCCTTTTGCCCGCATTGCCAAGGATATTCGTGATCTCCAGCACGTTGATGACCCTGTCGGTCCAGAGAACGATTCCTATATCGCGCGGGCCGTGCAAGGCGCTGACATTCACATCGTGGCCTGGGGGCCGCTCTCGAAGCTTCCGAAACCGCTGCGCACCCGTTGGCGATCAGTCGTCGGCGTTCTGTCTGAAGCAGGCGCCAAGCCGATGTGCTGGGGAACGGCGCTCGACGGCCACCCACGTCATCCTCTGATGCTGGCCTACGCCACGCCGCTCGTTCCTTGGGAGGTGCCGACATGAGTAAATTCGATGGGGCAGATATCCGGAATGCTGCCCTTGAGGAGGCCGCGTCCTGTGGAAACAATGTGGACAACCGCCCATGAGCCGAGCCCGCACTTACACAAGGTCCGAAATATCCGATGCTGCCGCCGCCGCAGCCATGCACAACGTCCGGGTGGTCATGCATCCATCCGGCGAGATCGAATTCGCTCCGAAGAGCTTTACTGCGATCGATCGTGAAGAAGATACCGCGGAAAAGGCATTGGAGGGGTGGATCAATGGAGGGAAAGTTGGTCGGCGTGCATAAGGTCAATGTAAAATTGGCCGATGGGACCATCGAGACCTATTACTATGCCTGGCGTGGCAAGGGAGCCCCCAGGATGCACGCGAAGCCAGGGACGAAGGCTTTCACGCAGGAATATGTGCGCCTCACTCGCGAGCGCGAAAAGGCTTCCGAAGACGGGACGATCGGATCTCTGATCGATGAGTTCCGCAAGACGGCCGGCTATATGAAGCTGGCGGCGTCCACCAGGCGCGACTATGAGCGTCAGTTCGCCATGATCCGCCTGAAGTTCGAGGGCTTCCCTATCAAAGCGATCGAGGCGCGCGGCAGCCGTCGCATTTTCCTCAACTGGCGCGACACCATGCGGGATTCCCCCCGGTCGGCGGATATGCATATCGCGTTGCTGTCGCGGCTCTTCTCATGGGCGAAGGGGAACGAAGTCATCCTGCGAAATCCGCTCGAGGAAGTCGAGCGCCTGCATTCCGGCACGCGGAAAGATATCATCTGGACTGACGATCAACTCGCGAAGCTGCTGACCGAGGGCGCGCTCCACCTCCGGAACGTAGCGCTCGTCGCCCTCTGGACGATGCAGCGCCAGGCAGACATCCTCAGCATGCCGACCTTGGCTTTCGACGGCGAGCGCGTCTCGATCAGGCAAGGGAAAACGGGAGCCCGCGTGCGCGTGATGGCGGCGCCGGATATCTTGCCGGTTCTCAGCGACGCCAGGACGACGTCTCGCCAACGAGTGCTGGTGAACTCGTTCGGGCAGAACTGGACATCGAGCGGATTCCGGGCTTCGTGGCGCAAGGAGATGGCACGCCTCGGCATCAAGGGGGTAACTTTCCACGATCTGCGCGGGACGGCGATCACCTTTGCCTATGCCAATCTCGACAAGGCCCACGATGAGAAGATCAAGCTAATTTCGGAGATTTCAGGCCATTCGCAGGACGACGCCGAATCAATCATCCGCAAACATTATCTGGCCGGACAAGACGTGATCGACGCGATCAGCCGGGGAACAAAGAAGGCATAAACGGTAAAATGCCGGGATTGCTGTAAAATGGGCTAGCCGATATGGCCGCTAAGCACTTGAAAATGGTGGGTGATGTAGGGCTCGAACCTACGACCCGCTGATTAAGAGTCAGCTGCTCTACCAACTGAGCTAATCACCCGTTCGCGCTTGGCTGCGCGGTGTGACGGGGCGTATAAACAGGATCGGCAGGCTTGTCCAGCGCATCGGCGAAAATTCTTTGGTTAATCGCGAAGATTTTTCGGCATGGGTGAAATGCGGGGCATAATCCCGGAAACCGGGATCGATTTTCGGACAGGATTAGACGCAGATTCAAAGCGATAAGGCAGCGCGCGCGCCTTCGGACGCGCGGCACGCCATAAAATTAAAGGTCGAGCGTGCCGCTCGCCAGCCGCACTGCCTGGCCGCCGATCCGCGCGTTGGAGATCGCGCCGCCGTCGACATCGATATGCAAATGGATGAAGGATGGCCGGCCCATCTCGACGCCTTGCTCAATCATGATCGGGTGATGCCCGTCCGTCAGCCGGTCGAAATGGTGGATCGCGCCGGAGAGTGCCGCCGCCGCCGAACCGGTGGCCGGGTCTTCGACGATGCCCATGCCGCTTGCGAACATGCGCGCATGGAACTTTGCCACGTGGTTGACCCCGCCGCGGCAATAGACATAGGCCGAGGCAAGCGCACCCTCGACGAAGGGCACGATCTTTTCCCAGAGCTGCGGATCGAATTCGACCCGCTGCGCGGCTCCGACATCGTGCACCGGAATGAGCAGGAAAGGAACGCCGGCGCTCCAGACCGAGGGCACGTGATTTTCAAAGCCGATTTCGGTCACCTTCAGCGACAGCGCATCAGCCATGCCGAGCTTGTCGAGCGGCATGACGGCCGGTTGCGATTTCCGCGGCAGGTCGAATTCGGCAAAGCTCGCCTCGCCCTCCCTCAGCCGCACCGCGCAGCGCACTGGCCCGACGTTTTCCTCAAGCACCGTCACGAGATCGAGCGTCGCCGCGCCATGCGCCCGTTCGGCCAGCGCCACCGCCGTGCCGACTGTGGGATGACCGGCAAACGGCAACTCACGCCCCGGCGTGAAGATCCTGAGCTTCGCCGCATAGGCAGGATTGCTCGAAGGCTGCACGAACACCGTCTCGGAGAGATTGATCTCCCGGGTGATCGCCTGCATCGCCTCGTCGCTGAGATCGTCTCCGTCGAAGATCACCGCCAGCGGGTTGCCCGCCAGCTTTCGATCGGTGAACACGTCATAGACGCTGTAGCTTCGCGCCACATCGGCCTCCTTGAATCGGTCATCGCGCCGCCAACCTGCCCGACCAAACGGCCGAGTGCAAGGCGCTAAGTCAGATGGATGCAAGGAGCCAAGCCGGAGCGTGTCCTTCGAGGCTTCGGCCTTTGGCCTCTTATGCGCTCGCCTTGCCGAAATACCAGCTAATCACCGGCAGCATGGAGATGTTATAAGGATAGGCCTTGGGATCGGCCGAGCGGATCGCCACTGCACCGGCGATCTCCTTGTCCTCGGCGACCAGCATGTGAGCCTCGATCCGCTTCACCATCTCATCCGCCGTCATGTCGAAGCGGAAGAGCCGCATAAGCGTGACCGTGCGTCTGGAATAGCTGGCGTAGAGTCCCTGCCCTGCCACGGAATCGGAAAGGTCGAAGCCGGTCTCCTCATGGACCTCGCGGCGCATATTGGCCTCGATGTCGCAGCGCCCGTCGACGATATCCTCCTGTTCCAGCGAACCGGCGGCGAAATAGACCTGGCCGGGATTGGCGGTATGCGCGCCCATGCGGATCGCCACCAGCGCGCCGTCTAAGCTTTCCAGCACCGGATAAGCAAAGATATGCAGGCCGCCCTGGCGCTGCGGCTGCCGGCGCCACCACATGAAAGCGGAAAAGGGAGTGACGTAGCCCTCGCCCGCAATCCCGTCTTCACTGAACGACAGCCGCTGCTGGAACACCAGGCGTCCGTCGAACAGCGCCGGGTTGGCGGCTGTTTCCTTGGCCCAGTTCTCGCGGATCGCTGCTTCCTCGGCAAGCACGAAGGGATGGCTGCCGGGCAGGACGCGCAGATCGACGCCGGCGATCGGGAAGACCGTGGCCTCCGGCGGCCAGCCGGCGAAATCATCGGAAAAATCGCTGTTTGCAAAATCCATGTTCAAATTGGTTTTCATGTTCGCTTTCAGGGGAGATCCAGTGTCATGACGACGGGGCAGTGATCGGACGCCTTCGGCCGGTCCCAGCCTGTGCGCGGATAACGCTCCACCTCCTCCCCCGGCGGGAAGATGGTGCGATAGGGCTGACCGCTGCGGATGATGTCAGGCAGGCGGCCGGCATTATGGGCGGCAAGTGCTGGCGAAAGCCAGAGATAGTCGAGCTGGCAGAGCCACTGCTCCTGCGGCCCGCGGGAGTGATAGAGCGTCCAGCGGTCGAGGGCGGCACGGCGGCGCACGACGTTTTCGGCAAAGCCGTCATGGCTGAAAACGTCGAGCGCGCTTTCGGCCTCGTCCTGATGCTCGAAACGATAGCCGGCCCCGCGGCGGCCGATGACATCGACGCGCTCTTGGTAATCGTTCATGTCGCCGCAAATGGCGAAACTCTTCTTGGCCGTGTGCCCGCCGAAACTATCCTCGATGATGCGGCGCACGGCGCGCGCCTCGGCGCGACGGATCGGCATCGTCGATTTCCGCCCGTCGAGCTCGTCGCGCGGATTGCCCATCGATTTGAAATGCACGACATAGAGCGAGAATGGCCGACCGCCGATCAGGAGATCGAGCTCCAGGCAGTCGCGTTTGAAGATCTTGTCATCGATGCGGTTGGTGAGCGCCAGCTCCTCGTCGAAGAGATCGAGATCGCGATAGGTCGTCATCGCATGACTGCGGACTTCCTTAAGTTCGATCTTCTGGCCGTCGCGCGTTTCCTCGCGCATCAGCACGGCGACATCGATGCCGCGGCTGTCATTGCCCTCGACCAGATACTTCTGCCGGTAACCGTTTCCGACCATGCGGAAGAGATAGCCGTATTCGAAGGCCTGGAGAGCGGCCATATTGTCGATTTCCTGCAGGCAGAGGATATCGGCATCCGCATCGGCGATCGCCAGCGCCGTCATCTGTCTCGTGTCGTCGGTCGCGGCGATCACCCGCGCCTGCTCCAGTTGCTGATAGACGCCCTCGCTCGATACTTGGAAAAGCTTGATGACGCGATCCTGGCGCAACTGGTTGCGAAAACCGGTGAAATCGAAACGGGTCAGGAGATTTTCGACATTGAAGGTGGCTAGGCGAAGCGACATGGCAAAGGTCCGGTTGCGGGCAGTACATTATCCGGCAATCGCACGGGGAAAAGATGGCGGGGCCAAGAAATATGCGGACAACCGCCCCTTTTTGAAGCCCCGGATGCAATTGCCTGCCTCCATCAAAGCCGCCAGCCGGCGCGGATGACGACGCGCACCCTTTCACCGGGCACGACAGCCACACGGCTAAAGCCGCGCAACGTCTGGCTGTTGCCGAGCGTGAGCTTGACGGCATAACGTTCGCCCTCGAAAAGCACGGCTTCGACGGTTGCGGGAGCCCCCTCGCCGCCGATCGTCACATCTTCCGGCCGCACCAGAATATCGGCGCCGTCGGTGTTGGCCGCGTGGAGCGCATCCTGCAGCTCGTCCCACTCCAGATGGCGTTCGCTGCCCATCACCGGCAGCGTCAGGATTGCCCCTCGCCCGATCAGCCCCCCGACGACACGTCCCTCCGGCCGGGCATAGATCTCGGCCGGCGGCGCCACCTGCAGCAAGCGCCCTTCCGACATGACGGCAACGTCGGTTGCAAGCACCATCGCCTCGCTCTGATCATGGGTGACGTAGATCATCGTGGCACCCGAGCGCTGGTGGAACTCGCGGAAGGTTTCCTCCATCTCCTGTTTCAGGTGCCGGTCGAGATTGGCGAGCGGCTCATCCAGCAGCACGACGTCGGGCGAGGTCACCAGGCAGCGGGCGAGCGCCACGCGCTGGCGCTGGCCGCCTGAAAGGTCGGCAGGACGCCGCCCGGCATAATCAGCAAGCCGGACGGAAGACAGCGCCTCGCCGACCTTCGCGCGGTAAGCCTCGCCGGAAATGCCGCGCACCTTCAAGGGGTATCCGACATTGTCGGCAACACTCATATGCGGCCAGAGCGCATAGGACTGAAACACCATCGCCATGTTGCGCTTCTCAGGCGGCAGCGCCTGGGCAGCATCGGCAATGACCCGCTCACCGAGATGGATCGAGCCGTCGGAGGGCGTCTCGAAACCGGCGATCATCCTGAGCACCGTCGTCTTGCCGCAGCCGGAAGGCCCGAGCAGCGCCAGGAAGCCGCCCTCCCGCACATCGAGCGAGAAATCGCTGACGGCCGGCCGCCCGGTGCCGAAATCCTTGGCCAGCCGGTTGAGGATCAGCTTCGCCATGGGACTACCCCTTTCGGCAGGCGTTTTGCCAGGAATTCGAGCAGCAGCATCATCACGACCACCATGAGGACGACGAGCACCGAGAGCGCCGAGGTGAGGTCGGAACTGCCGCTGTCGTCGAGATTGTAGATGGCGACGCCGAGCGTCTGGGTGCCGGCCGACCAGAGAAGCGCGGAGATCGTCAGCTCGTTGCAGGCAATCAGGAAGACGAGGATGACGGAAGCGCCGGCGGCCGGCGCGATCAGCGGCACGATGATATCGAAAAGCCGGCGGAAGAAGCCGGCGCCGGAAAGCCGTGCCGCTTCCTCCAGCGCTGGGTCAAGCTGGTGGAAAGCGCTGACGACAGGTTTCAGGCTGACGGCGAAGAAGGAGGAGAGGTAAGCGATCAGGATGATCCAGATCGTGCCGTAGAGCGAAATGTGCAGGAACGGGATGGGTGCCGCGAACACCAGGATGAAGGAGACCGCCATGACGATGCCGGGCAGCGAATAGGGTATCTCGATCAGGCTGGACACGATGCGGGAAGCAGCATCTCTTCGCCGCGTCAGCGCATAGGCCGCAAGCACGGTCACCGTGAGGAGACAAATGGCGGTAGCGGCGGCGAGCGACAGCGAATTGACAAAGGCGGTGCGCGTCACCGCCTGCCGGAACAGGATTTCCTCGAAGGCATGCAGCGACATGGTCTTGAAGGTGAGCGGCACGCCGTAGGCCGGCACCAGCGCGCCGGCGACGAGCGCGGAGAAGGGTGCTGCCAGCATGAAGAACAGGATCGCCCAGAGAAGCGGCGTGAAGGCGAACCGCCAGGCGCCGAGCTCGAAGGCGGCACTCGCCCCCGACAGGCCGATGATGCGATAATCGCGGCCGCGCAGCGCCCGATCCTGGATCATCAGCCCAGCGACCGAGATCATCGCGATGATCCCCGAGAGCACGGCGACATCGCCGAAGGTGCGGCTGGTGAAAGCGGAAAACTTGGTGAAGATGAGTGTGGGCAGCGTGAAGATCGAGGCCGGAATGCCGAGAATGGCGGGAATGCCGAAATTGCCGGTGCAGGAGACGAAGGAGATCGCCGCCCCGGCGATGATGCCGGGCAGCGACAGCGGCAGTATGATGTCGCGGAACACCCGCAGGCTGGAGGCGCCGGAAAGCCGTGCCGCCTCGACCCCGTCGCGCGGCAGCGTCATCAACCCGGCCCGGAGCGCGAGATAGACCAGCGGCGCATGCTGCACGCCATAAAGCAGCGCGATGCCGCCGACCGAATAGAGCGGCTGCGGCGAGCCAAGCGGCGGGGCGATGGAGAGCGCCTTCAACAGCGGGCTTGATGGCCCCGACATCTGCACCCAGGCCAGCGCCGTCACCTGCGGCGGGATCATCATCGGCAGCACGAAGAAGAAGCTGAGCAGCCCCTTGCCAGTGATATCGGTCAGCGTCAGCAGGAAAGCGAAGAGACAGCCGATGACGAGCGAGATGATCGTGCCGAAAAGCGCCGTGACGATGGTGTAATAGGTCGCCGACCAAACCGACGGGTCGCCGAGCACAGTCAGAACGCCGCCGTTGGCGAAGGCCGCGATCCCGACCATCGCAAGGCGGGCGAGCGGCAGCACGCTGAGGATCAGGACGGTGATGACGACAAAGGGAAACAGCCAGGCGGGCTGGCTGTTTCCGGTTCTGACATAGCCGTGCATGGAAGGATCAGTTCGAGCCGTAGAGACCCGAGAAGGTCTTCAGATCCTGATCGGTATTCTTGAGCGCATCTGCGGCCTTGATCGGCAGGACCTTGATGGTGTCGCGCGACGGAAAACCTTCCGGCAGCTTCATGCCGTTACGGGCCGGGATGTAGCCGAGCTTGAGAAAACCTTCCTGGCCCTTTTCTGAGAGCACGTAATCGACGAACTTCTTGGCGGCATCGGCATTTTTGGTGCTGGCGAGGATGCCGACCGGCTCGGTGACGGCCGAAACGCCTTCCCTCGGGAAGACGAACTCGACCGGAGCGCCCTTGGCCTTCTCGCGGATCGGCAGATAGTCGACGACCATGCCATAGGCCTTTTCGCCCGAAGCGACCGACTTCAAGACGGCGCCGTTGCCGCCGGCGGCAATCGCGCCGTTTTCGGCAAGCGACTTGTAGAAATCCCAGCCGAGGCCGGGAACGGCGGTGAGCGTCTGGGCGTGGATGAGGGCCGCACCCGAAGCGAGCGGGCTCGGCATGGTGACGAGGCCCTTGGCTTCCGGCTTGGTCAGATCCTTCCAACTCGCAGGCTTCATGCCGGCCGAAGTATTGTACATGATGCCGGTCGTGATCAGCTTGGTTGAATAATAATAGCCGTCGGCATCATAGAGCGTGGCGTCGTATTGCCCGGCTTCCGGCGACTTGTAGGCGAGGAGCTTGCCGTCTTCCTTGAGGCGCTCCAGGGTCACCATGTCGGCGATGAGGAGAACGTCGGCAACCGGGTTGCCGGCCTGGATCTCGGCCTGGAGCTTGGCCATGATCTTCGGCGTGCCGTCGCGCACCCAGTCGACGTTGATATCGGGATTGGCAGCCATGAAGCCATCGACCGTCGCCTGCGCGTCTTCGTTCGGCTGGCTGGTGTAGAGAACGAGGTTTGCGGCAAGGGCCGGAACGGCGAGGAAGCTCGCGGCAAGAAGTGCAGCGGCGGAAACGATCGTTTTCATGGGAGGGATCCTCATTGCGGTCACCCCTCCCTTATTGGGGGTCGTTGACAGGGATGTGACAGGCGCCGCCGCTGGACGCCGACAAGCCATCGCTGCAAACCCGGTCGATCGCGGCCTCGCATGCAGGCTCATGCTTGCCAAAAGCCGAGCCACGGCACTTCAGCGCCGTGGCCCTGATCGAATGTTACTTTGCCGCCTCTTCGATGAGGTCTGCCACCTTCTGCGGCTGCGAAACCATCACGACGTGGGAAGCGCCCTCGACCACGACGGTTCGCTTGGACCCGGCCCGTTCGGCCATGAAGGCAAGGGCTGCGGCCGGAATGTTCTTGTCGCCGGTGCCGTAGACGAACCACGACGGCAGCTTCTTCCAGGCAGGCTCGCCCGACTTTTCGTTGAGAGCCGCGTCGGTGACCGGCCGTTGCGCCGCCGCCATCAGGGCAGCCTGTTCAGCCGGCACGTCGCTGGCGAACTGGTCATGGAACTTCGCTTGGTCGATATAAAGATCGACGCCGCCTCCGCTCAGTTTCACCGGCGCCGCAAGCGCAGTACCCAGCGTGCCGCCGGGAAACTTGCCGGCGAGATCGGCAACCGATTCCCCTGCATCAGGTGCGAAGGCCGCGACATAGACCAACGACTTGACATTGTCGTGGCCGTTTGCGGCAGCCGAGATCACCTGCCCGCCATAGGAATGGCCGACGAGGACGACCGGGCCGGCGATGCTGGCGACCACATCGGAAACATAGGCGGCGTCATTGGAAACGCTGCGCAGCGGGTTGGCAGCAGCCACGACCGGGAAGCCGTCCTTTCGCAGGATTTCGACGACGCCGTTCCAACTGGAGGAATCGGCAAAGGCGCCATGGACGAGGACGACGGTCGGCTTGACCGTCTCGGCAACGGCAGTACCGGAAAGAAGTGCGCCCGCCAGGGCGACGACAGCAGCAAACTTGAACATTGGCAATTTCCTTTCGTCGGTTGGGTTTGACTAAGATTCGTACCTGGAGGGCAATCACTCGTCTCCGCATCTCCTGACGCGGCAGGCCGCCCATATTCTCGATGACATATAATTTGTAAGAGATTTGTTTGTGCACGATCTATGTAGGTCAGAAAGCTTGAGACGTCAATAGCTTGCAAATAGATCGCGCACAAATTATATTGAGGCCTGAGGAGAAGGTGATGAAAAACGCCACACCAGATGATCTCACCGACGTGCCGAAGGTAGATGAAATGCTCTGCTTTTCAATCTATTCGGCAGGCCATGCCTTTAACCAGCTTTACCGCCCGCTGCTCGATGAGTTGGATCTCACCTATCCTCAGTTCCTGGTGATGACCGCATTATGGGCGCATGACGACCGCACGGTGAAGGATCTGGGCGAGACCCTGTTTCTCGACTCGAGCACCCTCACCCCGCTGTTGAAGCGGCTGGAGAAATCAGGCCTCGTCACCCGCAACCGAAATCCCGCCGATGAGCGCCAGGTCCTCCTGCGCCTGACGAAGGAGGGGCACGCCTTGAAGAGCCGTGCCGCCCCAGTGTTCGACTGCATCGGAAAAGCCGTCGGTCTCGACGCCGCGACCATCAACACGATTCGGGAAACGATCGCTTCCATCCGCGACGACATTCACAAGAAGAACGAGGAAGAGACCTGACGCGGCGCGTCATCGCTGCGCCCGAACGATTTCCGTCGACAAGCCGATGGCATATTGTACGATCAGTCTGCCGGCGCCCTGCCGCCGGAGACGCGCGTCGACGGCGCCCGGCCCGAAAGATGTAGGCGCTCGAAATCTGGCCTAGCCTCACGCAGGCGTGAATACCCAGCCATTGCCATTCCGCCGCGCTGAGGTACGTCACTCGTGTTTTCGATGAAGGAGGAATTTCAATGGAATATCGTCTGCTCGGCCGTTCAGGCCTCAAAATTTCGACTTTGACCATGGGCACGATGACCTTCGGCGGCGTCGGATGGGCCAAGATCGTCGGGGACCTCGGCGTCTCCGAGGCGCGGAAGATGATCGATATCTGCATCGATGCCGGCATCAACCTCATCGACACCGCCAATGCCTATTCCAACGGCGAATGCGAAAACATCATCGGCGACGTGCTCTCTGGCAAGCGGCCGCAAGGCGTGCTGGTTGCCACCAAGGCCCGTTTCGGCATGGGTGACGGCCCGAACGACCAGGGACTGTCGCGCTACCACTTGATCCGGGAATGCGAAGCGAGCCTCAAACGCTTGAAGACCGATGTCATCGACCTGTACCAGGTGCATGAATGGGACGGCCAGACGCCGCTCGAAGAGACGATGGAAGCCCTCGACACGCTGATCAAGCAGGGCAAGGTGCGTTACGTCGGCTGCTCGAACTATTCCGGCTGGCACATCATGAAGGCGCTCGGCATCGCCAACGAGCACCGCTACCAGCGCTTCGTCAGCCAGCAGATCCACTATACGCTGGAAGCCCGCGACGCCGAATACGAGCTGCTGCCGATTTCGATCGACCAGGGCCTCGGCGTGCTGGTCTGGAGCCCGCTTGCCGGCGGCCTGCTCTCCGGCAAACACCGCCGCAACCAGGCCGCTCCTGAAGGCACGCGCCAGTTTGCCGGCTGGACCGAACCGCCGATCCGAGATGAGAACCGCCTCTGGAACATCGTCGAGACCCTGGTCGCGATCGGGCAGGAGCGCGGCGTCTCGGCCGCACAAGTGGCGCTCGCCTGGCTGATCGGCCGCAAGGCGGTCACCTCGGTCATCATCGGCGGCCGCACAGAAGCCCAGTTCCGAGACAACATCGCCGCCGCCGAGCTGAAGCTCACGAACGAGGAGCGCAAGCGCCTCGATGCCGTCAGCCTGCCGCCGGTGATCTATCCCTACTGGCACCAGCTGAACACGGTGAGCGACAGGCTTGGTGAGGCCGATCTCGAGCTTTTCGGCCCGCATCTCCAGCAATAGGCGATGATGAACCCGCCATTGCACGGCGAAAGACAGGCGTCATAAAAGATGCACTTTCGCCGTGTTAGCGTAAGAGCCCGCTACTCCTGCGAGGTTCGGCATGCTAAGGAATTACAAGGTCCTGAAGGGTACGGCCAGCGCACTCGCCCTTGACGACGACAACGATCCGCACATCGAGATCCGCATCGAGGCGAACGGTATCAGCTACCGCATCGCGCTCAACGTCCGCTCGAAGGAATCGCCGCACGACCTGCTCTACGCCAACATCGTCGATTTCAAGCACCCGGCGCTGACGGAAGCGCTCGAAGAGCTGCCGATGGGCCTGACCGACATCCGCAAGGACCGTCCGGACCTTGCGATCGATTATGTCCGCGGCGGGCTGATCGAACGCGAAGACATGAACGTCGCGCCCTTCCAGCTATCCGGCCCGAAGAACGACCTGCGTGATTTCATCGAGCCGATCGTCCAGGAAGGCATTGCCGATTCCGACGTGCATTTCTACGCCTTCGGCGAGGCCTGGGGGCCTGAAAATAACAAGCCAGACCAATATTTCGATTTCGAGCCGGGCAACGGCATCCACGACATCCACATGAACCAGGGCGACGGCGGCAGCTTCAAGGCCACCAACGGGCCGAACCAGGATGGTGCACTGCTCGTCCATTTCAACGACACCGACGAATGGGCGGCGATCTTTCTCTGCTTCCAGTCGCAGAACTGGAACACCGATGCGGCAACGGGCCATCCCGTCTCCGACGGCCGCGGCGGCCAGGGTCGCGGCGAAGGCACCCGCCGGCCGCAACCGATCGTGGCCTCGTCGCTGCGCATCATCGCCGCGCTGATCAACCCGGTAAACGGCGCAGGCGGCACGGAAGCCGAAACGGTGACGCTGATCAACCGCTCCGACATGGCGGCATCGCTCGACGGCTGGAAGCTGGAGGACGAAAACGGCAGGACCCAGACGCTGTCGGGAACGCTTGAGGCCGGCGAACTCCGCACCATAGCGCTCGATGCCGCAAGCGGCCCCCAGCTTGCCAACAGAGGCGGCGACATCATCCTGCGCAATGCCGACGGCGCCGTGGCCGACCGCGTCGGCTACGGCAAGAGCGAAACGGCGAATGAAGGGTGGACGACGATTTTCTGATTGGTGAACGTCCATTGCGAATACGAGAGCAAGCGGTTCTCTCCCTCTTCTCCCCTCGGGGAGAAGGTGGTCCGAAGCGTTGGATGAGGGGGCCGCACCGCACGCCTTTGCTTGCCTTCGCTTGCGCTCAGCGCATTCGCTCCTGACGTCGCGCCCCCTCATCTGCCTGCCGGCATCTTCTCCCCGCTGGGGAGAAGGGACTCGTGGCATCGTCGCACCCACACTCTCTCAATCGACAACAATCAGCCGCCGATCTCGGCCGAGATCAGCGCGCCCAGGCGGCCGATGCCGTCCTCGATCACCTGCTCGTTGGCGCAGGAGAAGCTGACGCGGAAAGTGTTGGCGCCGGAACCGTCGGCGAAGAAGGCCTTGCCGGGTACGAAGGCCACCTTGGCGGTTTCGAGCGATTTCGCCAAGAGCTTGGCGCCGTCCATCCCCTCAGGCAGCGTGATCCAGATGAACATGCCGCCTTCCGGCTTCGTCCAGCTCGAGCCTTCGGGCATGTATTTTTCGAGCGCTGCCAGCATGCAGTCGCGACGTTGGCTGTAGGCGGTTTTGATCTTGGCGACCTGCGCATCGAAGCCGCGCTCGGCGACATCTGATATCGCCATCTGGTTGATCGTCGAAGAATGCAGGTCGGCCGCCTGCTTCATCAGCACCAGCTTGCGGATGACGGGCGCATTGGCGACGATGAAGCCGACGCGAAGGCCGGGCGCCAGCGTCTTCGAGAAGCTGCCGCAATAGATCGTGCGCGTATCGTTGATATGGCCCTTCTCGGCGATTTCGAGCGCCAGGATCGGCGGGATCGGATCGCCGTCGTAACGCAGCGACTGATAGGCCGCATCCTCGATGACGGCGATGTCGAGATCTTCCGCCAGCGCCAGGACCTTCTTGCGGCCATCAAGATCGACGGTTTCGCCGGTCGGATTGGAGAAGTCGGCGGAGAGATAGGCGAACTTCACCTTGCCGCCGGCAGCGGAAGCGGCCGC
>Ga0209673_1002081_pt1 | contig 15039 bp, 15 predicted proteins | sample AraplaCol_mMS_r2_2_FD_184274 | JGI IMG/M metagenome (GOLD analysis project Ga0209673, IMG submission 184274) | Arabidopsis root microbial communities from North Carolina, USA - plate scrape MF_Col_mMS_r2 (SPAdes) (version 3) | ecosystem: Host-associated > Plants > Roots > Endosphere | place... | reverse complement strand
CGCTGATGTCGCTGCAGCTCGAAACCGACGTGCCGATTTTCTCGGCCGTGCTCACGCCGCACCATTTCCATGAGCACGTGGAGCATCGCAAATACTTCCACCGCCACTTTGCCGTCAAGGGCACCGAAGTGGCCGAAGCCTGCGTGAAGACGCTCGAAGGCTTGAAGAAGGTCGACGCGGCGCTGGCCAGCGCGTGACAAGCAGCACGCGGCTGCAGTAATCTGGGCGGATGGCTTCTTCATCCGCTTCCAACGACCGATACACCCTCTACGGCGCCCCCGGATCGGGCGCGACGCCCGTCCACGCGGCGCTGACGCTGATCGGCGCCCAGGTCGACGTGGTCGACGTCTCGCCGTGGGAGAGCGAATCCGAACGCGAGCGCATGGCCGGCGTCAACCCGATGCGCCAAGTGCCTGCGCTCGTGCTGCCCTCCGGCGAAGTGATGACCGAGAGCGCGGCCATCCTGATCTGGCTTGGCGACCGCTATCCGGAGGCCGGGCTTTGCCCCGCGCCGGACGATCCGCTGCGCGCGCGCTACCTGCGATGGATGGTCTACCTGCCGGCGGCGATCTATTGGATGTACTGGGTGCGCGACGAACCCACGCGTCTCACGCCCGATCCCGCGGCGCAGGCCGTGATGCTGGAACGCACGGCCGAACGCATTGCGCACTGCTGGCATCTGATGGACACGCAGATCGACGAACCCGCGCCCTACTTGCTTGGCGAGAAGCTGAGCATGCTCGACCTGTATGTCACCGTGCTGTCGCGCTGGACGCCGCGCCGCGCCCGCTTCTACCGCGAAGCGCCGCGCATGGCCGGCGTGGTGCGACGCGTCGACGCCGATCCGCGCCTGGCCGAGTTCTGGGCCGCACGTTATCCCTTCTCGCTGGACCAGGAGCCATGACCACCTCACGCACGGCGACCACTGCCTACCCGATGACCATCTTCCACAAGCCCAACTGCAGCACCTCGCGCAATGTGCTGGGCTTGATCCGCGAAAGTGGCGTGGAGCCGGAGATCGTTCTTTACCTGGAGACGCCGCCTTCCAAGAAGAAGCTGCGCGAGTTGGCAAAGGCCATGGGCATGGGCGCGCGCGACCTGCTGCGCACGAAGGAGGCGCCCTACGAAGCGCTGGGCCTGGCCGATCCGAAATGGACCGACGACCAGCTGTTCGACTTCATCGTCGCAAACCCCATCCTGCTGCAACGGCCCATCGTCGTTTCTCCACGCGGCACGTTGATGTGCCGGCCGTGGGAACGCGTGCGCAAGATCTTGCCAACAGCGTAGACCGAGGCGGCGCTCAAGCGCGCTGCAGCAGCGCAGGCACGCCCGAAGCCAGCATCGCCACGCCCGATGCGGTCAGCAGGCTCAGCACCACCTTGCGGAACGCCGTCTCGCTGATGCCGATATAGAGCCGCGCGCCCAGCAGCACCGGCACGGCGACGGCCAGCGCCACCAAGCCCAGCAACGGCACCATCGAGCGGCCGATGCTGCCGCTCGCGAGGTGGATCGCAAACGCGACCATCAGCATCGAGAGATTGAAGTTCTGGATCACCGCGCGCTGCGTGTCGCGCTGAAAGCCGCGGAGCGTGCACCACAGCGTGGGAATGGTGCCCGAGAAGCCCCCGATGCCTGCCATGGCACCGCCGATGCTCCCCGCGATGGCATCGGCGATCCGTCCTCCGAAGGTGACCTTCGGCAGATGCTGCGACATCAGCATGGCAGGACACCAAAGCACCAGCAGCACGCCGAGGCAGACCTTGAACACCACGAGGTCGAGGTGCGGCAACAGCCACACGCCGAAAGGAACGCCGATCAAGCCGCCAAGCACGAAGGGCCACAGCACATGCCTGTCGAAGGTTCGGCGCACCGTAATAGCGGCAATCACCTGGCCGGTAAGCGCGCCAAACAAGGCAAGCACCGCCGCCAGTTGCGGTTCCAGGGTCCAGGCCCAGACCGACATCGCCACCAGGCCGAAGGCAAAGCCCGACAGGCCCTGCACGAAACCCGCCAGCACGGCGCCGGCGATCACATACACATACAAGGCCTGCATGCGGCCGATGATATCGACAGCATCCGGCGCAAGCGCGAGTCGGTCAGGCGGATGCCGGCACCAGCGCCGTGCGGCGCACCCGCGTCACGTTGAAGGCGCTGGCAATCAGCACCGCCTGCACCAGCGCAAGGCCGACGATCACGCTCGTGTACTGCGCATGGTCCATCAGGCGGCCGAACACCAGCGGCGCGAGGGCCTGCCCGATGTCCAGACCCGCATACACCACGCCGTAGACACGGCCCGTGGCATTGGGCGGCGTCGAGCGCTTGACCAGCAGGTCGCGCGAAGGCCCGGCCACGCCGGAGACGAAGCCCATGGCACCGAACAGCACCGGCACCATCACGGGCGGAAACTGCGCAAAGGCGAGCACCAGCGCCAATGCGGCGGCAATGCCAAAGCCGGTTCCCACGATGCGCTCGCAACGCGACGGGTCGGAGGCGAGAAAGCCGCCCACCACCATGCCTCCCGCGCTGGCCACCATGTACACCGTGAGGCACACCGCCACCAGCGCCACCGGCACCGCGTGCAGGTGGCCTGCCGCCACCGGCGCGAAGGTCTGCACCACGCTGATCACGACGGCATAGAAGAAAAAGAAGCCGAAGCACATCCACACGGCCGGGATGCGCAGGAAGTCGAACTCGCCGCCGATGGGTGCCGGCTCGCCGTGGCCGGTGGTCTTGTTCACCGTCTTCACGTCGAGCGAGAGCACGCTGCGATAGGCCCAGAGCACCAGCAGCACCACGATGGCCAGCACACCGGCCGAAGCCAGCGCCACGCGCCACGAGAACGCGATGGCAATCGGCACCACGAAGGCCGGCGCCAGCGCCCAGCCCAGGCTGCCGGTGATGCCGTGCACGCTGTAGGCGTGGCCGAGCCGCGTCGGCGCTACCTTGCGGTTGAAGAGCGTGTAGTCCACCGGATGGAACACACCATTGCCGATGCCGCCCACGATAGCGCACAGCAGCAGCATCCAGTAGCTCTGGGCCAGCGCATAGCCGAAAGCCGCCAGCGCCAGCGCGCCAAGTCCCACGAAGAGCACCGGCCGCGGCCCCAGCTTGTCGACGATGAAGCCCGAAGCCGCCTGCACGATGCACGAGACCACGAAGAACACCGTCAGCACCGCGCCAAGCTCGGTGTAGCTCACGTTGAAAGCGTCCTTCAGCCAGGGGAACAGCGGCGCCAGGATCAGCTGGCTGAAGTGGCTGATGGCGTGGGCCAGGCCCACCAGTCCGATCAGTTGCGCGTCGCCTCGCAAATTGGTGGAAGAAGCGGCTGTCGGAGAGGAGGATGAAGACATGGATTGCTACAAAAAACCGGGGCAGGCACCGATGCTATGCGCGCCGGTCGCGGCAGAATGGCGATACAGCGACAACATTTGTCGAAACCATGCCAAGCGCCGTTTCCACCCCTTCCCCGGTCACCAGCGTGACCTCGCTCACGCCGCACCTCTACGCGCCCGACGCCGTACGGCCGCTGCGCGCCAAGGAACACTTCCTGAGCGCCGACACTTTCGTGGAACTGCACCAGCACCCGTGGCCGCAGCTCACCTTCTCGACCCGCGGCGTGATCCGGCTCAGCACGCAGGACGGCAGCTACATCGTGCCGCCGTCTCGCGCGGTCTGGGTTCCGGCCAACATGCCGCACAGCATCATGCTGATCGAAGACGCCGAGCTGCGCACGGTGTACCTGCATGCCTGGCTCGGCCCGCCGTGGGAAAAGTGCGAGGTGCTCGAAATCAGTCCCTTGCTGCGCGCACTGATGCTCGCGCTCGACACCACGCCCGACGGCCTGCCGACGGCCGACCCGCATGCGGCGCAGCGCGAACGCATGATCGCCCCGCTGCTGGTGGATGAACTGGAGCGCGCCACGCAGATCCGCATCGACGTGCCGCTGCCCACCGACAAGCGGCTGCGGCAGCTGTGCGAAACGCTGCTGCGCAATCCGGCCGACCGGGCCACGCTGGCCGAGCGCGCCGCAGCCATCGGCGCCAGCGAGCGCACCGTAGCGCGGCTGTTTCGCGACCAGCTCGGCATGAGCTGGCAGCAATGGCGGCAGCAGGCCGTGATGGCGCACGCGCTGCCGCTGCTCGCGCGCGGCATGGCCGTGAGCCAGGTGGCAGCGGCCAGCGGCTACGCCACGGACAGCGCGTTCTGCGCCATGTTCAAGGCGGCCACAGGGCGCTCGCCAACCTCGTTCCAGCACCGCAAACGGTCCGCCGCCCTCTCGTGAACGGCGCCAAGCCGTCACGGCGCTCTGGCAAGATCGAAGGGCTGAAGAAAACGACGGACCACCCGACCGACCTGCCCATGGCGCCCCCTCCCCGATTGCATCGATCCAAAGCCTGGACCACGGATGTCGGCGAGCGGATGCGTCGCCTCTTCTGGCTCAAGGCGATCGGCACCACGGTCTTCACCTGGCTTTTCTTCATCGGCTACTTTCACCTGCTGCGCAATCCGGCCTATCCAGTCGCGGTGATGCCGCTCACGGCCCTCGACCGCCTGATCCCGTTCCAGCCCTACGCGCTGGGCGCCTATCTGTCGCTCTGGTTCTACGTGGGCATCGCGCCCGGGCTGCAGCTGAGCTTTCGCGAGCTGGTGGTGTATGGGCTGTGGATCGGCGCACTGTGCCTCACCGGCCTCGGCCTCTTCTACTTCTGGCCGACGCAGATACCGCCGCTTGCCATGGACGTGTCGGGCTACCCGGGCTTTGCCATGCTGCAGGGCGTGGATGCCGCGGGCAACGCCTGTCCCTCGATGCACGTGGCCGTGGCCATCTTCACGGCCATCCGGCTGGACGACTTGTTGCGCGAGACGCGCACGCCGCTGTTTCTGCGCCTTGCCAATTGGACGTGGTTTGCCGCCATTGCCTGGTCGACGCTGGCCGTCAAGCAGCACGTGGTGCTCGACGCGCTGGCCGGCGCCCTGCTGGGAATGGCCTTCGCACTCCCTTCTTTGCGGTGGCGTCCGGAGAGCAGGAGCGGGGGCAATACCTTGGTGGGAGCGGATATCATTGGCCATCACTGACCCACACGCCGAGCGAGGAAGGGGTCGATCCCACGGAGCGCCCCAGGGCGGCGATCGATCAGCGGCCGGCACACGACAACAGGCATCGCACGATGAGTTCGCTGAAGCAATTGCAGGACCTGATCCACGAGAAGTACGGTATCGAGCCGTCGAAGCTCGACCCCAATGCATCAATGCGCGAAACCGGCGGGCTCGACTCGCTGGCATTGGCCGAATTCCTGTTTGCCATCGAAGATCACTTCGGCATCACCATGCCCGACGACGACGCGAACATCGACACCCTGGGCGACCTGGCCCTGCTGGTCGACAAGGTCAGGGCCGCGAAGACAGCGTGAACCACGAGGTCTGCGTCACCGGACTGGGCGTCATGGCGCCGCATGGCGGCGAGCCCGGCGCGCTGTTCCAGGCCCTGCTGGACGGCCAATCGGCCCTCCAGCCCATCTTTCCCGATCTGCCCAAGCCGGCCGCCGCGGCCACGGTGCCCTTCGACGAAACACGCTGGTTCACCAAACTGCAGCTTGCCGGGGTCGACCGCGTAAGCCAACTCGCCGTGGCCGCGGCCGACCTTGCCGTGCGCGATGCGGGCCTTGCCATGAGCGATGCCGACCCCGAGCGCGTGGGTGTGTACGCCGGCTGCGGCATGGGCGGTGCCGCGGCGCTCGAGGCGGCCTATCGCGGCAACGGGCGCGTGTCGCCGCTGACCATTCCCGCCTTCATGCCCAATGCGCCCGCCGCCCACGTGGCCATGCGCCACGGCGTGCAAGGGCCGGTGCTCACCTATTCGGTGGCCTGCGCCTCGTCGTCGGTGGCCATTGCCGAAGCCGCCAAGGCCATCCAGCGCGGCGAAATCGACGTGGCCATTGCCGGCGGCAGCGAAGCGCTCATCGTGCCTGGCGTGGTGCTGGCATGGCAGGCGATGCAGACACTGGCAACCTTCCAGCCCGGCGAAGCAGCCGGCGCGGTGCGGCCTTTTGCCAGCGACCGCAGCGGCTTCGCGCTGGGCGAAGGCGCGGCGTTTCTGGTGCTCGAATCCGCCGAACGCGCGCGCAGCCGCGGCGCCCGCAGCTATGCCACGCTGGCCGGCTGGGGCCTCAGCAGCGACGCCACCCACCTCACCAAGCCCGACGCTCCCGGCCAGGCCCGCGCGTTGCGCGCCGCCCTGCGCCAGGCCAAGCTGCAGCCGCGCGACGTGGGCTACTGCAATGCGCACGGCACGGCCACGCGCATCGGCGACGTGGTCGAGCGCAATGCGCTGGCGGACGTGTGGGGGGACGACCTCGAAACCCTGCGCGTCAGCTCCACCAAGGCGCTGCACGGCCACCTGCTGGGAGCGGCCGGAGCCATCGAAGCGCTCATCACGGTGCTTGCGCTGCATCGCCGGCAACTGCCGCCCAATGCCAACTGCGACCAGATCGATCCGGCCTGCAGCCTGAACCTGGTGACGCAGAACGACACGGGCGCGCCAGCGCTCGAGGCGGCCGTGAGCAACTCCTTCGCTTTCGGCGGGACGAATTCGGTGCTGCTGTTCCGCCGCGCCTGAACCTTGTTCAGGCCAGCGATTGCTGCGCCGCCCCTGCCTCGCAGAGCCACGCCAGGAATGCCTCCGCCAGCGGATCGGCCGTCCTGTTCGGCGCCGTGAAGACGCTGTAGCCCCGGCTCGACGGCGCCCGGTGCGCGAAGGCCAGCACCAGCTCGCCCGACTTCAGCTCGCGCTCCACAAAGTAGTGCGGCACCAGCCCCACGCCAAGATCGGCGCGCACCGCAGCCACCAGCGAGGAGAACAGATCGAAGCGATGCCCCGTCACCAGGTTCTCGGGCGGCTTTGCATGCGCCGCCTGCGCGAACCATTCTTCCCACGCGCCCATGCGGGTGCGCAGCTGCAGCAGCGGCGCGGCGCGAAAGTCGCCGCGCGCCATCGCGGCGCGTCCCTTCGTGCGGGGCGAACACACCGCCACGCAGAACTCGTCCATGAGTGGCCGCGCGTTGGCACCGGGCCACACCGCGTCGACGTACTGCACGCCCACGTCGAAAGGCATGTCCTCCATGTAGAGCTCGGTGGGAAAGACCTGCAGGTGCAGGCTGCAGCCCGGATGCCGTGCGATGAACTGCGGCAGCCGAGGCAGCAGCCAACCGTCTGCCAGCACCGGCACCGCACCCACGATCAGGCGCCGGCCATCCGCATGCTGCGCCATGGCTTCGAGCGTGTGGTTCTGCAGCCGCAGCAGATCGCCGGCAATCTGGCCGTGATAGCGCCGACCGGCATCGGTGAGCTCGGTGCCGCGCGGCGTGCGCTGCACCAGCCGCACGCCGATCTGCGATTCGAGAAGCCGCAATTGCTGGCTTACCGCGCTGTGGGTGAGGCACAGCTCCTCAGCCGCCTTGCCCACGCCGTGGTGGCGGGCCACCGCATCGAAGATCAGCAGTGCACGGGTGCTTGGAATGTGGCGGCGCACGGATGGCTCGTTAGAAAAACTGACATGTCCAAAGATTAAACCAGAGCAGGCTCGCCCCTTGGCCGGAAGAATTGCTGACGGCGCCGGGCCGCGGCGCCTCTCTCCCCGCTTCCTCCCCGCCACTCTCAAGATCAGTCCTCCACCATGCCTCACCGCGCGTCTTTTCGCCTCGCCCCGATCGTCCTCGCCCTGGCTTGTGCCGCCGGCATCGCCAACGCCCAGACAAGCACCGTCGCAGCCACGCCCACGCAGGTGCGGCCCGACGTCGACAAGGCCTACACCCAGCTGATGGCTTCGCCCGCGATCCAGAAGCTGCTGGATGCGGTCAAGGCCGACCATGACCGCGCGGTCGAAGACTTGAAGATGCTGACCGAGATCGAGGCACCGCCCTTCAAGGAGCAGAAGCGCGCCGAAGCTTTCCTCTCGCGCATGAAGGCTCTGGGCCTTGCCGACGCGAAGATCGATGCCGAAGGCAACGTGGTCGGCCTGCGCAAAGGCACGGGCAACGGACCCAAGCTGCTGATCTCGGCGCATCTGGACACCGTGTTTCCCGCCGGCACCGACGTGAAGGTGAAGGAGCGCGACGGCAAACTCTATGCACCCGGCATCTCGGACGACACGCGCGGCCTTTCAGTGCTGCTGTCGTGGCTCAAGGTGCTCAACGACAACAAGGTGCAGACTGTGGGCGACCTGCTGATCGTCGGCAATGTGGGCGAGGAAGAGCTCGGCAACCTGCGCGGCATCAAGGCGATCTTCCGCGACCATCTCGACATCGACGGCATGGTCGGGCTCGAACCGGCAGCCGACGGGACGGTGCTGATGCTCGGCACCGGCAGCCACCGCTACGAGGTCACATTCAAGGGTCCGGGCGGCCACAGCTTCGGCGCCTTTGGCCAGGTGCCCAGCGCGATCCACGGCATGGGCCGCGCCATTGCCAAGATCGCCGAGGTGCGCACGCCGAGCTTTCCAAAGACCACGTTCACCGTCGGCACTGTGGGCGGCGGCACCTCGGTGAACACCATCGCGCCCGATGCGCGCATGGCCATCGACATCCGCTCGGACGAAATGGCGCCGCTGCTCGAGACCGAGAAGAAGATCCTCGCGGCCATCGACGAAGCGGTGGCCGAAGAGAACAAGCGCTGGAACGTGACGACGCTGAGCGCAAGCAACAAGCTGATCGGCGACCGGCCGGGCGGGCGCACGCAGTCCGACACGGTGATCGTCGAGGCGGCCACGCGCTCGAACTCGGCGTTCGGCCACAAGACCCTGCTGTCGGGTGCAAGCACCGACGCCAACGTGCCGATGTCGCTCGGCATTCCGGCCATCATCATCGGAGCCGGCGGCAAGACCGGCGGCTTCCATGCGCTGTCGGAGTGGATCGACGTGACCGACGGCTGGAAGGGCGCACAGAACTCGCTCGTCACGGTGCTGGGCCTGGTCGGCGTGCAGGGCACGAGCGCGCCGCTGCTGGAGAAGCGCGCTCCACGCAGGGACTAAGCCTTCGACTCTCCGGTATGCTGGCGGGCGCCCGTCCACCCTCGCCCGCCGCGCACGTGCCGTCCCGCTCCGCCCGTGCGCTCGTAAAGCTTCATGAATCCGGCTGCCCGCTCCTCCTCTTCGTCTTCATTGCGCCATCGCCTTGCGCGCTGGGTACCTTGCCTGGCGTGGCCCCGCCCTTCCGCCGCGCTGCTGCGCAATGAGGCGATGGCGGGCCTCACGGTGGCGCTGATGGTCATTCCACAGGGCGTGGCCTACGCGGCGCTGGCCGGCATGCCGCTGGTCACCGGCGTCTATGCGGCGCTGTTCCCGGCGCTGGTTGCGGTGATCTTCAGTTCGTCGCAGCGGCTGTCGGTCGGGCCCACCGCGCTCACCAGCCTGCTGGTGGGCGCCTCGCTCGCGCCGCTGGCAGTGCCCGGCAGCACCGAATGGGTGGCGATGGCGGTGTGGCTCACGCTGATATCGGGGGCCATTCAGATGGTGCTAGGCGCGGGGCGTTTCGGCTGGTTGTTGCGGCTGGTGAATTCGCCGGTGCTGATCGGCTTCACGCAGGGCGCGGCGGTGCTGATTGCCATCTCTCAATTGCCGGCGCTGCTCGGCTTCACGGGACGCACCATTCCGCAGGTGCTGCAGGGCGGTCCGCTGCCAGACCTGGTCGCCATTGCCTTCGGGCTTGGCAGCATCGCGGTGCTGTGGCTGGGCAAGCGGCTGGCGCCGCGCTTTCCGACCACCATGGCGCTGGTGGCGGGCGCCGCGGCCATCAGCTGGGCGGTCAACTACGCGTTGCGCGGCGGGGCCGTGGTGGGCAGCCTGCCCGCCGGCCTGCCCTCCTTCTACTGGCCTGGCCTCCTGCCCTTGAACACGTTCAGCGCGCTGGTGCTGCCCGCGCTGATGATCACGCTGGTGAGCTTTCTGGAGACGGCATCGAGCGCCAAGATCGACAACGCGCGCGCCGGCACGCTCTGGAACGAAAACCAGGACCTGATCGGCCAAGGGCTGGCCAAGCTGGCTTCGGGGTTCTCGGGCGCCTTTCCTACCAGTTCGTCTTTCTCGCGCTCGGCCATCACGCTGTATGCGGGCGCGCAGACGGGGTGGGCCACGCTGTTCAGCGTGGCGGTGGTGGCCGGTGCGCTGCTCTGGCTCATGCCGCTGCTCTACCACGTGCCGCAGGCGGTGCTGGCAGCAGTGGTGGTCACGGCGATTCTGGGGCTGGTGAAGCCGGCAAGCTTCGTCGCCCTCTGGCGCATGTCGCGCATCGAGGCCGGCATCGCGTTCGGCACCTTCGTGCTGACCATTGCCACCGCGCCGAGCATTTACTGGGGCGTGCTGGGCGGGCTGCTCGCGAGCATGGCGCACTACATGTACCGCCACCTGCATCCACGCATCATCGAAGTGGGCCTGCATCCGGACGGCAGCCTGCGCGACCGCCACCTCTGGAAGCTGCCGCCGCTGGCGCCGCATCTCTACGCGCTGCGCATGGACGCCGAGCTCGACTTCGCATCGGCTTCCACGCTCGAGCGCGCGCTCACGGTCGTCCTGGCCGAGCGCCCCGACCTGACCGACGTATGCCTCTTTGCGCAGCCCATCAACCGCATCGACATCACGGGTGCCGAGGTGTTCGGCTCGATCCGCCGGATGATGGAAGCCAAGGGCGTGCGCCTGCACCTGAGCGGCCTGAAGCTGCCGGCGATGCAGGTGCTGGAGCGCGCCGGACTGCTTGTGGCGGGGCCGATGCTGTTCAGCTACCGCACCGACGCAGAGGCACTGGCGGCACTGGCGCAGCCGGAAGAAGCTCAGCGCGCCGAGACAAAAGGCTCGACAGAAGCCGACTTGATCTCGTAGCCGCTCACGCCCATGTCCGCCGACGAATAGCGTGCCGCCTTCAGCAGCCCGCTGACGCGCACCGTGTCCATCGCGTGCAGGCCCTTCACGGTGTCGGCCGCGATCACGCGCACGATCTGGTTGGCGGGCGGCGGCGGGGTATGGATGCAGGCGCCGAAATACGGCACCAGCAAAAATTCGCGAATACCGCCTTGCGTGTTGTCGAGCGGGACGACGAAGCCCGACAGCCGCGCAGCCGTGCCGTCGAGCGCCACGTTGACCGGCGCGTTGTCCCAGACGGCGCGCATCTCGTCCAGCATCTGGATGGCGCGCGGATCGTTGTCGCGCAGCGATTCCAGGCTGATATTGCGGTAGCGCTTGGTCGGATCCCAGTTCTGGGGGATGAGCTCTTCCCACTTGAGCTCCTGCACCGGAGCGGTCGCCGCCTTCGTGTCGGCGGCCGGACCGCAGCCCGCCAGGGCCGCTGCGCCCAGCGCCAGCAGGAATGCCGGCAAGACGCGGCGGAGGAAGACTCTCATGGCCTCCATTGTGCTTGCGGCCCATGTCCCCCAGCTTAGTGGAGCCTTAACGATCGAGACAAATTGCCCGCGCGCGGCCAGAATCGCGCCACCACGATTCTGAGGAGTTCCGCATGGCAGCGACCGGATGGCTGGGACTCACGTCCCTTGGCATTGTTCACACCGCGATCAGCCTGATCGCCGTCATTGCGGGGTTGATGGCCCTGTTCCGCCACAAGGAGATCACGCTGCGCACCGGCCTGGGCCAGGTCTTCGTATGGACCACCGTGCTGACCTGCCTGACCGGCTTCGGCATCTTCCAGCACGGCGGCTTCGGCAAGCCACATGCGCTGGGCATCCTGACGCTCGCGGTGCTGGCCGTGGGTGCAGCCGCCGGCCGCGGCGCCTCCTTCGGCCAAGCCTCGCGCTACGTCGAAGCAGTGGCTTTCTCGGGGAGCTTCCTGTTCCACTGGATCCCGGCTTTCACCGAAACCCTGACCCGCCTTCCGCTGGGCGCGCCACTGCTGCCGAACGCCGATGCGCCTGAACTCAAGGCGATCACCGCGGTGCTGGGCGCGCTGTATCTGGTCGGCGTGACGCTGCAGATCAAGCGGCTGCGCGGCGGCAAGCCGCTCAGTCCCGCACCGGTCCGCGCAGGTTCTTGATCTGCGAACGCTGGCTCTTGCCTTCCAGCCGGCGCTGCTTCGAGCCATAGGTCGGCTTGGTGGGGCGCCGCACGCGCGGCGGCGTGGCCACGCTGTCGACCACCGCCTGCAGGCGCGCGAGCGCGTCGGCCCGGTTCATCTCCTGCGTGCGGTGCTGCTGCGCCTTCAGCACGAAGACGCCCTCCTGCGTGATGCGGCTGTCGCGCAGCGCGAGCAGGCGTTCCTTCACGTCAGGCGGTAAAGAGCTCGCCTGGATGTCGTAGCGCAGATGCACCGCGCTCGACACCTTGTTGACGTTCTGCCCGCCCGCACCCTGCGCCCGGATGGCGCTGATCTCGACTTCGTCGGGGTCGATCAGGAGGGGTGGGCGAAGCATGAAGGCAAGTGTGCCTTCAAACACGTTCGAAGACGGCGGCGTGCCTACTCGCCGCGCGCAGGCCGGGCCCGGACGTCGGTCACGTCGCCCGCGGGACGCAGCGCCAGAGGGCTGCGCGCCGATTCGCCGCGCGCACGCGCATTGGCCACGTCGGCCGCTGTGGGCTCGGCCGGCTGTGCCGCATTGCGAAAACGCTCGAAGCCCGAACGCGGATTGAACCGCCCGCCCATCGAAGCCATCCAGGGTGTCACGGGCTTGCCCGTGATCCGCCCCCAGGCGTAGCGCACGCCCCACACGGCCGCCAGCAGCGTGACCGCCACGGCGAGGCTGGCCGCAAAAACCAGCCCCAGGAGCAAAAGAATGACGCGAAAAATAAAGTTCATCATCCGACTTTAGGCCGCAACGGCCTCCGATGGTTCCCCGGCCTTGGTGAACGAAAACTGGCCAGGGGTCCGGATCGGATCGGTATTCACTTCGATCGTGTCCTTCGGCCCGAAGCTGCCGTCGAGCAGCAGCCTCGACAGCGGATTCTCGATGCGCTGCTGGATCGCGCGCTTCAGCGGACGCGCGCCGAACACCGGGTCGAAGCCGACCTTGGCAATCTCGGCCAGCGCCGCGGGCGAAACCTCGAGCCCCAGGTCCATCTTGGCGAGCCGCGCCTGCAGCACCTTGAGCTGGATCGCGGCAATCGATTCGATGTTCTTCGCGTCGAGCGCATGGAACACGACCGTCTCGTCGATGCGGTTCAGGAACTCGGGGCGGAAGTAGTTCTTCAGCTCATCCCACACCGCTTCCTTGATCTCCTCGGCCGGCTGGCCCACCATCGACTGGATGATCGGCGAGCCGATGTTGCTGGTCATCACGATCACGGTGTTCTTGAAGTCCACGGTGCGGCCCTGGCCGTCGGTCAGGCGGCCATCGTCGAGCACCTGCAGCAGCACGTTGAACACGTCGTGGTGGGCCTTCTCGACCTCGTCGAGCAGCACCACGCTGTAGGGCTTGCGGCGCACGGCTTCCGTGAGGTAGCCGCCCTCCTCGTAGCCCACGTAGCCCGGCGGCGCGCCGATCAGGCGAGCGACCGAATGCTTTTCCATGAACTCGCTCATGTCGATGCGGATGAGGTGGTCTTCGCTGTCGAACATGAAGCCCGCCAGCGCCTTGCACAGCTCGGTCTTGCCCACGCCCGTGGGGCCGAGGAACAGGAAGGAGCCGGTCGGACGGTTCGGATCACTCAAGCCCGAGCGCGAGCGGCGGATTGCGTTGGCAACCGCACCGATAGCCTCGTCCTGCCCCACCACGCGTTCATGCAGCTTGTCTTCCATGACGAGCAGCTTGTCGCGTTCGCCCTGCATCAGCTTGGCGACGGGGATGCCGGTGGCGCGAGCCACGACTTCGGCGATTTCTTCCGAGCCCACCTGCGTACGCAGCAGCGTGGGCGCGCTCGACTTGCCCTTGCTCGCCTCGCTTTCCTCGGCTTCGCGCAGGCGCTTTTCCAGCGCCGGCAGCTGGCCGTACTGCAGTTCGGCAAGCTTGTTGAAGTCGCCCTTGCGCTTCCATTCCTCGATCTCGAACTTGATCTTGTCGATGTCCTCGCGGATCTTCGCGCTGCCTTGCGCCTGCGCCTTCTCGGCCTGCCAGATCTCGTCGTAGTCGGCAATCTCCTTCTGCAGGCGCGCAATCTCGTCTTCGATGAGATTGAAGCGCTTCTGCGAAGCCTCGTCCTTTTCACGGCGCACGGCTTCGCGCTCGATCTGCAACTGAATGAGGCGGCGGTCGAGCCGGTCCATGACCTCGGGCTTGGAGTCCATCTCGATCTTGATCTTGGCCGCGGCCTCGTCGATCAGGTCGATGGCCTTGTCGGGCAAGAAGCGGTCTGTGATGTAGCGGTCGCTCAGCTCGGCAGCGGCCACGATGGCCGGGTCGGTGATCTGCACGCCATGGTGCACTTCGTACTTTTCCTGCAGGCCGCGCAGGATGGCGATGGTCGCCTCCACGCTCGGCTCGCCCACGATGATTTTCTGGAAGCGGCGCTCCAGCGCGGCGTCCTTCTCGATGTACTTGCGGTATTCGTCGAGCGTGGTGGCGCCCACGCAGTGCAGTTCGCCGCGCGCGAGCGCCGGCTTGAGCATGTTGCCCGCGTCCATGGCGCCCTCGGCCTTGCCGGCGCCCACCATGGTGTGCAACTCATCAATGAAGACGATGGTCTGGCCTTCGTCCTTGGCCAATTCGTTGAGCACGGTCTTCAGGCGCTCCTCGAACTCGCCGCGGTATTTGGCGCCGGCCAAAAGCGCCGCCATGTCGAGCGACAGCACCCGCTTGCCCTTGAGCGACTCCGGCACTTCACCCGCGACGATGCGCTGCGCCAGGCCTTCGACGATGGCGGTCTTGCCGACGCCCGGCTCACCGATGAGCACGGGGTTGTTCTTGGTGCGGCGCTGCAGCACCTGGATGGCGCGGCGGATTTCCTCGTCGCGGCCGATGACCGGGTCGAGCTTGCCCAGCCGGGCGCGCTCGGTCAGGTCGAGGCAGTATTTCTTGAGGGCTTCGCGCTGACCTTCGGCGTCGGCGCTGTTCACGCCCTGCCCGCCGCGCACGGCATCGATGGCGGACTCCAGCGACTTGCGGGTCAGGCC
>Ga0209673_1002080_pt1 | contig 15053 bp, 9 predicted proteins | sample AraplaCol_mMS_r2_2_FD_184274 | JGI IMG/M metagenome (GOLD analysis project Ga0209673, IMG submission 184274) | Arabidopsis root microbial communities from North Carolina, USA - plate scrape MF_Col_mMS_r2 (SPAdes) (version 3) | ecosystem: Host-associated > Plants > Roots > Endosphere | place: USA... | reverse complement strand
TCGGCGCCGGGCGATGCTGCCGGGCCATGCAAACACCACCAGGCTCAGGGCGCCGAGCGCCAGCGAAGTCCCGGTGCCGAGCTCCCCGGCGTGCCAGAACCAGCTCACGCCGGCAATCCATGCCAGCCACAACAGGACACGAACAAGTATTGTCATCGTGCTACCCATTCATACTTTGATTTGCAAACACTCTAGCAGGTGCAATGAAAACACAAGTATTCATCTGAAGTTATAACGGTAATACCAGTAGGTATGTCTTACGGCCGGTCGCAAAGCCGGAAATATTCTGAAAAAGAGGTTGACCGAGCCCCGGCTGGCTGCGCAAGCTGTCGCTGTGCGAAGCCCGTTCCGGCTCCGCGCATCAGCAAGCACGCTGGTTTGCAGGGGTTGTCGTGAAACTGCCTTTATGTCTTGGTTCGGCTCTTTTGTTCGCATGCCTCGCATGTTCGGCGGCCGAACTCGAACTGCAGGGCAGCCGTCTGGTGGTGTCGGGCATGCTCGATGGCAGCGCCATCAAGACCTTTACCCAATATCTCGCCCGGGGCACCGTGCGCACCGTGGTGTTCGAGGATTCCTTTGGCGGCACCGCCGACGCGGCCGGAGCCTATGCCGACGCCATCCGATCGAGCGGCGCGGACACCGAGGTCCGCGGCCAGTGCATGGCCGCATGCGCCTACGCCTTTCTGGCTGGCAAGACGCACCGCTTCGGTTACGGCCCGCAGGTGAACGGCGTGCTGCTGCCAGTGGCAACCAGGCCTTCGGCGACCGAATTGGCGTCGCGCTGGCGCGGCGACGAACCACACAAGACGCTGGCCGAATTCACGCCCATTGCGGCGGCCGTGCCGGCCAAGGAGCCGGAGGCCGGCAGCGGGTCGGCCAAGGACAACTGGCAGCCCGACCATGGGGTGCTCTTCACGGCGAGCCCGACGCTCTTCGGGCGCATCTACAACGCGTTCTATTGCGACGGCAGCCAGGGCCGCGATTTCTCCAAGTGCGAGCGCCTGCCGGACGCCGACCCCTTCAAGCTCGGCGTGCTGACACCCTGATGCCCGACGCCGGGGCGCGCCGGTTCAGCGCAGCAGCCCCACCGCCAGCGGAAAACTGAAGAAGGTTGCGACCGTCGTCCACAGGATGATGCGTGCGATGCGGCCGTTGTCGGCCCCGAAGCGCTCGGCCAGCATCGATACGTTGCTGGCGCTCGGCAGCGCCGCCACCAGCACGATCACCATCAGCGCCGACGTCGAGAGCGGCAGGCCGAGCGCAATGGCGCCCTGCCCCAGCGCCCAGACCAGCACCGGATGCGCGAGCAGCTTGACCAGCACCACCGGCAGTACGTCGGCAAGCGGCGCCTTGGGCGGAATGGCCGATCGGGTACCCATGGCCGCCGCCACCGCCGCGCTGGCCCCATGCTCCCGCGCGAGCAAGGCCGAGCGCGCCAGCACCGCGCCGATGGTGAACAGCGCCACCGGCGAAGCCGCATCGGCCAGCATGGCAATGGTGCGCTCCACCGGCCCGGGCAGGCGCCAGTGCGCGGCCGACAGCAGCACGCCCAGCAGAATCGACCATGGCATGGGGTTGACCAGCACGCCGCGCAGCGCCTGGCGCGCCGCCTGACGCGGGCCGTGCTGCGCCGCGCCGCTGCCGCCGCCGGCTTCGTCGAGGCGCGACAGCGCAATGCAAAGCGACGAGGTCACGATCAGATCGAAGGCGATGGTGATGATGATCGGCCCCGCGGCCTGCGCGCCCAGCAGCGCCACCAGCAGCGGCACGCCCATGAAGCCGGTGTTCGGGAAGGCCGCCACCAGCGCGCCGAAGGCGCCGTCGTTCCAGCCGATGCGTTCATTGCGGGTGAAGACCACCACGCCCGCCACCACCGCCAGGGCGCCCAGGCCCCAGACCAGCGCGACGCTGCCGTCGAGCAGTTGCCCGATCGGCGTGCCGGCGCCAAATCGCAACAACATGCAAGGCAGTGCGAAGTACAGAACGAAGGTGTTGAGACCCGGAATCGCATCGAGCGGCAGGACGCGGGCGCGCGCGGCGCCATAGCCGGCCGCGATCAATGCGAAGAAAGGAAAAGTTACGAGAAATACAGGCAGCACGGGCCTATTGTCGTTGCGTCCCGCATCGTGAACTCAGGCGGCTTTTCCAGATACATGCGCCCCGTATCATTGCGCGCTTTGCGCCCGCCGTTCCCCTGCGGGCCCTTCCGTCCCCACTCCCCATGTCATCCGGTCTCAACCTCGCGCAGCAAGAAGCGGTCAATTACCTGCACGGGCCCTGCCTCGTGCTGGCGGGCGCGGGGTCGGGCAAGACGCGCGTCATCACGCACAAGATCGGCCGGCTCATCCAGGCCGGACTCGAACCCAAGCGCATCGCGGCCATCACCTTTACCAACAAGGCCGCCAGCGAAATGCGCGAGCGCGCCAAGGGGCTGATCGGGCGGGAGGCGAAGCAGGTGGTGATCTGCACCTTTCACGCGCTGGGCGTGCGCATGATGCGCGAAGACGGCGCCGTGCTGGGCCTGAAGCCCGCCTTCAGCATCCTGGACAGCGACGACGTGACCAAGATCCTGAAGGACGCCGGCGGCACGACCGACACGGCCACTGCGCGCATCTGGCAGTGGACCATCAGCAAGTGGAAGAACATGGGCCTGAACGCCGCAGAGGCCGAAGCGGCCGCGGCGGACGACAACGAGCGCATCACGGCGCGCATCATGGCGCGCTACGAAGAGCGGCTTTCGGCCTATCAGAGCGTCGACTTCGACGACCTCATCGGCATGCCGCTCAAGCTGCTGCGCGACTTCGACGAGGTGCGCGCCAAGTGGCAGGCCGCGCTGGGCCACATCCTGGTGGACGAGTACCAGGACACCAACGCCACCCAATATGAGGTACTGAAGGCGCTGGCCGGCGAGCGCGGCCGCTTCACCGCGGTGGGCGATGACGACCAGTCGATCTACGGCTGGCGCGGCGCGACGCTGGACAACCTGCGCAAGCTGCCGGTCGACTATCCCAACCTGAAGGTCATCAAGCTGGAGCAGAACTACCGCTCGACCAGCGCGATCCTGCGGGCGGCCAACAACGTGATCGGGCCCAACCCCAAGCTGTTTCCGAAGACGCTGTTCTCCGAGCTGGGCGAAGGCGAGCCGGTGCGCATCGTCGATGCCGACTCCGAGGCGCACGAAGCCGAGCGCGCCGTGGCGCGCATCGTCAGCCTGCGCGCGGGCGACGCCACCACGCAAGGAAAGCAGTACAAGGAATTCCGCGACTTCGCCATCCTCTACCGCGCCAACCACCAGGCGCGCGTGTTCGAGCAGGCGCTGCGCAAGGCGCAGATTCCCTACAAGGTGTCGGGCGGACAGAGCTTCTTCGACCGCGCCGAGATCAAGGACCTGTGCGGCTGGTTCCGCCTGTGGGTGAACAACGACGACGACCCTGCGTTCCTGCGCGCCATCACCACGCCCAAGCGCGGCATTGGCCACACCACGCTCGCGAGCCTCGGCACCTTTGCGAGCCAATACAAGCTGAGCCTGTTCGAGGCGCTCTTCAGCCCTTCGCTGCCGAGCGTCATGCCCAAGCGCACGCTGGAGGGCATCCACGAGTTCGGCCGCTACATCAACGACCTCGAATACCGAGCGCGCCGCACCATGGGCGCCGAGGATTCGCGCACCTTCATGCTCGACTGGCTGAAGGAGATCGACTACGAGAAGCACCTGTACGACGGCGAGGACAGCGAGCAGGCCGCGGCCGCCCGCTGGACCAACGTGCTGGAGTTCGTCGACTGGATGTCGCAGCGCGCGGGCGGCGGCCTCGACGATGCGTCGGGCGCCAACGACAACATCGAGGGCGAGCGCAAGAGCCTGCTCGAAGTGGCGCAGACCATCTCGCTGCTCTCCACCATCAGCGAGCGCGAGCAGGACCAGAACGTGGTGACGCTCTCGACGCTGCATGCCTCCAAGGGCCTCGAATGGCCGCACGTGATGCTGATCGGCGTGACCGAGGGCTTGCTGCCCTTCAAGCTCGAAGACGACAACGGCCGACAACTCAAGGTGAGCGACGAGACGCTGCAGCGCCTGCAGGAAGAGCGCCGCCTCATGTACGTGGGCATCACGCGCGCGCAGCGGAGCCTCGCGGTGAGCTGGACCAAGAAGCGCAAGCAGGGCCGCGAGATGGTGCCTTGCGTGCCGAGCCGCTTCATCGCCGAGATGGGCCTGGACAAGACCACCACGCGCGAAGATCCGCGCGAAAAACTCAAGGCGCTGCGCGCCGAGTTCGCGCGCAAGGCACAGGACAGTGCGGCGGCTGCCGCTGCAGCCGCCTCCGCACCATGAAGATCCCGTTCGCTCTTCTTCTTGTGGCGGTGCTCTGCACGGCCTGCGCCGGCCCCGCGGGCCGGAACGCGGCCGAAGCCGGCTGCGTCGCCAACGCGCGTGACCTGCCCGTCGAGGCGCTCTATGGCGACTGGCAGGCCCGCTTCGACGGGCTGCCGAATGCAGCCTTGGTGCGGCTCGGCAAGCACCCCGACTACGCGGGCGTGCGCGGCACCATCACGCGCACGGCGGCCGCACCTTCGGCGCGCACCACCGTCGCCCAGCTCGCGGGCGACGTCGACGACGAGGGCGAGCTCGCCATCGACGAATCGCTCGACGGCCGGAGCATCAGCGGCGTGTGGTCGGGCTCTCTGCAGCCGGACTCGTGCGGCCGCGAGTTCAAGGGCACGTGGCGCAACGCCGCCGACGACAGCACACATCCCTTCACTCTGAAAAAGACGGAATCAGCACGAGATCAATGAACGCAATCCATCTACGCACCACGCTGGCCGCAGGCCTGCTGCTGGCCCCCGGCCTCTTTGCGGCGCCGGCGCAGGCACAGGCGGCCGACAGGCCGCGCAGCCCGCTGGCCGATGCCCAGCTGACTTGGCAGCAGTGCGCTGCGCTCGGCAACAACAACGAAGCGCGGCTGGCCTGCTTCGACCGCTGGACGCAGCAGCAGACGCTGCCTTCGGTCTCGGTGCCGGTGGCGCCGCCGGTGCTGGCCAGCACGCAGCCGCCGCCCCCGGTGGACGCCTCCATTCCGGCCACCCGCGTGGTTTCGGTCGCCACCAGCGAAGGCTGCCGCGACCGGCAGTATTCGATCCTGTCTCGCTTCTGGGAACTCGAGAACGGCACCGACTGCGGCGCTTTCGTGTTCCGCGGCTACCGGCCGCTGAACGTGTCGGCGTCGGCCGCCACCAGCAAGCCCGACACGCCCACCTCGCCCTCCGAAGGCCACACGGCAACCCCCGTGTCTTACCAGGCGAACGAAATGCGCATCGGCCTCTCGGTGCGAACCAAGATCGCGCAAGGCCTGCTCACGCAGAACGAGCCGGCCAAGAAGGATTCGCTGTGGTTCGCGTACTCGCAGCAGTCGACCTGGCAGCTGTTCAACGGCTCGGTCTCGCGGCCGTTCCGCACCACCGACCACGAGCCGGAGCTGATGTACGTCTATCCGCTCGACGTCAACCTGCCCGGTGGCTGGCGCTGGCGCTACGCCGGCGTGGGCCTGGTGCACCAGTCGAACGGGCAGAGCCTGCCGCTGTCGCGCAGCTGGAACCGCGTCTACCTGATGGGCGGCGCCGAGCTCGACGACCGATTCACCATCACCGGGCGCGTGTGGCAGCGGCTGTCGGAAGATGCGGCGAAGGACGACAACCCGGACATCTCCAACTACATCGGCCGGGCAGAGATCACGGGCCGCTGGAACTTCAACCGCGACAACACGCTGGGCATCACGGTGCGCAACAACCTGCGCGACTCCGGCCGCGGCTCGGTCCGGCTCGAATGGCTCAAGGCCATCGGCGACGCGACCACGAGCAACCTGCGCTTCCATACGCAGCTGTTCCATGGCTACGGCGACACGCTGGTCGACTACAACCGCAAGCGCACGGTGCTCAGCATCGGCCTGAGCCTGGTGGACTTCTAACGCGCGAGCGGGCCCGCTACGCCGCCTTCGAACGGGGCGTCGGCTCCAGCAGGCGCTCGAGCAGCGCCGAGAGCTTGTCGACGTCGACCGGCTTCGTGAGGTGAGCGCGAAACCCGGCTTCGAGGCTGGTGTCGCGGTCGCTAGCCTGGCCGTAGCCGGTCACGGCGATCAGCGGCGGCGGGTTGATCATTTCGGCCCGGAGGCGCCTGGCCACCTCATGGCCGCTCAGGTCAGGCAGGCCAATGTCCAGCAGCACGGCGTCGGGGTCTTGCGCCTTGACCGCCTCGATGGCCGCGAGCCCGCCGTGCGCAACACTGGACCGGTAGCCCAGCGCCTCCAGCAGCAGCGCCATGGTTTCAGCCGCGTCTACGTTGTCGTCCACCACCAGCACGCGCTGCTCTCCCAAGGGCCGGGGCTGCGCCTCGAGCGTGGCAATCGGTGCCTGGACGGTGGGGAACTGCACCACGAACTCGCTGCCCTCGCCCTCCCTGCCGGTGCTGAAGGCGCTCACCCGGCCTCCATGCAGCGTGGTCAGCTGCTGCACCAGGCTGAGCCCCAGCCCAAGCCCACCCTGCGTGCGCGCCACGTTCTGCTCGCCCTGCACGAACAGGTCGAAGATCCGGTGCAGGTCCTTGGGCAGGATGCCGGGACCGTCGTCGCGCACGCTGATGTCGGCATCGGCGGCGCCTTGCGAGAGCGACACGTGGATGTTGCCTCCGTTGTGCGTGAATTTGGCCGCGTTGTGGATCAAGTTGCTGACGATCTGGACGACCCGCGCGCTGTCTCCTGAAATCCATGGGTCCGCGTCACGGGCCTCGAGGTGAATCGCCTGCGACTTGCTTTCGATCAACGGCCGCGCTGCCTCCACGGCCTGGGCAATGGCGTCGCGCAGGCGCACCGGCTTGTTCTCCAGATGGATCTTGCCGCTCGTGATGCGGCCCACGTCGAGCAAGTCGTCGACCAGCCTCGTCATCTGCCGCAGTTGCCGGCCGATGATGTCGCGGGTGTGCGCAACCACCGCCGAATCCGTTTTTTCTCGCTTGAGGAGTTCGAGCGCGTTCGAGATCGGCGCCAGCGGATTGCGCAGCTCATGCCCGAGCATGGCGAGGAAGTTGGTCACGCGCCGCCCCTCGTCTTCCAGCGCCGTGACGCGGCGCCGCTCGGTCAGGTCGCGCGTGACCTTGGCGAAGCCGCGGTGCTTGCCGGTGGCGTCGTGCAACGCGGTGATCACCACGCTGGCCCAGAACCGGCTGCCGTCCTTGCGGATGCGCCAGCCCTCGTCCTCGAAGCGGCCGTCGCGCAGCGCATAGTGCAACTCCTGCTCCGGCCAGCCGCTGGCGGCCACGTCGGGCGGGTAGAACTTGGAAAAGTGCTGACCGATGATCTCCGACGCCTCGTAGCCCTTGTTCTTCTGCGCGCCCAGGTTCCAGCTCACGATGTGGCCGCCGGGATCGAGCATGAAGATCGCGTAGTCCTTCACGCCTTCCACCAGGAGCCGGAAACGCTCCTCGCTCAGGCGCAGCATCTCGTCCTGGCGGCGCCGCTCGCTCATGTCCCGCGTGATGATGGAATAGCCGCGGATTTCGCCGCCCGCACCGGTCATACGGGTGAAGACGACGCTGGCCCAGAAGCGCGTGCCGTCCTTGCGCATGCGCCAGCCCTCTTCTTCCAGATGGCCTTCGTCGCGGGCCCGTGCGAGTTCCTGCTCCGGCCGGTTCTGATCGATGAGTTCGCTCGGGTAAAGCAGCGAGAAGTGGTGCCCGAGCACCTCGGGCGGCTCGTAGCCGTTGAGCTTTCTTGCCCCGTCGTTCCAGCTGATGAAGATACCGCCGGGGTCCAGGACGGTGATGGCGTAGTCGGTGACCGATTCGACCATCAGCCGGTAATCGGCGTCGGTCAGAGTACGTTGGTTGAGGGGTGCACTCCCACCGCCGTGTTCTGCCATTGCTCTTCGCCCTTCCAGTGGCCGTGCATTGGTGCAGCGGCATGCGGCTCCCGCTTCAGCGGCTGATGCCGAACTCCCGAATTCCTTCGCTCGAACATCCCCGCACGAGGCCGCGTCCATGCGCCGGCGCCTGTACGCCCGGCCCGCCCGGCCGTGAAGGTGCTGCCGCGAATTTAGGGCAGCCTCGGGTACTTTCCGCGTAGGACAAGGCCGAGATTGCGGGAGGCGGGCACGACGAAAGCCGCGGCCTCAGGCGCTGTGGGGCTCCTGCCGAGGCCACGATCCGGCGCCCTTTGCTTCGGCCCTGGGCGCCGCCATCGCGAAACGGTTCTTGCCTTCTTTCTTGGCCGCGTACAGCGCGTTGTCGGCGCGCGCCAGCAAGGAAGGAAAGTCCTCGTCTTCTTCCGACAACGCAACGCCGATGCTGGTTGTCGCATTCAGGGTGCGGCTGGGCAGGTCGAACGGCGGCCGCATGGCGGCCAGCACCTTGCCCGCCACCGTTTGCGCCTCGGCGGCGCTCGCCACCCCTTCGAGAAGGATCACGAATTCGTCGCCGGCGTAGCGCGCCGCCATGTCGGTGTCGCGCACGCTGTGCCGGAGGCGCCGGCCGAATTCCTTCAGCACCGCATCGCCCGCCGCATGGCCCAGCGAATCGTTGATGGTCTTGAAGTAGTCGATGTCCAGGAACAGCAGGCAGACCGGATGCCCGGAGCGCCGCGACCTGGCCATGGCGTCGCGCACGTGCTCTTCGAACGACCGGCGGTTGGGCAGGCCCGTGAGCGCATCTTCGCGCGCAAGAACGTCCAGCTGCAGCTGCTTTTGCTTCAAGTCGCTGACGTCGTTCGCCAGCACGTAGAGGCCCACGACCTCGCCCTCGGCATTCTTCTGCGGCAGATAGGTCGTCTGCAGGGTTCGCTCGCCGATCAGCAGCCGGGCCGACTGTTCGAAAGACACCACCTCGCCGGCGAACGCGCGCGCCAGCAGGGGTTTGCGCATCTCGTAGTGCGCATCGCCGATCACCTCGCGGATGGGGCGGTTCATTATCGAGTCCGGCGAGATGCCAAGCCAGGTCTCGTATCTGCCGTTACAGAAGACCACCCGCTCCTCGCGGTCCAGTTCGGTCAGGAGCGCCGGCACGTTGTCGGTCAGGCCCCGCAGGCGGCGCTCGCTCTCGGCGCTTCGCATCTCGGCCTGCTTGCGCTCGGTGATGTCGAAGGTCATGGCGTAGAAGCCGCGCACGGTGCCGTCCGTGTTGCGGTCGGGAATGTAGTGCGACTGGTGCCACCGATGCCCGATGCCGCGCGCGGGATCGCCCTTCTTCTCGAAGGTGACCGCTTCCCCGGCGAGCACGCGGCGGACATAAGGCTCGACCACCTCGAAGTCTTCGACGCCGCGCACCTCGGGCAGCAGCTTTCCCACCAGCTCGACACCGTCGAACAGGGCGCGCAGATGCTCGTTCACGAAGGTGAAGCGCAGCGACGCGTCCACGTGAGACACGAGCGCCGGGAGGTTGTCGGTGATGGTGCGCACGCGGGCCTCGCCGGCCGCGCGCTCGCGCTCGGCCACCTTCTGGCGCGTGATGTCGAAGGTCATCACGTAGTAGCCGGCCAGCGTGCCGTCTTCGCGGATGTCGGGCGCCAGATGGCACTCGAAGAAGCCTTCCTTGCCGTTGCGGTCGTAGGTGCCTTCCGCGCGCGTCGGCGTTCCCGCAAGCACCTTGGCAATGTGCGGAACAAGCTGCCGGTAGACCGCATCGGGCAGCGACTCCTGCATGGTCATGCGGCCGATGTCGGCCTGCGTCCTGCCGCGCATGCCGAGCCCCGCCTTGTTGGCGAACAGGCAGCGCTGGCTGCTGTCGAAGTAGGCGACGACCGCCGGCAGGTTGTCGGTCACGTCGCGCAGGAATCTTTCGCTGTCCTGCACCCGCTCCTGGGTCGCCTGGCGTTCCTGCATCAGCGAATCGAAGGTGCGCGACAGATCGCCGACTTCATCCGTGGACGGCGGCGCCTCCTTCATCGGCGCATAGACCGCAGCAGCGCGCGAGACCTGCATGTGCTCGCGCAGCCGGGACAGCGGCGAGAGCTGCGACCGCGCGGTCAGAAAGGCGAGCGCGCCGGCCAGAAGCGTCAGCAGCAACGCGCCCGCCCATGCGAAGCGCTCGATGCGCTCAATGTGCGCAAAGGCTTCGGCGCGCGGATAGATGGCGCCCAGTACCCAGTTGGTCTGGCGGATCGGCTTGAACGCGTACAGGCCGCGCACGCCCTTGCGGTTCACGGCTTCTGCCGTGCCCTCGTAGCCGGCAATGGCGCGCTCCGTGGCGGCATTGCGCACGCCATCGGCCTCCACATGCTGGAGCAGCGTGGACTTGTCGGGATGCTCGATGACGATGCCATCCGTGTTGGTGATGAACATGTACCCCGTCTTGCCGAATTTCACGTTGGCAAGTTCACCGAGGAAGTTCTGTTCGCTGAGGTTGATCGAGGCGGCGATGACGTAGGCCACGTTGCCCTGCCGGTCCAGCACCGGCTCGGTCATGGCGATTTGCGCCAGGCCATTGAGCCGGTTGCGGTAGGGCGCGGAAATCACGCCGGCCTTGGCGGCCATCGTGCGCTGGAAGTACTCGCGGTCCTTGATGTTGACTCGGCCGATCTGGTGTGCGCCGTTGAGGTTGGCAACCAGCTTGCCGTCGGTGTCGACGAAGGCGACGTTGTCGAAGGCCTCTTTCAGCGACTTGTGCCGCGTGACGAGGTCCTGCAATCCCTCGGGCCTGGCGAGGTCGTGGCTCTCGACGGCATCGCCGAAGGTCTTGAGCAAGGTGCGCCGGCTCAGGAATTTCTGGTCCACCGCCTCCGCAATGGCCGATATCCGTTCGAGCTGCTCGCTGGCAATGGCGGCCTGCATGTTGCGCTTGAGGAAGTAGAGCGCAGTGGTGGTCACCCCGAAGGTCGTGAGGAAGACGATCGCAACCACGCCCGCCGTCAGGCGGGTGCGCAGGCTGAAGGTGGGCAGGCGCATCGTCGTGTGAACTCGATCAGCGCGGCATGCCTTCAGTCGGCCATTGCGACGTCCAGCTGCGCTTCGAACTGCTCGATCGGGACCGGCCTGCTGAACAGGTAGCCTTGGCACAGCATGGCCCCGTGCGCCTGGAGAAACTCGAACTGCTGGTGTGTTTCGACGCCCTCCGCCACGATCTCCAGGTCCAGGTTGTGCGCCATGCCGATGATGGCCTGGATGATCAGCTCGACCTTCGGATCGATGCCGATGTTCTGCACGAAGAACTTGTCGACCTTGATCTGGTTGAGCGGCAGCTGCGTCATGTAGGAAAGCGACGAATAGCCGGTGCCGAAATCGTCCATTGAAAAGTAAATGCCCATGGCCGCGAGGGACTGCATCTTGCCGATGGTTTCGGTCACCTTGTCCTGCAGCAGGCTTTCGGTGAGCTCCAACTTCAGCCGGGTCGGGTCGGCGCCGGTTCTTCGGATCACGTCGCAGACCCGATCCACGAAATCGTCGCTGCGGAACTGGCGCGCGCTGACGTTGACGGCAAGCTGCAGATGCCGCCTCCTCGGGTCATGGCTCCAGCGCTCGAGTTGCACACAGGCGGTTTCGAGCACCCACATGCCGATCGGCACGATCAGCCCGGTTTCCTCGGCCAGCTCGATGAAGCCTCCGGGCTGCACCATGCCTTTCTCCGGATGTTGCCAGCGGATGAGGACCTCGGCGCCCACGATGTGGCCTTCCGACGTGACTTGGCTTTGGTAGTGCAGCAGGAACTGCTCGCCTTCCAGCGCGGCGTGCAGTTCGCTTTCCAGCGTGGCACGGGCCGTGATGGCCGTCTGCATGGCAGTCTCGAAGAAGCGCAGCGCGTTGCCACCCGCCGACTTGGCGTAGTACATGGCGATGTCCGCCTGCTTCAGCAGGTCTTCCAGCGACTGATGCGTGGCGTTGAAGACCACGGCACCGATGCTGCACGTGCTGTGGTACTGGTGATTGTCCAGCTGGAACGACTGGTTCAGCCCCGTGAGGATGGCCTCGCCGCTGGCGTTGGTCTGCATCGCGGCGATGGCCGGGTCTTCGCTGAGATTCTCGAGCAGCACCACGAACTCGTCGCCGCCGAGCCGCGCCACGGTGCTGCCTTCGCCCAGGCTGCCCTGGAGCCGCACGGCCACTTGCTTCAGCAGCTCGTCGCCGACGGCGTGGCCGAGCGCGTCGTTGAGTGTCTTGAAGTCGTCCAGGTCGAGAAACAGCAAGGCCCCGTGCCGGGAGCGCCGCATGTTGGAGTCGATGCTGGCTTGCAGGCGATGCAGCAGCAGCCGGCGGTTGGGCAGGCCCGTGAGGATGTCGTAGAAGGCGAGGTGCTCGATCTCGCGGGCCGCGAGCTTGCTGTCCGTGATGTTGCGCAGGATGACGATGAAGCGAGTGTCGGCACCTTCGCCGACCGCCATGCGCGAAACAGAAATCTCGAACCAGAGCGCGCCCTTGGGCCCCCGGCTTTCGAACTGCCTGCCGGACGAGAAACCGAACTCGAACGCATCGCGCAGCGCCACCATCACCTCGGCGGCGGCATTGGTGGGCAGCAGCTCTGACATCAGCTTGCCGACCGGCTCACGCACCTTGATGGAGGACCTGGGGCGGCGCGGCGAATGGAAACGGTAGCACCGGCCATCGATGCCTGCCTCGAGCAGCACGTCGGGCAAGGCGTCCAGTGTGGCCTGCAGCTGTGCCTTGCCTTCGAGGATGTCCGCGAGATGGCGCCGCTTCTCGGTGATGTCGCGGTAGACGCACACCAGCCCGCCGTCCGGCGTGGAACTTTTTACCGCAAGGATCACCTGGCCGTTTGGCAAGGTGAGTTCCTGCTCGTTTTGCGCTTGCAGGTGGCGCACGTTCTGATCGTCGATCTGCTGGAACGTTGCCCGTGGCGAAAGCAGTGTCTCTGTCCAGGGAAAGTAATCGACGAAGCGGCGGTTCCACGTGACGATGCGGCCATCCGGATCGAGCAGCACGAAGCCGTCCGCCATCGATTCGAGGGCTTGGTCCAGCGTGGCCTTGGAGCGGAGCAGGTCGCCGCGGGCGCTCCACTGCCGGCGCAGCTGCAGATGGGCGAAGTAGCTGACGGCCAGGATCATCAGCGTGAAGGCCAGCGCCGTGCCCAGGATCAGATCGCGCTCCCTGCGCCAATCTTCCAGCGCAACCTCGAGCGGAATGCCCGCGACGATCAGCAGGTTCCGGTAAAGCGTGGGGCGGGCCACGATGATGGCGGGACTGCCGCTGAGCCGCGCATCCATCCGGCGCGGACGCCCGTCGCTGACCGGGTCCGTCATCACCGGGCTGATGACCCGTCCGGCAAGATCGTCGCGCGGCGGCATGCTGGCCAGCAGCGGACCCGACTCGCGCTCCAGCGTGACCTCGAGGCCCTTGATGCTCGCGCCCTGCGCAAGAATGGTGGTGAGCATCGACACTTGCACTTCAGCCACCGCCACCAGCCGGCTGCCGTCGGCGAGCCGGAGCACGCGGCCAAAGTACAGCACCTGCTGCGACGTGGCGAGGCTGACCGAAGGCGCGCTGATCGACAGCAATGCCCCCGGCCGGTTCAGGAGCTCTTTCAGGAATCCGTCAGGCAGCTGTACCGCCAGCGCTGCGCCCCGGCGGTCGGAAGACCCGACAACCCTGCCGTCCGGATTCAGGAACGCAAGGTACCGCACCAGCAGGGCCTGGCGCACGATGGTCTCGAGGAGCTGCGCGGTCTCGGGCTGCGCAATGTCGGACGCAACACTGGCGTCGGTGGATTTGCGCAGGAACTGCCCCATGCCCGCGAGCAGCATGTCCACGGCCAGAAGGCTCCGGTTGAGCGCGGCTTCCGAAGCGCCGACGAAGCGCTTGGCCTCGCTCTCGCTTTCGGCGATGGCCTTCTCGTAGGTCTGCCACATCGTGAGGGCGGCAATCGACAGGACGGCGCCGAGAAACAGCGCCGCAACCCCATAGACGAAGGCGGTGATGCGGCGGGGCAGTTGCTTGTTCACTGTCCGACGGGAGCCTTGATGCCCACCACGGGGCCCGCGGTCTGGTTCCAGACGTCTGCGCACACCGCCCCGCACCGCTGTACCCATCGTGTCAATACGCTCGAGGCGAAGATCTCGCGCCTGCGGCGCTCGTCATCCGCCGAAGGACGTGCCTCCACCATGGCGCCCTTGGTGCCCTTCACGCATGTCGAAGCACCTGTGTTGCACGCAATGCCGTTGCCGGTGTCGCGCTCCGATTCGGCCCACACCGCGGCCTCCAGCTTTGGAAGCTCGGTTTTCAACAGGAGCTTCAGATCCGGAGGAAGCGCGTTCCAGGCGTCGGTGTTGGCGCCGAACACGGCAATGCCCCAGCTGATGGGCATGGTGTAGAGAGCGCTGGTGATCTTGTGCAGGCCCAGTGTGTTGCCGGACATGGCACCGGTGATCGCGCATTCGGTGTTTTCCGAGTTCATGTTGGCCATGATTTCGGCAAATTCGGTGTAGACCGGAACTCCCTTCAACGCCCGGATGAAGTCGGCCTGCGCGGTGCCCGACACGCGAATGCGCCGCCCCGCCATGTCCGAAAGCTGCTTCACGGGCTGCTTGCAGAAGATCACCTGGGCCGGATAGACGTACACCGCAAGCACCTCGACGCCGTGGCGCTCGCGCAGCGTTTTCTCAAGATAGGGCCTGAAAGCGCCGATCACCCGGCGCAGCGTTGGCATGTCAGGGTTCAGCCCGGCGATGTCCGGGGTACCCAGTTCAGGGTACTCATTGCTGACTTGGGTGAGGAGCGCGGTGCCAAAGGGTATGACGCCCAGGCGCATGAGGTTGAGCATTTCCGGACCGGGTACGCCGGCCTGGTTGAACGGGACGATGCTTGCGCTGTATTTGCCGCCGCTCAAGCGCGCCAGATCCTTGCTCCAGAAGGGCTCTTCCTGAAGCGTGTACTGACTCACACTAGCAAGACCGCCCACCACGCGCAGCCGCTGCGCAGGCGCGGACTGCTGAGCCTCGCTGTTCGTCGCTGCGAAAGCCAGAAAAAGAGCGGCAACCTGCGTCATCCACAGGACGCGTCGCCGAGCGGAAGATGCTTCGCCGGACTTCATGGCCCGGATCATGATGCCGAATTGCGCTTCAAGTCACAATTTT
>Ga0209673_1002078_pt1 | contig 15064 bp, 13 predicted proteins | sample AraplaCol_mMS_r2_2_FD_184274 | JGI IMG/M metagenome (GOLD analysis project Ga0209673, IMG submission 184274) | Arabidopsis root microbial communities from North Carolina, USA - plate scrape MF_Col_mMS_r2 (SPAdes) (version 3) | ecosystem: Host-associated > Plants > Roots > Endosphere | place... | reverse complement strand
AAAGATAGCCGCCTTCCTGCACCAGCACCGTGGGCAGCCCCAGACGCGCGATCTCGGCCAGCAGCACCGCAAAGCCCGCGGTCTGGATCTTCATGCCCTTGTAGGGATCGCGCTCGTGCGCGTCGAGCCCCAGCGCCACCACCAGCGCGCCGGGCGCATAGGCCCGGATGCTGTCGCAGGCATCGCGCATCGCGGGCAGGTAGCCGTCGATGTCGGTGCCCAGCGGCAGCGGCTTGTTGATGTTGTAGCCCAGGCCTTCGCCTTCGCCGCGCTCGTGCGCATGGCCGATGAAGAAGGGCGTGAAGTTGCGCGGGTCGCCGTGCAGCGAGATCGTCAGCACGTCGGCGCGGCGGTAGAAGATGCCCTGCGTGCCGTTGCCGTGGTGCACGTCGATGTCGAGGATGGCCACGCGGTCGTGCACGCCGCGCAGGTGCTGCGCGGCAATCGCCACGTTGTTGAGATAGCAGAAGCCGTTGGCGCGGTCGGCATAGGCGTGATGGCCGGGCGGACGGCACAGCGCATAGGCCGCGCGCTCGCCGTCGAGCACCAGCTGCGCCGCATGCGTCGCCATGTTCGCCGAGGCAATCGCGGCCCCCCACGTGCGCGCGCCGATGGAGCAGGCGTTGTCGCCCATGTGGAAGCCGGCCTGGCCGACCACGCTGTCGGGGTAGGTGCAGGGCTGGCCCGGGAAGGGATGGATGTTGGGCATCACCTCTTCGGACGGATCGTCCAGCAGCTGCCAGCGCGCGTAGGCCGTTTCCAGAAAGCGCAGGTACTCGGGCGTATGGATGGCGCCGCGCGGGCCGGCGCCGAAGTCGCGTGTGGCGACGATCTCGTGGCCGTCCTGCTGCACCGCCTCGAGCAGGCGGAAGGCGCGCTCGGGCTGCTCGTTGCTGCGCTTGAGCTTGCCGCGCACCATGAAGAGCTGCGGATCGTGGTCCTTGTGGGTGTCACTGTAGACAACTTTCATCGGGCGGCTTCTCCGGTGTCAAGCGTTGGTGGGAAGAGGCGCGGCACCGTGCTGCTTCACGAACAGCGCGCGCACGTGCTGCCAGGCGTCTTCCAGGTGCACGCGCATCGCGGCCTTGGCGGCCTCGGGGTCGCGGCGCACCAGGGCATCGACGATGGGGCGGTGGGTCTCAGCCATGGCGGTGGGGTCGTGGTAGACCGCGTCGATGAGCGCGATGATCATCTGCATCTCGGTCTGCGTGTTCATGAAGATGCGGTGCAGGTGCGCATTGCCCGAAAGCTCGCAGATCAGCGTGTGCAGCGCCAGGTCGGTGGCAATGCGGTGGTGCTGCGGCTGCGTGTTGGCCTCGCGCACCATGGACTCGACCAGTGCCTGCACGCGCGCAATACCCGCGTCGTCGGCCTTGCGGCAGGCCAGCTCGATGGAGGTGAGCTCCAGGCTCAGTCGCACCTCGAACAGGTCATCGATCTCCTGAACGCTGATGGTGCGCACCGCGAAGCCGTGGCGCGGTTTTGCAACCAGCACGCCCTGGCGTTCGAGCCGCCGTGCCGCCTCGCGCACCGGCGCGCGGCTCACGCCCATGCGGCGCGCGATATCGGCCTCGACGATGCGGCTGCCCGGTGGCAGTCGGCCTTCGACGATGGCGCGCGTCAGCTGGGCCTCGACCAACCCGACAAGGTCGGTCGACTCGACTGATTCGAAGAGCGCGGTGTCCGCGGAGGGGGTGGTTGTTGGTGAAATTGCCATGTTGCTTGTCTCGTCATTGGTATGCGCCGGGTGTGATTCTTCACCGGATGGCATCTGGCGCAGTCGGTACGGTTTTCAGCCCCCGGCCGGCGCGCGCCAGGTAAATGCCCGCTGCCATGATCAGCGCGATGCCGGCCATCGCAATCGCGTCGGGCGGCCGGCGAAACCAGAAGGTGCTGAAGGCCACGGCCAACAGCAGCTGGAAGTAGTTGAGCGGCGCCAGCGTCGAAGCCTCGACGCGCTCGAAGGCGGCCAGCAGCAGCCATTGCGCCGCGGCGCTGCAGGCGCCGCCCGCAAGCAGCAGCGCCACGTCGCCCCAGGGTGGCTGGTGGGCGGGCAGGAAGAAGGGCGCGGGCAGCAGCGTGACGATGAAGCAGATGAGCGCAGTCCATGCGTACTGCACCGGCCCCGCGACCAGGCCCGCGAGCCGCCGCGTGAGCAGCTGGAAGATCGCATAGCAAACGGCCGCCACGGCCATCAGCACCGTGCCCAGCAAAGGCAGGTCGGCGCCCGGCCGCACGATCAGCAGCATGCCGCCAAAGCCGACCGTCACGGCCACCCAGCGGCTGCGCCGCAGCGGCTCGCCCAGCAGCCACGGCGACAGCGCCACCATCAGGAGCGGCGCGGTGAAGTAGATGGCCGTGGCCTCGGCCAGCGGCATCCAGATGAGCGCCGTCATGAAGCAGGTGGCCACCGTCGCAAGCATCAGCCCGCGCAGCAGCAGCAAGGGCTTTTGTTGTGTACGCCACATGCGCAGGTCGCCATGCCGCAGCAGCGCCGCGAACGCGACGCCGCTCACCGCGATGTAGCGCATCACGTTGACGAAGGGCGCCGGATAGAACTGCAGCATGTACTTGCAGAACGCGTCGTAGGAAGCAAAAGCCACCAGCGCGCAGAAGAACAGCGCCACGCCGGCGCTCCTGGAGCCCGCAGGGCGCAATGCGAGAGCCGTGGCGGTGGTGCTCATCGCGCGGCCTGGAAGCCCCGCAAGAAATTGTCGAGCGCGGGGCCGATGGCCTCGACCATGTAGCCGCCTTCCTGCACCAGCACGGTAGGCAGCTTCAGCGCGCCGACGCGCTCGCCGATGTGGCGGTAGGCGTCGAGATCGAGCTTGAGCACACTGATGGGGTCGTCCTTGTAGCTGTCGAAGCCGAGCGCGAGCACCAGTGCCTTGGGCGCAAAGTCGCGCAGCGCGGCTGCGCCTTGGTCCACCGCCTGCAGGAACACCGTGTTGTCCGCACCGTGCGCGAGCGGCAGGTTCAGGTTGAAGCCTTCACCCGCGCCCACGCCGCGCTCGTGCGCATAGCCGGTGTAGAACGGGTAGTAGCCCGCGGGGTCGGCATGCGTCGATACGGTCAGCACGTCATCGCGCGCATAGAAGATGTTCTGCGTGCCGTCGCCGTGGTGCGCATCGACGTCGAACACCGCTACGCGTCCGTGCCGCTCCCAGAGCCGCTGCGCCGCGATGGCGCTGTTGTTGATGTAGCAGAAGCCGCCCGCGCGGTCGCGGTGCGCGTGATGGCCCGAGGGGCGGCACAACGCATACGCCGCGTCGCCGCTTTCCAGCACCGCGTCGGCGGCCGCCACCGCGGTGTGGGCCGAGCGCAGTATCGAGCGCCAGGTGTGCGGGCCGAGCGGGCACGAGAGGTCGCTGATGTAATAACCCGTGCGCGCCACCAGCGAGGGCGAGGGGCAGGGCGCGCGTGCCACGCCCGGTGTGCCGTTGTAGTACGGCGAGAGATTCGGCAGCACCTCGATGCCGGGCTCCACGCCGGGCACGTCGAGCTGGCGCCACAGCGCGTAGGCGGTTTCGAGATAGTCGAGGTAGTCGGCGCTGTGCACGGCTTCGAGCGGCGCGCGGCCATAGTCGTGCGGCTCGGCCAGTGCAATGCCGCGAAGGGTCAGCGCATCCCGAAGCGCATGCGCGCGGCTCGGAAGGTCCGTCGGCTTGCAGATGCGGCCCAGCCGCATGAACTGCTGCGGGTCGTGCAGCAACTGCTCGTCGGTGAAGAAGGCCTTCACGCGAAGCTCTCTTCGAAGATCGCCATGGCGCGGCCGAAGCGCGTGAACATGTCGTCGATCTGCTGGGCCGTGATGATGAGCGGCGGGCAGAAGGCAATCGAATCGCCCATCGCGCGCACGATGAGCCCTTGCGCCAGCGCGAGCTCGGCAAGGCGTGCACCCGCCTTCTGCGCGGGATCGAAGGCCGTGCGCTTTGCGGGGTCGGCATACAGCTCGATTGCGCCGATGAGCCCCACGCCGCGCACCTCGCCAACGTACTTGCGCCCGGCGTAACTCTGCAGCCCTTGCTGGAATTGCGGCGCAAGCGATTGCACGTGCGCGACGATGTTCTCGTCTTCGTAGACCTTGAGCGTCTCGAGCGCAATGGCACAGGCCACCGGATGGCCCGAGTAGGTGAAGCCGTGGCCGAAGGTGCCGATCTTTCCGCTGTTGGCGGCGACGGCCGCATGCACTTTCTCGTTGACCATCACGGCCGAGATCGGCACGTAGCCCGACGAGAGCGCCTTGGCCGCGGTCAGGATGTCAGGCTTCAAGCCGAAGGTGGTCGAACCGAACATTTCGCCGGTGCGGCCGAAGCCGCAGATCACCTCGTCGGCGATCAGCAGCACCTCGTACTTGGCCAGCACCTTCTGCACTTTGTCGAAGTAGGTGGCCGGCGGCACCAGCACGCCGCCCGCGCCCATGACGGGTTCGGCGATGAAGGCGCCGATCGTCTCGGGGCCTTCGTCGAGGATGCGCTGCTCGAGCGCAGCAGCCAGGCGCGTCGCGAAGTCTTCCTCGGTCTCGCCGGCTTCGGCATAGCGGAAATGGTGCGGGCAATCGACATGCAGGATGCGGTCGATCGGCAGGTCGAAATCGCGGTGGTTCGGCACCAGGCCGCTCAGGCTCGATGCCGCGACGGTCACGCCGTGATAGGCGTTGCGGCGCGCGATGATCTTTTTCTTCTCGGGCTTGCCGATGGCATTGTGGTAGTACCAGACCAGCTTGACGGCGGAGTCGTTGGCCTCCGAGCCGGAGTTGGCAAAGAACACTTTCGACATCGGCACCGGCGCCATCGACAGCAGCTTTTCGGCCAGCGCAATGGCGGCCGGATTGGAGCGGCCGTTGAACGTGTGGTAGTACGGTAGCCCGTACAGCGCATCGCTGCCGGCCTTGGCCAGGCGCGGGTTGCTGAAGCCCAGCGACGCGCACCATAGTCCCGACATGGCTTCGAGATAACGGTGGCCCTGGTCGTCCTCCACGAAGATGCCATCACCGCGCTGGATAACCAGCGGACCCACCTGCGGATGCGTGGCAAGGTTGGTGAAGGGATGGAGATGCGCGGCGATGTCGGTGGCGGCGTTCTCGGCATGCATGCTTGCGTTCATGAAGGCGGTTCCGTGGTGGAAGAAATTCAATAGCCGCGCGCCAGGTCGACCTGGTTCGCGGGGCGCCGGCCCTGCCGCACCAACGCGAGGTTGTCGAGCGTCTGGCGCGCGATCACGAGGCTGTCGGTACGCGTGGCGATGTGCGGCGTGACGAGGATGCGCGGGTCGCCCCAGAACGGATGGTCCTGCGCCAGCGGCTCCTGCGAGAAGGCATCGAGCGTGGCTGCGGAAAGCTGGCCCGCATCGAGCGCCGGCTGCAGGTCGGCCTCGACCAGGTGGTCGCCGCGGCCGACGTTGATCAGGTGCGCGCCGCGCGGCAGCTTGGCGAACAGCGCGGCATCGAGAAAGCCGTGCGTCTCGGCAGTGAGCGGCAGGAGGCACACCAGCGTGTCGCAGCCTGAAAGAAATTCATCGAGCTGCGCGGCACCGTGGAAGCCCTCGACGCCGGCCGGCAGTGCCTCCTTCTTGCTGCGGCTCCAGCCGCGCACCGGGTAGCCGATGGCGGCCAGCGCTTCAGCGCACGCCATGCCCAGCGTGCCCAGGCCCGCGATGCCCACGCGATGATGGCGCGGCGACACAACCGGCTGCTCTTCCCACCGGCGGGCCTCCGAACTCGCGACGTAGGCTTGCATGCCGCGGTGCCGCTGCACCACGGCCCAGCAGACATAGGCTTTCATGCCGGCCGCCATGCCGGTGTCGACGATGCGGCACAGCGGCAAGTGGCGCGGCAACTCAGCATCCGCCGTGATGTGCTCGACGCCCGCGGCCAGCGATTGCACGAGCCGCAGCTTGGGCATTTGCGCGAGCAGGCCGTGCGGCGGAAACCAGCACACGGCTGCGTCGATCTCGTCCAGCGCGCCGAGCGCTTCGCCGAGGCGCAGTTCGATGCCCGGATGGGCCTGCCGGAAAGCCGCCGCGAGGTATTCCATGTCCAGCACCTCGCTGAGAAGCGCGACACGCGGCGTGCCGGCCTTGCCGTCCGGCGCCATCACGCGACCAGCGCCTCGGCCGGGGACGCGGCGGACACCAGCCGCGGCACCGCCTCGATCAGCTTGCGCGTGTAGGCGTGCTTCGGATCGCCGAGCACCTTGTGCGTCTCGCCGTATTCGACGACCTCGCCGCACTGCATCACCGCGATGTGGTCGCACATCTGGCCGGCCACGCGCAGGTCGTGCGTAATGAAGACCATGGCGAGCTGGAACTGCTCGCGCACCTGCGCGAAGAGTTCGAGCACCTGCGCCTGCACCGACACGTCGAGCGCCGACACCGGCTCGTCGGCCACCAGCAGTTCGGGCTGCATCGCCAGTGCGCGTGCAATGCCGATGCGCTGGCGCTGCCCGCCCGAGAACTCGTGCGGATAGCGCTCAGCCGCATCGGCGCCCAGGCCCACGAGCTTCAGCAGCTCCATCGCGCGCGCCATGGCTTCGGCCTTGCCCACGCCCTGCGCAATGGGGCCGCCCGCAATGGCCGCGCCCACGCGGTGGCGCGGGTTCAGCGATGCATACGGATCCTGGAACACCATCTGGATCTTGCCCGCGGCCTCGCGGCGGAAGGCCGGGCCCTGCGACAGGCTGCGGCCCTTGAAGAGGATGCGGCCGCTGTCGAACGGCGAGAGCCCCACCAGGCAACGGCCCACGCTCGACTTGCCCGAGCCGGATTCGCCGACCAGCCCCAGCGTTTCGCCGCGGCGCAGCTCGAAGCTGACGTTCTTTGCGGCCTGCACCGAGCGGCCGCGCTTGAAGAGGCCGTTGCCCGAGCTGTAGGTTTTGCACAGGTCCTGCACCTGCAGCACGCGCACGATCTCGCCGGTCGGAGTGTCGCGCTCGGCATTGCCGGTGGGAATGGCTGCAATGAGCTTGCGAGTGTAGGGGTGCTGTGGCGCATCGAGCACTTGGCGCACCGGCCCGGCCTCGACCACCTGGCCGGTCTGCATCACCACCACGTGGTCGGCAATTTCCGACACCACGCCGAAGTCGTGCGTGATGAACAGCACCGCCGTGCCGCGGCGCTGCTGCAGCTCGCGGATCAGCGCGAGGATCTGCGCCTGCGTGGTCACGTCGAGCGCGGTGGTGGGCTCGTCGGCGATGAGCAGCACGGGTTCGAGAACCAGCGCGCAGGCGATCATCACGCGCTGGCGCTGGCCGCCCGATAGGCGGAAGGGATAGGCGTCGATCAGCAGTTCGGGGTCCGGCAGGCCCACGTCGGCCAGCGCGGCCAGGATGCGCCGCCGCTTCTCTGCCGCAGGCACGCTGCCATGCGCGTCGAAGACTTCGCCGATCTGCTCGCCGATGCGCATCACCGGGTTCAGCGCCGTCATCGGCTCCTGGAACACCATGCCGATGCGGCGGCCACGCAACTCGCACATCTGCGGCTCGCTGAGCTGCAGCAGGTCGCGGCCTTCGAACAATATCTGCCCGGCCACCGGCTCGACGTGCGGGCGCGGCAGCAGCCCCATCACGGCATTGGCGATCATCGACTTGCCCGAGCCCGATTCGCCGACCACGCACAGCGTCTGACCCGGCAGCACCGACAGCGTGGCGCCGTCGACGGCCAGCGCGCGGTCCGCGCCCTTGGGCAGGCGGATGCCGAGGTTGACGACGTCGAGCACCGGCTGCACCGGCTTCATGGGTGTGACGGTGGCGCTCATTTGCCCCTCCCGTCGAGCCGCGTGTTGAGCCCGTCGCTGAGGCCTTCGCCCACCAGGTTGAGCGCGAGCACGGTCAGCACGATGGCCAGGCCCGGGAACAGCGCCATCCACCAGGCCTGGCGCAGCACGGTGCGCGCCGCACCCACCATGTAGCCCCAGCTCATCTGGTTGGGGTCGCCCAGGCCGAGGAAGCTCAGGCTCGACTCCAGCAGGATGGCCGTGGCCGTCATGAGCGAGGCCATCACGATGATGGGCGACATGGCGTTGGGCAATATCTGCGTGAGGATGATGCGTGGCGTCGACTGGCCCGCGAGCAGCGCGGCCTGCACGAAGTCGCGCTGGCGCAGCGTGAGAAATTCGCTGCGCACCAGCCGCGCCACCGGCGGCCAGGAGACGATGGCAATGGCCACCACGATCGAATTGACCGACGGCTGGAAGATCGCCACCAGCACGATCGCGAGCGCGAAGCTCGGCACGGCTTGGAACAGCTCGGTAAAACGCATCAGCGCGGCGTCGATCCAGCCGCCGAAGTAGCCCGCAATGGCACCGAGCGTCACGCCGATGAGCAGCGCGACCACGGTCGACACCAGCCCGATCAGCAGCGAAATGCGCGCGCCGTAGATCACGCCCGAAAGGATGTCGCGGCCCAGCGTGTCAGTGCCGAGCGCAAAGCCGGGCTCGGTCCACGGCCGCAGGAAGGGCTGCTCGACCATGTTCCACGGATCGTTGGTCGCAACCCACGGGCCGATGATGGCGACGACCGCCACCAGCACCAGCACGGCCATGCCGAGCACGGCTCCCTTGTTGCGGCAGAAGCGCCGCCAGAATGGACTTTGCAGCAATGTCATAGCTCGATCCGCGGATCGACCAGCGTGTAGACGAGGTCGGTGATGAGGTTGAACAGCACGGCCATGGCCGCGGTGACAAGGAACGCGCCGAGCAGCAGGTTGTAGTCGCGCTGCAGCAGCGCGTCGAACATCAGGCGGCCGATGCCGGGCCAGGCGAACACGGTCTCGGTCAGCACCGCGCCGCCGATCATTCCGCCGGCCTGGATGCCCGCGAGCGTGACCACCGGCAGCAGTGCGTTGCGCAGCACGTGCGCGCGCAAGATGCGGCCGGGCTTCACGCCCTTGGCGCGCGCGGTCTTCACGAAGTCCATCTGCGCCACCTCGAGCATGGCGGCGCGTGTCATGCGCGCGTACACCGCCATGTAGAAGAGCGCGAGCGTCAGCGCCGGCAGCACCAGGTGGCCCGCGATGTCCCAAGCCAGCGCCAGGCCGGTGGCGCCGGAGCCCACGGTGCTGAAGCCGAAGCCCGGCAGCCAGTCGAGCTGCACCGTGAACACCAGCACCGCCATCAGCGCGAGCCAGTAGAGCGGCGTGGCATAGAAGATGAGCGCCACCACGGTGATGGAGCTGTCGACCCAGGTGCCGGCCCGTCGCGCGGCCAGGGCCCCGAGCGTGATGCCGAACAGCAGCGACAGCGCAAAGGCGGTGCCCGTAAGCAGCAGCGTGGCCGGCAGCCGGTCCATGATGAGCTTCAGCACCGGCTGCTGTTGTCGATACGAGAAGCCCAGGTCCAGCTGCACCACCTTGCCGACGTACGTGGCGAGCTGCGTCGTGATCGGCTGGTCGAGCCCGAACTGCGCGCGCAGCTGCGCGACGAACTGCGGATCGGACGCGCCCGCCTCGCCCGCCAGCACCGACACCGGATCGCCCGGCGCGGCGCGCACCAGCATGAAGTTGACCGTGGCAATCAGCAAGATCGCCAACAGGCCCTGCATCACGCGGCCCAGCATGAACTGCGTACGTTTCATTGGCGGCTCCTCCGGCGTTCCATGTGCTGCGGGCCGGCCGTCATGCGAGCGTGGCGGTACCGAGGCTGTCGTTCAGGCCGATGCCCGATGTGATCAGGTTGCCCAGCTTGGTGCGGTACAGCGTCGGAAAGTTGAGTTCGTGCAGCCAGGCCACGGGCACCTCGTCGAGCAGGATCTTCTGCACCTGCAGGTAGATGGCCTTGCGCTTCTCGGGGTCGGCCTCCTTGGCGCCGGCGTCGAACAGCTCGTCCACCTTCGGGTTCGAGTAACCCTCGACGTTGTTGAACGGCGAGCCCTTGGCGATGTTGCTAGTGGTGTAGTTGCGCGCCACGCCCAGCGCCGGATCGCCGTACTGGTACACGTAGGTAAAGGCGAGGTCGTAGTCCCACTCGTTGAGCTTCTGGTTCCAGCCTGCCACGTCGGTGGCCACCAGCTCGACCTTGATGCCTGCCTGCGCGAGGTTCTGGCGCAGGATCTCGGCCGAGCGCGTCCAGGTCTCTCCGTAGGGCAGCGGGAGCAGGCGCAGCGTCTCGCCCTTGTAGCCGGCTTCTTCCAGCAGCTTCTTGGCCGTGGCCACATTGCGCGGGTACTTGGCGACGTCGGTGCTGTGGAACTTGATGTTGCTGTTGAACGGCCCGGTCGCGGGCTTGGCAAAACCCTGCCACGCGATCTTGGCCATGGCCTCGCGGTCGATGGCGTACATCACGGCCTGGCGGAACTTGACGTTGTCCATCGGAGCCTTGCGGTTGTTGAGCCACAGCCATGAATGCGGCGCAAAGAACTCCCAGCCCTTGGTTGTGACCGCGACGCCCGGCAGCTTGGACAGCCGCAGCACGTCGAAGTACTCGACCGCGCCGCCCGGCACCAGGTCGACCTTGCCCGACTCGAACGCCGCCGCACGCGAAGCCGCATCGGGAATGACGTGGAAATACACGCTCTCGACCAGCGGCACGTCCTTGACGTGGTACTTGTCGTTGGCCACAAGCTGGATGTACGAGCCCTTGACCCATTCCTTGAACTTGAACGGCCCGGTGCCGATGGGCGTGGCGTTGGCCGGGTTGGTCGCGAAGTCGGTGCCTTCGTAGATGTGCTTCGGCAGCATCGGCATGCTGCCGACTTCGAAGATGCCGATGAACGGGCCGAACGGGTACTTGAGCTTGAACTCGACCGTGAGCGGATCGATGGCCTTGATGCTTTCCACCGCCGCCAGGTTGGCGCGCAGGCGCGCATGCGTCTTGCGCAAAAACACGTCGGCCGAGAACACCACGTCGGCCGAGGTGAAGGGCTTGCCGTCGTGCCAGGTGACGCCGGGCTTGAGCTTGAAGGTGTAGAGCGTGCCTTCCTTGTTGACAGTCCACAAGGTGGCCAGCGAGGGCAGCGGGTTGATCTTCTCGTCGTAGCGCAGCAGGCCTTCGTAGATGTTGCCCGAGATCATCTGCGTGGGGCCGTTCTGCGTGATGCCCAGCATGAGGCCCGGCGGCTCGGGCTGCACCACCGCGTTGATCACGCCGCCTTTCTTGCCCGCGGCAAGCAGGTGCAAGGGAACGCCTGCGAGCGTCAGGCCGGCGGTGGCGGCGGCGCCCATCTGAATGAGGTTGCGACGTTTCATGTGCGAAAACTCCTTGTGGCTCGGTGCGAGCAGGTGGGGACGAAGAAACGGGGAACGAAAGAGCTCGGACGCCGCACATGGCGGGCGCCGCCAGCGCTCAATCGCGATATGACGTGGCGGGAAGCGGATCGATGCGCTGCAGCAGGGCGCGCCATTCGCGCGCGTTCGGGTCGGGCTGGCCCGGCTGGCGCACGCTGTCGCCGCTTTCGTACTGCTGCGCGGTCTTCTCGCAAACCTCGGCCGGCACCGGATACACCGGCAGGCCGCTCGACTGGATGGCCACCTGCACGCGGCAGGCGCGCTCCAGGTTCAGCATCAGGATGAACGCCTCCGACACCGTGCGCCCGAGCGTGACCAACCCGTGGTTGCGCAGGATGAGCGCACGCGCGGTCGGGCCCAGGTCGGCCACCAGGCGCTCGCGCTCATCGGCGTCCAGCGCAATGCCTTCGAAGTCGTGATAGACCACGCGGTTGTAGAACTGCAGCGCCCACTGATTGCACGGCTGCAGCCCGCCCGCCAATGACGACACCGCCACGCCGGCCACCGTGTGCGTGTGCAGCACGCAAGCCGCGTCGTGCCGCGCCGAATGCACCGCGCTGTGAATGGTGAAACCAGCCGGGTTCACGTCCCAGGGCGAGTCGTCGAGGATGCGGCCGTCCATGTCGATCTTGACCAGCGACGAGGCGGTGATGTCCTTGAACAGCATGCCGAAGGGATTGATGAGGAACTGCCCCTCGGTTCCCGGCACGCGCGCGGAGATGTGCGTGTAGATGCTGTCGTCCATGCCGTAGTGCGCCACCAACCGGTAGGCCGCGGCCAGGTCTTCGCGCACCTGGCGCTCGGCATCGGAAACTGTGGCGGCCTTGCGGCCCACTGCCTGCAATTGCATGTCGCGTCCTTTTTCGGGCCCGGCAAAAAGCGCCGCGCCTTGTTGGAGGTTCATCGGATCGACTGTGCAAACTGTCGACAGTCAACCCGCGACAGTCTTAAGCAATATGCAGGCCTGCGTGATGGGGTAAGCCCTCGGTAGGGCGCTTCGCCCTCGCGGAGGTGGCGCCAGCAAAGGGAGGAGCCGAAAAATCAAACGCCGCGCGCACCCGGGAGAGTGCGCGCGGCGTCGAGCCGTGAGACGGATTCCTGCGCCATGGCGGCGCCAGGTGCACCAGGGTGCGCCGAAAAATGCACCTCAGCCGAGGCGCCCTTCCTCGCGCAGCCGCGCCCCGATGCGCCGGATCTCGGCCTCGCCCTGGTCAAGCGCAGCCTTGCTGGTGTGCACCGAGTAGCGGCCCATCACCAGCTCATGCGGGTGCTTCACGGCGGAGCCCAGCACGAAGGACGTGTCGCCGCGGGCCACGAAGTCGATGGCCGCGCCGGATTCCTCGAAAACCGCCAGTTCTCCGGTGGCGATCGGCTCGCCGCCGCTGTTGCCCGCATCTAGAGCGCCGGCGTTGACTGCGACCCAGCCCACCGTGTGGCCGGCGGGTGGGGCGTAGCGCCAGTGCTCGCCGTCCTTCAGTTGCACGGCCAGGTAGTTCATCGGCGCGGGCGCCGGAATGGGACTTTGCGCCGCGCCGTAGCGGCCGAGCAGCACGCGCGCCGGGCCTTCGCTCGGCACCTGCGAAGGGGCCAGGTAGATGCTTTGGGCGGGCGCGTTTTCTTCCGCAGCCGGCAGGGCCACCCAGAGCTGGAAGCCTTGCACGCGCTTCGTGCCTGGCGCGGGCGCGCCGTCGTGCCACACGCCGTTGCCCGCGCGCATCCACTCGACGCCACCGGCCGGCAGCACGCCCTTTTCGCCGGTCGTGTCTTCGTACACCGTGTCGCCTTCGATCAACCACGTCAGCGTGGCGATGCCCGAGTGCGGGTGGATGCCGAAGCCGGCGCGGCTGCCCGAGGTGTCGAAGCCGAACAGGTCGAGAAACACGAAAGGCTTCAGAAACTCGCCCAGGTCGCCCGGGCTCATGAGCCGGATGATGGGCCCGTGCTGCGAGCCGCGCGTGCGGTAGACGATGGGACGGGCTTCGGTGATGGTTGCAGCAGTGGCAACGGCGGTGGTCATGGGATGCTCCTGAATCGATAGAAGAAGAACAAGAGGAAGAAAAGGATCAGGCCGCCCTGCCCACCAGCTGCGGCGTGGGCCGCAGCCGCCAGGTCACGAACGCCGAAAGCAGCGCCAGCACGATGGCTGGCGCGGGGCTGCCGCCGATCAGCACCAGGTGCGTGGCTATGGCAAACGCCATGGTCACGGTCATCAGCAAGCCGCCAATAAAACCGGTCGCCGGCACGAGCAGCAGCACCGCGCCGCCGACCTCGACCACGCCCGTCACATAGCGGAACCACTGGCCGAAGCCGATGGCGTCGAACACCTGGACCATCTGCGGCGCACCGGCCAGCTTGGCGGCGCCCGCCGCGCCAAAAGCCAGCGCCAGAAGGATGCGAAGACCCCAGACGACGCGGCGCTGGGTGGGGGATGAAAAGGTTGAAGAAGTCATGGGTCCAAGGTTAGGACGGCACCCATTGATCGACTAGACGGCAGAATCGGATTGCACTCGTCCACCAGAAGAAGGAATGCCGCCATGCTCGACCTCAACGACATTGCCATGTTTGTGCAGGTGGTGCGCCACGGCAGCTTTGCCGAGGCGGCTCGGCGCCTCGGCCTGCCGCCCAACACCGTGAGCCGGCGCGTCCAGCAGTTGGAAGCGCAACTGGGCACGCGGCTGATGCAGCGCTCCACCCGCAAGCTCACGCTCACCAGCGCGGGCGAGGCTTTTCATGAGCGCTGCGCGGGCGCGGTCGACGGGCTGGTCGAGGCCGGGCAGGAGCTGATCACCGGCAGCCGCGAACCCAGCGGCCTGGTGCGCGTGGCGGCCACGGCCGATTTCTTCGATTTCTTTCCGATGGAATGGGTCGCCGATTTTCTGGTTGCACATCCGCTGGTGCGCGTTGACTTCGTGCTCAGCGACGCCAAGGCCGACCTGATCGCCGAGCAGATCGACATCGCCTTTCGCGGCGGTGCGCTGCCCGATTCCGGCTATGTCGGCCGCAAGCTCATGAGCGTGCGGACCGACGGCATGGTGGCGAGCCCCGCGTACATCGCCGCGCGCGGCGCGCCCGCCACCTTGCAAGACTTGGTGAACCACGACTGCGTCACCTCGGCCCATCCCAGCGGCCGCACCCTGTGGCGCGTGGCCGGGCCCGACGGCACGGAAGAAGAAGTGCAGGTGACAGGCCGCTTCACCGGCAACACCGCCCAAGCACTGCGCAAGGCCGCGCTCGCCGGCCTGGGCGTCGCGCTGCTCCCGCCCACCATGGCCGGGCCCGACCTGGAAGCCGGGCGCCTCGTGCGGGTGCTGCCGCAATACCAGCGCACAGGGCAGGGGCTGAGCGTGCTGTACCCGAGCCGCAAGCACCTGCCGCTGGCGGTGTCGGCGTTCATCGGCATGGTGATGGAGAAGCTGCAGGGCGTGGAGGGGCTGCCGGAGATGTTGCGGGTGGCGAAGGCGTAGCCTCACCGGCCAGCTGATTTGCACAGAAAATGCACCGCATGAAAATCGAAAAAGACACCGTCGTCACCCTCAAGTACAAGGTCGCCGACGCCCAGGGCAAGCTCATCGAAGCCAGCCCCGAGCCCATGGCCTACCTGCATGGCGGCTACGAGAACACGCTGCCCAAGATCGAGGAAGCGCTCGACGGCAAGGAAAAGGGTTACCAGACCACACTGCACCTGGCGCCCGAAGACGCCTTCGGCCTGCGCGACGAATCGCTGGTGCGCAGCATTCCCAAGGCCGACTTTCCGCCGGGCGTGAAGGTCGGTGGGCAATTGGAGGGGCGGCTCGACGATGGGCGCGAGCACCTCTTCACGGTGATGAAGATCAAGGGCCCGGTCGTG
>Ga0209673_1002076_pt1 | contig 15072 bp, 12 predicted proteins | sample AraplaCol_mMS_r2_2_FD_184274 | JGI IMG/M metagenome (GOLD analysis project Ga0209673, IMG submission 184274) | Arabidopsis root microbial communities from North Carolina, USA - plate scrape MF_Col_mMS_r2 (SPAdes) (version 3) | ecosystem: Host-associated > Plants > Roots > Endosphere | place... | reverse complement strand
GACAGGGGAGATCAAACGTATGAGGCTACGCGGGAGCACTACAACGCCTGGGTTTCTCAAGTCCAGACAGGGGAGATCAAACGTATGAGGCTACGCGGGAGCACTACAACGCCTGGGTTTCTCAAGCCCAGACAGGGGAGATCAAACGTATGAGGCTACGCGGGAGCGCTACAACGCCTGGGTTTCTCAGGTCCAGACAGGGGAGATCAAACGTATGAGGCTACGCGGGAGCACTACAACGCCTGGGTTTCTCAAGCCCAGACAGGGGAGATCAAACGTATGAGGCTACGCGGGAGCACTACAACGCCTGGGTTTCTCAAGTCCAGACAGGGGAGATCAAACGTATGAGGCTACGCGGGAGCACTACAACGCCTGGGTTTCTCAAGTCCAGACAGGGGAGGACAGAACTTGTTCTGAATCCTGACCTCCAAAAAGCTGGGAATGAAGACGCTTTTATACAGTATTTCCGGAAATCGGTGTCACCCCATATACTCTTTCATTGTTCCCCAAACCCTAAATGCCAAGATACACTAAACCTTATTGGGTAGGATATAAAAATAGCATTTTCCGGTATTTTTCACGATACACTCACTTACAGAATCAAGGTACGTACCATATGCTTATGTGTGTATGGCAAATACGAGTATTACTGGAACCTTCCGACACAATGCAAACAATTCAAACAACTCCCGCAATGCTGGATCTTGCGGATCTGACAATTTGCCATCTTCTCCATCCTAGCGCTTACCCGCAATCTTAGAACCTTACAACCCCACAACCAGACTCCACGGGCCGATCTACCAAATTCGACTGACAGAAGACCAATGATCCTGCTGATCACCGTACTCAGCCTGTCAGACACCTTCTCCTCTCACCCTATGCGTGGTTGCAGCCTCTTGTTTCCAGCTAACGTACAATGGCACCATACATAGGCTCCTCGGTAGTTTCTACTGCTTGGAGGGGATGGCCTATGCTGCTTCCGATAATGATAATATTTACCGACCTCGTTTGCCTGATCTACGGGACCCGACTCCCTCGTATGCCCCTACACCTGGCCGTGAGTGGACGCCATCTGTAATCTGCTCGTCCCCCGACCCCGAGCCAATAACATTCAGTGAACTGTCATCACCGTTGCACAACCCGCAATCCGATCAACTGGGTTTTATGCAAGAAGGTGAGGTAGATAACGGAGGAAGTCTCGGAGATCGGCGATTAGATTATATCCATTACCAGATCGAGTGGAGGGTAAAACTGAATAACCGTGTGGTGGCAAAGGACACAGAACAAGACTTGGCCCTGCCACCTAGTTCTTACTGGGAGAGGTTAAAGGATACGGCTGGGAATGTTTTGCGGCGAAAGATAGCCCATAACCGACGGGTGAGACTAGACGATACCAACCTAGTGGTGTCTGTAAATGAACGTTCCCAGTCTGATCTTATCAAGCGCTTTGAAGGCGCTAGTGTTGATTGGACCACGGTAGAGAACCAGCTGCTGATGTGGGCCAACCTCTACCGTCTTGGAAAGAAACTCCGAATTCATATAACCATTAACTATATAGATGACCATGGCCGACTTCCATCCAGAATCGACAAGAGAGGAAAATCGTCTGTCACTAAAGGAATGATCGTGGAACGTGATGCTGAAATAGACGCCGAGCAGGCTACTGGGGGTTATGAAGTCTGGCGAGATGTATATAGAATCATGCGTTGTCCTGGACCTCCATGCCGCCACGAAGGACAGTATTGCTGGCAGGATCCATACGGGAAAAAACATTACAAATTACGAACAAATCACTTGAAGATGCTCACCAGATACGTGCAGCAAGGAGGGGTCATCGAAACACATGACGACATTCCCGATAGTCTTCGGGAACAGCTTTATGCGGAGGAGAACCAGCGGCTTGATCGACGGAAGAAAAGCTCGGACATCTCTACATGTGGATCCACATGCCATTCAGTTCACCTTCATCTCCCATCTCAAGTGCCTATCCCTCCAACTACCGCTGAATGTACGAACCCAGCTTCTAAGCAAACTGATCCAATTGATATCTCCGGACTTCTCGATATAGCCGTCGAAGAATATGCTACCTGGCATCAATCACGGGTGAGCAGTGAGACCTTCAGGGAAAATATCCAGAAAGCCCGCGATGTGGCCCTTGAAAACTGTCTGGATCTCAAACAAATTCACGACGATCAAGATCCGGAGTTTTTTGTTAAAAACGGCGTGAAAGCAGGAGCCGCCCGGCGATTTGTTAGCGACATTGCCCGCTGGGTGACGCGAAACGGAGATACGAATGAAATTCCAGAGTAACCGTGACCTCTCCAGGCGTTACAATATATAGTTCTCAGAGAACAAGTGCCACCAGCATAATTTGTTTTAGTCTAGAATTGATGTCAATTTTCTTTCGTAATCTTTCACTGTCATCACTGGTTTAACAGTGCCCTGCTTTCTTCAAGCGCCGGTTGTCCCCAGCCTTTCATCCACTCGGAGTGCAAAACCTGCTCTGCTGTCGCTCTTTCATTCGGTCGAAAGACTAGCATCGACCGAATCATCATCTCGAAAGCCCTCTTCTCTTGCTCTGTTACGGTCTCTAGGCCCGCCTCAGCGCGAGGACCCTGTATGCAGTAACCAAACCTGTTTTCCCAGGTCCGACGCATGCCATCCTGACCCCAAGACGAGCCTGGTTTCAAATTTAACTCCCCGTCCTCATTAAACCATTCCAATCTTCTCTTCCAATTTTTCCACCACTCAGGAGGTAGGATTCCAAGGACGTCGACTTGCTCTGCGGTGACTCGGTCTGCTGTAGCGTAAAAAGCCTCGAACAAAGGCCGTTGTCCAAAAATCTCCCAGATAGTACAGGCAAGTGTCCAAATATCGGAGGCAAAAGAGAGCGGCTCATCGGAAAATCTGGCCTCAGGAGGCTGCAGGATAGGGAGGGTCTTTGTGGATAATCTGAGGGTCTTGTGCGGATTGAAAGATTCTCCAAAGTCGCTAATGATAATCTTCTCCTCTCCTAAAACAATATCATCGCTACAAGTACCAAACCAACCGGGTATGTATACATTAGCTGGTACACCCTCCGACAACGGATTTCCATCAATGCGGATAACAGCCTCTGGCTCAGGCTCTCCGAATTTTTTGTATAACTCCGACGTCGGAAAACGATCAATTGCTTCGGGAAACGGGATTAAAATGTTGCCTAGATGAAGGTCTGATGCCGTCAGTTATGCAACCCAGCTGCGATTATGCGTAAGAATCACATACCGCCATGTACAATATCTTCACTGTGAAGAAACGCGACTCCACGGATAAGTTGGGCAATAATCGACTGCGCAACCTTCGGTCGAAAAAGACGGAAAGTCGAAGCCTCTTTTGCATCGAAAAGGCTCATTCGTGCCGGCAGAGTGACGAGACACCTATGCTTTCCATTGGGACCGATAGCCCAGAATTGCTCGATGAGGGGCGGAATAATTTCTCGTCCTGGCTTAGAAGGCGACTTATTAAGAGAGCATAGGAGACTAGCCTCAGATGCATTTAGACTGGCATCGGCGGTGATTACCTTTACCGCAACATATCTGGCCATATGTAAATCACGGGCTAGCCATATTGTCGAGTATCCTCCGTACCCAAGTTTGTCAACAAGTCGATACCGACCGTCATTTAAGTCGTCTCCGACCTTCAAGGGATGATACCCCCCAGGTCTGTATCTTTCGAGGTCTTCGACATACTCAATCAGCCTGTACTGTGTCTTGCCGGGTCTTATACTCGATGATTGAGATTCGCTGGTTCCATGTGTATCACCATGAGTCTTTGCATTAAGGGGGCTGAAAGTGGACATTGATAATTGCTTTCGAACATGGGACTGGACTAAGACAGAGCCGCATAGCTGCGTAAAAGATCGTCGAACATTCAGGTAAGTACAAACGGACATTTGCGCAGACTGCGTCCAGCTCAACGACCAGACCCACCAGAAGTAAACGTGTCCTCACCGCCCGATGACTAATATATGCGCCTGAGGTGTCTAGATTCTGCAGTTGAGTCTATTCAATTCCATCTTTTCCATAAGGTGAATGAAGAACTTAAGTTAGCTCCTACATACCGTACTATTACGTATTACTTCTATTTTGAGATTTGCTTATTTCTTCTGTACTTTCGTAGAATGCTCACAGTAGGACCGTCGAAGCGCCACCAATTTTACTGCGCGTTTCACCAGACGCCCAGATGGCCGCCAAATCGGTAGTACGATTCAAACCAATTAGGTTGAACAGTGCTTAGCGCTTTAGCTGCACCTAGAAGTATCCCTTACCCTGACCTCTCCTACTGGTCGCTAAGAGCCATGCGAGGGTTTGGGAATGACCAATTCCAAGCGCTAACTTTGGAGGGGACATGCACGGGAAATTTATGTGGTATTCATCACCAAATGAGATGATGACACCGTGCGCACCTGGCGAGGTCCTAATAGAAAAGTCTATATATCGTCTAGTATCTATGCCATGAAATTATCCCTGGCTTGTTCTGGGACAAACTTACATTAGCAGTCAAAATTTCAACATATCCTTCTTTTACCCAAATGTCCACGGTCAATCTTGTCAAATATTATTTTTACAAAGGCAAAATGCCGAAGAATCCGAAAGATTTACGGGATGTCGTGGCCCTAGCATATCAGACTGCTAGAGATATGAAACTTTATCCGCGGGCGATATTGATCAGGTAGAATATGCTCGAGACAAAAGGCTGTTTGTTGTGACAATGACTAATTCGTCTGTGTCTGGAGTACAGATCGAAACATCATAAAACCACAACCATTAATGGCCAGACCGGAGAGGACCCGAAAGGCTGGCATTTGACCTTCTGTTACAAGGATGATAAACAACTTATCAACAATACCCACACTGCATGCCATGGATACACGAAAGATGAAACCTCCTGGGAACTTCTTGAGTCGACACACGCCGGAGATAAGCCGGATTCGGTGAAGCGCAGATTTTCGAGGAATTCCAATGTATGGCCCGAGCCCGAAGAGCTAGACGAGGCCCCAGAGATAGGCTACGGCCATTTTCTGTGAGGCTGTGGAACCGATACCTCCTGGGCGGTGTAGTTGTACTGTAAAGAATCGCCCAAGTTGGTCTTTCATACAATACGAGCATTTTTAGACACAAACTCTTTCAAATTCTTGTCACATGACTCTATATTCAAGAATGGCCAGACCAATATTTATTGAGCTTTTCTGAGGTCTCGAAACGGCAAAGAAATGGGCAATTAAGTGAAGCAGTGCCATACTTCAGATATGTACCGCACCTATGGCGTCATTTAAGTCTCGCATATGACATTGCTCGCGGGGTAATTCTTGTGAATGCAAACCGAAAATTCCGTAAGCCATCCTTTTGTTCGTAAGTGATCACAAAGTGGCGTGGTCGCTTTAACTGAAAATTCCTAAGACAATCCTCACAGCCCATATACTTGATTTCACGATTCAAATGCAGGCTACAGTCTTCGATAGGGTTTATGCCTTGGGACTTCTGCAGTCTACTGATCCTTTTCTTGAGGAAAGAGGACTTTCTAGACACTCATGGGCTAGCTTCCCCGATCCTTCCTACACTAGACCATTTTTAAAAGGGAGCCTTATCTGGACATGGATGATGAAGTGGAGGAGTCCAATGCAATTGATGACGCATATTAGATTCCGGAAGGAGACTGGTGGAAGATGGCTAGTACAGAATAACAGATGACGATGAATTTGAAATAGTGGTTCGGGACTGTACCGAGTCTCGCTTTTTACTCTGGACACAAATGGAACTCAAGGGATTTTATAGAAACCTATGGTGGACCTATGCCAATCATGTGGGGAAGGCCACCTGGCGCCAAGTTGATGATTTGCTGAGAGACATCATTTTTCCTTCCCGTAGCGTATGCTTTTTATCACTTGTCAGGATGTCACTTTAGTCTAGAGAACCTCAATAAGCGATATTATCGGCAAACAACCCTCCTACCTAGTTGTTTTTATCAGCGCACATGCCCTAGTGCCTAGTTTTCCAGCTCCTCATGCTTCTCTGGGGACGTTCTGTTCCAATATCAATGGAATTTCGTCCTGAACCAGCGAGTCTAACGTCAATTTCTCTTTAGCCTCCCATCCCAACTTCCGTAGACGATTCGCCCGACTTCTGGAGTTAGATCCCAACGCGATAGGGGTATGTCTGCCGTAGAGGTCTTTAAAGTTATCTGCTGGAATGCTTCGGGGGGTAGGGTCTTCAATCCGTCCCGCTTGGTAGAGAGCTTGCCCAATCTCAGACACACAATCATTCCAAGAAAGCTCCTGGCCATTCTCACAAAACCAATAAGGATTTGATAGTACATCCTCCACAGGAGCTTGTTCTAACCAATGTAGCAGTGTAATGTATCCTCGGGCCAAGTCCTTCACATGTATCTGGTTCCAAACGGAGCGGCCTTCCGCAATTTGGCCTGCGTATCCGTTTTTCAGAGCGTATTGGACCAGCGTAGGCAGCTGAATAGATAGTCTCTTATCGGGCATGCTAACACCATATATCAAAGGTGGCATCATAATTGCAATTTTTGCTCGATCACCCAGGTTCTGGCGAGTAATAGTCAAGTCCACTTGACGATGAGGGACTTCGTCAGGTAAGGTGTTGATAAAGTTTGGTGTTTCGTCGTCAAATATCTTGTCTGTTTTGAAAGCGCCGTTGCTGTCATCTGACAGGATACCTGCACCGCTCGTGTGGATATAAATGGTAGATTGATTATATTCAGCGCGTTGCCGAATACCGTCAAGGATAGTCCTTACGGACAGCTGATGATCGGCATTAGCAGTGTGAATAACAATATCACTGCCAGATACATGTTGCCGGATGATAGATTCATCGTCTAAAGTTCCCACAACGGTCTTGATGCCTCGTTGGTGGAACGCCGCTGCAGTGGAATCTTGACGAACAAGTGTTGTGACGTCGTATTTCTCGCACTTGACAAGAAGATTCAGAACTTCCCCGCCGATGAATCCTGGCCCAAGCAAAAAAACCGATTGTTTAGACATGATATCATATCACGTATTTTTGTAGAAGCTTTGTGACATAGAGCGTTGAAATATCCGCGGATAGATAAATATCTAATAGTTTGCACAGTAGTGAGCAAAGCTCGGGTACTTGATTTATCAGCCATTTGTCAACATTATTAATTGGTTTATGATTTTCCAAACCCTCATCTTTATAGTAACTTGGTACTAGTTTGGTGTATCTTCGGTGTAGATCTTCGTTCCCATTCCCTGTATGACCCACTCTGTGGATTTTAAGTTCCGAAATGCCGCTTATTAAGACGTGAAGCCTGCGACGGTATGGACCTTCGTCTGATGAGGGTGCCTTCCCATCTCTTTTTCAGCTGGTATGACTGCTTGTGTTCCGCATAGCGGCATTAATGTAGGCAAGGTCCGGACCACAGTGGAGACATTTGGATTCTCATTCGACTTCTCAGTCGCACGCGGACATAACTACTGCGTAGTACTTGTTGCAATTTACTACTGTAATGGGTCCCAATGTTTTTGAATTATTTACCTTCTTCTCCAAATACGAAGCACTAGTTCTGTTCGCCTAACAAGATAGCATGAACTTACCTCAAATGTAGTAACTAAATGACTGACATTAGGTAACTACTTCGGCTAGTTGAAGTTCGCTACCCGTGCCCTCACCCCAAACCTTCCGGTGTTAGGGCGTGGGGAGGGCACGGGTAACCAGTTAGATGAATCAAAATCGCTGAGTCAGCGGGTATGGAAACAACCTTCGATCCCGAGTTCGGGACGGGCATTGGCTAGCGCCTGGTATCTGCCACCGTAAAAGCCGACCTCTCCATGCATTTCCGTATGCAGCCGTTCAGGTACAACCCAACACTAGAACAACATAAAACCTTTAAATACTATCAAGGATCTAAGTCGAATGACCATCTTTTCCTCGGCAAGTCAAGTGTCGGCCCTGGCAAATTCAACCATGGAACGAGAAAATAACACCGGAATCTCCATCCTTGTTGTTGGGGGTGGCATAGCGGGTTTAACCTTCGCTATTGAGGCTCACCGGAAGGGTCACAATGTTCAGGTTATCGAACGACGACTCCGTGGGGAGACTGCGGGTAAGCACCGTCTTCAACTCTTTCGTATCTTAATATAAATCAGCAGAAGATGGACAACCACAACAATGCTGTACATATTAGCTGATTAAGTGCCATTAACGCCTGATGTAGGCGAAATGATTGTGATTACAAGCTCTGCCCTCCAGACCCCGAAGAAATGGCCGGGCTTCATGGAACGGGCGAGGCAAGAGGCAGTTGCCCCAGTGGTCACTATGAAAAAGTTCGACGGTACTCTGATCGGATCCTTCCCCATCGGTAATCCAGACGACCCATCTCTGGCTATCTACCGATCAAAGCTGCATAACGTGCTCTACGAGTATGCTGATCAGCTCGGCATCCCGATCGAGTTCTCTGCCACAGCTTCAGAATTCTTCGAAACCGACGACCATGGTGGTGTGGTCCTGTCTGACGGACGCCGTCTCACGGCTGATGTAGTGGTGGCGGCCGATGGAGTGGGCTCCAAATCATGGGCATTGGTTGTTGGCAGCAAAGAAGCCCCCATCAGCTCAGGATTCGTGCTTTACCGTGTCACATTCCCCGTGGCACCGGCCCTCGAAAACCCAGTCATTGCGGCGGAACTTGAAGGATTCAAAGACCGCGCATTCCTACACGCCGGTTCGGGAGCACACCTCGTTACTTGCAAATCTTCAAAAGATATTTGTTGGCTGCTCACTCGCAGGGTATGTATCCTCACGTGCGAAAGCCCGTTCTGTGCGGTTGCGTACTAATCTCACGTAGGAGGATGGCAGTAATGCCGAAGAAGACTGGGCGAAGACAACATCGATCGACAAGGCCCTCAAGGCTGTCGAGGGCTGGGAGCCGTTCGTAACCGAGCTTATCAAGGCGACACCCAACCACACCGTTCTTGACTGGAAGCTTATGTGGCGTAACCCTCAACCGCGATGGGCGTCACCTGGCGGCCGCGTCGTCCAGATCGGTGACGCCGCACATCCATTTCTGCCGACCTCGGCTAGTGGCGGGACTATAGCCATGGAGGATGCGTATTCTCTGGCAGCGTGCTTGCATATTGCTGGGAAAAAGGACGTGTCTCTGGCAACGAAAGTGCATAACCACTTGAGGTATGTGACCGTCAAAGATCCATATTTCCTTGCCCAATTTGGATGGCCGTGGGTGGGGAGAGGAATAGAAGTTACAGGGGCTGATAATACATACGTTGATAACAGGTTTGAGCGTGTCTCTTGCGCACAGAAAATGGGATTCAAAAATCGCGAGGTATACCACAACACCGACTGGGATGCCGTCGCCAAGAACCCCACGATAATGGGCAAAATGGTTCGAGACTGGCTCGTACACCATGACTCGGAGCAGTACGCATACGAGAATTACGGCGCATGTGCGGAGCACCTCCTCAAGAGTACGCCATTTAAGAACACGAACTTTGTACCTGGCTACACGTACAAGCCGTGGACTGTAAAGGAGCTTCTGGACGCCTCGGAGAGTGGTGAGCCCGTTGAAGATGAAGGAGACTGGTCCTGAATGGAAAGGAAACCTATCGGCGACATGAAAATGGTACAGATGATTAAGATATTTTTCTGGGCTGTTACGCTCGGTCTTGCAGTATAGTCAGGTACATATATAGAAGGGCATTGTTGACTCCGCAGTGGATCGATTATTGGCCCGTGCTCTGTCGAGCTGTTGTCTCTCTGATCTATAGATTTGCTCGCGAATCATACCAGACATCTCTCCATGCGACTGTAAAACCCCATCACTCCGCATATATATAACCAAGTTCTGGAGCTGATCCCGGTGGAGCTTATAGTTGACCCAGGACAACGCATCAAAGCATATACCTCTTTTCAGGCAGACGACTCTCCGGAAGCTGCTTCCTCAGCATAGATCTGTCGGTCTCGCTCTTGAAGCATCCACTGGGTGGCAGAAGAGGTGCCTCGTTTGTCAGTCATCTTGCTACTAACGTTGAGCTCGAAGCGTTCTCTATGTAATTGAATAAGATAACGAGTCTTAGTTTCTTGCCGCAAGACAAATGTCTCCCCAATCCAAAAGGCTGTTATTCCATAGAGGTCCAATCAATGTCGATTCGAATCAAACCTCAGAGTAAGGCCCTTTTACCAGTGGCGGATAGGACAACAGACGTGTCATCCAATCCAAGCTTTCGATTTGGATACTTTCGCAGAAGTAGCTCCTTTATCTTAGGTTGCAAGTAAAGCCTATAGTAAAATCGAGATGCTAGAGCCAGATCATGTTCTGTATCTTTCGCTACTGTCCTAGTGTTGAGAGTGACCTTCCACACGATTAAGAAGTAGATACAAGTCGGTGGATCCTCGTTATATATTCGACTTTCCCCTAATCACAGAACTAGAGTCACGGAAGACTATTCTTTTGCGAAGTAGATCCCTGTGGAGAGGCGTAATCGACGGGGAAGATAGGATCGATGTTGACGTAGCTTATATCGGACGGGAAGGTGGGCGACCAACGGAAATTGCTAGGTGTTGGTGCATATTATGATATATCGACCTACAGGTTAAGCGCCATGCTTTGTTGAATGCTATAATTATCATGGCTAACGAGAGAACTGCAAGTCATTTTCTTGGGCCTACGGTAACGGCAGATTAAGAATGAGTGATTACTAGTTGAGACTTACGGCGTCAGGAGCCGTTAAGGGTATTGTTCGCCTGTAAACAACCGCCAACTGTTCAGGATGGTCGTTGGCCGCTAATATCACTTGTTGAGGTTCTCTGGGCCAAAGAGACACCCTCGCAAGTGATGACTAGCACAAACTGCACAAAAGGAGGAAGAGAAGGAGAAAAGAGGTCTCCTAGCAGATCACTAAGTTACTTGGTGCAAGGTGGCCTTCCCCACACGATTTGCAGAGATCCACCATAGAATTCCATGGAATTCCCTGGGTTTCTTTTGTACGCGTAATGTAATCTCATGTCGCATATTACTGTAAGATACACGACGCATTTTACTAAGTCTCCTCCGTTTATTTAATGCGGCATGCTTAATGAATTATCTGCGCTAAGGCCTTGGCGGTGGCGCCGGGAAAGAGTGTCTCAGTGTATGTTGGCAAGGCGGTTTCGAGAATCACTATATCTGTCATTCAATATGGAAAACAGACCGGTGTCATTTGTCTAGGGCATGAAAGAGTCTCTCTGGGTTTAAATCTAGAAGGCGAGCCTAGGCTGGTTTGTACATAGTAAACAAAACGCCGAGAATAGTTCCTATGTCAACTCTTTCACTGGATATCTTCAATATCAATACCTGCATTTTTGAAATGGCCTCTTGCGCTCTGCTTCTTTGCCCCAACCTTTTCAACACACCAGTCGAGGAAGTAGTCGAATCCTTGATCCGGATTTTCGGCGTAAGATTGCCAAAGGCGCCGAATGAAGGCTTTTAGCTCCGCAAAGAACTCTTCAATTGGGTTCAAATCGGGTGAGTACGGGGGCAAATAGACTAGTTTGACTCCTTTATCAAAGCACATCTGCTCTAGTTTCTCAGAATGATGGAAAGATGCATTGTCCATGACAAGGACTGACTTAGGGGCGGGATATTTTCCACAGTGATGGAGGAGTTCTTCAATAAAACCTTCAAAGAATAACGCATCTGTCGCGCCTTGGAAAACACGAGAAAGTAGAATCCCATCTTGTGTATATGCAGGGAGAATCTGATACCGTTGATCGCGATGGAATTTTGACACTTGCACGGGTGTTGTACCAAGGGGAGACCAGCCAGTTCTTCTGATCCCTATCCGTTTATCACACCCAGATTCGTCCACGTAAACGAGATGGTAAGAGCTAAATTCCGAGATGAGGTGACAGTAATCATCACGTAAATCTGGGTTACGCTCTTTCGCTTTCTGTCGAGCTGTCTTCTTGGACCACCCTTTGCGATGCAGGGCATCGCTGATCGTAGACTTTGGTACAGATACTTCGAATTCATCAAGAAAGAATAGTTCCATCTCATGGAGGTATAAATCCGGCTTGTCGAGTAGATGGTCACACAGGGCTTCCAGCATAATCGGAGTGATGCTCTGTGGCCGTCCAGGTTTGATAGGAGGGGCTTTGACACTACCGAATAGTCGCAGGTTGGACCGGATTCTGATAATAGCGCGCTTGCTGCAGCCTGCAGCCTTCGCCATCTGTGAGGTAGTTAGTTCATTACTGGCAATCATATCATGAATCAACACGCGAGTAGACTTGGCTAGGTTGGGAGCCATGGTTCGTTGCCGCCAGTGGAAGTGCCAACCAAGAAACCCAGGTGAGAATTGGGAAAGTGGACGTGGGTCACTCAGGTTGCAGCTTCTCGCCTTACAGGTAATAAACACGGCTCCCGCTATTATGATAGTCCGGTAATTTACGGTACATCTTCAAACCGCTTTCAATACCAATGAGGCTCAACAAGCATCTTCCATAAGTAGTTTAGCGTTTCTTGGCATTAGGGTTTCAGAAACAAAGAGAGAGTGCCGGGGGTGACACCGAATTTCGGAAATACTGTACCCCGGGGCGGTCAGAACGGCCGATATACATGCATAATCAATTCAGTCTGTGCTCATGGCCCTAACAAAAGGGATCAGTAACACCTTGATCCATGTATGTTCATGATGATATCAATTCTGTCACCGCAATTCGCACCACGGAGGCATAAAGCATTGGCTTCACTGTTGTGACTGATTAGGCCTCCCTAACTAGATTCATCAACGCTGTGATATATTTCTCAATTGAATCAAACTAATTCTCCCAGAGCTTCTCTCATAGCTTTTGACCACGACCGCCATTTTTCATGCTCTTTGATCCAAATCTTTAATTACTCAATTCCAATTACGCACTTCCAATTACGTACTTCCAATTATCACTTCCAATTGCTCACTTCCATTTGCCACACAGCCCGGATTGGATGATGAGGCTTCTCTCTATTGGCATTATGTCTACTGCAGGAAGATGAGCTGGAACCAGACTGAGTGTATGGGCAGATGGTCAAAACGGACGAGCAGCTCCCTTTAAGGAATGAATTGTAGTTAATAGCAGATGAATGATATACTCTTTTCTTATAGATACGCACAGGTACCTCACCGGATAGTGACATGGCTGGTACAGTACAGTAAAGAACATCTCGGATGTGTAGCGGGAGGGTTGTAGTTGACGGCGATATCCAAGCCAGGCCGCGATCGCCTGCGCCCGAGCCTTCCAGGGGCTTACGCTTTAGAGCGGGTCCGGCGGTCCCCACTTACGAGACTAAGCTTGTCCGGTGTTTTTCAAAATTTCCCCTAGTGACTGATCGAACCGGATGGCTCCATGACCCACATGATCGCCATGCCGCTCTACCGAGGCTGCTGTCAGACCTTTACTCTGCGCACTGATATCGTCACGTGAAATCGCAGTCGAAATCCTCAACGCGAGGACGCGATGGGATGGTTAAATTTTCAGATGAGGGGCCGGTTGAAGCTCGGTCGTTATCTAGAAAGAGGATTCTACATGGACACTCACGCACATAGGCAGGTCAGAAAGGCAGCGTGGGCGTCTAACAAAGAGCTGGCTAGATAACAGCGCCGGGTCTATTTGCTGATGAACCCAATGCTCGGCATGAACTTACCCAGGACAGGCGATCTTGTGTTCGAAGTGGTAAGCGCCTCAGAAACCACGTTTTCACGCCTAAACCTAGCTGATGCGAAGCCTGGGGAGGGGCACGCAGAGAACGCATCGCTGAGCATCAGCCTATGTCGGCTAAAGCAGCACGTCAACAACAAAAGTACTGCCGTGGATTGATCCGCAGTCAGAATGGGCTTAGTACGGGACATACCTGTCCAGAAAAAAGATGTTGCGGATCGGATCTCAAGACCGGAACTCCAGGTACCATCCGAGGAAATGTCGACTCCGAGTGATGAATTCGAATACGCCCGCAAAGAACAAATGACCCCTTTGACACGGATTAATCTCCTCTGCGCTATCTTTCCACCATAAAGGCAAGGAATACCCCAAATCATGTACCCTGGAATAATCGTTGGAAGTTAGTCTCCTCGGCAGCTCCTCGATAAGCCCCTCGTGCTGAATCAAGTCGTTTCAACATCACTGTTGTCCGTTCATCCCTAACGGCTTATTATGTCACGAGAGGCTCCAGCTTCCCGGCCTCGGGCAGCAGCGTCTTCGACTCGAGGCACCGCAAGGACGCGAGCTGCAGCGGCGCCATCTGCTCATGCAGGTCTTCCCTACCCTCCCCGTGTTGGCATTCCTCCCCGTGTTGGCAAACCCCCCCGTGTTGGTAACCCTCCTCGATCTGGCAACCCTCAATCTGGCAACCAGGGAGTGCCGCGGCAGCCACCGGTATGTGATCAGCCACGGATCCTCATGCTCAGAGATCATGCTAATGTCCGAGGTTCCGCGATAGCCACCACCTGAGCAGCCGTCGAAAAGTGATCAACAGCACCCCGATGAGACAGACATCCAAAACCCTGTCCATAACGATTGCAGGGTCATCTTCCGGAAAGCCAATCAAGAACGTCTGGCATTGAGTTCACAACTTGAGCAAAAAGGCCTGGAAGCTGCCAATAAAGATCGCCAATTTAATCATGAGAAGACTCAACTCCATGCACAGACACGAAGGCTCAATATTGATCTGCAAAAGGCCAATACCGACATCCAGGCCCTGAAGCAGGAGAAGCTGGCCCTGCAAAAGCAACTGGATGAGTCCAGCCCCGACCTGCAGTCCTACGTGCCACGGGTCGAACATGAGCAAGTTCTCGACGAGCTGGTCACGCTTTCGGCCGCCGTGACAAAGAAGATCGAATCGAACAAGGACGCATCGCAGAATGCTTCCCAGACCAAGGAAATGCCGCCGAGCGATGCTCTCCATGACGACTCGTGGACCAATGTTGATCTCAATATATTCGATAACACGATCGATCCACATCATCTCAACCCAATGTTGTCTACGGCCGATGGTCTGCCATTGGCGAATTTAGACAACTACGGG
>Ga0209673_1002070_pt1 | contig 15088 bp, 12 predicted proteins | sample AraplaCol_mMS_r2_2_FD_184274 | JGI IMG/M metagenome (GOLD analysis project Ga0209673, IMG submission 184274) | Arabidopsis root microbial communities from North Carolina, USA - plate scrape MF_Col_mMS_r2 (SPAdes) (version 3) | ecosystem: Host-associated > Plants > Roots > Endosphere | place... | reverse complement strand
GTCCCTAGTACGAGAGGACCGGGATGGACATATCTCTGGTGGACCTGTTGTCCTGCCAAGGGCATAGCAGGGTAGCTATATATGGACGGGATAACCGCTGAAGGCATCTAAGCGGGAAACCCACCTGAAAACGAGTATTCCCTATCAGAGCCGTGGAAGACGACCACGTTGATAGGCCGGGTGTGGAAGTGCGGCAACGCATGAAGCTTACCGGTACTAATAGCTCGATTGGCTTGATCGTTCTCATTGACTATGCTCATCCCCCGGCGAAGGCTTTGCCTTCGTCCGGATCGATGAAGTGAGTAGTGAATAGGCAGTAGTGAGCAGTGAAAACTCTCGCGGCTGCCCTCACAAGCCTCAAAAGACGTGTTCAAAACAAACCACGACCGACTAGTCACTAACTAGTCACTCAGTGTACCAGCTTCTCAAATCAATAAGTTGCGCTTTGCCGACCTGGTGGTTATGGCGGGGTGGCTGCACCCGTTCCCATTCCGAACACGGCCGTGAAACGCCCCTGCGCCCATGGTACTTCGTCTTAAGACGCGGGAGAGTAGGTCGCTGCCAGGTCTGCAAAGCGCAACTTATATCAATCAATCTTCTCAATCACGCCAAACGGCCCATAGCCGAGACAAAAGGGCCGCCCATAAAGCGGCCTTTTGTGTTAAATTATATCTCGCGGGGTGGAGCAGCCCGGTAGCTCGTCAGGCTCATAACCTGAAGGCCGCAGGTTCAAATCCTGCCCCCGCAACCACCGACACTTGCAAATTCTCCCACTCGGGAGACTTTCTTAGAAGCTCCTCGGCGTAAGCCTCGAGGAGCTTTTCCTTTTTCGCCTCCGTGTCGATCTCGCCCGATGCAATGCGAACCATCATATCGTTCTGGGCGGAAGCGACAAACTGCTGCTGCATAATGTCGATCACATCCATGGACGCCATGATGTTGGCGATATCGCCATGAACCTGCAGGGCTGCCGGCTGGTGGCCGGGCGTCTTGCCGATCACGACTGTCTGGATGAGATCACGGACGATCGGCATCAGCCGGCGCTTGGCCTGCTCGTCGGCATTATTGCGGGCGAGGAAGATCAGCTCGCGGATGGCAAGCTCCGTGTTGGCTGGATTGAACTGCGCCTTCAGCTTCGCAATCTTCACTTGAAAATCCTCGACCGGCTCTTCGGCTGTGCCGGCGAGCTCCTTGACCAGCTTCTCGCGCGTGACTTCCAGCTCATCGAGCTGGTCGTCGAGGATGGCGAGGCGCGGCCGGCCTTCGGCATGCCGGTCCTGGATCTGCTGCATGAGGCTCGCCTGCTTTGACTTGATGGTCGCAAGCTCTTCCCCCAATTCGTCTCTTCGGGAAGGGGCGCTCTTCAGCTTGTTCGTCTCGTGCGCGACCATCTTCTCAGAAATACGGTCGAAGATATCAAGCGAGTAGAAGGCGACGGGTAAGCAGTTGAGCACGCGTTCTTCAAGTTCGTGGCGGGTGATTGTCTTGCTGTTACCGCAGCAGGCGCCACCGAGTTCATCGATCGGCAGGCGCTTCTTGCGGTTGGTACAGCTATAGCGATCCTTGCCGGAGATCGCGTAGGGGCCGCCGCACTCGGCGCATTGCAACATGCCGCTCAGCAGATATTCCGGCCGGTGTGTCGCGTTGAGCCGGTTGCTCTGCCCGAAGTCGAATAGATCGCCCACTACCCTCTGCCGGTCCTTGACGCGCTGCCACAGTTCGTCCGACACGATACGCATCTCCGGGACTTCTTTGAACACCCACTCGGCGGCGTCGTTGGCGCGGGCGGTACGTCGTTCCGTCTCCGGATTCTTACGGTACTGGCGCCGGTTCCAGACGATACGGCCGATATAGCTCTCGTTGTTGAGGATGCCGCTGCCGCGGCCAACATGGCCACGGATTGCGGTGTCGCGCCATTTGCGGCCACGCGGGCCGGGAATGCCTTCCTTGTTCAAGAGTTGCGCGATGTCGCGCGGCGACATGCCGTCAGCATAGAGCTGATAGATGCGACGGACGATATCCGCCTTAACGGTATCGACCTCCCGCAAACCCTTGATGCGATCACCATTGGCGTCGCGCTGCTGTGAAAGCTTGTAGCCATAGGCGAGACACGTCGACGCCTTGCCCTTCTTCACGGCGGTCTTCATGCCTTCGCGGGTTCGATAGCGGATTTGCTCGACCAGTTCATGGCTGAGTGCTGCACGAAGCGCCATCTCAAGATCCGTCACCGGCGTGCCGGCATGGACGGTCCAGATGTCGGCGTCGCGGTAGCGCAGTTCCTTGAGGATCTTGGCACTGTGCTCGATGTCGCGCGACAGGCGGTCGACGGTAACGCAAAGCACCACGTCGATGCGCTCGCGCTTCACATGCGCCATCAGGCTCTGGATGCCTGGCCGCAGTTGATAGCTCGTGCCGCTGATCGCGGCATCGGAATAGGTTGCGACCAGCTTCCAGCCGCGATCCTTGACGAAGGCTTCGCCAAGCTCGATTTGCGTCTCGATCGAGACCTCGTGCTGCCGGTCGGTGGAGTAGCGGGCGTAAAACAGGACCTTCTTCATCTCAAACTCCCTACATATCCAAATCTTTTAAAGGAAGGCCGAGTGTGTGGCCTCCCTGAAACTCCTGACGGTTCAATCGCCGCGGCGGTTACCAGAACTGGGAATACCGCTTCCTGACACTTGCCTGTTGCTGACGAACGCGGTGCCACAGCTCGTCGCTGACGATGCGTAGCGCGGGGACATAGCCGTCGAATTCTCCCTCTGCATTCTTCCGCATGCCGATGTAGAGGACGTTATTGAGGATACCTGTCCCGCGTGCCCGGTTCCCGTAGATAGCCTCCTCCCGCCACGGTTTGCCGCCCGGCCCCTTGATCCCTTCGGCATTCAGGGTCGAGGCGATGTCGCGCGGCGAACGGCCAGCGGCATACATCCGGAAAATGCGGCGGATCACTTCCGCCTGCTCTGGATGCACCACCCGATACCCGAAAATACGCCGGCCTTGGGCATCGACTGCCGACGACAGCTTATATCCAAAACCTGCCTGCCGGATCCCACGACTGCTCTCGAGAAAGGGAGCAGTGGCCTCCTTGCCCTGATCGCCGCTATCGGCATAGGGCAGATTGTGCAGCGTCACCCGTTCGGCCATTGCTGTCGACCACAGCTCGACCCCACTGGAGCCGAGCTCCTCGAGGAACCGTGCGACGTGGGTGAGGTTGTCCGAGACGTTCAGAGGTGCGTCGCACAGCATGATATCGATCGGTTCGCGATCGATATAGGTGCAGAGCGACTTGATGCCCGGTCTGGCTTTGAAGAGGGCTTCGTTGTTCTCGACGTCCGTGAAGCATCCCACCAGCGCCCAGCCACGGTCGGCGACAAATGCCTTGCCGCGTCCGATCTGCGCTTCGACCGATCCTTCACCCGTTTTGCTCGCAGCCCGAGCGTACAAAGCTACCTTGTTCGTCATGTCTTCAATCCCGTTCTACAAATGACTGGAAGTCGGGAGGCGGGCTTATATCAGTCCGCAACTCCCTTGGGAGCCCGGCGTCAGCGGCAATTCTTTATGGAAATAATTGCCGCTGCGCCGACGCGCGTCAGGCGTTGCTCGCGCTGATCCGCTCGACCGCAGCCGAGAAGTCTGCTGCAGCCGCCTTGAGGTAATCGATCAACGTGCTGGCTGCGGCATTCTGCATGCCGCCAGGTTCGCGAAGCGAGATTGCATCGACCTCCTGCAGCCAGAGATGCGCTGCGACCAGGTGAGGTAGCGCCTCGCCTTGCAGAGCAGTGCTGATGTCAGCGAGTGTGACGCGCGGAGGAAGCGGAAGCCCGTAGCAGACTTCCCCGAGCTTCGATCGCGTGATCTCGCCGGTCAGCGCCGACTGCAGCGGAAAGCTCACAAAACGCGGTTCGATGAGAATTGCGCGCGGTCCCTTGGGCTCGTCGGCATCCGCCAGCACCGCATTGATCTGTTCGATCAGCTTCGGCACTTCTGACCGCCACCAGGAAGAATGCTTCCTGAAGCCGCGTGGGATTGCCTTCGCCCTACGCGGAGACGCAGACGGACGAGTTGGGTTCTTGGTGTTCGGCATGGAGACCTCCTATGGTTGCCGGTTGCCATCGTCTTCGACGACGATGGGCGGAGGCACCCAAGCTTGAGGAGGTCCGGCCAAGAAGTGTGCTCAGCGAGGTGCGAGCACTAAAAGGCGCGCCGGAAGAGAGGATGGTCGTCATGATATAGCTGAAAGCTGTAGTCATTTGTCATCTCCTTTCCTTAAGGGCGCATGGGCCGTGTATTGAGCGAAAGGACATATAGCCTACCGTCGCCATCGTTGCAACTACCTGAATCGAAATGTTTTTTTGGCAATAAAAGTTTACATCCCGAATGTGCCATTCTGAGACTCCATTTGTTTTTAAACACGTTTTGGGTGGGTCGCCCGCTTTTGAGCCGCCAGCCTTCATATGCCGTTAAGCATGACGACGTGCCAGCCGGCGCGCGTCTTGAGGAGGGGCGCTACACGCCAGGGCATCGTCTGCGTGCTCACAGGGCACGCTGGGTCGGTGACGGCGACAGGCCTCGGCTTAACAAGGTTTAACCGCGAATGCTACCAAGAGTTGCTGCTGTAGTATAAAAATTATTTTGCGCCATTTTCCTGCTGCGATGTGGGCAGTCCTCACAGTATTGAAGGTAAAAAGCCGAGTAATAATGGAAGTTTTATGATATCGAAAATGACGCAACCTATTGTAATTATTGAGATATAATCTAATTTCTACTATAATATGATTATCAGTCGCATGGTGCGGCTGTGGCAAGTACTGTGAAAACAGGGATGTTTGACATGAAGAAGATAAAAAACGCGCTGGCGTCGTCAGCGCGCATGGGCTTCGACTACGCCGCGTACGAAATCTCCCCGGAGATCTCGGCGGAACTCGAGGCGAAGGCGAAGTCGCTGACCGATCTCGGGCGCAAAGAGACGGATCACGTGTTCCGGCTCGGCGCCTTGCTCGAAGAGGTGAGCGCTCATATTCCCGACGGAACATTCGGGGTGTGGGTGGAGGCGCGGTGCAACATCACCGCGCGGACGGCGCGCAACTGGCGCGGCGTCTACCGGAACCTTGGTGGCTACCGGGACCGGGCGGTGGAGCTGGCAATCGGGCCGACGGTCCTGATCCAGTTGATCTCGGCGCCAGCAGACAAGATCGAAGCGGCGTTCGCGTTCGCTGCAGAGCAGGGCCGGATCCAGGTTGCTGACGTGAAGGCAATTCTGGCCGGCGACGAAATGCAGAGCGAGGACGAGACCGAGATTGAGGTCATCGATCTAGGCGGTGTCCATGGTCTCAAAGCCATGGTCGAGACACGGACGCGAGAGAGCCGAACGGCTCTCCTGCGCAATCTACTCGGCCTTCTGAAGATCCTCTCCGGTGCATTGACGGAAGCGGAGAGGACCGGCAAGAGGATCAAGAAGAGCCGGATTGCCCCGAAGGCGGAGGTTCATGCTTACCATGCCTATGAGCTGCTCAGCAGCCTTGGCACCGGAGTTGGGCCGCAGGGTGACGGCAAATCGACAATGAAGGTCGGTCTGCCATCGGCGTCTCGCTGGAAGAAAGTCGAGGCGCTGCTGTGGAGACTTCGTGACAGCTCGAACTGGGCGCGGGTTGATAGCCTGGAGCCATGGCTGGAGACAGTCGTGGTCCCCATGCTCATCTGGGCAACGTCGAAAGAGAAGTCGCCGGCGTGGCCGTTACCAGAGGAGCCGTCAACGCCGCGGGTCACGGTCGCAGCATCATCCTCCGGCGAATCTGAGATCGAAGAGGACGATGACGTCGACCTCGATGAGGAGGCTGAGGAGGCGGAGATGGTCGAAGCCGAAGCACTTTCGGATGTTCAGGCCGAGACGGAAGCTGAAGTTAGCAAGCCGGTCGCTGCATTGCTTTCCGCGACCCGCGGACAGGGCAAAGGATCGGGCCGGCACAAGCTGGAACTGATCACGAACTGATCGATACGAGATGAGAAGGGGCTTTCGAGCCCCTTTTCTGATTCCGGCTTTCCGTGTTCGGCCCGTGAGACCGCCGTTAACCTTGTTCGGGCTCTGTTCTCATTTTTCGCCGCCAGGGACCTTGAGATCCGGTTGCGGTCCTGCGACATAAGAAGGGCTTCACTGATGAAGCCAAGCGGCCCAAGCCGGTGCTGGAACACCGACAAGGGCCTGACCCTCAAGCCTTCTTACGAAAGGAATCGGGCTGTGACCATTCATACTGCCAAGACCCCATCTGGGGAAGTTTTGCGCGCCGCGTCAGCGGCATCTTCCACCATGTCTTTTGCCGCCGGCTCGACGTCGCGGCACCACGTCGGTGAGCGCTTCGCTGTTCAGGCTGAACCGCCAGTGCTGCGCCGCCACCCGCATCTGGTGCGCTACGCGCACGTCGAGGCAGACTTTGACATCTTGATCGAAAAGGCCATCGCTGCGATCGCTGATGGCGAGCCGGTGGAGGATGAGATCCTGGGCCACTATGTCAACGTCGCCTCCCTGGTCAGGGCAGTGAGTTTCCGTGAAGGTAAGCTGCTGGAGCAGGCCGTCGAGCGGCTTGCGAAGGCCAATCCAGATTTGGTCGTCCTCATGCAGTCGATCAAACTGCCGTTGGTCAAGGCCGCGATCGAGGCGGTTGCCGGCAACGACTGGCGCCAGCTCGAAGGTGTGCGACTTGACTGCGAAGCACCGGCCAAAGGCAGCTACACTCCGGACCTGATCGTCGTGAACAAGGCAAAGCGTGCGGCCTTTGTCCTCGACCTCAAGCGCTCGCTTGCGTCCTACGGCGATACCAGCAGGCTCGAAGAATTGAAGTTGAAGATGTTGGCGTCGGCCATGGTTCTGCCCGACTGGCTCTACAAGACGCAGAAGCGGACGATGGTCGAGACCGTCGGTGTTGCGATCATCGATGGCGCCAGCCGTCCGAGCGATCATGCGGCAGGCGTCTGGGCGCTCTCCGAAATCGACGATCTTCTTGAGATCGACGGCGCCGCGACCTGCATGGCGGAACTGCGTGTTCGCTTCGGGCGCCGCGTCCAGCAGCTTCTTGAGGTCGAGGCGCGCCGGGCGCTCGGTATCGCCGAGACGCCGGCGGCGACCCTACCGCAACGGGCTGCCTGCTCCGCGACGTCGCTCCATCAGCGTCGCTTCGGGACGCTGCGGGCCATCCCCCGCGTGAAGATCTGCGGGGACGTCACGGATGAAACTGAGGATCATGGAGCCGGATGCCTTTGCGACTCCTGTGAAGATCCGAGCTTCGATGCTGACGACGATGGCCGCGATGATCCAGAGGCGCTGGCAGATGACGTAGTCACCTGGCCACCTGAGCACATCCGCGTCGGCTTTGCCCGGCGGCTGCTCGACGCCTAAAGCGACCCCGCCTTTGCTTGAAGGAGGCTATGGCTGCGGCGCGTGACGCCGCGGCGGCCTCTTGCCGTTCCCATCATCCTTGAGAAGACGCCGTCCGCTGAAGCCGGACCGGCGAGGAGATCCTGCATGTCCGCAGACTTCATGTCCACCCAAGCATCATCGACGTTACCCCGTCCCAAACGGACCAGCGCGAGAGCTTCCAAGACCAATCAGCCTCCTGTGGCGCCGTCTCCTCAGGACGACCCGGTTCTGATCGTCGGCCTCGCGCTTGCGTTTGCCCGACAGGGGCCGGGGGACACACGCGCCATTCCATCAGTTGTGTTCGACCGGCTCAGCCAGCTTGCGAGCTCCGGCGAGCCAACCTGCTGTCTGGTTCTCGACTGCCTCAACAGGAGAGCCGGCGCCGGTCATCGGGCTGCCGCTCACCAGGGCGTGCCGACGGAAATTGTTTCCGTTCACCCAGCCATGAAGGAGGATCGTTGATGGATCGCCTGTCTTCTTTCCTGCTCCGGCGCTTGGCCCATGTCGAGCGCCGTGCCGTTCGGCGTCTCGCGGTCCGCAACGGCCTGCTGACTATGAGCACCAGCATCGTCGATGGTCATGTTGTCGGCCGCTTTAGCCCAGCCTTCGATCCCTCCCATCTCACTGGCGAGTTCGAACAGGACCGTCAGTGGGTGCGCGATCACCTCGCAGGCTTTCTGATCGATGCACCGCAGGACGGACACGGCCGCACCGTTCTCGTTCCGGCCGTGGCGGTGTGGCCGGCGCATCTCATGCGACGTTCGGCGAACGAGGCGGATACCAACCCGGCCGCACTTGCCTACGCTGTCCGCGTCGTGGCCGAGGCCGGTTACAAGCCGAGCGTCAAACGCATGGCTACCCTGCTGCTGCTTGCTGCGGCCATGGAACAGTCAGGCGTCTCGCTGCGCGATCTGCGCGCAGTCCTGCGCCAATCCTCACCCGTCTTCTCCGTGGCAGTCTTCGCTGACGGCTTTGAGCGGGCCTTACCGCAGCTCGTCGAAAACACCGGCATCGTGCCTTATGGCCCCTACAACGGTGTGGCGGCAGACTTTGCGTTCACTGACGATCTCTGGAAATGGGTGGACAGCGAGACCAGACGCGTGTTTCTGCAGGTCCCGGCTGGTGAGACCAATCGCCCGAGCCGTGCGGCCCTGCGCGCGCAATTGTTGCGGGCCTTGGCGGACGGCACGCCGGTTCTCGCGGTCTCCGAGACACACAATGGTGTTCCTTACCAGGTCGATCTGACCTGCGATATCAGGCTGACGGGCGCCGGGATCGATCGCTTGCTGATCGCCGATCTGCTGGAGGCTGTCTATGGCAGCGAGGCAGTCATGCGTCATGACAGCAGCATCGCGAAACTCGATGCCGGCGCGCTCACGCTCGACGATCTCGCAATCGCAATCAGGCCCGGCCGTCCGATCCTCTCAAGCCTGGATGCGCTCTCAGGGCTCGCGGCGCTGAACCGCGAGGACAAGGAAGACGGAAACGCTGACAAAAACGCGGGCACCTCGCGGCGGCTGATCACACAGAGCCCAAGCGAGCGCAGAGGCCAGACGTCGCAGGATGGCGGCAATAGAGGCGATCGCACTTCATCGACGTCGACGTCGTCCAAGGGCAAGCGCAAGGACAGGTCACGACAGAAGCCAACGGGCGCCGAAGTGATCCAGCCGGAGCCCGTCGATGATACATCTGCGCCAACCGCGCTGCGAGTGGAGGCGCTGACGGGCTATGGTGCCGCGAAAGACTGGGCGCTCGGCCTGAAAACCGATCTTGCGGATTATCTCGTGGGTGAGCTGCCGTGGTCGGACATGAGCACGAAGCTGCTTCTTTCGGGACCGCCGGGGACCGGCAAGACGACATTCGCACGGGCGCTTTGTAACACGCTACAGGTGCCACTGGTCGTCACATCCGTCTCGACCTGGCTGCAGGGCGAGTATCTGCATGATGTGCTGGACCGCATGGCAAACACTTTTACTGAGGCGAGAACGCAGGCGCCGTGCATCCTGTTCATCGACGAGATCGACGGCATCGGTCAGCGTGCCTCGGCGTCGCGACCCTATGCCGACTACTGGAATGCCTGCGTCAACAAGCTTTTGGAACTGCTCGACGGCGCTGTCAGAACCGATGGCGTCATTGTTGTCGGTGCCACCAACCGTCCGAACGAGATCGATGAGGCGATCCGCCGCTCCGGACGGCTGGAAACGCATATCGAGATCCCGCGCCCGGATATTCCGACACTCGCTGGCATTCTCGCCCATCACCTCGGCGGCGATCTCGACACCGTCACGGCGCCGAACGGTCAGGTGGGAGGTCAGCCATGACGGGCAACATGAAGATCGATAGCGCCTCGGACGAGATCGAGATCATCCTGGAGGATGGCGACAAGCGCGACGGCGGAAGGCCAGAGGCGATCACCGGTGACAGCCAGGTGGCTGAGACCCTCCGGCGCCTTGCGACGCGGGCCATGGGTCTGACCGGCGCTGATATCGAGCGGGTCGTCCGCGAAGCGCGATTGAAAGCTCGCCGCGAGAAGCGCCGCCTGACCTATGCCGATTTGGAAGCTGGCATCCGCGGTAACCGCCCGCCGGTCCCGTATGACGTCCGCTGGCGCTTCGCCATCCATGAGTCGGGTCATGCGGTCGTGCATCACGCTCTGCGTCTTGGGTCGATCAAAGGGCTGACGATCGACACCAAGGACGGCGGCCACAATCTTTTGACTTTTGCGACCAACGCACCTGATACCGAAGCTTTGTATGAGCGGCTCCTGGCAATGCTGATGGCTGGCCGCGCGGCTGAACTCATCGTGCTCAAGACCGTCTCCGGAGGCTCAGGCGGCGCCGAACAGAGTGACCTTGCACGCGCAACCCGCATTGCCCTCGATATGGAGCAGGCGCTGGGCTTTGGTGGCCGCCATCCGCTGCTCTATCTCGAGCACAAGGATCCCACCGCAATTCTCAGTCGCGACGCCAAGCTGGCAGAGCGCGTGCATCGGCGGCTCGAGTTCGCGCAGGCACGGGCGACGGAGGTTATCATCGAGAACCGGCAGGCGTTCGACCGGCTGGTGCGCGAACTCTTCGATGCGCAGGCTCTTGATGGGGCGGCGGTCATGGACATCCTGGTCGCCGCCTCGTAAGTCCTGATGAGGGATGGAGGACGTAAATGTCTGTAACGGTCATCGCACATTGCGACTGGAGTATTGAAGCCAAGAAGCGATGGATGTGCGTGGCGGTTCGGCAGGGCGACACATGGGCCCTGTCGGCGCCGGAGGCTGTCGGCGACACCCAGAACCTCATCCACCGGCTGCGGCGGCGGATAGTAGCAGACGCCGCAGTGCTAATGGGTTTCGACTTCCCGATCGGTCTTCCTGCCGCCTACGGCAGCGCTTTAGGTGTGCCCGACTTTCGTTTCTTCTTGCGGTCATTCGGGGGCGCACGCTTTGCGCGGTGGTTCGACGTTGCGGAGCATCGCAGCGAAATCTCCATCGACCGCCCTTTTTATCCGATGCGGCCGGGGGGCACACAGCGTCAGCACCTCTTCGACGCTTTAGGGCTGAGCGGCAAGGATCTTCTACGCCGATGCGAGCGGGCGACGCCGGATCGCGGCGACGCCTGCATGCTGTTTTGGACGCTCGGCGGCAACCAAGTGGGGAAGGCCGCCTTGACCGGTTGGCGCGAAATAATCCTGCCGGACCTCGAGAAGCTATCGCTATGGCCGTTCGACGGGCCGCTCCATGAACTGATGATGCCGGGCGCCACTGTTGTCGCCGAGACCTATCCCGGCGACGTCTATGGCCAGCTCGGAATTCCCCGACGCCCTGTTTGGAGTAAGCGACAGCAAGACGGGCGCCGGTCCGTGGCAAGTCATCTGATGCGGTGGCTGGAGAACAGGCCACACGTCGACGGGAGCCAACTCCAAAGTCTGATCTGCGGTGGTTTCGGAAGCGGCAAGGGCGGTGAGGACCGGTTCGACGCGACCGTCGGCCTGCTCGGGATGATCGACGTCGTCGATGGCCGACGGGGCGAAGGGGTACCGGAAGCTGATGACGTCAAGACATGGGAAGGCTGGATCCTCGGTCAGCAGGCTTAAGTCTCCCGCACGTTGATCCACGGCAAAACGATTTGATGCAGGTTGCTCGCAACTCGAAACAAATTGCGCTCATTCGATTCGAACCTCGGGGCGTACGATTCGAACGTCTAAGGCAACGTTTCCAAACTCCGGGCGTACGTTTCATTTTTCCAGATTTCCGATTCACGTCCTATCGAAGGGCCGGATACCGTGCGTCCGGAGCCGGGAATATAGCCGTGGGATTGCCGGCAACCTGGTTCGACGTGTCCGCAACCTGAAACAAATTGCGCTCATTCGATTCCAAACTCAAAAATTCCGATTCAAAACACGATGATTCCGTTTCGGCGACAAACGCCTTGCGCCATGCCGCCGGTCCTCTGACCATGAGAGTGCCATCAACGAGAACAGGGAGGACAACATGGCACGACAGACCTTAGAGCAGCGCAACGACAAGCAGCGGGAACGGCAGCAGCGGCTCCGGGACCGGCATCGGGCCGAGCGGCGTCCGGATCGAGATGACGTCGCGCGCACGATGCTGTTCTGGGCGATCACCGGCTATCTGAAGGAAGATCGGCCCGATCGGATCGATCAGCTAGCCGACGCGGTGACTGCCCTGCTGGTCGACCAGGGCTTTGACGAGCGGGCAGCCTACGAGGTCTTCGATGATCTCGTCGATCGCTATGCCCGCGATGACCGCCCCTTCCGAAGTAAGCCTCACCTCCGGGGCTGAAGATTTCAGGCCATCTGCTCTGCCTGATCACCAACTTTTTGCAAACGGCGTTATCATTGGGGACTTCGTCCCCCCGTTACTTCGTGAAACGCCGTTTGCAACTGAATCGTTTTTATGAAGCCATTCGCCTACGGAAACCCTTGGTTACCGGAGGTTAACTCCAGTCGCATAGCTCGCGTGCCCCGCCTCTGCGGGAACGACCAACAACAGCTACGTGAATGGAAATGAACCAATTTTCTGCCAAAGCCTTTCAACGCAAGATCGACGCCTTCTGCCAACTGCGGCTGGCGCCGCTTCTCAAGGACGACGAACTTCCCCGGCTGAAGTGGTATTTGCACACGCTGATCCAGACGAGGAGACCGGCGCCAAGAACCAGCGGCAGGACAGACTGGCAGGTTGTCGCGGCAGCCTGCGGCCTGGACGCCAATCTGCTTGCGGGCAACGCGCGTCAGATCGATCCGGCCTTCGACGCTATTTGTCGGTGGATCCGGGACACGCGCCTCGTAGCCGCGGCAGCAGACCCCGACGTCCGTCAAACACTAAAGACGCCGAGGACGGCGGCGGTGCCCAGGAGGCCCCGACCAGCTCGCGCGACCCAGAACCAGCCCAAACCAGCATCGGGGGCTACCGCAGCAAGTACAGGCACAAATCTCGAATTCCCAGAAGCGCTGTTCGACGTCAGGGAAGATCCGACGGAATTCTCCGAGGCGTTGCAGCTCCAGCTCCGACGCCATGGCGAAACGTACTGGACGCTCCATCGTGCCATCACCGGTCCGGATGACGTTACGGAAAAGACAACGCTTTTGAGCTGGATCGAAGGCCGGAAGGTGCCGCGGACTGTCGAGAGTTTTGAGATCCTGTCGCGGATCGAGCGACGGTACCGGCTCCCGGCCGGTTATTTCAAATCCAAGCTTGCACACCCTTCGCGGTCGGCGTCAGGGTTTGAGCTTTCCGGAATAGAGCCCGCGGAGCGGCGTCGTATTGCCTGGCATCTTCCTGAGGATTTCAACACGCTGTCCTTCCAGAAGAGGGAGGAGATCGTCGATTGGGTGCGGCGGGTTATTATCAGCGGCACGACGGACTACCGGAAGTACCAGGCTGCCGCCGCCAAGCAACGCTACGCCATCCGATTTCCCGGCGTCTCCTATGGCGGCCGGGCGCCACGCGACGGTAAAATCATTGTGCCTGCGAACTACGAGCAGACATGGGTCGAGGATCCTGATCTGCTGTCCGGGGTGATCGAAGCGCCACCAGCTCTTGCCATGGAAATGGCTGACCTCGTGCGCTTCAAGACGTCGGCTCTGACGTCTGTCGGTTTTCAGCGAAACGGGGTTTGGGGCGAAGAAACCGCCTCGCAAAAGATCGAGCACCTCGGGCTGATGTTCGGCGCCCTTGCGGCAGCGAGAGATGGAGAGGTGAAGGGCTACGGGGTGCCGGTCCGACAGTTGACGTTCGGGCTCCTCATTTTCCCCGGAGTCTGGGATTGGTATCTGCAGTGGCGGGAGACGCGCCGCGGCTTCTTCACCGCTTGGGAAAGTTGACATGTTGCGGATCGCCTTGGCGATCACCAAGGAGGGGACGGGATGGCTTCGGCAGCATCCGGAGCTTCTGGCGCGGGTTCAACCGATTGCCGGCCTCGTCTCGCAGAATGAGATCGACTATGCGAATACGGACTGGCACGGTGCCTGCGACGATTTCCACGAGCATGCTGCCCACCGGGTCAAGGAAATCCAGCGGATCGCGCGCGTCCATCGCGATCCGTTCGAGCCGATCATGCCGGTCCTTGAGGCGGCAAGCCCCGTTGGCGAGTATCGCAAGATCACCGAGGAGATCATTCGCCTGATGCCGGATGAGCATCGTTATCCTCGGCCGGCTGCCGAAGCGGTGCGATCATTTCTGATGTTGAGGTTGGGGTTGCATCTTGGGCTTCGCCAGAAGAATCTCAGGCAACTGATGCTGAATCCGAAAGGCTCGATGCCGCGCTCGGAACGCGCGCTGGAAAAGATGAAGCGCGGCGAAATCCGGTGGAGTGATCGAGAAGGCGGCTGGGAGGTCTTCATTCCTGCGGTCGCCTTCAAGAATGCACACTCGTCCTTCTTTGGCGACAAGCCGTTTCGTCTCATGCTTCCGGACCTCCTGGATCTCTACCAGTACATCGACGCCTATATCGACCGGCACCGCTCGGTGCTGTTGCGGTCGGCCGCGGATTCCGGCACGTTCTTCGTCAAGACGGTCAAGACGACCAGCACAAACGCGGCCTATGACACGACGAGTTTCTACGAGGCCTGGCGTCACACGATCCAGCGCTACGGCATCTACAACCCCTATACCGGACGAGGCGCGATTAAGGGGCTGCTACCGCACGGCCCCCACAATGTCCGTGACGTGCTGGCGACCCACATCCTGAAGCAGACAGGCTCCTACGAGCAGGCGAGCTACGCCATCCAGGACACAGCCGAAATGGTCGCCAAGCACTACGGGCGCTTTCTCCCGCAGGACAAGGCGGCACTTGCAGCGCGTATCCTGAACCAGGTCTGGGAAGCCGCTTAAGGACGAGGGAGGTGTCGAAAATTATTTCCGGGGTCTTCCAAAACCCCCACTTTTCCTTGATCGCCTTTATTGCAAAGCTGGCACCGAAGGCTGCCCTTCGCACGAACGGTGTTGCAAGCGCCGTTCGGTTTTCATCCTCGTCTTTCCTTCCGTAATTTATAAAAAAATTCGGTGAAGAGAAAACGACTGTCAATCAGCGTCCAAAATTGGGTCTGACTCATATTTGATGATTTCGCGGTCGAAACTGGCGCGGTTATCAGAAAGGAATCAGCACCATGGCGACCAAGTTTCGTCTGTCGTCCCTGATCCCGGCGGGATTGATTGTTGAGCGT
>Ga0209673_1002060_pt1 | contig 15173 bp, 5 predicted proteins | sample AraplaCol_mMS_r2_2_FD_184274 | JGI IMG/M metagenome (GOLD analysis project Ga0209673, IMG submission 184274) | Arabidopsis root microbial communities from North Carolina, USA - plate scrape MF_Col_mMS_r2 (SPAdes) (version 3) | ecosystem: Host-associated > Plants > Roots > Endosphere | place: USA... | reverse complement strand
TCATCGATGCTGGTCATGCAAGTGTTAACAGCGAGCTTGTTGACCGACAAGCTATGCGTGACCTCCAATCCAAGCAAAAACGGCAATACGAAGAGGAGGACTATAAGCAACTTGAACACTTGCTATACGATCGTTTTCTCATCAAATTGGACTCCACTCAAGTACTGATTGGTCCTGGCCTGGAGGCAACCAAGGCGCAACTCACTTCTGCTGTCGAGTCGAAGAATTTCCATATCATCGACCGAATCAACGTCGACTTTGTTCTAGAGATGTGCATTGTGCCAAAGGTCACGCAGCTCACACGGACGCGTATATCTGGAAATCTGCCCGAGCTGCATGCCTCCATGTCAGATACCAAATATAAGGGATTGATGAAACTGATTGACATTGCGATCCCGCAATTTGATAACGCCAGCAGCTCTTCGGGCCCGGCTGAAGAAAAGGCCAAGGAGGAGGCGGCCATCGCTACTCGAGCTAGAGCAGCGTCATTCCAGCCCCCAGCGCTACGGGACTTACCTGTTGTCGATGACGACGATGAAGCCGAAGGTGACGCAGAGCACCAAAAGAAGAGTGTCGATACACAGAATAACATTCATCGCCGAGACTTCGAATTCAAATTTAATGTAGGCCGTCTGCGTGGCTCGCTGTTTCGAGCGGACGCCCAAGATCCTCTCAAGGATAAATTGCTAGTGGAATTGGTCGCCGAAGGGTTCGAGCTCGACTTCTACATGCGACCTTACGACATGGTTGCTGAGGTCATTCTGAAATCTTTGAGTGTGGATGATTACATCGAGGAGAACCCGGTACCAGAGTTCAAAAGGATCATCTCATCCAAGGGCTTTAATGCAGATGAAGATAAGGACCTCTTCCATTTGAAGATGGTCAGGGTGAAACCCGAATCTCCAGAATTTGAGTCAACTTACGAGGGCGTTGCTATGAATCTTGACATATCAGTCTCAACAATCAACCTGGTGGTGACGAGAAAGACTCTGCTCACTTTGTTGGATTTCATTCTCCTTACTTTCACGAGCCCCCAACTGCCAGCTGACCAAGATACACAATCCGGAAAAGCCCTGCAAGAAGCACAAAACGAGCAGCAAACACCACAACAAGCTGGCAAACTTCGTATCAAATCTAACCTGAAGAGTATTGCTCTCATTCTTAACAACGACGGGGTTCGCTTGGCGACCTTGAGTCTCAACACTGCTGATGTCGGCATCTTTCTTGTTGGCCGTGCCATGACCATACAGTCTCGAATTGGTAGCTTGACATTGGTTGACGACGTTAATCTTGGTGCTTCGGAAGATTCAGATGTACGACGCCTCTTGACGATCGAAGGTGACAATTTTGCCGATTTCAAATACGAGACTTTTGACCCTGAGAGCGATACTTACCCTGGTTATGACTCTGAGGTCTATCTGCGGTCTGGCTCAATCAAGATCAATTTCCTAGAGGAACCATATCGGAAGATTATCAATTTCTTGGTCAAGTTTGGTAAAATGCAAGCAATCTTCAACGCCGCGCGACAAGCTGCTGCGAACCAAGCCAATCAACTGCAAGAAAATGCATCACGTATGCGGCTTGATATTGTGATAAAGACTCCTATTGTTGTGTTCCCTAGAGTGATGGCAGATGACCGACCCCGGGACACCATTACTGCCCATCTTGGTGAAATATACGCTAAGAATGAATTCGTCCCAATGGATGATTCCAAAGACAGTCCAGCCGTCAATGTAATCTCCACTGGCGTTCGCAATATTCGCCTGACGTCCCAGTTCCATTTCGCTGATGGCGTCGTTGAAGAATTGGACATGATTCAGAAGGTCAATTTGGAGTTCAGCATATGCTATCTGGAACACCAAACCAATAACCCTCGTCCAGATATGGAGATCGAGGGTTCCCTGTCCCCTATCAATCTTCGTATCTCACAAAGCCAACTCAAGTTCCTATTAGCACTTTCGAAGTCAATTCCAGGTGCATTCGCTACCGACGCTGAGCAACAAGAGCTTGAAGCCATGGAGTCTTTGCCTTCATCAGTTACCGAGCCCACAAGAGAAGCGACTTCTAAGGCGGCTCAAGCACAAAAGGACCAAGAAGTGGATGCAGCCACGAGTAACGAGACCAAGGAGACTTGGGTACGCCTTGACATGATCTTCAAGGTCGATAGTGTTGGATTGGAACTTATTCTAGCCAACGATAACCAGCCAGCTGGCCAACTGGAAGAGTCTAGCCTGTCCAAGTTCTCTCTCAACGACACTCGAGTGAAGCTTCGCATGTTGACTGATGGCTCTATGGAGTCTGAACTCTTGATTCACTCTTTCTCAATTCGCGACAGCCGAAAACAAGATACGAACAAGTTCAGGAACATCATGTCTCTAATCAACAATGATGTGCAGCAGCAATTCATGGCCAGCGTCTCGATGTCTCCTGGACCCGACAAGCATCTCATCGCGACACTGACTATTGACAGTCCTCGAATCATGTTCGCTCTGGATTATCTGTCTGCTCTCCAGGCCTTTAGCAACTCAGCGTTTGCTTCACAAGAGTCCATTGAAGCTATCGAGGAAGATGTCGAGTCACCTGAAGAGTCTGAGCCTGATTCCGACGATGCTCTGTCTTCCGATAAAGCCACAAACGAGGTATCTGCCGGGGGTACCTCGGCTGGAACAACAACCTTTTCATTCCGAGTCAACTTGGTTGACGCCCAAGTTATAATGGTAGCCAACCCAGCGATTCCTCACTCCGAAGCAATTGTTCTTGGAACCAAGGAGATCCTCATCTCTCACCAGAACGTGTCGACCCTGCAGATCCAGAAGGTAGGCATGTTCTTGTGCCGTATGGATAAGTTTGAGACCAGCCGACTACGGATTTTGGATGACTTCACCGTGGAAGTCTCTGTTGACAGCCGGCCTCAAGAAAAGGGCTCTGCGCTTACCTCGATCGGGGTACATGTTGAGCCCTTGGTTCTTCGTTTGTCCCTGCGTGATATTCTCATGGCAACTCAAATCGTGAACAAAGCGTCAGAGATGAGGGCTGGAAACGCCCAGCAGCTGGAGAGTGGAGAGCCCAAGAAGATCACGGATGCTAAGAGCACGCGAGGACGATCTGGAAGCAAGACGTCCTCAACCTTGGCCCACAGAACTCGTCGACGTCTAAGCCAGGTAGCTGATGTACCTGACAAGCATACCGTGCATGAAAGCTCAGTTGTACTCAAACGAGAGGAGCTGTCTGCAGATATTGATGGACTCAGAGTTATCCTGATTGGTGATTTGCACGACTTGCCGTTGCTGGACTGGAGTGTGAAGAAGTTCAACGTCGACGTTCGTGACTGGTCTTCCACGTTGAATGCTGATACAAACTTCGAGACTTTCCTCAATGTCTACAATTTCTCGAAGTCCTCCTGGGAGCCTTTGATTGAGCCTTGGCAGCTTGGGTTCCATATGGCCAAGGAAGTTAATCCTGATGTTTTCTCCATCGATGCATACTCCCACAAGACAATGGAGTTAACTATGACCTCGGCTACCATTGCATTAGCTTCCAAGTCGTTCCAGTTCCTCAACACAGAAGAGGATGTCCTGTCGAAGCCAAGAGGTGCTGATGCCCCGTACCGTATTCGCAATTACACTGGTTTCGATCTTCGGGTGTGGGCCGATGTCAGCGCTGGCGAAGAAGGCCCAGCAGCTAAATTGAGCGACGGCGAAGAATATCCTTGGCGATTTGAGGACTCCACTGCCGTTCGAGAAACCTTAACACCTGAAGGTCATGGTGGCATTGTTGGTGTCAAGCTTGAGGGTAGTGGTTTTGATAGCGTCAATCGAATCCCTGTTGTTCGAGAGGGTGAGGTCATCTATGGCCTCAAGCCAAAGCGAGATAATATTCTTCACCGGCTTTTGGTGGAAGTCTCGCTTGGAGCAGACAACGTCAAATACATCACATTCCGCTCGCCTCTCCTAATTGAGAACAACACTCAGATTCCTGTGGAGCTAGGTGTTTTCAACCCAAGCGAAGGCCATCTGTTGAAAATCGAGAAGATCCTCCCTGGTGATGCACGACCTGCGCCTGTCGGTTCGGCTTATCTTCACTCTGTTGTCGTTCGTCCTGACCAAGGTTTTGGCTATGATTGGTCTAACGAACAGCTTTTCTGGAAGGACCTCCTTCGTCGGCCTACTCGGACTGTCAAATGCGTGAGCGAGGGTGGACAACAGTCTCCACCATTCTACTTCCAAGTCAATGCTACTTTTGACAGCAAAGATTCAATCACGAACTCATATCCCTACATGAGAGTTCGGATCTTTGCACCAGTAGAGATCCAAAACTTGCTGCCATATGACTTCAAGTATCGTATTTACGACAAGAACACCAAGAAAGACTGGACAAATTTCCTGAGGAAGGGCGGCGTGAGCCCCGTGCATGTGGTGGAATTGTCTCACCTTCTCTTGCTTAGTATCGATCTCGAGGACACGGTTTTCCGACAGAGCGAATTTGCTATTGTCAACGGTAATGCTCAGGACTATCGCAGAGAGCATACTTTATCGTTGACAGATGAACGAGGACTACAGCTGAAGCTGAAGCTCCATTACTTCAACATCCCCGATAGTGGTGGGGCTTTCAAGGTTTCTGTGTACAGTCCATACCTCATTTTGAACAAGACTGGACTTCCCATGGATATTCAAAGCAAGGCCTTCCTCCAATCTGCCCGCAGTGCCGCCGGCCAAGGAATGAGAGTTGACCCGAGAGACGGCGGACGAGCCCTTCCTTACATGTACTCCTATGGCGCTGATGACAAGAAGAACCGGTCTATTCTGAAGATTGGTGATTCGGCATGGAGCAAGCCGCAAAGTTTCGAGGCCATTGGAAGTACCTTCGAAGCCGTCTTCCCCGACAAACAGGAAAGATCTGAGTTCCGCTCTGGTGTGTCAGTTGTCGAAGGTGAAGGAAAGTACAAGATGACCAAGGTCGTTACGATTGCGCCCAGGTTCATCTTGAAGAGCAAGCTAGGTGAAGACCTCTTGGTCCGCGAACCCGGCTCTTCAAATGTTCTTGAGATAAAGAGTGGTGAGCTTGTCCCACTTCACTTCCTCCGACGAACGGCCGAGAAACAGCTTTGCCTCTGCTTCCCTGGTGTCAATAACCAGTGGTCTTCTCCATTCAACATCGCGGATGTTGGAACCGTTCACATCAAATTGGCCAAGGCGAACCAGCGACAGAAGCTAATTAAGGTCGACGTTATTCTCGAGGATGCCACTCTGTTCCTTCACTTTAGTCTCGAGAATCGCAACTGGCCGTTCTCGATGCGCAACGAGAGTGACACAGAGTTTATTTTCTACCAAGCCAATCCCAATGTGGAGGATGACGAAGAGGACCGATCGACTAGCTGGAAGCCCATCCGCTATCGTCTTCCTCCGCGAAGCATTATGCCTTATGCATGGGACTACCCTGCCACTAAGAACAAATCTCTTACCCTTACTTGCCAAGGGAAGGAGCGGCGTATCAAGCTTGCTGAGATTGGTAATCTGATCCCAATGCGAATCCCACCTCGACAGCCTGGCGAGTATCAAAGGATCATCGATATCAACATCGTTGCCGATGGACCCACGCAGACTCTTGTACTGTCAAATTTCAGGCCCTCTAAGAGTGTCTACAAACAGCAAAAGGGCCAGTCGTCCCAGACAAGCATGAGCACCGGATTTGAAGTAAAAGAGATGAAGTCGGACGTGAACTTCAAGGCTCAACTTCGTCTCGGTGGAATAGGCATCTCTCTAATCAATCAGAATCTGAAGGAACTGCTCTATTTGACGTTCCGTGAGATTGAGATCAAATATCGGGAGTCAAAGATTTACCAGACCCTCAACACCACCATCAAATGGATTCAAATTGACAATCAATTGTACGGCGGTATCTTCCCTATCCTCTTATACCCTAGTGTGGTACCCAAGACTGGAAAGGAGATGGAGGCCCACCCCATCTTCCATGCGATGATTACCAGGGTCAAGGACGACTCATACGGTGTTTTATACATCAAATATGCTACTCTGCTTCTGCAGCAGATGACTCTTGAGTTGGACGAAGACTTCGTTTTCGCTATGCTAGACTTTGCTAAGATCCCAGGGGCTTCGTGGTCTGAGCCTCACGAGGGCAAGCTTTGTGAGGAGAATCTTCATATACCAGAGCCCCAGCAAAATGATGCTGGCCAGGATGTCTATTTCGAGTTGCTTCATCTTCAGCCCATGCAGCTTGATATCTCATTCATGCGGACAGAACGCATTAATGTTGAGGATACTATGCAACCATCGAACCCGCTTATGTTCGTTGTGAACGTTATGACAATGTCTATGGGCAATGTCAACGATGCGCCAGTCCGCCTGAACGCCCTAATGATCGAAAACGCTCGCGTTTCATTTGGCAGGTTATTCGGCAACGTTCGCGCGCACTATACTCAAGAGTTCTTGCGTCAAGTCCATGTGATCCTTGGCTCGGCAGACATTATTGGCAATCCCGTGGGCCTGTTCAATAACATCAGTTCTGGCGTGGCGGATATATTCTACGAGCCATATCAGGGTCTTGTCATGACCGACCGCCCGCAAGAGCTTGGGGTTGGAATTGCAAAGGGTGCCACGAGCTTCGTCAAGAAGTCTGTTTTCGGGTTCTCAGATAGCATGGCAAAGTTCACTGGTAGTATGTCTAAGGGGTTGACCGCTGCGACATTAGACAAGGAGTTCCAAGACCAACGCCGGTTTTCCAAGTCTAGAAACCGTCCGAAGCATGCCCTTTACGGTATTACAGCCGGCGGTAATGCATTTGCCACTAGTCTGGCGAGTGGTATTGGTGGCTTGGCGCGTCACCCTTTGCAGGGAGCCGAGAAGGAGGGTGTCGCGGGCTTCTTCAAGGGTGTCGGAAAGGGTATGATCGGCTTAGCTACTAAGCCTGCAATCGGTGCTTTTGACCTGGCCTCAAATCTGGCGGAGGGTGTTCGGAACACCACCACTGTCTTTGACGCCGAGGGTCTGGACCGCGTGCGACTCACTCGCTTCATTGGGATCGACGGGATCGTTCGACCTTATTCACAACGGGAGGCTCTTGGGCAATTCTGGCTCAAGACTACTGAGAATGGAAAATTCTTCAACGAAGACTATATCGCTCACCTCGAGCTTCCAGGTCGTGAGATCATGGTCTTGCTGACCTATACGCGAATTATGCTCGTGCGCACGAAGAAACTCGACGCGGAATGGGACATTCGCCTCAAGGACATCCAAACAATTTCAAAGGAACGCACAGGAATGAGCATCACACTGAAAGGTGGTGCGAATGGGCCCTTTATACCCGTCCAGGACGAGAGTTCTCGAAACTGGCTGTACAGACAAATTGCTATTGGTGAGCACTTCCCTAACAATTAACGAATACACCCCAGTGACTAACTTTCTTCCCTAGCGGTGAACGCCTTTAATGAAAAGTATAACCGAGGATAGACAGGCAGCTTGCCAATCTGTAACGATTTCATGAAAATGGACTGCATCATGATTTGGATTAAAAGAACACAAAAAGAGGATGGGTGATTGATGCTTGGAATTGCTCCCTTGATTCAAGATTGCCTTGTTGGGAGCTGGGAAGATTCTCCGATTCAAGTAAATACTTCGTCCGCACATTCAAGTTTCGTTTTTTAGTTTTTAGGGCATGTTTCTATTCGCAAACTCCGTATACAAAGAGAATATTAATACATTTCGATCTTTCGTTTTCGAACTGGCATTCGTTCCAACGAATGTAGTAGGTATTAATTAGCCTCTGACGTGTTGGGTGCTTACTATTAACCACCTACTAACTAGTGGGCAGTAGTACGCCACGATCACACATAGTAGCAATTCGCAACTGAAGCCTTGAACTTGGCTACTCACAATGGTACACTGAAGGAGTTTATTGTATAGACGAAATAAACTGGTGTCTTCGACTTTATTTATAGCTTGCAGACCTGGAAGTGCCCTCGTCTTTTTAGATCCTCAGTCGATAGTAGGTACCATCCCTATAGGTATAGGGCTACTGGATTTGCCCCCCCCCCCCGGCAAACACTTACTACGGCTTGTTTTAAATTGCTGAGAAGTAATAATAATTGATTTAGTAAATTACATTTTCGGCGAATCACATCATTCCGAATTATGTGACTCGAAATTTGAAACATGAGGGGAAGAATGGTAGAATTATTTTGAAGCCCGACAAGAAATTCTCCCAGCATTTGAAAAACCTTTACCAAGAGTTCTGGGAATTTGCACCGTGAGTTGAGTGTGACTCATATTCCACTGTAACATCATCGGTGCGCTGTATCGCACCCATAGGGAACGTTTTGTTGCCGTTGCGTTGAAACTGGTCTTTATTACCATCAGCAGGTAGAATACTTTCCTGGCTGTCGACATTGGTAACAACCAAATCGTCTTTTCCCGCAGCAGACTTCTTGCTTCGATCGAAAGAAGCAGTGTTCCAGTTACTCCCACTATTTTTATAAGGACCAGATTGGCCATTGCTGTATGAACCTAAAGTACGCTTTCCGAGGACCAGCTCAAGCAAAGGTTGGAGTGTTGGTATACAGGAGGCAATTATCACGACGTCGGCTTCGATACTATACGAGGAAGGGTATTATGTTAGTAATTGTATCTAAAGACCTCAATTGGTGGCAAGTTGGATATCGGTACTCACTTGGTCCACATGACGAGGTCGGCTGTTCCATCTAGAGAGGAATGAGCAAGATTATCAGGATTATGGAAGCAATTGACTCACAGGTGTAATCTGACTTATCGGCAAGACCCTGGAGCTGGGTACATTTAATAATTGCCATTGCGCAAGCACTGTGCAGATAAATCATAAGCTTCGAGTTGATGTATCACCAGTGTAGTATAAATAAACACTTTTGGAAGCCAACTTACATTGAGCCCAAGCCGAGAGCAGCACAAAGCGCGAGTCTTTTTCGCAGGGACATATGCAGCTTCATAAGGACAGTGACAGGATATAGGGCGAGGTAGAGGTCAACAAAGGCAGAAAAACCTGGATGATCTGATTAGCTCGTTACATAACGAAGGTCTCAGCATTTCACATCCATCTACGGAACTCACATCCGGTAAAAATAGCATAGTTGACAAGTATCCAAACATCTCTACATTTAGCGCCTGCTGTGACCACCAGATGAACATGCCACAATGCCTCCGGTGGATCACACATTGTAAACAATATGATAATGCATATACAAGACACAGCAGCAGCAAGGCTAACCAATGTCCAGAGCCATATCTTCTGGAGCAAGCCAGGATTCAAGATACGAGTAAGCATAGCGGTTACTGCCAATTTGGGAACCGTGAATGATAGAATTCCACAAAGGAAACTGAGGGAGTTGAGCAAAATGGCCATTTCCATATCATATTGGGAGAGCTTCATCGCATGCTGGCCAAATCCGTATGCTATCGACGCCGTTGTCACGCCACAGTAGGCCAGACTGAGAACCATGGAGACGACAATTAGATAGTCATCAATGCCGAAGTTTTTCAACATCTTGAGTCTGATGAATATACGGGCCGTCACCATGAGAAGTGTCAAGGTCGTCAGGGTCCATATGACTGCCAGGATCTTAGGTCCCTTATCATCGTTCTCATTTTCGGCTGTCAATGCCATTTTTTAGCATAAGATATTGTGATATTGTTCAGTCCGAGAGAAAATCGACACCAAAGAGTCAGATATAGGCTCTGAAATTGTGTGATTGACAATAATAATAGCCTCCGATATGTAGCTTTGTGTATTCCAGCGTGGAGAATGAAATATTCTCTCGCAGGAGATGAAATGATCTGTACACTTCATACATAGTGTGAGGCCACCTTCAGGACTGGCCCAGGCACGTCCAATTGAAGTGATCACCCTCTCCTTTTTTTTTTTTGGAACGAACTAAGAGATAATAGGACATCCCGACGGCACTGTTCGAAAGACGAAGTACTAAGTGATTTGGGGGCGAATTATGCCGAAGCAAAAGTACTGTTTCACTAATAAAGCCACTGATAGCATTGGCTTGTTACGGAGTGAAGTGCCCGGAACTTAGTACATACCGATATGTGAACTTGGACCAAAGGATCACACTTGGGCCAGGCGAAGGATCTAAGTTGCATCATGGCGTCGTTGACAGGCGCCATTGCCAGCCCTAACTCGGACTAATTTAGTGATCGCCACTGTCATAATCCCGAAGAGCAAATCGGATGTGCGCAAAGACCGTGTGATCAGCAACAACCCATACGACTAACGTTCAGCGAGTGGGTACTCAATGATTTAGAGTGGATGCCGCTTAAGGAAGCGAGCTGGACTATACAGAACCGTTGATCCGACATGCCGCCTCAAAGCGTGGGTACGGGGCAGTGGGGGAGGGGGCTGTCGATTGGAGTACTGGCGGCGAAATTGCCTTGAGAAAGTCGTACTTTTAGTACATTATTCATGGCTCTTTTACGAAGTACGGAATAGTCCGGTTATTGTTGGACTCATGTCTTCCTGTGCGGCTCTAAGGATTGTCAAGATGAAAAGCACAGAATTTCAGATTTTTCCTTTTCAGCAGGGATAATTTCTAGCTAGAATGTTCAGCTCGACTACGACCTGCACCCGAATCAACCTCTTATGGCAGGCTTACTGATATGGTTGATATTTGGTATCAAGTGGTAACTGGTCATTTAGGTCTTGCCGTTTATAACTAAAAACCCCCGGCATTTACTAGGTCTGTTCTGTCTGCGTGGCTCCACGAAGAGCGCTTAGTTCGGTGCTAGCCTCGCATGGGAGTCAAACAAACGTTCTATGATATACGGAGTACACCCAGTATCACTACCCCTGTTGATCGTCATGAACGTTTCGAGCTTTTAGTATGTATATGGCATGCTACTCTCGGCAACATTCGAGGCTGCCAACTTAATCCGACACTAGTATAGATTTAGTGAAATACCTGTATCCGGACAAGCCGCGAGATACCTGGTAGACCAATGGTGAATTTATCTCGAGCTCTAGGCCCGCTTCATTTCCGTTCAAGTAGAATACAATTGATTCCTTGGTTCAAACATTGGCGAGACCCGAAGACTAGTAACATGGGTATAGTAACTCAGAGACCCGAAAGGGGCTGAAAAAATTTCCCTCGTGCCAATCCTTGCCGGAATTTGTTCAAAGATACCCCGTGCTGGATGAAAAAAGTGCGGAGGGGCCTGGAACTAGAAGACGTTGAGCGGATCCTGACAACGGTCCATACCACATGGTTCTCTAGGGGTGAAAAAAAAATAACATAAGTACCGACTTACCTGCTTGCTGTATATTCCGCTCAAATTAATTGACCCTTTCAAGCCTCCTTTATTCCCTTAATTGAAGAAAAATGACCGTCAGTGAAGTTCACACAAATAGTGCTAACGGCACCAACGGCCATACCAATGGTCACAGCAATGGCCACTCTTCCGAGGCGTTTGTTGACGGCTCTGTTGCGATCTCTCCCAACCTCCCCGAGCTGGTACCCGAGCTTTTGAAAAGAATCGCGGCTTCTGGAAATGCTTTTGTATCAGATGATGCTCAATCGCGCACCGAACTGTTGGATGCCGCTCGTTCTCTTGTTTATGCAGTGGAAACTCCTAGAGAGGCCATGATCAGGTATTGTTGGGCACAGGTATGACAATACCTGCCTCGTCTGTCTTTAAGCTATTAATCTGGATTGAACACAGTCGACGGTTTTTGCTTGTATAGAGGCTGGTATAGATATGGGCCTTTTCACTGCTCTTTCGAAGGATGGTAAACCCAAGACTGCTTCTTCGTTAGCAGATACTGTTGGAGCTGATGGTAAATTAACCGGTAAGTGATCAAAAACGCATGCAACTTCCATCCGTCGCCCTGTGAAAACAGTTGATAATGGGATTAGCTCGTATTTTGAAGCATTTATGTGCTATGGGTGTGATTTTGGAGGCTGGGCCTGACGAATACCAACGTACTGGATTCACGATGTCGCTTATGTCAGAGCGATACAGCGATGGATATGCTTGCGTGTAAGTATTCCGTCCGTTTCACTGGCCTACTGGGAATTCGGATGGTTGCTAACTTTACATCTATTTGCCTAGGGCCGATTGCATAACGAAAGGAACCCTCGCATTGCCCTCTCTTTTGAAGAAAACGGATTATCGCAATCCATCAAACGGCAGTGAATGTGGTTTTCAACTCGGATATGATACTCAGGATCACTTCTTTGATTTCCTTAAGAATCACCCCACTACTGCTAAGCAATTCAACAACCATATGTCCGCCTACCATCAGGGCCGTCCCAGCTGGATGGATGTTGGGTTTTACGATGTACCCAGATTGATCTCAACTGATGTGGGTGATGATGGCGTTTTGCTGGTTGATATCGGTGGCAGCGTAGGCCACGACCTCTCGGAGTTCCGTCGAAAATGGCCCAAGGCTCGTGGTCGTCTGATTCTTCAGGACCTCCCTGAGGTTCTAGATCAAGCTCGCACCATGTCTTTGGATAAATCGATTGAGATAATGGACCACGACTTCTTTACGCAAGAGCCTGTTAAGGGTAAGAAAGTTTCCAAACAAGTACTATCCTAATTTGAGAGCATCATGATCTGACTAGTTCGTTTCAAAGGGGCTCGCGCTTACTACATGCATTCGGTTCTACATGACTGGACCGACGAGAACTGCGTGAAAATCTTGAAGAACATTATTCCCGCCATGAAGCCTGGGTATAGCAAGGTATTGATTAACGAAAACGTCATCCCGGCAACAAATGCCTATTGGGAAACTACTAGTTTGGATATCATCATGATGTCTGATTTTGCATCTACTGAGCGCACAGCTGAAGACTGGAAAGTACTCGTTGAATCTGCTGGCCTCAAAATTAAAAAGATCTGGACTGCTGGGCGTGGCGTCGAGAGCTTGATCGAGTGTGAATTGCCAGTGCTCTAGACTCGAAGGGTCAGTGATCTTGGGAGAGGGGTGAAGGCAGACATGAGATGCGAGGTAACCTTATCTGGAAACAATAGTATGCCCATGTCGTGTCATTCTGCTTCTCACGAAGATAATATCCCGCAAAGAATTCTCTCTCGCATAGTTATACAATGATGTTGCACTTATAGGCCCGCTCAGATTGATCTATGCTTTAGTATTAGTAGTACTACTTATATGACTGAGTTAAAGATTGCAGATTTATATCAAAACAAAATGAAAATTTTGTTGAACATCTTCAAGTTGCAAGGCCTACTCAAGAGATATCGTCGCCATGAAGAGGGATATAAGCAATGTTTTAACATTCCTTTTTTTTGATTTTGGTTAGAAAATGAAATGTCATCTATTGAAACCCTGACAATGAATATATGAAGAAGCATTTTATTGATTCGGGCTTCAGAATTCATTTTTCAGTAGACTGTCTCGTGGCCAGCCACTCCTGGAACTTAAGCAATGCCTCATAGCGATGTGATAGTTTATTCTGGATGATAGTCAGCTCCATTGACCAATTTGGGGCGAATGATTGAGTTGCTCAGACCTTCTTTTCGTGGGCCATCTCCGCAAGCGTTTCACCCTCATGTTCAAATATCGGTTCCCAGCCTAGTCATAAGTTAGTGAACAATTGCCGTTTGTATGATGGTTCACAGGAACTTTTACCAAATACCGGCGGGCCCCTTGCAGGAACGATTCGACCCTTCAATAAATACCCTGATGAGAAAATGAAATTGTGAGACCTGGTACAACGATGAAAGACAAACCTTGAGTCGTCCTTGAAAGACGATTGGGTCGATCGTGGGATCCGTAGTAAATGCAAATGTGCAAACGGCCTCTGCTGTTTTGTCCGGATACGAATATAATAGATTGTTGAGGCCTTCATTTCCTAAGGATTCTAGAAAATACTTTCTGTCCAACATTCCAAGCAATCGGATAGTAAGCAATGGTTTCGATTCTTCAATATCAATTTGAAGTCTTTCTTTCTCGTAGCATCGAACTCACATATAAGGACCCGGAAGCTTGTTCATCGCATTAAACTCCAACGCAGAGTCTTCAACAATGACCGGCCCATCTACCTAATGAACAAATAATTCTCAGAAGTATCCAATTAATTGCGGTGACCAAGCTCTTACAATTTTCGAAGCTCGCCGACATTTGTCTGCAGCGATTTCTTCCAAAGTACCTTGGATTTCAGGAATGTCCAGTGCAAGGGGTTCTATAGCTATTTTGTCACCGAGAATAGCATTGACCTCGATCACTTTATTCGGATTTCCAGTTACAAAGGTACACGTCTTCATTGTCAAGTTGGATGTGCTGATCAATTTCAATGAATAATAGTTCAGCCCACGAGCATTGCAAGTGGGAGACACAGTGTGTCCACGGATAGCCCTAGGCTATATTCGGGTTAGTCTAAATAGTATGTTAACCCCTCAAGTATATAAGAAGGAGTGTAATATTTCTCAAGTTGACCGAGAAAGCATTTAAGCTAATTCTGAAACAATAATTGATTTAGTGGCAAGTCACATAATATTATCATTCATTACAAGTTTGTCATGGCAATGGCTCGATTGACTACCAGTACTTCATGAATCATCCCGGCAGTTAATTGAACCCATATTTTTTTTTATTATCCATACGTAGATAGTAGTATATTACAGTATCCCTCATACTTCTAGATAATTAAAAGATCTATCATGGCATTTACCCCAGATCTTCGACGTCCCGGTACTTTTGCCCGACGACGGCGAGGAGGAATAGCTAATCGGGTATTTGTCGGTTAAGCCGCCGCTCGCTTGTTGGCTTCGGCAGATCGTATACTCCTCAATCACGATTATTAATATGCGAATGCCGAATATCCAGATATTTATGACATTCTTAGCTGAATATTCTTGATTCACATTAAGTCCATCACAACATACATCACTTTTGAAGTTCACCAACGTCCATTATCGAATAATTGGTTAGCCCCCGCAGAAAGTAGGTGAGTCACTCAGAAAGATGTCAATATTCTTGTTACTTGCGATTTGACGTCATATCACGAATTATCTGGAAACGTTTGGTGCAGAGAAGGGGTATTATGCAGAGAACATTTGCTAATTGTCAGATTCTATTCCGATTTTAGAGATTTTCACTATTCTAGTACACCATGTCCGAATCGCAAATGGAATACGTTCGGTGAGCTCCCCCCCCCCCCCCCC
>Ga0209673_1002058_pt1 | contig 15203 bp, 18 predicted proteins | sample AraplaCol_mMS_r2_2_FD_184274 | JGI IMG/M metagenome (GOLD analysis project Ga0209673, IMG submission 184274) | Arabidopsis root microbial communities from North Carolina, USA - plate scrape MF_Col_mMS_r2 (SPAdes) (version 3) | ecosystem: Host-associated > Plants > Roots > Endosphere | place... | reverse complement strand
CTAGCTTTGGTTTTTTTTTTTTTTTTTGACACTGTATAGAGCTTCCACCAGTGAGAACCATTAGTAAAACCAGTTTATGGGAAGAATCAAGGAGCGTAAAATACCGACAAAGGGATGAAAAACTTTCCACAAAGCTCCTCTGAGCACAGTGCAGAAAGCCGCGAAGAGGATGTACCACCTCCAATCTGGATTGCCTTCAAGTACATTGACATGCATGCCAAAGAGATTCTGACGGAAACTCAGCGGTCGGAACGGGCAGTACCCCCATAGAAAGTTATGCGGAATCTGATGCATTGAAAATGTATCTACACTAACAATTTATATGGGTGTGTACAGAACAAACCTAAACCAAGGATAGTTACTCCGTGGAGTTTCCGTATTGTTACCATCTTGGCAATTTGGTTCCGACTAACTCAAGGGTAACTACCCGTCTTACTTCGTAATCTACCACATAAAAGTATTGTCAGTACGACAGACCTAGTGTGGGTCTATACAGCCTACTAGGTAGGCGGAGAGTACGAATACCATGTTGAAACCGTAGTCGATTAGTAACTTGTTAGTGCCCCTATAAATTGTGTGTAATGGGCAAAACACCAATTCAGAATTGTTTTAGATCTCCTATTGGTTTGTACAGTACGGCTCATCAAGCTCAGCGACAAGTATGTACCTTAGAGTAGTTAGAAATTCAGACTTTTTCATGATAGCAGTGGCCTACCGCCCTGTTCCTCTACTAGGCATTACGCGCACTAACCGCCCTGTCAGATATCTCTCCGCGCTCCTCGCCGCCTTCCACTCAGTTCCTATTATTGACGATGAATTTGTTACTGAAGAATCAGGAATCCTTAGAATCCTTAGGGCACTTCTGAAGGACCGTCACCTGCTCTCTTGAAAGAATGGATTTTCCACGGCTTTGGTTGGGCTTTGTGGCGCGTTAAATTTCCACGGATACCTAAAATGTCACTGCGCCTGACCTCTTTCAACGGCGGAGCATGTAGGAATCAAACCCTATTACGAACTCGCCCACAGTCATACCTTCAGAAACTCACTTCTCGTCCAGTAGGAAGATACCTACGCAGATATTCTAACCAAGAGTGCCACGGTCGAGGCAAATTACCAAGCCCTCTTTCGCCCCGGTGTTTCCAATCCAAAAGTTGTCTGGTCAATAGATCCCTTCAGTCTCAAAATTCTTCCGTATGTATTCTGTTCATCGATACAAGCAACATGAATCTTGCAATAGGAATCAGCTCCAAGCAAAATTTTGCTTCGTCCTCTAGCGATATGCCCTTTGTCTCCCGTGTCACTATCAAAGATATTCTTTGCGACCGGTCGCCGAAGCCTTACACACTCAATGCTTTTATGATCTTCCTGACTCAGAATCATTGTATTGAGACATTGGATTTCATAATTGATGCAGAAGCTTACTGTGAGATCTACCAGGCAAACCGAACATCTCCTGACGACAAAAACACGTCTCGGGACCCCATGCTTATCGGAAAACAGTGGGAACGTTTGATGGCCACATACATTTGTCTCGAATCTCCAAGCGAAGTCAACTTACCAAGCTGTATACGTGACCCGTTACTTGCCATTGTTTCTGATATAGTGTCATCTCCAAGTCCAGAACAATTAACGTCCGCCATAGATCATGCCTACGAAATCTTGACAGAAAATGTGTTGGTTCCCTTCATCAGAAACTTTCATTTGGCAGAAAATCACGATATGTACGAAAAATCCATATCGACGTGGACCGCAGTCACTGATATCAGCTTTCAGGTCCCTTTTAGATAATTTTATCACAGAAAGAATCGAGCCAAGTACTCAGCCTGAGGGCTCCCAAGTAAAATCGCCATTTTTCAGATATTGCAAATTCAGGAGGTGGTTTAGTTTTCAGAAGCATCAGGCCCGCTGAAGTATAGCGGTACTGATGTTCCATAAAGCAAAATCCACTCGATTGGCCATATCATCAGGTCTCAGCCGTTGATGGCGAAGTCATTTTCACATGAAGTCGACCTCGGACTCTTTTCCCGAAGAAATGAATTTACGAACGGGCTAGCCGCAGAATTTAAATTTTCTTTTTGGTTCCTTAATACCCCTTGAGCATCAACCATCGTTCGTTATGTTCCAAAGTCCTGGAAAGATATCTGCTGGCACCACTGCGTACACTTACCTATTGCATCCGCAACAGCGGTCATAATGGGTATTGCTTACGTTACGCACTGTTACAGGCAGACTTCCTGGGATACCCTGATAAGAATGGAGGATATTGCCTGTGATGTACGTCGACACAGGAGCAAACGACACATCAGGTCCGAATACCACAAGAGCCACACCAGGGAATGGCAAAGCACAGTAGAAAATGTCGGAGGCTTGCGGAAGGAAAAAGACAGGGCCCAAAGCAATGGCAAAAAATTGCAGCCAGGTAGATGAAGTGCCTAGAAATGAAGTGAATAAATCAAATTTGACCGCGGAGGAAGACCCTGCAGCACTCGACTAATTGTCTCGGATAGATCACGACTCCTATCGAAGTAAACATCTTAAGCAGAGACAACCAAGTGCAGGCCGATGGCTCTTCAAGTCTACCAGGTACCAGGATTGGAGATAATTACACAAGCAGACACTATTATGCAACAGTATTTTCGGAGCTAGGAAAACAAATCTACCCGCGCAGTCATGATTCACGACCTCACAATACAATGCTTGAGCAACAGAACTTTGGTCTTTCTTGTATTCTCTGCTATTTCTGGCAGAAAATTGAGCAAAACGCTTGAAGGTTTTCTGGTGATTGCTCTCAGACAACCCTCACTGTGCTGGTCCGCGCTACCGGAAAGTATGAAAAAAAATCTGCAAAGGACTTAAACATAGGCAGATAAGGCCATCATTGAGCGAACTGCACAAATATTTAGGATCTGTGGCGGCATCGTATGCAAAAGGGTTACTGGTCATTGATACGCTCGATGATTGCGAAACCTTGTATGACTGTCCAAAACGTCTTTTTATCCAAATTCGTGATTATCAAATTCCGTCTGTGGAAGTAATGAAATGTGAGGCACTTCGGGAGGTGTGGGGTTTCAGGGCTGCTTCATCGGATATATTGCAAAATGCGTACGGCTGAGAGGAATCTAAGAGCAATTTGGACTCTGCTCGTTTTTGTAAGCTTCTTAGAACTGAGGAATTGCTACGGACATCATCGGCTTTTGGGAAAGTGGGAAGCATGTCACATTCCTAAAGGGAAGTGGCTTTTTGACGGAAACTCGGCGGTCGGAACGGGCAGTACCCCCATAGAAGGTTATGCGGAATCTGATGCATTGAAAATGTATCTACACTAACAATTTACATGGGTATGTACAGAACAAACCTAAACCAAGTACGGATAGTTACTCCGTGGAGTTTCCTTTCCGTATTGTAACCATTTTGGCAATTTGGCTCCGACACTTGTAATATGCAGCTTACTACGCCGTGACGCTAAGCCTGAAGGGGAGAGAAACATAACAAAGGGGGCCCAGTTTTCACCTAATTTGGACTTCTGTTTCTCAAAAATCCGAACTTCCACTCTCTTCAATATCACATCTGTCTGCCTGTATGCGACAGATTTCGAATTTGGGCCCTACAGAATGCGCGGCGAAGTACGTGCTCTCCTGTTGTTGTTTAGTGTTCGCCATGTAGATGGCTGTGCACTCTTCTGTTCCTTTTTCCAGCTTTGAATCGCAACATAGTCTTCCGGTGTGGCTCTCGATATCATGGTTGTATTCAAGACCACATTAATCCCCTAGGGACAGAAACTCAAACACTAACTGGTTAGATCTGCCATCTTCACCTAGGCCAGGCTGGTACCCAGCTGGGTAACTCTGCCTGGGAGCTGTAAGTCTTTTTTCTCTTGTGTTTCATTCAGCAGTACTCACTGTCAATTGTCGATATAGTTACCTGCTTGAGCATAATCTGCTGGTCGATGGTCATATAAATCCCAATTCTGTCGAAGAACTTGGCCAGGGCCACTCTTATGAGACTTTTTTCACTGAGACGGGCAATGGCAAATATGTCCCGCGCTCCATCTTTGTCGACCTTGACCCTTCGGTGCGTAAATTGTGACAACGAAGTTTAAATGGAAATCAAACTGACTGAGTGGGGATTCTATAGCCTATTGATGAGATACGCACTGGTACCTATCGCCATCTGTTCCACCCTGAGCAGCTAATAAGCGGACAGGAGGATGCCGCTAATAATTGTACGATCCTCCGAGGTATTAAAGATGCATGCCACGCAAACTAATGTATAGTAGATGCCAGGGGCCATTACACCGTCGGTAAGTTGCTCATGGGGAGGGTCGTCGATCGGATTCGTCGTGTGGCCGGTGTGTATATGGAACTGAACTTCTCTTGGCTTCGATATTTAAACTAATTTCCTTCTAGATAATTGCGCCTCTCTTCAAGGCTTTTTGATCTTCCACTCCTTTGGCGGCGGAACAGGGTCTGGTTTCGGTGCACTCTTGCTCGAGCATCTTTCTGCCGAGTATTGCAAGAAGACCAAGCTCGAATTTGTGGTTTACCCGCCCCCCCGCGTGGCAACTGCAGTGGTGGAACCCTACAATGCCGTCCTCTCCACACATGCCACTATTGAGAACTCCGATTGCACGTTTCTCGTTGACAACGAAGCTGTGTACGATATCTGTAAGCGCAAGCTCGACATCCCTCGCCCTGGATATGACCATCTCAACCGTCTTGTCGCCCAGGTCGTTAGCTCTGTTACCTCCAGTTTGCGTTTCAATGGCGCTCTGAATGTCGACTTGAATGAGTTTCAGACAAACCTTGTGCCGTTTCCGAGAATTCACTACCCCCTTCTTTCGTATGCCCCTATCATATCTAGCAGCAACAGCGGCCACGAGAGCTTCAAGGTCAAGGATTTGAGCTTCCAGTGTACGCGCTGTCGTTCCTTCTCTTTCAAATGTCTTTCTTACTAAATGTTTTACAGGCTTTGAATCTAATAACCAGATGGTTGTTTGCGATCCACAAAATAGCAAATACATGGCTGTTGCCCTTCTGTACCAGGGTGACGTCATGCCTCACGATTGTACTCAGGCTATGGCGGAAATTAAATCCAAGGCCTCTTTCAACTTGGTTGAGTGGTGTCCAACCGGTTTCAAGTTAGGGATTAGCTACAAAAAGCCCATGGACGTGCCCGAGAGCGAACTTGCTTCCGTTGACCGCTCGGTTACTATGCTCTCCAATTCCACCGCCATCGCCGCGGCATGGCATCACCTTGACTACAAATTCGACCTCATGTATTCCAAACGCGCTTTCGTCCACTGGTACTTGGGAGAGGGCATGGAGGAAGGTGAGTTCTCTGAGGCTCGCGAGGACTTGGCTGCTCTGGAAAAGGATTATGCAGAGATCGCCAGTGATACTCTTGGCACGGATGTCGGCCTTGAGTACTGATGACGCCTTTTGACGCCTTTTTTTTCCCCTTTTTTGATTATACATTTAAAGTCTGTCTCCCACTCAAAATTGCTACGAATTTTTATCGTTAGTATCGAAAATGGCAAGCAAATATTATTTCTCAGATGTTTAGTGAGATTTTACAGTAAACCATCATTCGTTTTTTTACAGTCGGCTGTCTTGTTCTCATGGAGATGACCCTTGCACTTCTGATTTTCGTGACTGATAGTCTGGAATCCTTTATTCGTGTTCTTTGGAACATTACTGGAGCCAGGTACGGCGCAAAATGGCCGAGAGATATTAGCATATTGCGGGTGCTCGGTTCCAGTGTTCTTGGAGATCTCGGATGGGTTGTGCGCAGATTCTAGAACAGAATCGGCAGAGTCAAAGTAGGTACGATGCTGCACAATATTAGCCGTCCAACTTGAGACCGATATTTAGACTTAGAACCCAGACCTTTGATTTTTCAGAAAATAGCTTCTCTCTGAAAGGAACAACCCCATAGCGACGAGCTGCCTGGGCGTTTCTGTCGAACGGTGGCTTGGATAATTAACTGAAGCCTGTAATTCGGAAATTTCCATCATAGCTTACTTTGACATCTGTCTGAGCTTCATTTTGTTCTGGCATATTGTAGAAAGAGTTGTAGGAAAAAGAATATTTTTACAGGTGGCACATTGCATTGTTTACAGAAAATTGCTCTCACCTAATAGTTCGCCCGATATGATGTCATTCCTCCGCCTGTGACTCATTTCGTTGGAAATGGGGGCAATAGCGTCAGGACCAGACCACCGAGTGGCGTAAATGGAAAACCTTACAGCAGATTATGTTCCATTGAGAGCAAACTCTTGTTGGGTTGTGAGTTGCTATCCACGTTGTCACGAGCTCAAAAACATGGTTAGCCATGTGAGGGGCAATAAGCAACAAGGTTCCCAATCCTCGACGATGTCTTTTAACGGGCAGTGTAGCCTGTCTAGTTTCAACAGCATCTTCTAAACATTTTCAATAATTTTATGATGCAGAATTTTCAACGAGTCGCTTGTCAAAAACGTGCGCAAGCATGCTCCCCCATCAACTTTTACCATCTACGCAACAGGCTTTTAGCTCGGAACAATGTTACGCTATCCGAAGATAGTCGCACTTGTCACTTCCCGAAGTTCGGAAGACAAAGAAATCCTTCTCAGGCATACGTGAGCAAAAATAACGCAGACTACAAAGAAGGTGGATATGACGTCCCGCGGGATACCCTTTTATAGTGATTAGGAAAGGCTGACAACGATGGTCCTTTTAGAGAATCCTAAGTCGACTTCTGCAACCTCCGAAGCGAAAGGGGAAAGCCATAAATACGACAGCCTCAAAGTATACCGTGAAGGGCCCAACACCGAAAGTGGCGAATTGGATCCTAAATCCGATTCAACAGAAGTTAAAACGCATAACAAATCCGTGGCTGATCGAAATGACAGCCATTAAATTTTCTGGTATGGAGTGGGTCATTTGTTCTGTATGAACCTAACAGCAGCAGGACGTGACATTTCGTACTTGCAGTATCAGTTTGATCAGCTGTCGAGTCCTTTTGTTTTGTCTCTTTATTCTATCTTCCAGTCCGTCTTACTGCAAATAGGGCCCCCAGTAGGGCCCCCAGTTAGAAAGAATTATTCAATATCTGTGTTGAAACACATATCATGGCATATGGTACATGTATCAAATTCGCTCGTTTTACAGGACTATGGACCCTAGGGGCACCGGTGATAATTTCAGATGTTGCTTAATTCCCAAGATACCGAACAAAGGTTACGAAGCCGTTGAAGGATAATGCTTCAACTCAACAACATTTCCATGAGGCTTTGTTTAGACATGTACCACAGACGTAGGATGATGGTTTCAAGAATCGTAAGGATATTAATTAAGTCGTTTCGTCGTTCTTCCCTTCGTCGACGGCGTGCTGGTGCGCAGCCTGTCGCTAAACACCTTCTCCGGCTGCCGTGGCGGTAGCCTTGGTTGCTTAGGTGGAAGGAAATCTAGCGCAGCACGGGTCGAGCAAACGAAAATCGAATGAACATTCTACCCAATAAACGCGACGCATTCCTATTCACGACATGTCATATTCCTTATATATGGTTGACTTGGCGTTTTTCATACGAGAGGCTGTCAATACTCTATACTCTCCCGGGGCTACACGACGATCATGCTTTGAGATCGAAATTATGATTTCGACATTCAACAGCAAAGCTGACAATTGGTTCTCGCACCTGCCGGCTGAGTTCCGCGTGGTGGAGGTAGAGGAAACCCGGCCATTTGTGCGTGAACGAGCCGGTCTGGCTTTTCGGTTCTACTCCGCTAAGATCATCATCTTGTGGCCCTGTCTTCGTCGTTTTACTCAATCACCATCACCTGGGTCTATCTGCAAAAGCATGGCAACTTTATGCGTTCACGTGGTGGGACAAATGATTGATCTCTTGCCCGACGGGATAGACGTAGCCTGGCTATACAGAGACACGCCATGGTGGTGTGTCCTCCATTACATTATGCAATCGACCAGTGTTCTACTGATCGCGCTACTCAATCAAAGTCAGCTAAGAACCAGTACTACTGTCAGCATAGGTGAGAAGGTTGAAATGGCTATCCGGTGGCTAGGCGAGATGTCCACGAAAGACCCCTCCTCGCGGCGAGCCTGGCTTTTGTGTAGGGATCTTTACTCTCGGCTTGATGCTGGCTGCTAAGAAAGTACCCAAGTCATTATTTACCTTTGCCTAGGGGATGGAAACTTGGTTATTCCCTCCTGATGCTGCGAGGCTGGCGCTTAAATCATTCAGTCTGCGCTCCATCCGCAATTACGATACTGTCTCCTGTCCAATCATTCCTGCATTTAGCTTTACCATTGTTTATCTTCCAATGATGAAAACAGCGTGTACGAAACCGAGTTTCCACATATTGTAATATTTTTTGCAATTCCATATTTTCTTGTATTCCATAAACGATATATACCCTATTCTTATATGTTTGAAACATGGGGCAGTCTCTTTTTTCTGCCACAACCGCATTCCAATATCAATTGTCCTCACAATACCTGCTTTTAAGTCTTGTCTCAGTCAATTCGAAAAAGTCGAAGAGACAGGAGAAATACCGTCGCAAAACAACTTTAATGAAAAAGGTTTCCGAATACAGCAAGATGTGTGAGCAGATGTGTACATAGGCATTCATTTGCGTGAGGCGGGTCAGGTCCATGTTTCGAGAGCAGATGAATCTTTACTTGCCTCACAATTGGTAAGCTACAAGTTCCGTCGTATACTGAATGGGTAACTAATTTCCTAGAGCGCTTACTACCCTAGGCTAAGCTTCATGACAAATCAAGAATTGGATGGAATGAATGACTGTCATCGGCAACTAATGCAAAAGGAACCCTGCAGGTGATCGTCATAAACTCAACAGCACGTGTAATTCTGCAAATTGTTTGTAATCGGTGACATTGTGTCTTGGAATTTGAGACCATCTACATCAGTACAACCATGAACTGATTTCTCGATCGTATTGCGATCGTACACCACACAATGTCCATTGAGCTTATCAATATTATATAAATATTGTAAGCATGCGGCAAATTGTCGTTGATCTTCAACAGTATGATTCTCAATCTTCAGTAGGTCATTTTCGAGACAGAAATTGATTCGGAACCGGCCATCAAAACTGACTATCTCGACTAATCGTTCCCAAACTGGTTGCTGATTGGCATGGTCAAAGATCTCTGATACCCGAACTATTTCCTGTTTCAAATGATTGTCTGCCCTCTCAAAGTGGAGAACCATCGTCATGATCTTGCTTGGAAGTGGAGAAATGGTTGAAGGCATTTCATTGTTGTGGATGCAATCTTGGCTTTCAAAATCGAGTGCTTCTGTATATTGAGCTTGGAGTGGTGTTCCCTAAAAAGGTATGACTGATCCAGGCCCATCGCTGTACGCAGACTCGATTCAAGAAACTAGAGAGCGTGACATTGTTTTCTGCCTACTGTAAACCGGCTCTTCAAGTAATGCTCCCGACATTACAGGAATGGAGCGAGGCTCCGAATTCCAGTTAACGAGACCCCAGCTGAGGAATCGGGTGGAACGAGTCTGAGAAAATTTTGATCGGTTGTCCAACTCTTGCTTAATAGCAGCACCCATTGTGTATATTAGCCTTTTTATTATTAGCTTGTATGAGTTGTAAGCTTTGCTGGCTTTGGTGGAAGGGGCAGTCCAGGTAGAATAGAGCTTCTGATGACAGGCGGAGGTGGTAAGAGAGAGCGGATGATTGGCAAGAAATCTGCTACAAAGATAACATGACTTTTTGCTGACCCCAATGAAGCGAAATGAAGGTTTTACATGGGGGTTGTCGTCATAGAAGCTTACAAGTTGTAACTCCGCATGTACAGAGAAATTATCTGGACGCTGCCGTGCAAAGTAGCCCTGGGGGTTTCCTTTCCCTTTCCAGATTTGTGAAAGTCGGCGGCGATATGTTTCCACTTGAGAGTTATCAAGTCTTCGGAGAACAAGATCAAAATCTAACCCGGACCGAGAGATTGGATTTTTTCAGGAGCCATGACAGGATGAACAGCCATGTGAGCGATCAAAGTAGGTTGCTCGAAGGCAAGCTGTGCAAATGCTCGCGACGCAATTCCGTATCGTCCCAATTCTAAAAGGATCAACAACCAAATTTCTAGTTGCCCAGTGTCGGTTCGGAAAGAAGCATGGAGTAGCTCCGCGTAGTTATGCTTTGCTCTCTGAGCATGCCGTATAAACTTCAACGGCTTCTTCTCATTTGCACAGTTTAGCTCTTGTATTGCAGGAATACCGCCAAACCATTCTAGGAGCGATTCCAAATAATGCGATGGGGCATCAACCGTATGTTTTGAAATATGTCTCTCGATTTCTGGCCGACTGAAATCTACTGGTGCATGGCAGGCTTTCAGCTCCTTAAGATATTGGTGGATCCGTGAGCTATCCATTGAAATGATTTTCGAGAGAATGGAAGTCTCATCCACGCTTTCTGCTTTCAATTATTACGGTGGAATTTGCAAGTTATAGTCGCAAGCTTACCTCCATTTGCCATTTGTGTCAGAATTTGAATAATGGCTTGCGCATCAGAAAGAACAGAATCTCGAACCCCAGTATTACAGGCAAACCTGATGATAGTTTCCCCAGACTGGTTCTCTTCCATGCATGCCGCCGACACATTAGCGCCACCTTTGCGTGTCGCGCAAACAAACACGAAGAAATCGAGAAATTTCCGCTTAAGAAGGTCGGCTCTTTGTGTACATGGGCATTCGTTTGAGTCCAAGCCATGGGCACTAGGGACACCTTGTACTTCGTTCAGAGCTTTCAGAAGTAGGATTGTTTCTAAAATCGCTTTTGAAGATTCCCAGACTGTGTTAGAATAGCCATAATCCAAGAAATAAGAGAGCTTTTACTTGTATATTCGGTCATCACAATATATTCGGCCATCACAATAAGGAGTCTTAAATATGAACAGAACTCTTAATGACTGAAGTGAAAGTCACTGACGACATCCCCGCCTTGGAAAAAACAACGCGCCCTTCTATCACATGATTCAGAGACAAGGCCTGATTTGACTTGCCAAATGCGAGTTGGGTATTCAATTAAGCAAAAGAAAAGAGATGGAACAAAGTAAGCGAAAGAATTACCAAGCCTTTCCAATATCCATTAACGATAGAGACCAAAAAATGTGACCAGACCCGGGTTCGATCCGAGGACCTTGTCGGTGTTAACGACACGTGATAACCAACTACACCATCCGGCCAATTTGTGTTACCATGTTGACAAATTCGGGTCATATACCTATTTGACTATCAATTCACACATCCATCGCAGAACTCGCAATTCGATCAATTAGATTTGTGAAGATGAAACAGAGAACTGGGTAAGAGGAGGGCAGCGACGATCAGCCCCATGATCCTGATATATAAAAGAAGTATGAAATAAAGATGCAGCAAAGAAATATTTACCAAAACAAAGGCAACTTATCTTGCCCCTGATTGATTTATATGGCTGACGAAACGGTCCTGATCCAGGACAGGTGAAATACAGAATAAAGGAATCACTTGTGCTGATTGAGGACCTCTGAGTTGGAAATCAGGTTTAGATTGGCATTAAGAACGAAACGAATAACGCCAGTTAGACTCCTTTCGACCTTGAACGACATTTAGAACTCCCATCTACAAAATCGTTCTTCTCACCCCCATGGCAATGCTTATTCACCGTCACTCTAGAAAAAGTTAACAATTGTTTGAGCTTCCACCTAAAAAAGGTCTTCCATTGGATCCTGCGGTCGACTGTCTCCTTGGGCGGGTGGAATACCGCCTGGTGACGCCAGGGGTAGCTATCTGAGTGGTTTCGTGGTATGCTTCCAAGTACAACTTCTGAGAACTGTGAAGCTGGATGATTTTGGTCAATGGGTCATGGCCACCATCCTCTACCAAGAATATACAGGGGAAAACGTTGAGCACGAAAATGCCTTGAAGATCCTGTGCTACAGACACTGTATTTTCACCGGCAAAAGAGAACAGATCCCAGTCATTGTCCCCGGGATCAAAAGGCTCGAAGTCCGTCTCAAACTTCGTTTGTGATCGCTGGACTGAAAGCCAGAGTTCGGCAGCGATCTGAACTAGGGTTTTAATTTTGGAACAAAACAGATCTTGCTGCGCTCTAGAAAAGAGGTCACCCGCATAAGAGAGCATTTTCTGGACCACAGCTGAGATTTCAGCTTGAAGAGCCTTCTGTTCAGCGTCTGGATCAATCGAGACGAGTAAGCGACGGCAAAAACTCTCTTTTTCGCTATTACCATCTGCAGGATCCTCGAGAGCTTCACGAAGTACGTTGCTTTCTGAAAGAAGATAGCTGGGCTGGAATATCCGCTGGTTGATCTCCATGAACAGAACGGCGAGGATCAAAGCAAATCTTATTGCTTTGGCGGCTGAGGAGTTTGAGGGGATCAGAGGGAAGCTTGATGGCAAGACGAGATTGTCTACCTTCCGAAGCTTCTCCCATATAGCCTTCTCCTTTTGAATATTTCAGTAATAAGTGTAGCGAAAGATATCTGAAAACTTACCTTGAGAATTTCTTCTGGAATATCTTGCTCTAGTAGTGGAGATAACTCGTCTGTAGCAGAAGTGCAAAGATCTGAAAATTTTGCTGTTCTGAGACCAGAACGCAGCAATAGTCAGTTCAAGGATAATAGCTACCATTTCGCACGACTTACACAAATTCTTCGTCAATATTTGATGATTGGATGGTAAAGTCCTCCATCTTTGTGATATGGGCCCTAACTGCCTGCAGCTCTGTCCTCATTGCGGCATTAGAAGCTTCCAGCTCTTCATTCTTACTCTGCTCCGAGGATAACCTGGATTTCAATTTTGATCCAGTTGTCTTCATTTGGTCTATCATCTTGTCTCTCTCTTTCAGATTCTCTTGCAGTGTACTGATATCCTTGGCGGACTGTGAAACTTTGGCTGCCTCCTGCGAACGAGCGGAATTCAGTTCTGCTGTTTCTTGTCGTTGAAGCCCTAGAATTCTTGAGTACTCGCCGATCTTACTCTCCTTTTCGTTGACCGTGGCACGAAGCGATTCAATTTGCGTAGCCGAATTCTTTTGTTTTACCTTTTCGTCCTGGTTGACCTTAAACATTCCATTGATGGTAATTTGTTTCTCCTTCAACTCTTCGTCTTGTGACTGAATTTACTTATATTGTTGAATAATCTTATCAAGAACAATAGCTGCAAACTGGAATTCAGAGCTTGACGCCAACATATCCATATATTTGATAAAATCTTCCAGACCACTAATATTGGCTATAGGCAGCGCATCCTGTTTTCCAGAGTTCAAAGACAAAGAGTTGACAGAAGACATGGCAAGTGATTGCTTTGGTAATTGTTAAAGAGGATTCAAGAGACTGTTGGTCTCAGATCCTCGCCAGAGCAGAGGATATTTTATATGCGGGGCCATTTTGTGAGGACTTCCGCTCTGTAGCACCAGTTTCATGGCCAACGAGCCTCATGGCGAGGGGAATGAGCAATGATGCGGTTCACGCATGCAGGTGCAGGGTAGTTTGCGACGTGTAGGTGAGCCTGTGGTCGCCAATCACGCTAGTTATGGCAAGCAGATGCAGAACGTCCGACACCTTACGTGTCATTTCGACTTTGATCGCTTCACTGAGGCTGCTGCGAGCCTTTGTGATTTCACAGCAAGGTCATGCAGGAGAATGGCTCGCTCAGGAGAGGAACACCGGCGCTTAATCAAAGGCCACGGAGGGGATCCACCTTTCAGCGTGGCGAAAAGCCAGTCCTCAGCGAGGACACTTACAGCCACCTTCTTGGCATTAGCGTTATCATCACCTGACCTCTGTGGATAACGAAATATCACTACAGTCATTGAAGTGAGGCTTCCTACGATTGAAATTTTACTCAGAATATCAAAATGATAACCGGTATCTGTCGACAATGTAGATCACTAGTTCCAGAGAGCAATCCCTGTATTTGTTTAATAACAAGCGGTTGCGGTTCGTATGCAGCATAGACTCCTGATGGACGCGCCGGAATACGGGGCTGCATTAATGCCTGCCGAGATCTCACCTACATATTTTGACCAGACGTACGATTTTTCCAACTTATAATAAAAACTCTGAAAGATAATGCGAGTGAACTACTATTTCCTATACATTGTTGGGACGATGTGCGTCCCAGTGGCGCACACATATCAGCTAAGTCCGGTTGAAAACGAACTTCGAGACCTTGTGACCCAAAGTTCAGTCATACGGCGAGCTGGGATGGTTGAAGTCATTCAAAATTTTCGAGATGGAAATGTTTTAACTGTGGAGTGGCCAAGGCTTATCGACACCGCGATCGAGCTGGATAAAGCCTCAGAGCTCCTCACTTGGTACATAGAAACCCTTGAGCAGACGTCAATACTCGAAAGTACGTATTTCCCCCCGTTGGGTCCTTAGCTTTGGCTCATATAAGTCAACAGGCAATCCGGAAAATCAAGCTGCTATGCAGATCCAGGCTATTCGGACAGTTCATGTGTTAAAGAGCCATATCGATTCTGCGCATTGTCAAGTCCAATCTTGGAAATCCAAAAAATTGTAGAAAATTGAGTGATATCAAGTTTCGAAATATTGTATTTGGATGGTTAATGATTTGGGTTGAGTAGTTTCCGCGTACAGTTTGCAAGATTGCCAGTATAGATGCACGAAAGAGCCCGATGTCGCTCGAAAGAGTCATTATTTATAGGTCTCCCAGTTACCTACCAAGCCGGGTAAAATTCTTGATATTGAGCCGCTCCACGGCTCGGCGAGTGACCGGAAATTGGGAGGCATTCCTCTGACAGCCGATATACCTAGACTCAGCGGTCAAACGTCAATTCAGCAGCGAGAGAGTATGATAGTTGGAGAGCTTGGCGCAGGTCACTCTATAAATTTCTAAAAATAATCTCGCTGGAAACTTCCACAGACATTGTCTGTCCCCGACGCAAGTCACCCTAGAAATTCCCAAAAATAACCTCGAACTGGCGCCTCCAGCAGACGTCTGTCTACTGCCAACGCAAGTCACCCTAGAAATTCCCAAAAATAACCTCGAACTGGCGCCTCCAGCAGACGGCTGTCTATCCCCAACGCAAGTCACCCTAGAAATTCCCAAAAATAACCTCGAACTGGCGCCTCCAGCAGACGGCTGTCTATCCCCAACGCAAGTCACCCTAGAAATTCCCAAAAATAACCTCGAACTGGCGCCTCCAG
>Ga0209673_1002056_pt1 | contig 15226 bp, 8 predicted proteins | sample AraplaCol_mMS_r2_2_FD_184274 | JGI IMG/M metagenome (GOLD analysis project Ga0209673, IMG submission 184274) | Arabidopsis root microbial communities from North Carolina, USA - plate scrape MF_Col_mMS_r2 (SPAdes) (version 3) | ecosystem: Host-associated > Plants > Roots > Endosphere | place: USA... | reverse complement strand
GCGCCTGGAGCCGGTAGCGCAGGCTGGCCAGCAAGGCATTGACATCGCCCACCGGCAGGTTGATGGCGTCGATGGACAACTTCAGCTGGCTCATCGACTCGCGCAGCGATTCCAGCACGTGGCTGGTGGAGATGCGCCCGCCTTCGAGCTGGCGCACGGCACTGGTCAGCAGCGAGCCGACGCCGTCGTGCATGTCGCGCAGGATGCGCGCGCGTTCGGCGGCCACGGCCAGCGTGCGGTCGCTGCGCGCCAGCCTGTCCAGCGATTCATGCAACTGGGCCTCGTGTGCGTGCACGAGTGCGGTCAGGTCGCCGTTCAGCGCGTTGACCGCGCGGTGAGCACGGCTGTATTCGCCGGCGATCATCCAGCCCAGTGCCGACACCAGCACGGGCGCGACGTAAGGCAGCGCATGGATGTGCCCGAACGGCAGCTGCCCGGCGGCGACCAACATGTCGTGCACTCCGGCCAGCCAGGTGACCACCACCACCAGCACGAGCAGGAGACCGTCGCGCTGCGGGTCCGTCGCCAGGCTGCGCAGCGTCAGCACCAGCACCCAGCCGCCGGTGCCCAGCACGGGCACCATCAACAGCGCATGGACGGGGTTGACGCCCTGGCCCTGTGCAGGCGCGACGGCCACGACGAGCGCAGCGAGCAGCGAGAACAAAAATGCGGCTGCTTCGAGCCGCGGCAGGCGCCGCCCGGCAAAGCGCAGGCAGAACAGGTTGATCAGCACCACCGACCACAGCCTCGTCACGACGATCAAGCCTTGCCAGGCCGCGTCGGGCATCGGCGGGTCCTGCATCGTCATGTCGACATTGCTGAGGCCCCAGAGAATGGTGCCGACCGCGAAGTAGCCGTAGTAGGTCAACTCGCGCTTGCGCAGCCACACGAACAGGACGAACAAGCCCAGCGCGATCACGAACGCATTCGCGGCGCTGACCAGCGTGTTCTGCCAGAACACCCGTTCGCCATGTCGCTGCGCTATCGCGTCGACGCTCCCGATCAGCATCGGCGCCAGGCCGGCGCGGTGCTCGGCGGCCGCCCGCACACGGACGTGAACCACGTTGTCGCCCGCGGCCCAGGCACGGTCTGGAATCGGAAACAGCAAGGGCGTATTCCAGTGCCGCGTGAGCCCTGCGTCCATGCGTCCGGACCGCCCCGTCAGGACCCCGTTGACCCAGATGTCGGCGTTCATGCTGACGCCTGGGAGCATCAAGGCCCATGGCCCGTCCGGCGGGCCCGAAAAACGCACGTTGAAGCGATACCAGACGGTGCCTGCCGAAGCCGGGCGCGACTGCGCCCACGCATCGGGCAGGCTGGCAGCGGCCCAGGGCGCATCGCCGCCGGGTGGCGTGCGCGAGGCGCTGGCCAGCGCATCGACGCGCGTGATCTGCACGGGCGACATGCCGCCGCCGAGCGCAAGAACCGGTGCCGAACCAGGCTCGGTGGCCGTGCTGCCCGCAGGCCGCGCTGTCGAGCCCGCCGCGACGCACAGTGCCAACGCCACCAGGCACCGAAGGACCCGACCTGGCAGCACCGGCTCAGTCCCGGGATTTCAGACTGCTCAGCAAGCCCATGCGACCGGCCTCGAAGACGGCCTCGCTGCGCGAATGAACGGCCAGTTTGCCGTACAGGTTCTTGATGTGCGTCTGCACGGTGTGCATCGTCACCCCCTTCAGCTGCGCGATCTCGGCGTACGACAGGCCGCGGGCGATCAGCTCCAGCACCTCGGCCTCGCGCGGGGACAGCAGGTCGGCATTCAGGGCATCGGGTGCCTGGGCACGCGGCGCGGCCGTCTGGCGCACCCGGTCGAGCACCTTGCGGGCGATCATCGGCGAGATTGGCGAGGCGCCGCCCTTGACGTCCAGGATGGTCTGCGCCACATCGGCCGGCGTGGCGTCCTTGTGGATGTAGCCCACCGCGCCGGCCTCGACGCAGGACAGCACCGTGTCCTCGTCGCCGAACACCGACACCACGATCACTTCGCAAGCCGGCTGCGTGGTCGCCAGGTGGCGCAACAGGTCAATGCCGTTTCCGTCCGGCAGGCCCAGGTCGGTCAGGAGCACGTCGGCGGTGTGCGAGTCGAACCAGCTGCGCGCATGCGCGAGCAATCCGAATGACGCCACCAGCTGCAGCGAGGGGTGGCCGGCGATGCATTCCTTGAAGTAGCCGCGGATTTCCGCGTCGTCTTCAAGCAATGCGACCCGCCAACTGAGTGTTGCCATGGCTAGACCTTCGACTGGTTCAAGGGCCGGAGCTTAAGGCGCGGACGCGCCCAGACGACAGGCCGGGCCTGCGGACTCACATATTCATGGGAGGCCGGACCGTTCGGCCCTGGCTCCCGTCAGGCGGCAGCGACGCGATGCCGGCGTCGGTGCAGCAGGTACCAGGCCGCGGGCACCACCAGCATCGACAGCAGCGGCGCGGTCACCATGCCGCCGACCATCGGCGCAGCGATCCGGGCCATGATGTCCGACCCCGTGCCGTGCCCCCACATCATCGGGACGAGGCCGGCCAGCACGATGGCCACGGTCATCGCCTTCGGCCGCACCCGCAGCACGGCGCCTTCGCGGATGGCGGCCAGCAGGGTCTCCTCGTTGTCGGGTTCGCCGGCCGCCAGGCGCCGCTTCAGCGCGTTATCGAGGTAGACCAGCATCACGACGCCGAACTCGGCCGCGACGCCCGCCAGCGCGATGAAGCCCACCGCCGTCGCGACCGACACCGAGTGCCCGAGCAGCCAGACCAGCCAGAAGCCTCCGACCAGCGAGAACGGCACCGCCGCCATGACCAGCGCCGCGTCCGTCGCGTTGCGGAACAGCAGGTACAGCAGCACGAAGATGACCGCCAGGGTCGCGGGCACGACCAGCTTCATCCGTTCGGTTGCCCGCTCCAGGTACTCGAACTGCCCGGACCAGGACAGCGCGTAGCCGGCCGGCATCGCACCCGCCTTCGCCACGGCCGCCTGCATGTCGTGCACGACGGACCGCAGGTCGCGGCCTCGAACGTCCACGTAGACCCAGCCGGAGAGCCGGGCGTTCTCGCTGCGCAGCATCGGCGGGCCCTCCTCGAGGCCGACCCGGGCGACGTCCTGCAGCAGCAGCCGGGCACCTTTCTCGGTCACGAACGGCAGCGTGCGCAAGCGCTCCAGCGAGTCGCGGATCTCCCGCGGATAGCGGACGTTGATGGGGAAGCGCTCTCGCCCGCTGACCACCTCGCCGACGTTCTCGCCCCCGATCGCGGTCGCCACGATGGCCTGCACGTCGGCCACCGACATCCCGTGACGCGCTGCAGCGGCACGGTCGACGTCGACGTCGATGTATCGCCCGCCGGTCAGGCGCTCGGCCAATGCAGAGGACACGCCCGGCACCCCCTTGACCACGGATTCGATGTGCGTCGCCAGCTGGTCGATGGTGGCCAGGTCGGGGCCGGCCACCTTGATGCCGACGGGACTCTTGATGCCCGTGGCCAGCATGTCGATGCGGTTGCGGATGGGCGGAACCCAGAGGTTCGACAGGCCGGGGACCTTCACCGCGCGGTCGAGTTCCTCCACCAGCCGGTCCGGCGTCATGCCGGGGCGCCACTGCTCGCGCGGCTTGAACTGGATGGTGGTCTCGAACATCTCCAGCGGCGCCGGGTCGGTGGCGCTGTCGGCGCGGCCGGCCTTGCCGAAGACGCGTTCGACCTCGGGCACCGTCTTGATGAGGCGGTCGGTCTGCTGCAGCAGCTCGGTGGCCTTGGACGCCGACAGCCCGGGGAGCGCGGACGGCATGTACAGCAGGTCGCCCTCGTCCAGCGGCGGCATGAATTCGCCGCCGACGCGGGTGAGCGGGACGACCGTCAGCGCGAGCACCGCACCCGCGATGGCCAGCGTCGCCTTCGGATAGCGCAGCACGGCTTCGAGCGCCGGCCGGTAGAGGCGCATCAGGAAGCGATTGAGCGGGTTGGCGGTTTCGCGCGGGATGCGCCCGCGCACCAACAGGCCCATCAGCACCGGCACCAGCGTCACCGACAGGGCAGCCGCCGCGGCCATCGTGTAGGTCTTCGTGAAGGCCAGCGGCGAGAACAGCCGTCCTTCCTGTGCTTCGAGCGTGAACACCGGCAGGAACGACAGCGTGATGACCAGCAGCGAGAAGAACAGCGCCGGACCGACTTCCACCGAGGCATCGGTCACCAGGCCCCAGCGCTGCGCAGCGGTCGGCTGTCGACCCTGCCGGTGCTCGAAGGCTTCGATGTGCTTGTGCGCCGCCTCCAGCAGCACGACCACGCCGTCGAGCGCGGCGCCGCACGCCAGTGCAATGCCGGCGAGGCTGAGGATGTTGGCGTTCAGGCCCTGCCAGCGCATCGCGATGAACGCGATGCCCACCGCGATGGGAAGCGAGACGACCGCCACCAGCGCCGAGCGCAGGTGGAACAGGAAGACGGCGCAGACCACGGCGACCGCGATGAACTCCTCGGCGAGCTTGAGCGTGAGGTTGTCGATGGAGCGGTCGATGAGCCTGGAGCGATCGTAGGTGTCCACCACCTCGACGCCGGGCGGCAGGCCGGGCTTGAGCTGCCCGAGCTTCGCCTTGACGCCTTCGATGGTGGCCCGGGCGTTCTTGCCGGAGCGCATCACCACCACGCCGCCGGCGACTTCGCCCTGCCCATCCAGCTCCGCGATGCCGCGACGCATCTCCGGGCCGACCTGGACGAATGCGACGTCGTTCAGCAGGACCGGCGTGGCGCCCGAGACCGACACGGGAATGTCGCGGAAGTCGTCCAGCGACGTCAGGAAGCCGCGCGAGCGGACCATGTACTCGGCCTCGGCCAGCTCGACCACCGAACCGCCGGAGGACTGGTTGGCCTTGCGCAGCGCCTCGATGACCATGCCTTGCGTGATGCCCAGCTGCCGCATGCGGTCGGGGTCGAGCACCACCTGGTACTGGCGCACCATGCCGCCGATGCTCGCCACCTCCGCGACGTCCTGCACCGTCTTCAGCTCGAACTTCAGGAACCAGTCGTTCAGCGCACGGAGCTGCGCGATGTCGGTCCGGCCCGTCCGGTCGACCAGCGCGTACTCGTAGACCCAGCCGACGCCGGTGGCATCGGGGCCCAGGGCCGCGGTCGCGCCCGCCGGCAGCCTGCCCTGCGCCTGGTTCAGGTACTCGACGACGCGGGAGCGCGCCCAGTACGGGTCGGTCTTGTCGTCGAACAGGATGTAGACGAACGAGTCGCCGAAGAACGAGTAGCCGCGCACCGTCTTCGCGCCCGGCACGCTGAGCATCGTGGTCGTCAGCGGGTACGTGACCAGGTCCTCGACGACCTGCGGCGGCTTGCCGGCGTAGGTCGTTCGGACGATGACCTGCGTGTCCGACAGGTCCGGCAGCGCGTCGACGGGCGTGTGGGCCACCGAGAACCATGCCGCCGCGACGACGAACGCCGTCGCGACGAGCACCAGGAACCGGTTGGCCACCGACCCGCGGATGAGGGCGGCAATCACCGGGCACCTCCTGTCGGGTGAACCGGCGCGGGCTCGTGTCCGTCGCCCCTGCCCTGCGCCGGCTCGCTCGCGGCAGACAGGCTGCCCAGCACCGAGCGAAGCCGGGCCTCGGAGTCCACCAGGAACTGGCCGCTCGCCACCACCTGGTCGCCCTCTGCCAGCCCGTCGATGACCTCCAACTGGTCGCCCAGGTCCGCGCCCAGCTTGACCTCGCGAGGCTCGAAGGCACCCGACGCCTGGCGGAGGATGGCCACCGCGCGCGTGCCGGTCCGGATGACCGCCTCGGCCGGCACGACCAGGCGGGACGACGCGGTGCCGGCCACCTGCAGCCGGAGCAGCATGCCCGGCACGAGCTTGCCGCCCTGGTTGTCGACTTCGAACCGGGCCTGCAGTGTGCGCGTGGCCGCGTTCACCTGCGGCAGGATTTCCTGCAGCATGCCGGTGAATGTCCGGCCCGGGTCGGCCTGCAAGGCTGCGGTCACCTTCTGTCCGCGGACCAGGCGCACCGCCTGGGCTTCCGGCACCTCGGCGACCGCCCAGACCTTCTCGAGGCCGGCGATCCGGAAGAGCGTCATGCCGGGCGACACCGCAACGCCTTGCCGCACGCCGAGCTCGACGATGACGCCACCGGCCGGCGCGACGAGGACGTAGCGCGCGTCCGGCGCACCGCCCTCCTCGACCTGCCGGACCAGCTCCGCCGGGATGGACATGGCCCGGGTGCGCTCCTTCGCGGCCGCGACCAGCTCGGCCGAGGCACCGGCCCGCTTCAGGGCCGCGATGTCGTTGAGCGGGCCGAGCCACTCGGGCGCAAACACCGTCCCGAGCGCCTGTCCCTTGGCGACGCGCTCCATCGGGGCCCGCACGTCGAGCCGCTCGAGGTAGCCGGCCGTCCGGGTCTGGACCGCGACGCTCAGGCGCTCGTCGAACTGCACCGCGCCGACCGCGTCGAACGACGAGCTCACCACCCTCTTCTTCACGGCCGCCGTGCGGATGCCGAGGTTCTGCCGGACCTGCGGGCTGACCATCACACCGGCGGCATCGCCCGCCTCGTCGGCATAGACCGGCTGCAGCTGCATGTCCATGAACGGCGACTTGCCGGGCTTGTCGAAGCGCTGGCCGGGGACCATCGGGTCGTGCCAGTAGAGCACCTTGCGCTCGCCGGGCGACGAGGCCGGTGCCGCGGAGGAATCGACCGTGCCGTGGCCGGCCGTGCTGCGGCCGAGGTAGAACGCGACACCGCCGAGGGCGATGGCGCCCGCCACGGCGACCACGGAGCGTTGCAGGCGGTTCATGGCGCGGCTCCTTGCGCGGCTCGTTGCGAAACGGGTTTGAAGACGAGCTGCGCCCGGGCCTTGGCCCAGTCGCGCTGGAGGCCCAGCAGCTTGCGTTGCGCGTCGACCTCGGCATGCCGGGCCTCGAAGACCATCGCGAGGCCGGCCTGGTTCGAGCGGTAGGCGGCCAGCGTCGCCTGCGTGCGCTGCCCGAGCGGGGTCAGCACGGCGCCCTGGTAGCGGTCGATGCGCTCCTGCAGCCGGCGCGCGTCGCCGGCAAGCGCCGCGTACTCAGCGGCTGCGGCGCGCTGCGACTCGGCCAGGTCGGCCTCCGCCTTGTCGACCATCGCCAGCTTGGCGGCCGTCTCCCGGTCCTGGCGGTCGGCCGGGGCGACCGGAAGCGGGATGCTCACGCCGAAGGACACCAGGTCGGGCCGGCCCACGCGCTGGCCGTACGACACCTCGTAACGCCAGGTCGGCCTGCGATTCAGGCGCGTGGCATCCGCGTCCTGCCGCGCCACCTCGATGTCGCGCTGCCTGGCGATGACCAGCGGGTGGCCGCCGACGAATTCGTCCTGGCTCGGCGCCCCGGCCAGCCTCGGCTCGGCCAGTTCGTCGGTCGAAACGCCGATCCAGCGTTGCAGGCTCGTCGCGGCGGTGGCCTGCTGCTGTCGCATCGCGGCCGACTCGTCCTCGGCGGAGCCGAGGGCGCCGGCCAGCGCCAGCACCTCGGCGCTGTTGCCCGACACGGTCGCCAGACGGCCCTTGCCGGCTTCCAGCGCCTCTCGAGCGTGCTGCTCGTCGAGCGTCGCGAGCTTCCAGGCCTCCGCGGCGAAATACGCCTCGACGTAGGCCAGGGCCGTCTGCAGGCGGGCATCGGCGGCCGCGATGGGTTCCATCGCCGCCTCGCGGCGATGCATGGCCGTCGCCACGCCTTCGCGGGCGGCGCGCTTGTCGGCCGAGACCCATTCCTGCGAGAGGCCGATGCGCTTCATCGTCATGTCCTCGGCGTTGGTGCTGAACCGGTTGCCACCGGTGGCCGGAAGGTTGTCGACGCCGAAGGCGAGCATCGGATCGGGCCGCTGGCCGGCGGCGCGCGCCATCTCGGCGGCACTGGTCGCACCGGCTCGCGCCGAGCGGGCCGTCTGCGACCGTTCGACCGCCAGGTCGACCGCCCGCTCCAGCGACAGCGGCGCCGCGGCGGCCCAGGCGGCCGGCAGCAAGGCGGCAGCCAGGGCGGCGGCGCGCAGGAAGTGTCTTGACATTGAAAGCTCCGAAGACGAAGGAAAAGGCGGCTGGCGTGCGGACGCAACGCACCAGCACCGGTCAGTCGGCGGAGCGGGTCAGACCCGAAGTCTGAGCGTGGACAGGAAGAGTGGGTCCGGCGGCGGCTGGCCCTCGGACGTGGCGGCCGCAGGAACGGCCCGGGCCACGTGGGCTTCGGGCACGAACGGCAGCTCGAGGACCTGGGCGATGGCGGGCTGCGCGACCGTCGGCAGCTTCACGGCCTCGAAGGTCTTGCCCGGGTCGGTCGCGTGCTGGTGGCACAGCACCGGCTGCTGCGGGTCCATGCCGTCGCACGGCGTGCCCGACGCCATCATCGCGGCCATCGTCTCGACGCCCGCCGCCTGGGGGCAGGCGTACTGCGCCAACGCCAGCTGCGAAAACAGCAGCGACAGCACCGCGAAGAACGCGGTGGCCAGGCGGTGGACGCGAAGGCGCAGCATGAGGATGCGGAGTGTACCGACCGTTGTTCAGCGGGGGGGACATGCCCGACACGGCGCGGTTGACACAGGCCACGTCGCCGTTCACGCCACCGAGGTGTGTTGCGCTGGGTCAAGGCGCGATGGTGTCGCCCCCTTGACCTTCCAACGGTATCAGGGCCCAAAGTGCGCTTCACCGATTGAAAGGAGCATGAGATGCAGGTCTTCCAGGTTCGTACTGTTCTGACGTTGATGGCGGCGGCCGTTCTGGCAGCTTCCACGACCTTCGCGCTGGCCCAGTCGGGCCAGGAGCACGCCGCCCACCATCCCGAGGGCGCTTCCGCCCCGGTGTCGGGGAAGGCGGTTGCAACGAAGCCGAAGGCGGCTGCGCCTGCGGCTTCTGCCGCTTCCGGCGGCATGGGGATGGGCATGGCTGGTGCCCACACGAAGCAGATGCACGACGAGATGCACAAGCCCGGCGGCATGCACGACCGGATGCACGGCAAGGACGGCTCGACGATGGGTGCCATGCCTGCCGCGTCTGCGGCGAGCAGGTAGTCGGGACGGTTCAGGCGGCGAAGAACACCGGGAGAGTCCATGGAGCCATCCAGATCGAACCACCACGCGCACACGATGCCGGATGGCACGGTGATGACGGGCGAGTCGTGCAGCCACTGCGCACACGGGCCTGCGGCGGCCACCCCGGCGCCCGAGGGTGACCGCAGCCAGGTCGAGTACACCTGCCCGATGCACCCTCAAGTGCGGCAGCGGGGGCCCGGCAACTGCCCGATCTGCGGCATGGCGCTCGAACCGGTCGTCGCGACAGCGGACCAGGGCGAGAGCCCGGAACTGCGCGACATGACGCGCAGGTTCTGGATCGGCACCGTGCTGACGGCGCCCGTCTTCGCGTTGGAGATGGGCGGCCATCTCTTCGACATCCACCACCTCATTGCCCCGCGAGCCTCGAACTGGGTTCAGCTGCTGCTGGGAACGCCGGTGGTGCTGTGGGCCGGTTGGCCCTTCTTCGCCCGCGCAGCGGCTTCGGTGACGCACCGGAGCCTGAACATGTTCACGCTGATCGCGCTCGGTACGGGGGCTGCGTGGCTCTACAGCATCGCCGCGACGCTCGCACCGGGCTGGTTCCCGCCCGCATTGCGAGGCGAGGACGGTGCGGTCGCGGTCTACTTCGAGGCTGCCGCCGTCATCACGGTGCTGGTGCTGCTCGGCCAGGTGCTGGAACTGCGGGCGCGCGAGAAGACCTCCGGCGCCATCAAGGCGCTCCTCGGACTGGCACCGAAGACGGCGGTCAAGGTCGACGCGCAGGGCCATGACGAGACCGTGCAGGTCGACGCGATCCAGGTGGACGACCTGCTGCGCGTGCGGCCCGGCGAGAAGGTGCCGGTCGACGGTGAACTCACCGAAGGCAAGGGCAACGTCGACGAGTCGATGGTGACCGGCGAGCCCATCCCGGTGGCCAAGGCCGTCGGCGCCAAGGTCACCGCGGGGACGCTGAACCAGACCGGCGGCTTCGTGATGCGGGCCGAGAAGGTCGGCGCCGACACCCTGCTGTCGCAGATCGTCCACATGGTGGCCGCGGCCCAGCGCAGCCGCGCGCCCATCCAGCGGATGGCGGACCAGGTCGCCGGCTGGTTCGTGCCGGCGGTCATCCTCGTCGCCGCGCTGACCTTCGTCGCCTGGCTGGCCTGGGGCCCTGCGCCGGCGTTCAGCTATGCGCTCGTCGCCGCGGTGGCGGTGCTCATCATCGCGTGTCCCTGCGCGCTGGGCCTGGCCACGCCGATGTCCATCATGGTCGGTGTCGGCAAGGGCGCGCAGCACGGCGTGCTGATCCGCGACGCCGAGGCACTCGAGAAGATGGAGAAAGTCGACACGCTCGTGGTCGACAAGACGGGCACGCTGACGGAGGGCCGGCCGAAGGTCGTCCACATCGAGCCGGCGCCCGGTTTCACGGCCGACGAGGTGCTGCAGAAGCTCGCGAGCGTCGAGCGCGCCAGCGAGCATCCGCTGGCCATGGCCATCGTGATGGATGCGCAGCAGCGCCGGCTGGCCCTGTCGCCCGTGACGGACTTCGACTCGCCCGTGGGCAAGGGCGTGGTCGGGACGGTGGCGGACGTGGCCGTCGTGTCGGGCAGCGCGAAGTTCCTGGCGGAACATTCGATGGCCACTTCTGCGCTGGAGAAGAACGCCGATGGGCTGCGGCAACAGGCCGCGACGGTCATCTTCGTCGGCGTCGGCGGGAAGCTCGCCGGCTTCGTCGCGATTGCGGACCCGATCAAGGCCACGACACCGCAGGCGCTGCAGGCGCTCCAGGCCGCCGGCGTGCGCGTCGTGATGCTCACCGGCGACGGAAAGACCACCGCACAGGCGGTCGGCCGCCAGCTCGGCATCGACGACGTGGTGGCCGATGTGCTGCCGCAAGACAAGGCCGCCGTCGTGAAGCGCCTGCAGGCCGAGGGTCGCGTGGTGGCCATGGCCGGCGACGGTGTCAACGACGCCCCTGCCCTGGCGCAGGCGACGGTCGGGGTCGCGATGGGCACCGGCACCGACGTGGCGATGGAGAGCGCCGGCATCACGCTGCTCAAGGGCGACCTCATGGGCATCGTTCGCGCTCGCGCGCTGTCGCGCGCGACCATGCGCAACATCCGCCAGAACCTGTTCCTGAGCTTCGCCTACAACGTGGCCGGCATCCCGCTCGCGGCAGGCGTGCTGTACCCCTTCTCCGGGCTGCTGTTGTCGCCGGTCGTCGCGGCAGCCGCCATGGCGCTGTCGTCCGTCAGCGTGATCGCCAACGCGCTGCGGCTTCGCACCGTCCAGGTGGAGTGAGGGGCGCGATGCTGCGCCGAATGCGCTTGGCTTCCTCGCCGGGCGGCGTTTCGCGAATGGCTTTTCGAACAGGTGAGGCCGCCTCGCGCCGCTTCCCGGCGAGCCTGAAGCCACGGCCAGGGCCGCTTCAGGGAGGAACGCGGCCGGTGTCCACGTGCGCCTTGAGATCCACCGCCAGGTCGTGGTCGAGGTGTGGTCGAGGACCACGTCCAGGATCTGCAGCGCGTCGCCGCGGCGGTGTTCTTCGGCCGCGCGCGACGCGAGGTCCAGCATCTGCGTCATCCACGCATCCTCGTCGGCGGCTTGGGCCGGCGACTGCGCCTGCGCGGAGTCGGCCTGCTGCCGCAGCAGCCTGGCGGCCAGCCGCCGGCCGAGCGCCGCCGGCGAGCGGTCGTGCAGGCTCCCGTCGGTCCGGGCCACGGGCGACACCTGCGAGCTTCAAGGAACCGACGACGGCATGGCGCGCGCCGGTAGCGTGCAGCATCTGCAGCATCCGGGCGTTCCCCTGGGGCCAGGACGCCTCCAGCGACTGTGCGTCCTGGACATGGAGGCGTCCGTCGATCGACAGGCCATGCGCGATGCACGCGATCGGGCCGCGCCCCGCCCACTGCAGGCCGGGCCGCCCGGTCTGGTTGCGCAGCGGGCCGATGCTCATGGCGTCGGGGCGCATCGGGGTGTGGGAAGAGGCATCGGGCTTCGGCAGGGGGCAGACACGCTGGATTGTTGCGCAGGCGCATCGGTGGACGTCGAGACCTTGGCGTCGTCACAAGTCGATCAAGACTGCGCGCCGGCGCTTGTCGAAACTCCAGCGCCATGGACTTCGCACGCATCACCCCTCTTGCCACGACCCTGTTTGCCGCCGTGCTGGCCGCGTGCGGCGGTGGATCGAGCAGTTCGGGCGACGCTGCCGTGACGACCGCCAACGGGTCCCCCGCCGCACCTGCACCTGCACCTGCACCCGGCTCGTCGATCAACGCCGCGCTCGGCATGCCCGGACGGTTGCTGGGCGGCCTGGGCGCCGGCAATGCGATCGCCGACATGACGAGCCAGCAGATCCACCCGGACATCATCGACACCTACCTGGTCGGGGTGGGAGCCGGTTCGTGGCCGCACTGGAACAGCCCCGACGGGGCCTACGTCACGTATGTCTCCGCGAACGTCAAGGCCGCCGGCGCGGTGCCGCTGTTCACGCTCTACCAGATGGCCTCCAACGGCGACGGCAACATCAGCGGCATCAACGATGCGACCTTCATGGCCACCTATTGGGCCCAGGTCAAGTTGATGTACCAGAAGATCGGCGCGACCGGCCAACCGACGCTGGTCAACCTCGAACCCGATTTCTGGGGCTACGTGCTGACATCGGCGCCCGGCGCCGACCCGACGAAGCTGCCGGCCCGCGCGAGCCTGATGGCGGAATGCGCCAGCCAACCGGACACCGCGGCCGGTCTCGCAGGATGCCTGTTGACGCTCGGACGCACCTATGCGCCCAACGCGAAGATCGGCTTCCCGCCCTCCTTCTGGGGGCGCGATGCCACCACGGTCGGCACCTTCATGGCGAAGCTCGGTGCCGACAAGGCCGACTTCATCGTGGCGCAGACGAGCGATCGCGACGCCGGCTGCTTCGAAGTCGCATCGCCGGTGCCCGAGTGCGCAGGTCGCGGCAGCGGACCGTTCTACTGGGACGAGAGCAATGTCGCGACGCCGAACTTCCGCCAGGACCTTGCCGCGTGGAGCAGCGTGCGGGGCCTGCTCGGCAACCTGCCGATGCTGTTCTGGCAGACGCCGATGGGCGTGCCGTCGGCCACCCCCGGCGGCACGCCCGGCCACTACCGGGACAACCATGTCCACTACATGCTCACGCACCCGACCGAGTACACCGCCGCCGGCGTGTTCGCGATCGTGTTCAGCGGCGGTGGAAGCACCTCCGCCAGCATCACGACCGACGGCGGACAGTTCGCCCGCCTGTTCCAGGCCTACCTGACCCATCCGGCGCCGTTCCCCCGCTGAGCGATGGCGTGCCCTGTCTGCGCCGCAACGATCCGTTGTGCTTGCTTACCACTCGACACCTTCATTCGGCAGGAATGAGGGAATGCGACCGGCGCGGTGCACTCTCTGCGTCGCCGTCATGGCTCGATCAAGATTCGGCTGACCTGCCGGCACTACATTGCCGCGTCTGAACGGCAGAACAAGGAACGGAACGTGACCAGGACATTGGAAGACAACAATCTCGAAGACTTGCCCGATCCGGCACGGCGTGCGTTCTCCTTCGGGCTGGGCCTCTTCCCGATGTTGCCGATGTTGCCGATGCTGTCCGGATGCGATGCAGACACCGAAGACGACGACCCCTCGGCGCAGGCGGCACCGGCCGCAGGGACCGGTGCCACCCCGGCGTCGGCGAGCGGCGTCTTTCGCCATCCCGGCCTGCTGGTCACCGAAGACGACTTCACGCGCATCCGCGCGCACATCCAGGCCGGCCAGCAGCCGTGGACGGACTGGTGGAACAAGCTGTGCGCCGACGGCCTCACCCACCTGGACGCCAAACCGAATCCGCAGGCGGCGGTGTATCGCGCCGACGGCACCAAGTGGGCGATGTACCGCGACATCCAGCGCGCTTGGTGCCTGGCACTGCGCTGGCGGCTGTCCGACGACACGCGCTATGCGGACAAGGCCGTCGAGACGCTGGACGCCTGGGCGAACACGTTGAAGATGATCGGGACCGTGCCCGAGGGATCGACCGCCCATGACGACCACACCTTCATCCTGCTGGCCGGCATGCAGGGCCACCAGTGGGCGCAGTCCGGCGAGATCCTGCGCGGCTACAGCGGCTGGGCGCCGGCGGGCCTGGCGCGGTTCCAGGACATGCTGCTGCGCGTTTTCGGCGGCATCTGCCGGGATCGCCTCGCAAACCCGAGCCTCGGGTCCCACGCCAACTGGGACATGTCGTCGCTCTGCGGTGCGCTGGCCATCGGCGTGTTCTGCGACCAGCCCGACCTGTACCGGCAGGCCTGCGACTACTACGCGGGCAACAACCGCGGCAAGCTGCAGATGTTCGGCAACGGCTCCGTCGTGCACGGCGTCTACTTCATGCACCCGGGCCATCTCGGGCAGTGGGAAGAGAGCGGCCGCGACCAGGGGCATTCGACGCTGGGCATGTCGCTGGGCGGCGACCTGCTGGAGATGGCCTGGAACCAGGGCGACGACCTGTACGGGCTCCACGACAACCGTTTCCTCGCGGCGGCCGAGTACGTGGCCCGCTCCAACCTGCTGGACGAGAGCGGCAAGACCTACCCGATGCCCTATGCCCGCGAACACAACCCGTCGCAACCCCACACCTCCCTGTGGACGGAAGTGAACCAGTCGTTCCAGCACGGCCGCAACGCCTGGGAGCCGATCTTCAACCACTATGTGAATCGCATGGGCCTGGCGGCCCCGAACGTCGCGCGCATGGTGCCGCTGTGCGAGCCGAACTACGGGTCGGGCAATGGCGACGACATGGTGTTCCCGACGCTGACGCACCGCCGCGCGGCCTATGCCGGGCCGATGAAGCCGCCGTCCGGCCTCGCGGTCCAGGTGCGCGACGGCCGGGCCGTGCTGTCATGGTGGGGCAGCGTCGGCGCGAGCTCCTATGTGGTGAAGCGGAGCGCCCGTGCCGAAGGCCCCTTCACCGAACTGGCCACGGTCCCGGCAAGCGAACTGCTCACCCACACCGACGCCCCTTCGAGGAGCACCTGGTTCTACCAGGTCACCGCCGTGGGCAGCGACGGCACCCGGGCCAGCTCCAGTGCCGTGCGGGCCGCGGTGGGCGGCGAGAAGCGCCTGGTCCTGCCGCTGAACGGCCTCGGCAACACCGGCACCACCGGCTCGCTGCTGACTCCCGCCGGCGTCCAGTCCAGCATCGAGGGCCGCCTGCTGGACGGCGCGACCTGGGGCGA
>Ga0209673_1002053_pt1 | contig 15233 bp, 13 predicted proteins | sample AraplaCol_mMS_r2_2_FD_184274 | JGI IMG/M metagenome (GOLD analysis project Ga0209673, IMG submission 184274) | Arabidopsis root microbial communities from North Carolina, USA - plate scrape MF_Col_mMS_r2 (SPAdes) (version 3) | ecosystem: Host-associated > Plants > Roots > Endosphere | place... | reverse complement strand
CACGCCCTTGACGTGCGCGCACACGCCCTCGACCTGCTACCTGCAGGACCTGTTCACGCTGCCGTCGGAGCGCGGCCAGGGCGTGGGGCGCAAGCTGATCGAGGGCGTGTGCGCGCACGTCAAGGGCGTGGGCGGGCAGCGCGTGTACTGGCAGACGCACGTGACCAACGCCGCCGGGCGCAGGCTCTACGACAAGGTCGCCACGCATGACGGCTTCATCGTGTACGGGACCTCCGCCTGACGGCTGACAAGAGACGGCTCGGTGAGATAGGCTGGGCGGGGCGGCGCGCTCGGGGGGCGCCTCAGGGAATCTACGGATATATGAATCCTCGGATGGGGTTGATTGCACACCGTTTTTGTATACAAATAACGAACCCGATCCCCGGCGCGGCGTTTGCGCTGGAAAACGGTCCCTCAATCCCCCATTCGCACGAGGAAAGACCATGAGCACAGTCGTCAGCCAAGCCCCCGCGGGCACCAGCGAAGCCGGCCATGCGCCGCACACCGAATCCAATGCGGTGATCAAGCCCGGCTACCACCCGCGGCTGACCAATGAAGACCTGGCCCCGCTTAAGAAGCAGACCTGGGGCCAATACAACATCTTTGCGTTCTGGATGTCCGACGTGCACAGCGTGGGCGGCTACATTACGGCCGGCAGCCTGTTTGCGCTGGGCCTCTCCAGCTGGCAGGTGCTGGTGTCGCTTCTCGTGGGCATCGTCATCGTGCAGTTCTTCTGCAACCTTGTTGCCAAGCCCAGCCAGGTGACGGGGGTGCCCTACCCGGTGGTGTGCCGCGCACCCTTCGGCGTGCTGGGCGCCAATATCCCGGCCATCATCCGCGGGCTGATCGCCGTGGCCTGGTATGGCGTGCAGACGTATCTCGCATCGGCCGCCTTCATGGTGCTGGCGCTGCACATGTTCCCCAACCTCGCGCCGTATGCCGACGTGGCGCAGCACGGCTTCGCGGGCCTGTCGACGCTGGGCTGGGTGGCGTTCATGATCATGTGGGTGCTGCAGGCCTTCGTGTTCTGGCACGGCATGGAAGCTATCCGCAAGTTCATCGACTGGGCCGGCCCGGCCGTGTACGTGGTGATGGCCATGCTCTGCGGCTGGCTGGTGTGGAAGGCGGGCTGGAGCAACATCGACCTGAACCTGGGCGGAATCAAGTTCCAGGGCTGGGACGCGCTGCCCGTGATGCTCTCTGCCATTGCACTGGTGGTGAGCTACTTCAGCGGTCCCATGCTCAACTTTGGTGACTTCTCGCGCTACGGCAAGAGCTTCGACGCGGTGAAGAAGGGCAACTTCTGGGGCCTGCCGATCAACTTCGTTTTCTTCTCGCTGCTGACCGTGATCACCACGGCCGCCACGCTGCCGGTGTTCGGTGAGCTCATCACCGATCCGGTGCACACGGTCGGCAAGATCGACAGCACCACGGCGGTGGTGCTGGGTGCGCTGACCTTCATGATCGCGACCATCGGCATCAACATCGTCGCCAACTTCGTCTCGCCGGCCTTCGACTTCTCGAACGTGGCGCCGCAGCACATCAGCTGGCGCACGGGCGGCATGATTGCCGCGGTGGGCTCGGTGTTTCTCACCCCGTGGAACCTCTACAACAGCCCCGAGGTCATCCACTACACGCTCGATGTGTTGGGCTCGTTCATCGGGCCGCTGTTCGGCATCTTGATTGCCGACTACTACTTCGTGCGCAAGCAGCGCGTCGACGTGGACGCGCTCTACTCGATGAGCCCGAAGGGCGAATACTGGTACAGCGGCGGCTACAACCCGAAGGCGATCCAGGCGCTGATCCCCTCCGCGCTGGTACCGATTCTGTGCGTCATGGTGCCGGCGCTGCGCGGTGGCGCGAACTATGCATGGTTCATCGGCATGGGTCTTGGCTTTGTGCTCTACGTGCTGCTGAACCGCAACAACAAGACTTGAAATACCGAAAGAGAAGGGCCGCGCCGTGCGCATCAAGATCATCAATCCCAACACCACCCGGAGCATGACCGAGAAGATCGGTGCCTGCGCCCGCGCGGTGGCGCACGCCGGCACCGAAATCGTCGCGGTCAGCCCCGCCATGGGGCCGGTTTCCATCGAGAGCCACTACGACGAAGCGCTGGCCGTGCCAGGCCTGCTGCAAGAGATTGCGGCCGGCGAGCGCGATGGCATCGACGGCTACGTGATCGCCTGCTTTGGCGACCCGGGCTTGAAGGCCGCCCGCGAACTCGCGCGCGGCCCGGTGGTGGGCATTGCGGAAGCCGCGATGCACATGGCCAGCATGGTGGGCAGCCGCTTCAGCGTGGTCACTACGCTGGGCCGCACCATGGGGCAGGCCTGGCACCTGGCCGAGATCTACGGCATGGAGCGCTTCTGCGCCAACGTGCGCGCCTGCGAGCTGCCGGTGCTCGAACTCGAGGAGCCGGGCTCCAACGCGCGCGAGCGCATCGTGGACGAATGCCGGCTCGCGCTCGACGAAGACGGCTCCGATTGCATCGTGCTGGGCTGCGCCGGCATGACCGACCTGTGCGAGCACATCGGCGGGCTGCTCGGCGTGCCGGTGATCGACGGCGTAGCGGCCGCCACCAAGCTCGTCGAATCGCTGGTCGCGTTGAAGCTTTCGACCAGCAAGCGCGGCGAGCTGGCGCATCCGCTGCCCAAGCGCATGACGGGTGCGCTCGAGAGCTTTACCCTGGCCGCACGATAGGGGCGGCACGGGGTTCGGCGGCCAGCCCGCTGAGCCACAATCTGAGCATGCCCCGCGCCAGCTCCAAATCTCCTGCCTCTCCCGCTTCTCCCACCTCCCCTGCCGCCTCCGCCGCTCCGAGCGAGAACGGTGCGGCTGCCGCCGACAAGGGCAGCTCCATCGAGAGCATTGCGCAGGACATTGCCACCGCCATCGTCGAGAAGCGACTGCCGCCCGGCACCTGGCTGCGCGAAGAGGCATTGGGCCGCGTGTATTCGGTGAGCCGCACCAAGATTCGTGCGGCCCTGCTCATGCTGTCGAAGGACAAGCTCATCGAGATGATTCCCGACAAGGGCGCCTTCGTCTGCCAGCCCACCGTGCAGGAGGCGCGCGAAGTGTTCGCGGTGCGCCGCATCCTGGAGAGCGAGGTGGTGCGCCTGTTCATCGCCAATGCACGCCCGCGCGACTACCAGGTGCTGGAGCAGCACATCCGCTTCGAGCGCACCGCGCTGCGCCAGACCACCACCACGGGCACGGTGCGCGAAAAGGTGCTGGGCGATTTTCACGTGGCGCTGGCCGAGGCCACGGGCAACAAGACGCTGGCCGAATTGGTGCGCGAGCTGGTCGCGCGCAGCTCGCTCATCGCCATGCTCTACCACTCGTCGAACGACCCGCACTGCTCGTCGGACGAGCACTCGGAGTTCCTGCGCATCTGCCGCAAGGGTGACGTGGAAGGCGCGGTGGCCTGCATGACCGAGCACCTGGAACGCATCGAGGCCAGCCTTGCGCTCGGCACCGAGAAGCCTGACCGGCAACTCGACCTGGTGAAGGCCCTGCTCGCCTGACGGCGCCATCGCGGCGATGCGGGTTTTCCTGCATCCAGATTGCGGCATACATTGTATACAGTTTGGCGTACACACTTTGTGGACGCCCGGCCCGCTCCGTCGTCCACCCATGCTCCCTTGCGGCGCCAGGAGACAAACCGATGACGGCCCAGACCTCTTCCCCTGTTCACACAGTCCATCCCGTGGACCAGCGGCTGCCCGCGGGCAAGCTTGCGGCCCTTGGCCTTCAGCACGTGCTGGTGATGTATGCGGGCGCCGTGGCGGTGCCGCTGATCGTCGGCCGCGCACTCAAGCTCTCGCCCGACGAAGTCGCGCTGCTGATCTCGGCCGACCTGTTCTGCTGCGGCATTGCCACACTGATCCAGGCGCTGGGCGCCACGCAGTGGTTCGGCATCAAGCTGCCGGTGATGATGGGCGTGACCTTCGCGTCGGTCGCGCCCATGGTGGCCATCGCCAATGCCAACCCCGGGCAGAACGGCGCGCAACTGCTGTTCGGCGCCATCATTGGCGCAGGCGTGGTGTCGATACTGATCGCACCGCTGGTGAGCCGCATGCTGCGCTTCTTTCCGCCAGTGGTCACAGGCACCATCATCGCGGTGATTGGCATCAGCCTGATGCGCGTGGGCATCAACTGGATCTTCGGCAATCCGGTGGGGCCGACCGCACCGGCGCTCGTCGACCCGGTCTACGCGAAGTGGCTGGCCGAGGTGACCTCGCCGGGCAGCTCGATCCCGGCTGTGCCCAAGGGTTTTGCCATCATGCCCACGGTGCCCAACCCCAAGTACGCGGACCTTTCGGGCTTCGGCGTGGCGGCACTGGTGCTGGTGTCCATCCTGCTGATCGTGAAGTACGCGAAGGGCTTCATCGCCAACATCTCGGTGCTGCTGGGCATCGCGATTGGCGCAGTGGTGGCCTCGATCACCGGGCTCATGACCTACGAGAAGGTGGGCAAGGCGGCCTGGGTGGACGTGGTGCTGCCGTTTCACTTCGGTATGCCGCAGTTCGATCCGATATTGATCCTCACGATGACGCTGATCATGATCGTGGTGATGATCGAATCGACCGGCATGTTCCTAGCGCTCGGCGAGATGACCGACCGGAAGATCGGCCAGAAGGACCTGGCGCGCGGCCTGCGCACCGACGGCCTGGGCACGCTCATCGGCGGCATCTTCAACACCTTTCCGTACACCAGCTTTTCGCAGAACGTGGGGCTGGTGGCGGTCACAGGCATCAAGAGCCGCTATGTCTGTGTGGCCGGCGGCGTGATCCTCGTCGTGCTCGGCCTGCTGCCCAAGATGGCGGCGCTGATCGAGTCGCTGCCCACCGTGGTGCTTGGCGGCGCGGGGCTGGTGATGTTCGGCATGGTGGCCGCAACGGGAATCCGAATTCTCTCGGGTGTGGACTTCAAGACCAACCGCCACAACGCAATGATCGTCGCGGTGTCGATCGGCATCGGCATGATTCCGCTCATTGCACCCAACTTCAAGCAGTGGATGCCGCATGCGATCCACTCGCTGGTCGAATCGGGCATTCTGCTGGCGTCGATCAGCGCGGTGCTGCTGAACCTGTTCCTCAATGGCGCGAAGCATGACGAGCAGGCCGTGATCGACGCTGCCAAGCAGGCCGAAGCGCACTAGGGCGCCATCCGCAGGTCAGATCATCGCCAGCGGTGTCTTGCGCCGCGGCGGCGGGTACAGCCGATCCAGTTCCGCGAGGGTGGCTGCGTCCAGTGTCAGCCGAGCGGCGGCGAGGTTCTCTTCGAGGTGCTTGCTGCGCACCGCCTTCGGAATGGCGACCACGCCGGGCCGCGAGATGATCGCAGCCAGCGCGAGCTGCGCGGCGCTCACGCCGAGCCGGCTGGCCAGTTCGCCCAAGGCATCGTCCGCGGCCAGCGCGCCCTGGTCGATCGGGCTGTAGGCCATCAACGGCATGCCGCGTTCACGCAGCCATGGCAGCAGGCTGAACTCGGGGCCGCGCTCGCCGAGCGACAGATACACCTGGTTGGCCGCGCAGCCGGGGCCCTCGCCCACCACCTGCGCCAGTTCTTCCATGTCGTCAACATCGAAATTGCTCACGCCCCAATGCGCGATGCGCCCCTGGGCCACCAGCGCCTGCATGGCATCGGCCGTTTCGCGCAGCGGATGGCTGCCGCGCCAGTGCAGCAGGTACAGGTCGATCGTGTCCAGACCGAGGCGCGCGAGGCTGCGCTCGCAGGCCTCGGGCGTGCCACGCCGGCTCGCGTTGTGCGGGTACACCTTGCTGACGATGAAGAGCTCGTCGCGCCGCACGTCCCCAGCCCGCAGGGCTTCGGCCAGTGCCTGGCCCACCACAGTTTCGGCGCCGCCTTCGCCGTACATCTCGGCGGTGTCGATCAGGCGGTAGCCCATGGCGATGGCTTCACGCACCGCGGCCACTTCAGCCTTGCGGCGGGTGGACACCTCGCCCATCCGCCAAGTGCCGAGGCCCAGGACCGGGATTTCGCTGGAGGGTGAAAGAGGCAGTGTTCGCATCGGGCAAATCCTAAATCGGAACCACCGACCCGCTCCATCGGAGCGCGAAGTTGTTACCCAAGGAAAAATTTGGCTGCGGGCGCATGAGACGCAGGCGATCACGCGCGTGGGGGGCCGAGTCCTACAGATGAGAGGCCGCAATCTTTCTCAAAGTGGCTGTAAGGCATGGGCGCCGCCGAAAGCATGTCGTCGGACTTGCCGCATGCCTTCAACCGACGAGGAGATTCTTATGCACACGATCAAGGATGTCATGAGCCGGGACGTGCAGGTCATCAGTCCCGACGCAACGATTGCAGACGCCGCGCGCTGCATGCGCGATGGCGACTTCGGCATGATGCCGGTGGGCGAGAACGATCGGATGATCGGTTCCATTTCGGACCGGGACATTGCGATTCGAGCGGTGGCCGAAGGCCGCGGCGGCGACGCCAAGGTGCGCGACGTGATGTCGGGGCACATTCGCTGGGCCTACGAAGACGAGCCGGTGACGCGCGCAGCCGCGATCATGGGCGAGTACCAGATCAGGCGCCTGCCGATCGTCAACCGTGACAAGCGGCTGGTGGGCATCGTGGCGCTGGGCGACATTGCCGTGAAGGAGCGCAAGCCGGCGCCCGCGGCCGAAGCGCTCTGCGAAATTTCGGAACCCGCCTGAAAGCGCCGCCGTCGGCCAAATTCCTACAGTGCTTCGGCATCTCGCTGACACAAGGAAAGGGGCCGGCGGCGCAATCTGTTTTCCGGATGTGGTGCGCTCCTCTGGGCCCCGACGGTGCTTTTGTGAAACTTGGAGAGCACGACGCAAGGATCCCCAGACAGGCCGGCGGACCCGCCCAATGAGCTTGTCTCGTGGGCAAAAGCGCATGGCATGAAAAGCGCGCCACATCCCCCTCAAGGTGAGAGCACCAATGACGAGCCGATGTCTGTCTTTCCGAGGATGCGGCCGAAAGGATTTCCCATGAGCAAGACCCAACTCGATGGCGCCAAGGTCGCCATTCTCGTGGCCGACGGCTTCGAGCAGGCCGAGATGACCGAGCCCCGCAAAGCTCTAGAGGCGGCCGGCGCCGTCACCAAAATCGTCTCGCCAAAGAACAACACGGTGCGCGGCTGGAAGCACCACAAGACGGCCGACGAGTTCAACGTCGACATACCCCTTTCGCAGGCGGCCGCGCATGAGTTCGATGCGCTGCTGCTGCCCGGCGGCGTGATGAACCCCGATGCGCTGCGCATCGACGAAGAGGCCGTCACCTTCGTTCGCGACTTCTTCAAGGCCGGAAAGCCCGTAGCCGCCATCTGCCACGCACCCTGGACGCTGATAGAGGCCGAAGGGGTCCAGGGCCGCACGCTGACCTCGTGGCCGTCCTTGCGCACCGACCTGACCAATGCCGGCGCCAAGTGGGTGGACCTCGAAGTCGTGGTCGACGGCAACCTGATCACGAGCCGCAAGCCGCAGGACCTGCCGGCGTTTGACCGCGAGATGGTCAGGCTGTTTGCCGGGGCGCTTGCGCACGCTTGAGCGAGCTGACCCTGCTTTCAGCGATCTGTCTCGCGGAACCAGTAGGCTCTCTTAGCCGTCAATCTTCTGGTAACGGTAGACCGGCTTGCGATCAGGTTTGACCTTGGGAACGATCTTGTTCGGAGACAAGACGGTTGGGCCTGAGCATCCAATACAGAATGGCACGGTCTTCCCGTCGATGGAAACCAATCCGCCGACAGGTGACGGCGGAATGCCCTGGGAGCTGAACGTGTCCGGTGCATAAAGACCTGCCGAGTTCGGCGAGATCACGCCGGTCTGGAAATCCACCTTGTAGGCCCGCCCGACACCCAGGTTCGAACACTGGTTCGAGCTGGTGGTGCTGCTCGTCGCTTTGGGCTGGAACGTGCTGAAGTAGGTCAGCCCGCCGATGGTCAGCGGCGTGGTGACGACCTGCTCGAACGGCGTGCTGCTGGCGGACAGATTCCTGTACCAGCCATTCGGCGCCAAGGTCGTCGGATCGACAGTCGTGGTGACGGCGCTCACGTTCGTCAATTGATTGGCGCTGGCCAGCGATGCATCGGTGCCAAAGCCGTTCACGACCGTGGGGGTGGTGGCCGGCGTCGCCCCTGTCTTGGTGATGTCGTCACGAATGCCGTAGAAGCGGTTGTTGACCAATGCGGCGCTGCCCGAGGCCAGGGGTTTTTCGCGATCGCCCGTGCCGACCAGAACGGTTGCCTGTGTGCCAAGCATGACGACGCTGGGCGAATACATGAACTTGCGCTTTTCCGAGGCCGTGCTCCAGTCGCTCACCGTCGCGATCTTGTTGATCGGCCAGTTGTCGACGCTGCTGTAGCTCGCGTAGCTGCTGTTCGGGTCGGTGGTGTTGATGCGCCAGATAATGCCGCGCGTGTCGACCGCGTACAGCAGGTCGATGATGCCGTCACCGTTGACGTCGACCGACGTGATGTCGGCGACAAAGCGGCCTGCGGTCGAATCTGTACCGAAGAATCGATAGTTCGCCGCTTTTCCGGTTCCTGCATCCATCACGAAAATACCGCGCCCCTGCGTGCAGGTGATGGTGGAGTCGTCCTCGCAGCTGTCGTATCCGGCCCCGAAAGCGACCAGCGTGGTGGTTGCCGCTCCGATCTTCACTCGGATGGCGACTGGCGTGGACCAGGTCTGACCCAGGTTGCTGTTGTCGGTGTTGCTGAACTTCCACATCAGTGTCGGTTGATTGCTGCCGGTGCCGGGCTTGTTCGTTGCATTGAACGCATAGATCGCGCGCCCGCCGCGGCGCATGGTCGGATAGATCCACAGCTTGCTCAACACGCCACTGGACACCTCTTGGTAGCCGCCGATGGAACCGTCGAAGAAGTAGGTCTTCGGCGCGGCGCCGGTGGCCGTTATCCCGGGGAACTTGATCAGGGGATAGTTCGAATGCACCCGATCCAGCAGGTTCCAGGAGCCCGTGCTGTCGGTGCCACTCCAGTGTTCCGGAGCGACAAAGGCCCAGAGTTCATTGCCGGCACCGGTGCCGGTCTGGTTGCCGCTGACCGCGTGCAACATGCCGTCGCCGGCGCCGTAGAACACCACGACGTCGTTCGTGCTGCCCGAGCCGTAGTTCACCGCGAGTGGCCGCGAATGAACCACTTCGCCGTGCACCGTCGGGCGAGTGGTGGGCCCTGGTGTCACCGTGCCCGTGCTCGGGTCCGTTGCCGGGTAAGTCGTGGTGACCAGATTGCCGGACGTGTCGAAGGTGCTGTTGCCATCGCCGACATTCTGGCCACGTGCCCAGTTGACCAGGGTCGCGCTGGTGGTGCCTTTGCTCAGCCCCGCGCTGGGGATCGTCACGTTCGTCGTATTGAAATCGACCACGGAACTGCAGGTGGTGTCTGTGCAAGTCCGGATGTTGCGGGCAGCGTATCCAAGATTGCGCAGCTGCTGACCGGTGGCTCCCCGTTCGACGAGCGGACCGTCAGGCAAATCGGAGTACTTGCTCAAAGTGCCGTAAGTCCCATTTCCGCAACTCGACGCCGTCCCGGTCACGCTCTGCCAGTAAGTGCCGCTGTCGGCCGTTCCGTAGCTCACCGCGCAATTCAGGATGAAGCCGCTCGACGAGTCGACTGCGGGATTGGGTTTGCCTGCCGCGTCGGTGGTGGAATCGGCGAGGTAGAGAGCGTCGCCATTGAGCGCAAACTTGTACTGCTTCATGTTGCCGGCCCAGCGCTGATAGGCGTTTTCCTGTGGCCGGAAAACACCCATGAACACCTGGTTCAGGAAGGTACCCTGGGCGTTCACGCTCACCGGCAGCGAGGCGGACGCAAACACGCTGTTGACCGATGCGATCTGGGTCAGGGTCTGCTTGAGCGCGTTGATCAGAGCCTGCAGATCGCCGCCCACTGCAAAGTAGCCGTCGACGTAGTCGCCGGGTAACTTGCCTCGACCGACCGCTGCCATGCTTTGAAGCAGCAGGGCCTGCTTCGCGTCCTGCGATTGGTTGTAGACGTCGATCGTGAAGGTCTCGACCCTCTGCTGACCGTCGGTCGAGTTCACGTCGGTGTTGTAGAGGAATTTGGCCCACTCGTCGGCGAAGCGGACATTGCCCTTGTCGTTGTTGCTCAGAGGCGTCGGATAGATCTGCGGCCCCGGGTCATAGCTCAGACGCGACATCAGGGTGTTCGTGGGATACGGCGAGGCATTCGTAGTGGTGCCGTACTCCTGGTTCGGCCAGGTATTGCCGATCAGGATGATGTAGTTCTTGCCGCAGCTATTCGCGTCGATCGGACTCTTGTAGGTCGTCCTCGCAGTGTCCGTGAATGCGTTCACGTCCTCCAGGTCGTTTTTGACGCTATAGCGTATGGGGCCGAACCCCGTAGCGCCCATCGGGGAGCCGGCCGTACCGCCGGAACCGGAGGCGACCAGGTTCGGGCGCGACCAACCGCCAAAGTACTTGAAGGCCTCGTAGAGGCCGGCGCCGTATTCGGCCGAAGACGCGCCTTTGAAATCCGGCGTCGTGATGTTGGCGTCGATGTTGGTCAGGTCCGCGATGATCGATGTTCGTACGTTGGTGTCCGTACACTGCGTACTCAGTTGCTTGATTTCATGGCGGATGTAGCCCGGCAGCACGCTGTTGCTGTCGACCGAGTCGACGCCCGTGTTGAACATCATCAGCCCGGCATTGATGTTCACTTGAGCGCTTCCGGTCTGGTTGCACACAAGTTCGTTGAGCACGAGTTTCAGCGCGCGTACTTCAACTTGCCCTTGCACCAGGCTCGGGTTCCCGGTGCAAGGCGACGTCGAGTTGCAGAAGACTTGATAGACATAGCTTTGGCATGTCGTCTGCGCGGAGCCGCTGTATTTGCTGCTGCACTTCTCCAGGACAGACGAGTAACTCCAAGCCTGGGAGTTGTTCGACCAGTTCGAGCTGTTGTCCAGGTAGAAGAGAACATTGGGCGCCGACGCGCTTCCTCCGCTCGCATACAGGTCGATGTCTTCGGCCGCCGCCCGCGAGTGCAGGACGATGACGGCGAGGATCGCCACGACAAGTCGGAAGGAAAGGGTTTTCATCGATGATCTTTCTGGCTATATCGCGATCAGGAGCAGCTGTCGGTGAGCGCCGTGATGTCGGTGCGAACCTCGACGCCCTGCTGGACAAGCGGCGCAGCACTCAGCAGCTTCGGATCGTTCGCTTGCGCCTGCATGTCGTACAACACGGTGGCGCACAGCGAGTTATCGTTGGGAGAGCCTGACGCGCTCGTATCGACGATGGTCAGGCCGGGGGAACCTCCGCCACCAAAGCAGGAGGCATCCGTCGAGGCCACGTAATAGGTACCGGACGCATTTCTCTGGACGAGTTCCGCACTCTTGATCACGCGGGCACGCTTGCATTCGAGGTTCTTGATCGCGACGTTCATCGAACCGGAGGTGCCGGCGGCGGTGTCATCGGCCTTGCTCGTGCCCAGATTGACGCTGGTGGTCGAGCCTGCTGCAGTCCTGTACGACGGATCCCAGCTGGTGTAGGGCTGATTCATCACCGTGTCGAGCGCGTAATTCGCTGCAGTTACAGCCTCTGTTCGCACCTGCTCATTGCTGACAATCTGCGTGTGGCGCGTGGAAAGCCGAATCACGCTGATCGCGATGAGGCTGATCATCAGCAGCATCACCATGCCGATCATCAGCACGGCGCCGGACTGGGCTCGGCACGCTGGGCGGACACTTGGCATCTTCATGATTCGCTGCGGGCCTTGGGAGTGATGAACGAGATATAGGTGCTGTAGACGCGCCGCTTCGGGTTGCCGGCGGAATTTGCGGTAACGCTGACGGTGGTGTCGCCGCCGAGTACGAAGCTCGCGGCATTCTTGGTGTACCGGCTCGGATCGCTGGAGCGGGCCAGCAACCAAATTCGTACGCCGATGACTTGCGTCCAGTCGGTAGGCGGCACAGCCAGCGGATCGGGCGCAGACGCGTACACATCGGGTGTTCCGTCCGACGGGCTGCTTGTATCGAACGCATACTCGATTTGCAGCTGCTCGATGTTCTCGACCAACACCACTGGCGCGGGAAGCGCACCGCTGAGCGGGATGTCCTGATAGCTCAGCTCGTTTGCCGCACTGACGTAGTAGATGCGGCGAACGAGCTTGCGCTTAGGTGCCGCCGTACCGGCGCAGGTTTTGGTTTGAAGCGTGAATGTGGAAGCACCGGTACCGCCCCGTCCGAGCACGATCGGCGTCGTGCTGTATTCGGTACCGCACTCGGACACCTGCAAAAAGGCATCTGAATTCGACTCGGCCGGGCAATTCGGGTCGCCGACGGCGCAAGTACTCGATCGCTGAATGAAGAGCGCGTCGGTCCCGGCTTTGCGCGCAATGCAAGACGGATCCGCGTCGATGTTCGCGCCTGACGCACTGCCAAGCCCGAGTACGTTGTAGGTCAACGAGTCTTTCCAGGCGCCAAGGTTCGCGACCCCGGTGAGGCACATGGCTGTCGCTTCGGTCATGTCCGCCGGAATCCTGGTAGTGGCCGCCGTCGGTTTCACCAGGGAACCGTAGAACCCCGTCTGCGCCAACTCGCGGCTCAGAACGTCCAGGGCATAGCGCCCGTTTTCGTTCACATCCGCGCTCAGTTCGATCTCGCGTCGGGACTGGCTCCCGCCAGCAAAAAGGACACTCATGGCCGCGACGATCAGCAGGCCGATGGCGAGCGCAATCATCAACTCGACGAGCGTGAGCCCTCGTTGACGACGGGAACGACTTTCTGAAATGGAGACGAGGGCTCGGTGGTACATGGTGGCCCTCAAGATGCCTTGTGCAAGTCGGGCACCAGTACGCGGACGGTTGCCCCGCGCCGCAGCCCGGTACCGAAACTCACAGCGCTGGCACACTTGCCCGCTGGAGAATCGGCGTCGGGTTCAGCACCCCGCGATTTACCTTGCCACACCACGGTGACGTAAATGTCGGCCAGTGCGTTGTTCTCCGCCGGGACAACCCGGATCAGGCAGCCGCGGGCGCCGATCATGGCTCCAACCTTCGAGGTGCCCTCCATGGCTGCCGCACCCTGCAGCGCCAGCCCCCACTGGCACATCTCGAACTTTGCCTCCGCCAGCGGAACGCCAGCTCCGGCGACGCAAACGGAAGCGTTGCTGAAGTCCGTGGCATTTGCACCCGAGCCCACGTAAACACTGCCGTTGGTGGAACTGACGGCAGGATCGAGGTAGCCGGTCACGATGGTTCGCGAATCGGTCAGACGAGCCTGCATTTCTCGGACCAGCGCAAGCGCCTCGCCACGCTGATAAGACTCAAATTCGATAACGGCCGCCCGGGCCTGCATTCCGATCACGCCCAGAAGGCCAAGGAGCATCACGGCGATGGTTACCAACACTTCGATGAGCGTGAAGCCGCGCGTGCCGGTCGCCCGCACACGGAATCGATGAAGATCAGTTACGAGCATGAGGTCGATTGGATGACGGCCCGGCCACTGGCTGAAATGCAGACCCAACGATTGACGTTGGCAGACGGGACACTGAGCTGGATCGAGGACGAGCCGCCTGAGGTCAGCCGGCCGAAGGAGTTGAAGACGAACAGCAGGTTGCCGCCCGTGGAGGTGGTGGATACCACAGAGGGGGAGCCCGCCTGCTGAAGGAGCGCGGTGCCCGTTCCGTCGCTGCTTTGGGTAATCGTCCAGTCCCCGACAACGGAGTTGCTCCCGGAATTCGTGAAGTTGAACGCCACGTTGTCATTGCGCTTGAGTGCCTCGCTGCGAGCGACCCAAAGCGATTCAGTCAGCGCCGAGGCGATGGACTTGATGCGTTGCGTTGCAATCAGTTGCTGGAACGAAGGCGCGGCCAGCGCCGCCAGGATGGCGACGACGGCCACCGTGACCATCAACTCAATGGCCGTGAAGCCGACCTGGCGAACGCGCCGCGCCTCGCGCCGGGGCTGGGTCAATGACTCCGCGGTTTCCATCGCGTTACTTGCCCCAGTAACCCGAAGTGTTTGCCGGCGCCTTTGTGCCCGTGTTGTCGATCGTTATCGACAGCTCGCTTGACACGGCCTGGCTCCCTGTCGGAGCGGCCGTTGCCACGAAGCCGGAGCAATCGGTCGGAGAACAAGCTACCGTGATCGTGTAGGCGCCCTGGATTTCGGTAGGCATCGCGAAACCGATATCGTCCAGCACGGTGGTGTACACACGCCGGTCAAGAAGGTAGGTTTGTTCCTTGCTGGCCACATCCATCAAGGCCGCCTGCGCCGTTGCCCGCTTCCCCTTGCGGATGTACGCCGCATAGGACGGGTATGCGATGGACGCAAGAATCGCCACGATCGCGACGGTGATCATCACCTCGATGAGCGTGAAGCCGCGCACCCGCGCCAACCCCGTCCAGGGGCCGGACAGGCTTGCACGCATCGATTTCGCCTTCGATTTTCTTAAGAACTGATACATAAAACTAACCGTTTCGGCTACCCGCTCTCTATTTAAAGCGAAAGAGGGCCCGCAAGGTATTTGAATGTGACTATATGTGAGTAATGTGAAAATGTCACACGAATTCATATTGGTTTCGTGAGTGCGACGCCACACGGAAGACGGGAATACCCTCAAACCGATCGGGGCCGATCTTGCCTACATTGCTTGTATGCAAGATTTTGGTGATCTTGCATTCAACCGATGGAAGGTCACCCCATGCCCCGTTTCGCCAAATCCCTCTTCGGCCAGGTCGTCATTGCGCTGGTGCTCGGCGTGCTCGCTGGCCTCTTCATACCGGAGTTCGCCGTCAAGCTCAAGCCGCTGGGCGACGGGTTCATCAAGCTGATCAAGATGATCATCCCGGTGCTGGTGTTCTGCGTAGTGGTGCACGGCATCGCGGGCGCAGGCGACCTGAAGCGCGTGGGCCGGGTCGGCGTGAAGGCGCTGATCTACTTCGAGGTGCTGACCACCATCGCGCTGGGGATGGGCCTGGTGCTGGCCTTCGTGTTCCAGCCCGGCGTGGGCATGAACGTGGACCCGGGCAAGCTCGACGCCAACGCCATGAGCGCCTACGCCTCCAACGCCGACAAGCTCACGAGCGGCGGCACTGTCGAGTTCCTGATGAAGCTCATTCCGACCACGGTGGTGAACGCCTTTGCCACCGGCGACGTGCTGCAGGTGCTGCTGTTCGCGGTGCTGTTCGGCTGCGCGCTGTCGCTGCTGGGCGATCGCGGAAAGCCGGTGGGCGTGGTGGTGGACGCGCTGTCACTG
>Ga0209673_1002049_pt1 | contig 15257 bp, 12 predicted proteins | sample AraplaCol_mMS_r2_2_FD_184274 | JGI IMG/M metagenome (GOLD analysis project Ga0209673, IMG submission 184274) | Arabidopsis root microbial communities from North Carolina, USA - plate scrape MF_Col_mMS_r2 (SPAdes) (version 3) | ecosystem: Host-associated > Plants > Roots > Endosphere | place... | reverse complement strand
CCCTGGGGCCAGGGTCCGGTCTTGGCGATCGTCCAGCCGTAATAGTCATATGTCAGCGGCTCCTCGATCGTTGCCGACCAGGTCGCCATGTCGTTGGCGGTCAGCACGCCTTTGTGGCGGCTGCCGCTCGCATCCATCACTTCGGCGGTCTTCAGATAGGTATCGATCTTTTCGGCGATGAAGCCGCGGTAGAAGGCGTCGCGTGCCGCCTCCACCTGTGCCTCCCGGCCGCTCTTTGCCTCGGCTTCGGCAATGACGCGCTTCCAGGTTTCGGCAAGCACCGGATTCCTGAAATTCGCCTGTGCTGCGGGGACGCTGCCGCCGGGCAGCCAGATCGCGTAGGAGGTCGGCCATTCCTTTTCGAAGAAGGCCGCAAGCCCCTTGATGGTCGCGGAGACGCGCGACAGCAGGGGATGGCCGTGCTCGGCGTAATAGATCGCCGGTTCCAGAACGTCGCGCACGCTCATCGTGCCGTAGTCACGCAGCATCAGCATCCAGCCGTCGAAGGCGCCGGGGATGACTGTCGCAAGCAGGCCGTCGCCGGGGATCAGCGTCAGGCCTTCGCTGGTATAATGCTCGATCGTCGCGCCGGCGGGTGCCGGCCCCTGGGCCGAGATGACCTCGACCTTGTCCTTCTTCTTGGAATAAATCACCGCGGGCAGGTCGCCGCCCGGGCCGCAGAGATGCGGCTCGACGATCTGCAGCACGAATCCGGTCGCCGCCGCGGCATCGAAGGCATTGCCGCCCTTTTCGAGAATGCTCATGCCGACCGCCGAGCCGATCCAGTGGGTCGAGGTAACGACACCGAAGGTGCCGAGGATTTCGGGACGGGTCGTGAATTCGGTCATTCGGGACGCCCTTCTGGCCGGATGTCTTTTCTGGCCGAATGTCTTTCCTGGGAAGTCGGATGGTTCGAAGCTCAGGCGCGCGCCGAGCGCGCGGAGAGAAAGACCTGCGGCTCGAAGACAAAATCTTTATCGAAGGGGTAGGTCGGATGCTGTTTGCGCAGCCGTGGCAGGCGCTCGACGAACTGGTCGACGACACCTGTCGACAGCGCCATCAGGTTCGGATCGGCGATCGGCGCCAGCTCGGGCGAGAGATATCCCGATTTGACGACGATGATCCTGGCGCCGTGCGGATCAAGTCCGAGTCGGGTGAAATCGACGATATTGTGATAGGGCCGGCGTTTTGCGGAGAGCACAAGATCGACGCCATCGATCGAAACCACTGCCTGGCGGTCGGCCGGGTCCGATGTTTCGTGCAGGAATTTCACGGTGAAGCGGGCCGTGACCGGTTGGCTGCCCTTGGTGTCGAGCGAGGCGCCGACGCTGAGATCGAGCGCCGCACCGATGCCGCCGGCATAACAGGCCTCGGTCGCCGCCCTGTCTCGGCAATGCCGGCGAAAACAACGCCCCGCACCCTTGGCGATCAACTCGGCCAGCACGTCGGCCCGGTCACCGACGCCACCGCCTGTGGGGTTGTCGCCGGATTCGGCGAGCACGACAGGAGCGGTCGGGCTTGCGATGGCTTTCGCAACACATTCCTCGACCGAGCCGGTCTCGCAGCCGAAGACGAAATCTCCTCGTGCCTCCCAATAGGCCTTCGCGAGGCGTCTGGCTTCACGCTCCAGCACGGCCCGATCAGTGCCGGTCATGATGGCGGCGGCCGTGGCCCGCGGTTCGTCGGCCCAAACATAGCCGACCATCAAGGATGCGTCCCAGACGCCGTCGATCGCGTCGATCCCGGGCAGCATGTCGTAGAGGCTTTTAGCCGGCTCATCGACTGTGCTGGTGCGCTCGCCGGGCAGCACGACCGGGATCGGCGCCCAGAGAACGACCGGCCTCACGCCTGTTTTCAAGCTCTTCACCAGCATGGCGACCGAACGGCGCATCGTCTCCTCGACATCGATATGCGGCGCGGTGCGGTAGGTGGAATAGATGTCGAGCGCATCGATGATGCGCTGGGTGACGTTGCCGTGCAGGTCGTAGCTTGCCGAAACCGTGCAATCTTCGCCGACCAGCGCGCGGGCAGCACCGATCCAGTCGCCTTCGGCATCCTCCATGCCCTCGACATACATGGCGCCATGCATGGCGAGATAGAGACCGTCGAGCGGCAGCAGCGGTTTGAGCCGCTCGAGGAATTCGCTTTTGAAGGCTTCGTAGGTGGCGCGCGACACCGGACCGCCGGCAATGGCGCGGGCATGGATCGTCGGCAGGAATTCAGCGTCGTAATCCTTGAGGAAGCCGAAGTAAGAGGATTCCAGCAGTCCTGCCCCGCGCAAAACGCGAAAATCCTTCTCCTCGTTCAGGACGGGATTGTATGTGCTGCACTCGATATGAATGCCACCGACGGCGATTCGCATGAAGAACCTCAGATAATGTTGGGAGCGATCAGGATTTTATGGGTGATGTCGGCGCCGATGCGTCAGGGTGGGGGCGGCGGCGGCAGAAGGGGCTGAACTGAACATGAGGGTCTCGATCCGAAGACGTGTTCACTTTGCCTCGACAATAAGTTTACAGACGAAGCAATCAACCAAAATAAATTACAATCGATGCAGCGCATATCCGACCGGTCGAGGCGAGCGGTCCCGATATCGTCAGCAACGGAATTGCCCTATCCGGCACGGCCCATTGGATGTTCGATCGAGGATTGATCGGTCTGGCTGATGATATGGAGATTCTCATCTCACGACACGTTAATGATCCCGACGCGCTACGGGGCCTGATCAATAACACCGGCCGAGCGATAATGCCCCGGCGCGCATTCGAACGACCGCATGTGCATTTTCTGCAATGGCATCGCGAACATTGCTTCAAGCGGTAAATGCGTCGGCTATTTTATTTGCTCGGGGACTGCAAAACGATAGCTAAGCCCGTGGCAGCGCACACGACGCCGTCACCCTGTCTCAGCTGCTTCCCGTACCCATGGCGTCGGTATGAACAAGAGAGAAAACTGGAGCGGGCGAAGGGATTCGAACCCTCGACCCCAACCTTGGCAAGGTTGTGCTCTACCCCTGAGCTACACCCGCTCAATCCGCATCGGTCCGGGGTAGTTGTTGGACCGTGGGCGCCGCTTCGTGGCGACGGGCGCTATATGGCCTAACGGCTTTTCAAATGCAACAGGGAAATGACGAAGGGGCGAAGAAAAATTCGCAAGGTCGCATCAGGCCGGCGGAAAGGCCGCAAATGCGGGGGGTGAGCGTCGGTGGCGAAGATTGCCAAATGATGGGGACGGACTTAATCAAGATGCCTCGACTTTGTCCCTCCTGAGCAATGGATTGCCCGATGCCCGAAAATACCCCCAAGACCAGAGAAAAATTGTTCGCTTTCCTCGACGGGCTCGGCATTGCTCATAAGACGGTCGATCACGCGCCGGTTTTCACCGTGGCCGAATCGGTTGCGCTGCGCGACGAGATCCCCGGCGGCCACACCAAGAATCTTTTCATCAAAGACAAGAAGGACAGGTATTTTCTGCTGACCGTGGAGGAAAATGCCGAGGTCGACCTGAAGCAGGTTCACACTCTTATCGGCGGGTCCGGCCGGGTTTCCTTCGGCAGGGCGGAGAAGCTGATGGACTATCTCGGCGTCATCCCCGGCGCGGTCACGGCATTCGGGGCGATCAACGATACCGCGGGCAATGTCACTTTCGTGCTCGATGCGGATCTGATGCGCGAGGAAATCGTCAACTGCCATCCGCTCTCCAACGATGCGACGACATCAATTGCGAGCGGCGATCTTATCCGATTCATGGAAGCGACCGGGCATAAGCCGCTTGTCTTGAAAGTGACGTCCTGACATACGATTTTAGCGCTACAATGATGCCGGCTGGATCGGCGCGGCGGGAGATACCTATGAGCGGCAGTGACAACCCCTATAACGGTTCCTTCGGAAATCAGATGACGGCGACGACAAGCTTCGGCGCTCAGCCGGCAACCGCGGCTGCGGCAGGCGGCTACATCACCGACACGACGACCGCGAATTTCGGTAAGGACGTCATCGAGGAATCGCGCAATCAGCCGGTGCTGGTCGATTTCTGGGCGCCCTGGTGCGGGCCGTGCAAACAGCTGACGCCTGTTTTGGAGAAGGTGGTCAACGAAGCCAAGGGCCGCGTCCGGCTGGTCAAGATGAACATCGACGACCATCCCTCGATCGCCGGACAGCTCGGCATCCAGTCTATCCCCGCCGTCATCGCCTTCGTCAACGGCCGCCCCGCCGACGGCTTCATGGGCGCGGTGCCGGAAAGCCAGATTCAGCAGTTCATCGACCGTATCGCCGGTCCGGCCGGCGCCGACGAGGCGGCCGAGATCGAGGCCGTGCTCACCGAAGCCGCAGAATTGCTGGCCGCCGGCAATATCAATGAAGCTGCTCAGCTCTACGCCGCGGTGATGCAGGCCGATCCGGAAAATGCCAAGGCGGTTGCCGGAATGGCCGAATGCATGCTCGCCGCAAACCAGCATGAGCGGGCGCGCCAAACTCTGACGGATCTGCCGGAAGAGCTGGCGAAAGACGCCGGCATCCAGGCGGTGCTGAAAAAGCTCGAACAGATCGAGGAAGCCCGCAAGCTCGGCGATCCCGTTGCGCTCGAACGTGATCTTGCCGTCAATCCCGACGACCACGAGGCGCGGCTGAAGCTTGCCAAGATCCTCAATGTCGAAGGCCGGCGCGACGAAGCGGCCGAGCACCTGCTGCTGATCATGCGCAAGGATCGCGCCTTTGACGATGACGGCGCCCGCCGCCAGCTGCTTCAGTTCTTCGAGGTCTGGGGTTTCAAGGATCCGGCGACGGTTTCGGCTCGGCGCAAGCTTTCGGCGATGCTGTTCTCCTAGGGCAACTGCGGCGTCCATAGGGCGCGGCAAGGCGCTGTACCGCTTTGAAGCCGCGTCCGATCCTGTTGAAAGTCGATTCCGATTTTCGGGGTTATGCGTTAAGTTTCGCGCATCTGCCCTTGCGTTTTTGGGCGCGGGCACCACATTCTCGTCAGGACGGGCATGCCCGTCAAAAGAATGCGGGACGGTTTCATGCAAGTCGGGAATGCCAGATACCTGAAGCCGGGCGATCTGCCTGATACGATCGCCGTCTTCCCCCTGACCGGTGCCCTTCTTCTGCCGGCCGGGCAGCTTCCGCTCAACATTTTCGAGCCGCGTTATCTGGCGATGCTGGATGCCGCACTGACGGGAAACCGGCTGATCGGCATGGTCCAGCCGGCGCTCGGCGAACACGAGGACAAGGGCGGCGATCCCAACCTTGCCGCTGTGGGTTGCCTCGGCCGCATCACCTCCTTCGCCGAGACCGGCGATGGGCGCTATATCGTCTCGCTGACCGGCGTCTGCCGTTTCCGGCTGCTGGAGGAGAAAACCACCAGCGATCCTTTCCGCACCTTCCGTATCGCTCCGTTCATCGCCGATCTCTCGGCCGCGAACGAGGAGGAGGCGGTCGACCGCGCGGCGCTTCTGACCGCCTTCAAGGCCTATCTCGATGCCAACAAGCTGGAAGCCGACTGGGAGAGCGTCGAGCGGGCGAGCAATCTGACGCTCGTCAATTCGCTGGCGATGATGTCGCCGTTCGGGCCGGCGGAAAAGCAGGCGCTCCTGGAGGCGCCCGATCTCAAGACTCGGGCCGAAACGCTGATCGCCATTACCGAAATCGTGCTGGCGCGCGTCTTCGGTGACTCCGACACGGTTCTGCAGTAGACTTCAGCCATGGACGAAAAACTCAGCCGCGTCGATCCAAAGCTGCTCGATCTCCTGGTCTGCCCGCTCTCCAAGGGCCGGCTTTCCTATGATCGCGAGCACCATGAGCTTGTCTCGGAAAAGGCACGACTTGCCTATCCGATCCGCGACGGCATCCCGATCATGCTGGTCTCCGAAGCTCGCCGCCTTGACGAATAACGTCCCGGGGAATCGGCTTTAAATTGCTTGGCCGGCCAGCAGCCTCGGATTGTCCTTTGCCGTCGTTCCAGCCGCCTGACCGATGAAGAAGGATTTGAGGCGCGGCAGCCGGTCGACGAGGCCGAGGCCGATGTCGCGGGCGATGCGGATCGGTGTTGCATCGTTGGAGAACAGCCGATTCAGCACGTCTGTCGTCATGCCCATGCGGAAGGTGTCGAAGCGCCGCCAGGTCTGGTAGCGTTCGAGAATGTTGATCGAGCCGATATCGAGGCCGAGGCGATCGGCCTCGACGATCGTTTCGGCAAGGGCCGCCACATCCTTGAAGCCGAGGTTCAGGCCCTGTCCCGAAATCGGGTGAATGCCGTGGGCGGCGTCGCCGGCCAGCGCAAAACGCGGCGCGACGAAGGCGCGGGCGAGCGTCAGGCCAAGCGGAAAGGCGCGTTTGTCGCCGATGACCTTCAGCGCTCCGAGCTTGTGGCCGAAGCGGCGTTCGAGCTCCTCCTCGAAGACGAGATCGTCGGCGGCAACCAATCGGTCGGCGTCATGCGTCCGCTCAGTCCAGACCAGAGAGGAGCGGTTGTTGCGGAGCGGCAGGATGGCGAAGGGGCCGGCCGGCAGGAAATGCTCCTCGGCGCAGCCTTCATGCGGCCGCTCATGTTCGACCGTCGCAACGATGCCGGACTGGCCATAGTCCCAGGTGACGGTCTTGATGCCGGCGAGGTCGCGCAGTTTCGAGCGCACGCCGTCGCAGGCCACCAGCAGCCGGCTCTCCAACGTGCTGCCGTCCGCAAGCGTGATAGTGACATGACTGTCTTCGGTCTTCAGCTCGGTGGCGCCGAGCCCATGGCGGATGTCGATACCGAGGCGCTCGCAGACACCGCGCAGGGCTGCGACCATCGTCACATTCGGGATCATGTGGGCGAAAGGCCGGCCCTCGGCCACTTCGCCGTCGAAGGTGAGAAAAACCGGGCGGACCGGATCTGAGGTTTTGGAATCGGTGACGATCATCTTGGTGATCGGCTGCGCTGCCGGCTCGATCTCGTTCCAGATACCGAAGATTTCGAGCATCTTCGCTGCCGCCGCAATGACGGCCGAAGCGCGCGTGTCGTTTTTCCAGACATGCTCGGGGGCCGCCTCGACGACCGCGACGTTCAGATGAGGTGCCGCCTGCTTGACCGCGACGGCGGCGGAAAGGCCGACATAACCCCCGCCCACAACCAGCATATCAAGCATCGCGCCGCTCCCGTACCTTGTGCCCCAGATGTGACCTATATAGATCATCGCAACTTCACTTCCTACCGCCGGGAGGCATACAAAATGATGCGCGAAACATCAGGGCCTTCGGCGATGGAGACGCTGCTTTCGACGCTCGACCTGGAGCCGATCGAGGTCGATATCTTCCGCGGGCGCAGCCCGCAGGCCGGCTGGCAGCGGGTCTTCGGCGGCCAGGTCATCGGCCAGGCGTTGATGGCGGCGCAACGCACCATCGAGGGCGAGCGTTTCGTCCATTCGCTGCATGCTTATTTCATGCGTCCCGGCGATCCCTCGGTGCCGATCATCTACCAGGCGGAGCGGATCCGCGACGGATCAAGTTTCAATACCCGGCGCGTCGTCGCCATCCAGCACGGCAAGGCGATCTTCACGCTGTCAGCTTCCTTCCAGGTGGAGGAGCCGGGCTTCGACCACCAGATCGCCATGCCCGAGGTCGAAATGCCGGAAGCGCTGCTCGGCGAACAGCAGATCAAGGACCAGTACCTGACGCATGCGCCGGAGGCGATCCGAAAATACTGGCAGCGCGAGCGGCCGATCGAGATCCGCCCCGTCTCGCTGACACATTATTTTTCCGACAAGAAGCTCGCCCCCAAACAGGATGTCTGGGTGCGCGCCACCGGCCCGGTTCCCGACGACCGGCTCTATCAGGCGGCGGTTCTTGCCTATCTTTCGGACATGACGCTGCTAGATACCTCGCTCTATGCCCACGGCACGTCCATCTTCGACCAGAGCCTGCAAGTGGCGAGCCTCGATCATTCCATGTGGTTCCACAGACCGTGCAAGCTCGACGACTGGCTGCTCTATACGCAGGACAGCCCGTCGGCTTCGGGCGCCAGAGGGCTGACCCGGGGCAGCCTCTTTACCCGATCGGGTGAGCTGATCGCTTCCGTTGCACAGGAAGGTCTGATTCGGAAAAAGGCAAATGAATAAATAATATGCATCTTTGAAAAATTGCGCATTATTTGTGCGCTTGTTGGGCGGTCATTTGCCGGTCATTTGCCTGTTTATTGGCGCCATATATTATAGTTGTTGTTTTTCAATAAGTTATATCTCGCTTCGAATCTGGCACGTCCTTTGAATGTATATCGCCGGTCGCTGTTCAGGAACGTCAGCGGCAAGGAGAGTCGGCTCCGTGCCGAGGATAACGAAGGATGGGAAACCAGATGAAAATTGTGATGGCTATTATCAAGCCGTTCAAGCTCGATGAGGTCCGCGAAGCTCTTACGGCGATCGGCATTCAGGGGCTGACCGTGACCGAGGTGAAGGGCTACGGGCGCCAGAAGGGGCACACCGAAATCTATCGCGGCACCGAATATGCAGTCAGCTTCCTGCCGAAGCTCAAGATCGAAATCGCCGTTGCATCCGAACTCGTCGACAGGGCGGTCGAAGCCATCGCGGCGTCGGCCAAGACCGGTCAGATCGGCGACGGCAAGATTTTCGTCTATTCGATCGACCATGCCGTGCGCATCCGTACGGGCGAAACCGATTCAGAAGCGCTGTAAGCGGCAGATCAAGGAGCTTTTTTCAATGTCGATTTCGAAGTTTTCTTCCCCCTTTGCGCTGATCTGCGCAACGTCGGCCGCGCTTCTGGCGCCGGTTGTCGCTTTCGCGCAGGAAGCTGCGCCCGCCGCTGCCACCACCGCTGCTGCCGCTCCTGCCTTCACCATGGACAAGGGTGACAATGCCTGGATGCTCATCTCCTCGGCACTCGTCCTGCTGATGACCATCCCCGGCCTTGCGCTGTTCTACGGCGGTCTCGTGCGCGCCAAGAACATGCTCTCCGTACTGATGCAGGTGTTCATGATCACCGCCGTCGTGGCGCTGCTCTGGGTCACCTATGGCTATTCGCTCGCCTTCACCGACGGCGGCTCGCTAAACAGCTTCGTCGGCGGCTTCTCCAAGGCGTTCCTCGCCGGCGTCAACACCTCGTCACTCGCCGAAACCTTCTCGAAGGGCGTCGCCATTCCGGAATACACCTTCATCGTCTTCCAGATGACCTTCGCCTGCATCACGCCCGGCCTGATCGTCGGCGCATTCGCCGAGCGCATCAAGTTCTCGGCCGTGATGCTCTTCGTCGTGCTCTGGGTCACCTTCATCTACTTCCCGATGGCGCACATGGTCTGGTTCTGGGGCGGTCCGAGCTCCTACACCTCGCCGGCCGGCCTGATCTTCTCCTACGGCGCAATCGACTTTGCCGGCGGCACGGTCGTCCACATCAATGCCGGTATCGCCGGCCTTGTCGGCGCCATCATGCTCGGCAAGCGCACCGGCTATAAGAAGGAAATCATGGCTCCGCATTCGATGACCCTGACCATGGTCGGCGCATCACTGCTCTGGGTTGGCTGGTTCGGCTTCAATGCCGGCTCCAATCTCGAAGCCAATGGCTACGCCTCGCTTGCCTTTATCAACACCTTCGTCGCGACGGCTGCTGCCGCCGTCTCCTGGTGCATCATCGAAAGCCTGACCCGCGGCAAGGCTTCAATGCTCGGCGGCGCCTCCGGTGCGGTTGCCGGTCTCGTCGCCATCACCCCGGCTGCCGGTTTTGCCGGCCCGATGGGCTCGATCGTTCTCGGCCTGATCGTCTCACCGGTCTGCTACTTCTTCGTCGACGTCGTGAAGAACAAGTTCAATTACGATGACAGCCTTGACGTCTTCGGCGTGCATTGCGTCGGCGGCATCATCGGCGCACTCGGCACCGGTATCCTCGTCAATCCGGCGCTCGGCGGTGCAGGCATCGTCGATTATTCCACCGCCGATTTTGCTGCCTCCTACGCCGGCACGGCAACCCAGGTCTTGGCCCAGGCCAAGGGCGTTCTGACGACGCTTCTGTGGTCGGGCATCGGTTCGGCGATCCTCTACAAGATCGTCGACGTCGTCATCGGCCTGCGCGTGAGCGTCGAAGCCGAGCGCGAAGGCCTCGACCTTTCGACCCACGGCGAAGCCGCCTACCACGCCTCTTGATCGCAGCGTTTGCGGCGCCCGGCACAAGGGCGCCGCTTCACGGCCCGTCGCGGCCTATCTAGAGCTTTTCCGGTTTAGACCCGGAAAAGCTGTCATAGACCGCATTTGGCCCGAACCTTTCCAGGTTCGGGCTTTTTTTGATTTCCATGCCTGGAATGCCCGTCCAGGCATGCATGGTTAACATCGCTTTAACCCGGCTCTGATTAGGTGGAGCGGACGCATTTTGGCATGGCGAAGCTTCGGTGATTCGCATGCCCTCAGGCATTGGACGGGTTAGACACATGGCAAGAAGCACGTCGCCGGCGATGGATGGCCGTCCGGATCGGTTCTCCTTCTCGGCATTCATGCTGCGGCAGATCCAGGCGCTCATCGGCTTTGCGATCTTTCTACTGCTGGCGCTCTGCGTCGCGGCGCTGGCGACATGGAACGTCGCGGATCCGAGCTATTCCTATGCCACGGCCAATCTGCCGACGAATATCCTCGGTTACAGCGGCGCCGCCTTCGCTGATATCGTCATGCAGTTCCTCGGCCTTGCCAGCGTCGTTTCGATGCTGCCGATCGTCGCCTGGGCGCTGACGCTGATCTCGGGCCGCCGCTTCAGCCGCATTCCTGCCCGTGCCGGCGCCTGGCTTGCCGGTACGGTGCTGTCCTGCGCCGTAATCGGCTGCTTTCCGCCGCCGCTCACCTGGCCGATCCCGAACGGCATCGGTGGCGTCGTCGGTGATATGATCCTGCGTTTTCCCGCGCTCTTCGTCGGCGCCTATCCGACCGGCACCTTCGCCATGGTTGTCGGCTGCATCTTTGCGGTGCCGACCGCCTGGATGATGCTGTTTGCCTCGGGCCTCGTCGGCCGCAGCGACGCGGACGACGAAATAGAGGACGATTACGTCGAGACGACTAGCAAGGCGCGGGTCGTCGGCGACGAGGACGAGGAGGACGAGTCGCGCTGGGTCGCTTTCAGCGGCGCGATGACCCATGCCTGGTACATGAGCCAGGGACGGCTGCGCCGCCTCCTCGGCATGGGACCGCGCAAGCGCCGCCAGGGCGATTTCGAATCGCCCTATGATTTCAACGATGATGAGTTTGGCACGCTGAACGAACCGGTTCGCGCCAAGGCGCCGGCTGCGCGCGGCGAGCGGATGGAACCGTCGATGGAGCCATCGATGGGAGCAAGGGCGGCTTCGCCGCGCCGCATTGTCGCGGCACCGTCGCTTTCCATCGATGACGAGGATGACGACGACGACCTGCCTTTCGACCCCGACATGCCGCCGCGCCCGGCCGATATCCTGCCTGACGACGATGATGACGACTGGATGATCCGCGCGCCGGCGAAAGCCGCCGGCAAGCCGGAGCCGCGCGTCGTTCCCGCCGTTACGCGTCCGAAGCCCGGCGCCCGCGTCGAGCGGGAGGCGCAGGGCTCGTTCATTCGTCCTGAAGGTTTCCAGCTTCCTTCGATGCATCTGCTTGCCGAACCGAAGAATGTCGTGCGCGATTCGACGCTTTCTGCCGATGCGCTGGAGCAGAATGCCCGCATGCTCGAAGGCGTGCTCGAAGATTTCGGCGTCAAGGGCGAGATCATCCATGTCCGCCCCGGTCCGGTCGTCACGCTCTATGAACTGGAGCCGGCGCCCGGCATCAAGTCGTCGCGGGTCATCGGTCTTGCCGACGATATCGCCCGCTCGATGAGCGCCATCGCCGCCCGCGTCGCCGTCGTGCCCGGCCGCAACGCGATCGGAATCGAATTGCCGAACCAGACGCGCGAGACCGTTTATCTGCGCGAACTTATCGCTTCCCGCGATTTCGACGGCAGCAAGGCCAAGCTCGCCATGGCGCTCGGCAAGACGATCGGCGGCGAGGCCGTCATAGCCGACCTCGCCAAGATGCCGCATCTGCTCGTCGCCGGCACCACCGGCTCGGGCAAGTCGGTCGCCATCAACACGATGATCCTGTCGCTGCTCTACCGGATGACGCCGGAACAGTGCCGACTGATCATGATCGACCCGAAAATGCTCGAACTTTCCGTCTATGACGGCATCCCGCATCTGCTTTCGCCCGTCGTCACCGATCCGAAGAAGGCCGTCGTCGCGCTCAAATGGACCGTGCGCGAGATGGAAGAGCGCTACAAGAAGATGTCGAAGATCGGTGTCCGCAACATCGATGGCTTCAACACCCGCGTGGAGCAGGCCTTGTCGAAGGGCGAGGCGATCTCGCGCACGGTGCAGACCGGCTTCGACCGCCACACCGGCGAGGCAATGTACGAGACCGAAGAATTCGACCTCAGGCCGATGCCCTACATCGTCGTCATCATCGACGAGATGGCCGACCTGATGATGGTCGCCGGCAAGGATATCGAAGGCGCCGTCCAGCGCCTGGCGCAGATGGCGCGTGCCGCCGGCATCCACGTGATCATGGCGACGCAGCGCCCGTCGGTCGACGTCATCACCGGCACGATCAAGGCGAACTTCCCGACCCGCATCTCCTTCCAGGTCACCTCGAAGATCGACAGCCGCACCATTCTCGGCGAACAGGGCGCCGAGCAGCTGCTCGGCATGGGCGACATGCTCTACATGGCGGGCGGCGGACGCATTCAGCGTGTGCACGGCCCGTTCGTCTCCGATGTCGAGGTGGAAGAGATCGTCTCCTACCTGAAGACCCAGGGCTCGCCGCAATATCTAGACGCGATCACCGCCGATGACGACGAGGATGGCGATTACGGCGGCGGTGGCGGCGGCCCTGCCGGTACGTCGAACCTTTCGGATTCGGAAGATCCTTACGATCAGGCCGTCGCCATCGTGCTGCGGGATGGCAAGGCCTCGACCTCCTACGTCCAGCGCCGGCTGGGCATCGGCTACAACCGGGCCGCCTCTCTCATCGAGCGGATGGAGAAGGAAGGCATCATCGGTCCAGCCAACCATGCGGGCAAACGCGAAATTCTCGTTCCCACAGAAGGCGACATCCTCGACCGCTGAAATAATCGGCATATATTTCCGATGGGGGCCGCTTTTGCGGAAACCCGACGGCAGCCAAGCCGTTACCTCACGCGGGCCCGATCGCAACGCCTTGAAGACGCCGCCTTTCGGCAGCATGCAGATCGCATAAAGGAGATTTAGATGAGTAACTCCGACACCTTCCTCTCCGGCCTGACGGTAACGCGCCGCGATCTTCTCGGCGCCTTTGCCGTCGCTGCGATGGCAAGCGCCATTCCCTTCGGCGCGCATGCGCAGGCGGCGGCTCCCGCCTCCGGCACGGCGCAGGCGATCGCCGACCATTTCTCCGGCGTCACCACGATGCAGGGCGAATTCGTGCAGTTCGGCCCGCGCGGCGAGCAGACCGGCGGCAAGTTCTTCATTCAGCGCCCCGGCAAACTGCGCTTCAATTATGACGACCCGTCGCCGATGCGGGTGATCGCCGACGGCAAGAACGTCGCCATCGGCAATACCAAGCTGAAAACCTGGGATCTCTATCCGCTCTCCAAGACGCCGCTCAGCCTGCTGCTGGCGCAGCATATCGACCTGTCGGCCGGCATGGTGAAGCGCGTGAAGGAAGAGTCTGATCTGACGACGATCGCGCTCGGCAACAATACCGTGTTCGGCAATTCGACGATCACCATGATGTTCGACCCGAAGACCTACGACCTGCGCCAGTGGACGATCACGGACAACCAGGGCAAGGACACGTCGGTGATGATCTTCAATGTCAAAACAGGCATGCAGTTCGACGATCGCGTGTTCCGCGTGCCTTACGAGAGCATTCCGGGCACGGCAGCCTCACGAGACTGAGGGTTTTCGGTTGATCGCCCGAGCCTTTTGCACGCGGCCGGTTCCCTCCTGTGCGCCTTTGTTCTAAAGCCCTTTCATGAAAGCACGCCGTCTCAACGCCCGGCGTGCGAGAAAGGGCGTGGGCATGGGCTTTTCGATCACCACCTGGAACATCAACTCGGTGCGGCTGCGCATGCCGATCGTCGAGCAACTGGTTCTCAAACATCGGCCGGATATTCTCTGCCTGCAGGAAACCAAGGTGACGAACGAGCTCTTTCCGGCGGCACCGCTGCGGGCGATGGGCTACGACCACATCATCATCCACGGCCAGAAAGGCTATCACGGCGTGGCGATCGCTTCCCGCATTCCGCTGACGGAGGATCACCGGCAGGATTATTGCGGAGTCGGCGATGCCCGCCACATCTCGGCGATCTTCGAGCACGGCAACCGCCGTATCCGGCTGCACAATTTCTACGTCCCGGCTGGCGGCGACGAGCCGGATCGCACGATCAATCCGAAATTCGGTCACAAGCTCGATTTCATCGAAGAGATGAAGCTCCTGAAAGCCAACGGCGAAGCCAACACCTCGGCCATTCTGGTCGGCGACCTCAACATCGCGCCGCTGGAGCACGATGTCTGGTCGCACAAGCAGCTGCTGAAGATCGTCAGCCATACGCCCGTCGAAACCGACGGGCTGCTCGAGGTGATGAAGCGCGGCAACTGGCTCGACCTCATGCGCCATCATGTGCCGGAAAGCGAGAAGCTCTATACCTGGTGGAGCTACCGCGCCAAGGACTGGGAGGCGGCCGACCGCGGCCGCCGTCTCGACCATATCTGGTCGTCATCGGATCTCGGACCGCATCTCAAGCGCATCGAGATCCTGAAAGAGGCGCGCGGCTGGGACCGGCCCTCGGACCATGTGCCGGTCACGGCGCATTTCGATTTCTAGTATTTTGCGGATGCGCAGAACCGCTCCAACGGCGGTCAGCTGAAGCGGTAGAACTGGCTTGCGGCCTTTGCCGCAAGTTCGGCGAGATTGTCGCGGATGCGGTTCTCGATCAGCCGGGCTGCGTCCGGATATTCTTCGATCAGCCGGTGGAAAAGGGCGCGGGTGATGCGAATGATGCTGGTGTCCTCGCGCGCGACCGCGGTGAATTTGCGCTCCACCAGCGTGACCAGCGCCAGCTCGGAAACCAGCGTTCCCGGGCCGACGACCCCCTCCGTCCTCTGTATGCCGTCACTGCTCGTCGCGCTCAGCTCCAGGCTGCCGCTGAGGACGACATAGGCGCTCTCGGCGGGCGAGCCCTGGCGAAACAGCATCTGGCCGGCGGCGATCATGCGCCGGTCGGCGCCGAAGGCAATCAGCCGCAGGTGATCCT
>Ga0209673_1002040_pt1 | contig 15311 bp, 19 predicted proteins | sample AraplaCol_mMS_r2_2_FD_184274 | JGI IMG/M metagenome (GOLD analysis project Ga0209673, IMG submission 184274) | Arabidopsis root microbial communities from North Carolina, USA - plate scrape MF_Col_mMS_r2 (SPAdes) (version 3) | ecosystem: Host-associated > Plants > Roots > Endosphere | place... | reverse complement strand
TCGACATCACACGTTGTGACGCCGCTCTTAAGACTTTGAAGGTCCATCAGGAGTCCTTTGCGCAAGCAGGAATAGCTACGGCGATCGCTCGCGTTATCGGCATCGTGGTCCAACCCGGTGTCGAATTCGGCAATTCAAATGTTGTGCTCTACAAACCCGAACGAGCAAAGAGCCTGATTTCGGCCCTGGATGAAATGCCCGGGTTGCTGTTCGAAGCACATTCCACCGACTACCAGACAACCGAGGGCCTGGCTGCCCTTGTTGAGGGCGGGTTTGCTATCCTCAAGGTTGGGCCTGGTCTCACCTTTGCCCTTCGGGAGGCCTTGTATGGCCTCGATGCCATTGCCTCGATTACTTGCGCAGACCGCGAAACGACCCTGGTCGAATCCATGGAATCCATCATGTTGGATCGGCCTTTGAACTGGGTGGGCCACTACGGTGGAAGCGCCGAAGAAATAAAGCTTCAACGTCATTTCAGTTACAGCGATCGAATTCGCTATTACTGGCCAGATCCGCGAGCGAGCGCCGCGGTAGACGAGCTGTTCAGCCGTTTTCAAGGTGATATCCCGCAGACCTTGATCAGCCAATACCTCGGCCGGGTCTACTCCGATGTCGTTTCAAAGAGGGTGGGTGCGAGCGCTCGCGATTTGTGCCTGGCAGCGATCGATGCAGCACTTGCCCCTTACTCAATGGCAACGAGCAGGTAACGATCAGTACCGACCCTCGAACGAGCGACTATCGAACAGAAATAACTGCCGGAGAACATGATGGCGTCAGTAACAGTCGCGAATGCCCGAAAGAGCTATGGTCATTTCGAAGTGCTGCACGGGGTGGATATTGATATCCAGGATGGCGAGTTCGTTATTCTTGTCGGTCCGTCCGGCTGCGGCAAATCAACCCTCCTGCGAATGATTGCAGGTCTTGAAGAGATCTCGGGCGGTAGGATCTCCATAGGCAGCAAGATCGTGAACAATGTCGCACCGAAAGAACGCGATATCGCAATGGTGTTCCAATCCTACGCGCTTTACCCGCACTTGACCGTTGAAGCCAACATGGGGTTTTCGCTCAGGCTTGCGAAAGCCCCGAAAGAAGAAACAAGGAGACGTGTTCGGGAAGCTGCACAAATTCTTGGTCTCGAGCCACTACTGGAAAGATACCCTCGAAATCTCTCGGGTGGACAGCGGCAGCGTGTAGCGATGGGCCGCGCGATCGTGAGAAACCCGCAAGTCTTTCTGTTTGATGAGCCGTTGTCGAACTTGGACGCGAAGCTGCGCGTGCAGATGCGCTCCGAAATCAAGCAACTGCACCAGCGGCTAAAGACAACGACTATTTACGTGACCCACGATCAGATTGAAGCCATGACCATGGCCGACCGGATTGTGGTCATGCGCGACGGATCTGTTGAACAGATTGGCTCGCCACTCGATCTTTACGACTGCCCCGCAAACTTGTTCGTAGCCGGATTTATCGGCTCCCCGGGGATGAATATCATCCACGGCAAAGTCAATACATTGGGTCCGCTTGAGTTCATCGCTCGTGGCGGTGCAAGGCTACCTTTGCCCGAAAATGTCAGTGTGAAGCCTGGAACCGACATCATTTACGGGGTTCGGCCCGAGCACCTCTCGATCGGTGCCGGTTCTGATGCAAAAGTTATCCTGACTGAACCCACCGGGGCCGAAACGCAGCTCACGGCCAAGCTCGGTTCCGACAATGTCATCGTATCGGTAAGGGATCGACTTGACGTCCGTCCGGGGGATTCACTGCTGCTGGCACCAGACCTGGACAAGATCCATCTATTCGACGCCAGAACGGAAAAGCGCTTGCACGCAAACTAGACGGCGCTCTGCCGTTGGCGCGTTCTCCCATCTCTTGTCGCAGGGCAGCACCCGCTGGTTCCTTTGCGGTCCGACCATCTTCCTGGGTCTGGGACGATTGTCGTTCAGGCACTTCCGGTGGAGAAGACCAGCAGCATATTGTTGGTAGGCATCTCGATCGTCTCGCGGAGATTAAGGCCAGCGGCCTCACCCACTTGTTCAAGATCAGCGATGTCACGCACACCCCAGGATGGGTTTTGCTCCTTTAGAGCCGCGTCGAAAGTAGCGTTCGAGGGGGCGTTGTGTGCGCCGTCGCGCATGAATGGGCCGTAGAGAACCAGAAGTCCACCAGCGCGCAGCAAACGGCCAGCTCCTGTGAACAATCCCAAGCTTGCCGCCCATGGCGCGATGTGGATCATATTAATCGACACGATAGCGTCAAAATGCCCCCTTTGTTCGACGCCCCATTGTCCTGAGCACACATCAATATCCCTCGGTGCCAGCACATTCTTCAGCCCTGCGAATTTGATCCAGCTAGACGTGCTGGTACGGGCATCGGCATCCGGATCGCTCGGCTGCCAGGTGAGGTTGGGCATTGCTTCCGCAAAACACACGGCGTGCTCGCCGGTCCCACAGCCAATCTCCAGCACGGTGCCATGTTTTGGCAGGACACGTTTTAGGACAGCGAGGATCGGCGCCGAATTTCGCGCAACAGAAGGCGAGAACATCCGCTGGTCGGCGCTTACGTCGCGCTTTTCCAGCGCGACAGGCGAACGGTCCTCCACCCAGCATGCGTCGGATCACCCCGCCCGCCAGGCTCAAGGTGAAGCGAGGCGACGCGCTGGCCAAACTGATCGGGACACAGAAAGATGCTTGGCAAAGTGCCGAACCGCACGATAGAAATAGTCGAGCGCTGCAAATTCTCGCTTGAGGAGCTGACGTACCAGTATCCCGAGGAAGCCATCGTACCGAGTATGGATGCCCAGCAGTCGCTCGAGCATTACGTCCGCGAATGCATCCCCAACCGATACCCGGAGGGGCTCCCGCAGAAGGTTGTCCGCGCGGTGAAGCATGAACTCGAGCTGATCAAGGAGATGAAGTATGCACCGTACTTCCTGACGGTCTTCAGCATCGTGAAGTTCTTGAGGAGCCAGGGTATCTTGTGTCAGGGTCGCGGATCGGCAGCGAATTCCGCGATTTGCTACATCCTGGGGATCACTTCCATCGATCCCGAAACCAATGACCTTCTGTTCGAGCGCTTCGTTTCCAAAGAGCGCGACGAGCCACCTGACATCGACGTCGACTTCGAGCACGAAAGGAGAGAGCAGGTCATCCAGTGGATCTACAAGACCTACGGCAAGGACAAGGCTGCACTATGCGCAACCGTTACCCGCTACCGCGCCAAGGGAGCGATCCGCGATGTGGGCAAGGCGCTCGGGCTCCCCGAGGACGTCATCAAGGCGTTGTCCAGCGGCATGTGGTCCTGGTCCGAGGAGCTCCCGGATCGAAACATCCGCGAACTCAATCTCAATCCCGATGACCGTCGTTTGGCGCTGACACTGAAGCTCGCACAGCAGCTGATGGGTGCGCCCCGGCACCTCGGGCAGCACCCGGGCGGTTTTGTCCTGACGCATGACAGATTGGACGATCTCGTCCCCATCGAACCCGCTAGCATGGTGGATCGGCAGGTAATCGAGTGGGACAAGGACGACGTCGAGGCCCTGAAATTCATGAAGGTGGACGTACTGGCGTTGGGCATGCTCACCTGCATGCAGAAGGCCTTCGACCTGATCCGCGAGCATAAGGACGAGGACCTCGATTTGGCCAAGATCTGGCAGGAGGACGCGGCGACCTACGCGATGATCCGCAAGGCGGATACCTTGGGAACATTTCAGATCGAGAGCCGCGCACAGATGGCAATGCTTCCGCGAATGAAGCCGCGGACGTTTTACGACCTCGTCGTTCAGGTGGCCATCGTGCGGCCCGGCCCAATCCAAGGCGATATGGTGCATCCGTACTTGCGCAGGCGCGAGGGTAAGGAGAAGGTCGAATGCCCTACGCCGGAACTCGAGGCCGTTCTCGGCAAGACGCTAGGCGTCCCGCTTTTCCAGGAATCCGCGATGAAGGTGGCGATGGTCTGTGCTGGATTTACCGGAGGCGAGGCCGATCAGCTGCGCAAGTCGATGGCGACCTTCAAGTTCACAGGCGGGGTCAGTCGCTTCAAGGACAAGCTCGTCAGCGGCATGATCAAGAATGGTTACTCCGCCGAGTTCGCCGAGAGTGGGCGATGCCAGAAACCATGGCGTCGAGATCCGTCCGGTGTGCATCAATCGGTCTCGGTGGGACTGCACGCTCGAGCGCATTGGCAACACCGACCGCCATGCAGTGAGGCTGGGGATGCGCATGGTCAAGGGACTGGCCGTTGCCGATGTGGCCCGTATCGTCGCCGCCCGCATGAACAAGGCCTTCGAGAGCGTCGACGACGTCTGGCGCCGTTCGAATGTGCCAACCGAAGCCCTCAACCAGCTTGCCGAGGCGGATGCGTTCCTTCCGTCGCTGAAGCTGCAACGCCGCGACGCCGCGACGCCATCTGGGCCATCAAAGCCTTGCGTGATGAGCCATTGCCTTTGTTTGCCGCCGCTGCCGAGCGCGAAGCTGCAGTCATCGCCGAGCAGCAGGAGCCGGAGGTCGAGCTCCGCCAGATGACGGACGGCCACAACGTGGTCGAAGACTACAGCCACGTTGGCCTGACACTGCGAGACCATCCTATCGCGTTCCTCAGAAAGGATCTCCAGAAGCGCAACATCGTAACGTGCTCGGAGGCCATGAACGGTCGCGATGGAAGGTGGCTGATGACGGCGGGACTGGTACTCGTCCGGCAGAAGCCCGGCTCGGCGAAGGGGGTAATGTTCATCACGATCGAGGACGAGACCGGGCCAGCGAATGTGGTCGTGTGGCCGAGCTTGTTTGAGAAACGACGCCGCGTCGTGCTCGGATCTTCGATGATGGCAATCAACGGCAAGATCCAGCGGGAAGGTGATGTGGTGCATCTCGTCGCGCAGCAGCTTTTCGATCTATCGGGAGACCTGTCAGGCCTGGCCGACCGCGATATCGACGTGAAGATCCCGACGGGAAGGGGTGATGAATTCGCTCATGGATCGCCTGGAAGTCCAGACTCCCGCGACCGTCCGAAGCCCGTGCCGCAGCCAAGGGACATCTTCGTCAGGGATTTGCACATTGATACGCTCAAGGTGAAAGCAAGGAACTTCCACTAAATTTAGGCTTCCAAGCTATGGCGTTGTTGCTGCGGACCTGTCGTTGTCGAACTCTCGATACCGGGCCACCTCGCTGGCGCTTAACTCGTACCGGGTCTCCCTCTGACCGATAGCGACGAGGATCCCGTGGCCGCAGAGCTCCGCGGTCAGCGCTTGCACTTCTGAAACTTGTAGGCTTGTGCCTACAGCGATTTCGTCAATGGAGGCGCCTGGGTGCGCCTTCACATATCGGCGCACAAACATCTGGTGCACGGTTAATCTCGGCTTCAGATCATGATACCCGCTCGCAAGCCTTTCCTCGTCACGGCGATGTCGCTCGACTATCTCACCCGACGCCCAGTCGCCGAGGTCATGAAGTCGCTCAAGCAGCTGGCGCGCGCGATCGGCTTCATGAAGGGGAAGATCTCGTTGAGAGACGTAGTATGCGGCCACGCCGTTTGTGACGATCCTCTCGTCCGATGCTCCATCATGAACCAGAGCCGTTGGAGGATAATTGGTCGAGACCACATTGCGGTAACCGGAGAGTTCCACAAGGTCCTCAAAGCTCCAAGACTCTGTAATGGTGCCAACCATATCGAAGCGCGTATGTTGTTGCTGAGAAGCAAGTTCCGATGTCCGTGTCCACGATAGCTCCGACGCCGTCAATTGGGAACCGCGCGCCTTTCCCGACGTTTGGCGGAGGAGGATCTCTCAATGTCCGTTCCGAATGAACCCATTGTGCCGCCCCCAGCGCCGCCGCGCATCGATATCCCACCGCGAGATCCCGACCGCGTGCCTGGAGACAAGCCGCCTCCCGATCCGGAACCTGACGAGCCCGCCAATCCGATGGTCCGCACCTCTTCACACTGCCCCACGTGGATCCTGCTGTGCCGGGTTATCTGTCGGCCGTCGGGAGCGCAGACAAGAACAACTGGCGGGCCGAGTTCAGACTTAAGCTTGAGGACTTCGTAGATAGCCTGGTTGTGCAAGGCGCCAAGCCAAACGAGGTCTACGACGCGATCCGCGAAGAGATTGAAATCTTGCGAGCCGCCTCCGCGAAGGATCCCGACCCAGCCGACGAACCCGGCGACGTTGAAGAGCCGTCTAACGATTGGCCAGCCGCCTGAGTTCAATAAGATCAGGCAGGCTCCCTGTTGAGGATCCTAATAAAACAAGTATTGCAGACCGGGAGCTGTAGAGCTTCTCTCCGAAAAGAGCTACAGCAAGTCTATGATTCAGGAACCAAGCCCGAGCGCCGAACAGCGTTACCGTCTTCTCATAGAGGCAATCACCGACTACGCCATCTACATGCTGGATCCGGCCGGGAATATCACAAGTTGGAATCCTGGGGCCGAGCGCCTGAAGGGATACTCGGAAGCGGAGATCGTCGGCAAGCACTTCTCGACTTTCTACACAGCAGAAGATCGAGCCACGGGTCTCCCGGAAGACGCGCTTCGCATCGCTGCACAGGAGGGGCGTTTCGAGCGCGAGGGATGGCGTCTGCGCAAAGACGGTTCGCGTTTTTGGGCGAACGTCATCATCGACCCTATCAGGAACGCCGAGAACGAACTGATAGGCTTCGCGAAGATTACGCGAGACATCAGTGAGAAGCGCGCTGCTCAGGAGGCGATCTTCCAGGCGCAGAAAATGGAGGCTGTCGGGCAACTGACAGGAGGACTGGCTCACGACTTCAACAACCTTCTCACCGCAATCCTAGGCAGTCTGCAGATCGCAAAGAAGCGGGCCGTCAGGGCGGATGTCGCGGATCTGATCGAAAACGCGATCCAGGGCGCTCAGCGCGGCGCAACCCTGACGCAAAGGCTTCTCGCCTTTGCGCGGAGACAGGAGCTTCAGATCAGCCCCGTGCGGATAGCCGATCTTGTCGGCGGGATGGCAGACCTCATGCGCAGGACGATTGGCCCCGAGCTCATCATCAGCACCTCGTTTCCCGCCGATCTTCCGCTTGCCCTGACTGATGGAAACCAGCTGGAGAGCGCGCTCCTTAACTTGGTAGTGAACGCACGCGACGCCATGCCTGGTGGTGGCGAGATAACGATTGCCGCAGAGCGTAGGACTGCAAAGGCTGACAAGAACCATTCGATTGCAGCAGGTGAGTACGTCTGTTTGTCGGTCACGGACCAAGGGGAGGGGATGGACGCAGAAACACTCGCTAACGCCACCACTCCGTTCTTCACCACGAAGGGGATCGGCAAAGGGACTGGCCTTGGGCTGGCGATGGTGCACGGCCTTATGGCCCAGTGCGGTGGGCAGCTCGTACTGCATTCCTCGCCGGACAAGGGAACAAGAGCGGAGCTTTGGCTTCCGGTTGCTACAGAGGCTTCGACGGTCGCGACTTCGACGCCGGAGGCGACCCTTGATCCGGCACCTACGCCGATGACTGTGCTGGTCGTCGACGATGACGCCCTCGTTCTCATGAACAGTGTCTTGCTCCTCGAGGATCTGGGAATGGAGACCATCCAAGCCTCATCGGGCGAAGAAGCTCTGGAGATACTGGAGACGGGTCAGCTTCCCGCGGTCGTGGTGACGGATCATGCGATGCCGCGAATGACCGGAGCACAGCTCTGTCAGCGGATCAGAGAGCGCTTCCCAACGCTCCCTCTGGTTCTCGCTACGGGCTATGCCGAACTTCCCGAAGGCACCGCACCCTTGGGCGATGTCGTGCGGTTGACGAAGCCCTTCAGCCAAGACCAGTTGTCGCGCGCACTTTCCGAAGCCTGTCAGGCAGGGCGGTGCTTCTAAGCGACCATGAGACGGGGCTCCGGTGTTGTGAGGGCTTCTTGGTACGGGACCAGACAACCGTTAGAGGTCAGACTAAAGTCCGCTGAACAAAAGGGTCGGTCGTGGTAGCTATTGATCGCCCTTGAGGAGGCAATGAATGGCGCTCGCGACTGACATACAGGATGCTTGTCTAATTCTGCCGGAGCTTGACCGAGCGGACCGTGGCGCACTGATCGAGCGGATTCTCGATCGTCTCGAAAGCCTGCAGGCCACCATACTTCAGACCGTGCCGCCGGAAAAACGCTACTGGATCGACACCCTCATCGCATCTGTTCGATATTCGGTGGATGAGATTGCCTCAATGGAGACCGACGACCTTCTCAGCATCCTCGTCGAGTTCGAGAAGCTAATAGTTTTGCTCGACGGCATAGCGGAGTCTCCGACCCAGTCGCTGACACTCCATTGATTGCTCAGGCTTTTATGGCCGACACTCAGTAATAGCCCGCAGTCAGAGGGCCATCTTCGCGCCGGAGGCGTTGCTGCGCTGCAGGCGCTCGCGCTTGCGGCCCTGACCGACGATGATGCGGCCACCGGAATACGGCCTGAAGCCGATCGCGTCCAGCGCCTCCCCGAAGGTCTCCTGCTGCCGCGCCGCGGTAACGAGTTCTGCAAGATCCTTGACGGAGATCACCACCGCCATATCATCGGCCTTCTTGATATTGCCGATGACTTGCGGAACGCCGTTTCGGGCTTTCCCGAGCACTGCGCTCAGCTCATCCTTGGCCTTCCTGACAGTCAGAGGACCGCCCCCGATCTGGACAATGCTTTCCACGAGGCTTTCAGTGATGTCCTGTCTGCTGGCATTGCGGGCCATTTGTACCTTCTTGAGTAGCCTCGCGTCCATGGCATCATCTCCACCTGTCCGAGGGCACAATGGGATGCATGGTCACATTCGTCAATAAAGATGGCCAGGTATTCAGGCGCAATCTCGCGTCGTCTTCGCCCAGTGAGGTTGTCGAAGCAACGCGGGGCTCGTCGGGCCATCCGGTAGACGGGCCGCCAGTAAAGCCCGCGTTATTTTTACATTTTTACCCGTGGCAGATCGAGGGGTACCGGGGGGGCGCCGCGCGTGCTATGTATCCGATGGGTCGCTCAAATTCCCACCAAATATTCTGGGTGGTGTTAGCGTGGTCTAATGGAAGAGCAAAGGGCACACCGTCGGTACGTCGTCAGGGCAAGCTCCCAGTTCCCGGGAATGTGGGCCGTCGAGGACGTGTTCCTAGGCCGACCTGTTGTTCAGGAAGGCTTAGTTTTGGACGGGATGACGCTTGACGACGCGGCTGAAATGGCATGGTTGATGCACGCTCGAGACCTCCTCCAACGGCACAAGCTCGACACTTTTTCTTGAGCCGCCACGACGATGAAAACGCGGTTTACCCGATTGCCGGACGCCTTATTGATCCTGTTGAAGGTTATGCGGTCGCTCGTGGACGCTGCCGTATAGAGGGCGACGCCGCAGCTCATTTCACCAAATTTGAGGAAGCCCTTCCATAGGGCTCTATGTCCCGATCCCGTACGCTCTGCTCCGCCGCAACGTCGCCGTCCCCGACCTAAGCGCTCCGACGGATGTCGAGAATCGCCCTTTCCATTTCTCCTAGGCCATCTGCTTAACACGCAGCCGCCACCCAAGAGGCGAGGAGTGAACGGCAACCCCTTCATCGTCTTCGTCCATCTGAAGCGTGGCAATGATCCAGTCCGGCGGCATGACACCGGGCAGACTTTCATCGGCGAGGACTTCGAGAAGGACGTCGACGGTGTCGAGGCCACCGCGTGGCTCACGTCCGTTCCGTTCGAGTGTCCAAAGATATCGCATCATCATTCCAGGTTGCCTCGTCGGACGGTTCATGCTGGGTTCGGCAGCAGCTTCAAGCGTAGTGAGCACGATATGCGAGATCTCCCGGAACTACCGGAATCACGGCGAGTTTCCCCAGCGGACGTTCATTCAAAGGAGAGACCCGATGGCAAGAAACAGACACCTCGAGGCCGTGCACAGGATCGCGCCCGCGTCGCCGGCGGCCAGGATCATGAAGTCAACTACGAAGCAACGAAGGAAGGTGTCTCGAAGGACACCGTCAAGAAGGCGGTGAAGAGAGCTGGGAACTCCCGGAAGAAAGTCGAAGCGCAGATCGGCCGCCACTAAAGGCGAGGTGGCGCATGTCCAAGCCAGCACAAGATGACCGCTTGATCATGTCGAAGGCGGTCAAGGAATGGTATTTGTACTACAACGTGGCGTGGGACGGCCAGGCAACAACGCACGTGAACGCGCCGTCGTCGGATTCCATACACTGAGGGTAGGGGATGACCTGATTCCTCAGGCTGAGCGGGATGGGTGGTTGTTCGAGGGGCGGGCACAGCGTATTTTGAACAAAATCCCGAGGACGGTGCGCGACTGCCAAGGACTCGAATAGTTCGCGGCTGACCAGGACTCGCTTCGAGTCCTTTCTGGAGGCAAACGCCTTCGAAGCGTCGCGTTGGAAGAAGCGCTGCGACGTCTCCGATCGTGGGCGGTCGAAATGCGTTTCATAGGGTCGGGTGGTTGGTAATGATAGTACGTTGGTACAGATGGTACGTTGGTACGAATGCCTCCGTGGTGCAAATGCTGCAGGCACTTGCACCAAACCGCACCACGCGCACCATCCCCGAGCGACGGGGCGCATCACGATAGGTTTGTGAGCCGAGCCGCTGTCACCTGTATATGCCGTCGTTCGTCCGCCGCGCGAATTCATCGGAAGCCCTGCGTATGCCAGCGTCGGACCGAAATCCAGATAGCGCTCGCGGATCAAATCCAGCACCGCATTGCGAAACTCTTCGCTATGGCGCCGGTTGCTTGGTCGTGATCGCTTCTTTGAAACAAGGCCGGCCGGACCATCCCGGTCATAGGCCCGCAGCAGCCGATGGACCTGACTTCGACTGAGGTCGAGCCGTTCGGCAGCCTGGACAACGCTTAGGCGTTGGTCACGGATCTTCTGGATAAGTTCAAGACGATGCAACTCTTTCTGCGACATGGTGATCAAACAAGACATCACGACTCCGACCGTTCATGGTCTCGACCAGGCTGAAGATCGTCATCCTTGCTCCCAACGTTGGATTTGACCAGTGCGTCGAAAGGCGAGACTGTCGCATCTCTAACTGGCCCAACTGTCGCATTACTAAATAGCTCTTACACTCACAAATCAGATAATCTATCTTATGGAACGCGGAGGTCATTTTACGGGTGTTGCTTTTGGCTGAAAATCGAATTCCGAGTTTTCCCAAACTTAACGCCTTGGCTTTCTGTCCATGATGCGCTTATTGTATTTCGCCACCAACGCTGGTGCGGCAGCAAATACGCGTTTCTCAATATCGTCCTTCTGCTTGTCCGACACTGCGCCAGGGCTATGTTCGCTTAGCGCTTGAATGACTTCTGCACGAGATTGACCGTGCTCTCCGATGCCTTCGGCGATCACGCGATCCTCGACAGCTTTCCAGTCCACCCTTGCTGGTTCAGTAGTTGCGAGTTCTTGAGCCGCAATTTTGCCAAGTGTACTTCTCGCGCCAACCAACTTCTGTAATGCCACAATTCCGGTAACACGTTTTTGGAACTCCTCATCTTCATCGAAGCGCGGCGGAAAGTGGGACCGTTTGGCCACCTCCTGTGTACGCTTCTGAGCAAGGAACGACGGGACAGAGGGCTTTGGGGCGGCAATCTCCCCTTCCGTGAAAAGGTTGGGGAACAGCCGCTCGCGGTAGTCTAGCGGGAAGGCTAAGCGTACGGGTGTCTTCGGCGAAGCGGACTTCAGGAAACCATGATCGAGCAGCGCCTTCAATGTGTTCCGCGCAGTACGGTCGGGCGACTTCGTGATAAAGCCAATATCGCCGCGATTTATCGAGCCATGTTTGAGGACGGCTGAGATGACGTCCGGAGCACGCTTGTCGTCGATAACATCTTCTACCAATTTGCGGTAACGGCTTTCGAGCGTGTCAAAAGAGAATACAGCATTGGAAAACTGAATCTGGTCGAGGGCCACCGACAAGAACCATTCGCAATAGTCTTGCAGAGCCTTTGCGGACAGGTTTCCTCGACCGTCTCTATCGTTCATGCGTTGCTGGTCGGCATGATCCATCAGCCTTTTGTACTCGCCCTTGTCCTTCAGTCCACGGGCTAGACCACGCGAGATCGACCACAATCCTTTCCCGCCTACACCTGCTTCCTGAGCCATAGCGTGCGACATCAATCGGCTCACCCGACCGTTTCCGTCCATAAACGGATGGATGAAGTTAAGCCGGTGATGCGCGGCAGCGATGGCAACAATCTTGGTTGTCGCCCCCACCTGGGTGGACGCGTAGCGCTTGGAAAAGTAGTCCATGAACGCTTTCACATATTGAGAGGACGGCGGCTGGTGTCGACCGACGGAAACATCGTCGGCGCTCTTTGATCTGAACGCGCCTGGAACGATCTCGACCTTAGGTCCTTCACGGCCTTCGACGAAGCGGAATTCCTCCGGCATCTCCTCATAGAAGCGGCGATGTACCCAAACGATGAACTCGGACGATGTCGGTGGAGGCAATGTGCCATTTCTGTTCAAGCGATCAATTTCCCGCTGAACGATTACATGTGCCCTTGCTTCCAAGGCCAGCGGACGAGTGGCCTCTTCAATCTCAACGCCCGCTAGTGCTCGCTCGATGTCCTTGGGACGTGTATTGTGACCTTCGATCAAGTTTGAGTAGTAGCAGTTCATTACCCTTACGAGATCGGACAGCTCGAAGGCCGAGTCGTTGTGAAGGCCCTGGCCGAGCTTTGCAGATGCTGCCTGAATCTCCACAACGAGATCAGAGATCGAGGAAGGAATGCTATCCTCGAAAAAAGCCGGTTCAATGCGGGTTGGAACTTCTTCTGCCAATTCTTGCCGATCTTTGAAACTCTAAAACACGATGATATTTAGTGGGTTAACCTGCTTATTTCAAGAAAATTGCCGATGTTGATTGCCGATTTTCGAAATTTGCCCCATGTTGGGATTTTTGCCGATCTTTAGCATCCATGTTATGAAGATAAATCAGCTACTTATCCTAGGTCACAAGGTGAGACTTGCCGATGTTTATTGCCGATCTTTGCGCCAACAGCACCTACCTGACCATCCAAATGAACGCACCTGGCAGGCCGGTCGCCCGGACAGCGATGCTCTGTCGGGCGTGGAAAATCCTGCAGAATTATTCTTCATATCGTTCAGCGACGATTGTTGTGCCTTCCTTATTCCCCATGAGCCAGACGTGTCCGTCGGCTGCCTCAAGGTCGTAAAAGGCACGCTTCCCCAAAGCTTTCTTGTCCGCAAATTGCCAACCAGACAGCGCCTTGTCGAACTCGCGTGGGTCAATCGCAAACGAGCAGGTGACGATAACGTCAGTGGTGGCGTTGGCGTTGCAGTCAAGGTTGCGAACCGACGGCGGCACCCGAGAAATGTTTAGAATGAACGCCAAGCGGTCCGGATCCTTATTGCGGTCCCAGTGGTTCAAAACCTTCGTGTTGCCCCAACCGAACACAGCAGCGACGGCCAGAAATATTAGACCGTATTTGAGCTTCAATTCTCTCCCCGTGGATGCGCCTTCGAATTCTACCAGGTCGTGCTTGATTATTCCTAGTTGCTTCTGGACGTCGCTGCAATCGAGCACTTCCTTCAGGATGGCGCTATCATTAACTCCATTTGCTCGGCTCCAAAAAAGACAACATGGTGTTCGTGAAGCTGATCATCTCAACGAGGTCATCGTCCTGACCCCAAAGGCGCTGGAACCAGATCATGGTCTCGCCTTTAGATATTGAACCAGGTCACGGTCAGCTAGGCCGTCATGACCCGACTGACCTGTGCCCTTCCCTGCCTTCACTGGAGATGGTAATTGTTCGAAGCCAATCTGGAGGCCGGTAGTGACTTCTGATCGTTCCGTCCGTTTGCTCACCGAACGCCTCGTGCTACGTCCCACGGTGCCCGCCGATATCGAACGCGCCGTCGAGATCAGGTCCAACCATGATGTCGCCCGCAATCTCGTATGGGCAACGATTCCGCCTGACGTCGAAAAAATGACCAACTGGTTCACCGGTCATGCCGAGGAGTGGCACCAAGGCTCCGCCTACCGACTAGCGGTCACCCTTGACAGCCGTTTGATTGGCATCTGCGACGTCTTCGACGTGGCCGAAGGTCAGGGCGAAATCGGCTACTGGCTTGACCAAGCCAGTTGGGGCTGCGGGCTCGGCCTAGAGGCTGCTGAACGGCTGGTTCGATTCGCTGTAGAAGACGTCGGTCTGATCTCATTGAGGGCCGGCTGCGCGGACGACAACGCAGCTTCAGCGGCGATCCTTACGCGGCTGGGTTTCACTCGGCTGGAAGACGTTCAGATTTTCTCCAGGTCCCGGAGAGAAGATATCGTTCAGCGTCGCTTTCTACTGACTGTCTAACCGCCGACGCTTTCCTCAAGGGATCGGATATCGGCACGTTCAGGGCAACGGCTTGTCGTAGTTGGCAACTTGAAGGATATGGTCTTCGTGGCGAAGGAGAAGCAACAGAGGCAGTTGCATTGGTAAGCAACATCCTCATCTTTGTTGCAAATGCAGGCAATGTGAAAAGCAACAAACCGCCCAATTTGTCCACCGCAACACCCCGCAGCCTAACGGCGGCACAAACCCTTGCAGAGCAGAGGTAGCGCGTCACTCACTCACCCAGCTTCAGTGCCGAAACCGCACTCTTTGGAACAGCAGAGCGGTTTTGAAGCTGTTGCTTTTTCGGTTCTAATGACCTTTCAGGACAATCGTTCGAAACCGGCGTGAACGGTCATTTAGCTGTTGCGTTCTCGCGCTACATCGAAGTGTAGCGCGACCTTTCACTTGCACCGCAACATGCCACTCAATCTCAGTTCGACATCGTTGCCGCCAGCGACCGTTGGTTTGATCAACGCCGGTTCGTCCGGGAACCTCGGCGATGAAACCGTCCTTGCGACTGTCGACAGGCCGCACTCATCTTGACGCTTTGCTTGAAAACCGACCGTCCCGGCGGCAGGTCCTACTCACTCAAGAGATCGTCGGATGCGCTGTCCATCCATTGAGAGCGTTGTTATTGACAACAACGCCAGAGTGTTGTTATCAATGACAACATGAAGGCCAGACTGATCGAGAAATCGCGAACGGTGATCAATGACCAGACTTATTTTGAGGTCGTGTTATGGCACCTACCCAACCCGGTTCCGGGCAGCACGCACCAGTATCGGCTGGCCTTCGTTGTGAACGGTGAGTGCGTTCTCCGCTACGACAATGAGCGCGGGAAAGGCGATCACCGGCACTTAGGTAACCGCGAAGAAGCCATCGAATTTACGTCCCTTGAATCACTTTACGATGCCTTCCAAGCTGACATGGAAAGGATGCTCAGATGACAACTTTGACTGTGCGCTTGAGTACCATAGCGGATGCCAAGGCTCGCTTTGT
>Ga0209673_1002038_pt1 | contig 15348 bp, 14 predicted proteins | sample AraplaCol_mMS_r2_2_FD_184274 | JGI IMG/M metagenome (GOLD analysis project Ga0209673, IMG submission 184274) | Arabidopsis root microbial communities from North Carolina, USA - plate scrape MF_Col_mMS_r2 (SPAdes) (version 3) | ecosystem: Host-associated > Plants > Roots > Endosphere | place... | reverse complement strand
CGTGGCATTGGCCAGGTGCAGCGCCTTGCTGGCGGCGCGCACGCTCTGGCGGAATTCACCGGCCTCGGCCAGTGCCACCGCCTGGCTGCAATACTGGTAGCCGGAGAGCTTGACCGCGTCTTGCCCGTAGAGCACCGCGCCCTCGCTGGTCAGCGCCAGCAAGGTGTCGGTGTCTGCAAGCCGAGCCTGCTCGGCCTTGCTGGCAGCGGCCTCGGCATTGGGCGCCTGCTGCTGCGCCAATGCCAGCGGCCCATGGCCCAGCAGGAAAATGCCAGCCAGCCCGAGGGCACCCGCAACTCCTGCACGACGTGCCGAGCGCCCCCATCCCGTTCTCGAAAACCACGTCATTGGACCCCCGCGCGCGGCCGGTGTGCCCGCGGTTGCGGGGGTCGACGTCGCGGGAGTGCGCGCCGTTCAGGCCTCGTGGGGAAAGTCTAGAAGCGGCCCTGCGCCCCGCCTATTCGCAAGACGGTCTAGCGCAAAAGGACTATTTCAAGCGGGGACCGAATCGATGTCGGTGCGGTCCCAGTGGCGATGCTTGGCAATCGCGGCAATGAAATCTTGCGCGATCTGCGTGGCCGCGGTGGCGTCGCCCAGGTTGGTCACCGGCGTGGCCGCCACTACTACGCCGGGAGGCAGGTTGGCAGGTAGCGCGTCCGCACCGATGCCCAGTTGGGACAGCAGTTGCACGCCCTCGCCCACGGTGCAGATGGCCTTGCAATGCTTGTAGGCCTCCAGCACGAAGTGCACGGCATCGCCCATGCCCGCGAGCGCCGCGGCGCCCAGGCTGCCGCCGGGCACCAGCACGGCATCGAACATCACCGAAGGCGCATTGGCAAAGGTCATGTCGATGTCGATCTGCCGCTTCGATGCGCTGGCCACGGTGCCCAGGCGCGGACCGACCACCTTGCACTTGCCGCCGGCCTGCTCGAGCGCATCGCGGATCGGCTTGAGCGATGCCGAGTCGATGCCGTCCGCCACCAGGATCGCGATCTTGCGGGTGCGGATCGAGCCGTCGCCGGTGTCGGCCATGCTGAGCGCGGGCGACTCCTCGATGGGCAAGGTCATGCGATGCTCGCGATAGCCCGCGCGGCCCGCGGCCGCCTTGGCATCTGGCGCGCCGATGCCAAGAGGCTCGGCCACGCGGCGCGCAAGCTTCTCGTCGACGTGCGCGAGGTTGTCGACCATGCGCTGGCGGATCGCCGGCACATCGACCTTCGAAAGTTCGAAGCGAAAGCCCGCGACGATGTGCTCTTTCTCGGCCGCGCTCTGGCTGTTGAAGAACAGGCGCGCCTGCGTGAAGTGGTCGTCGAACGAGGGGCTGCGCCGGCGCACCTTGGTCCCCTCGACGTCGTCGGGGAAAGACTGGAAGCCCACGCTGCCGCCGTCGACCCGGAACTCCTTGCCGTCGCCCAGCGAATTGGGCTCGTAGGCCACCTGGCCGCGCGCAATCGTCTGGCGGTGCATGCCGTCGCGCTGGAAGTTGTGGAACGGGCACACGCTCTTGTTGATGGGCAGCTCATGAAAGTTGGCGCCGCCCAGCCGCGAGATTTGCGTGTCGGTGTACGAAAACAGCCGGCCCTGCAGCAGGGGATCGTTGCTGAAGTCGATGCCGGGCACCACGTGGCCGGGGTGGAATGCCACCTGCTCGGTTTCCGCAAAGAAGTTGTCGGGGTTGCGGTTGAGCACCAGCCGGCCGATGCGCTGCACCGGCACCATCTCTTCGGGAATGAGCTTGGTCGGATCGAGCAGGTCGAAGCCGAGCGACTGCGCCTTGTCCGGCGCGATGAGCTGCACGCCCAGCTCCCACTCGGGAAAGTCGCCGCTCTCAATCGATTCCCACAGGTCGCGGCGGTGGAAGTCAGGGTCCTTGCCCGCGATCTTCTGCGCTTCGTCCCACGCGAGTCCGTGGATGCCGAGCTTGGGCTTCCAGTGGAACTTCACGAAGTGGCTCTCGCCGCGGTTGTTGACGAAGCGGAAGGTGTTCACGCCAAAGCCTTCCATCATCCGGAAGCTGCGCGGAATGGCACGGTCCGACATCGCCCACATCAGCATGTGGGTGCTCTCGGGCATGAGCGAGGCGAAATCCCAGAAGGTGTCGTGCGCGCTCGCGGCCTGCGGCATCTCGTGGTGCGGCTCGGGCTTGACGGCGTGGATGAGGTCGGGGAACTTCATTGCGTCCTGGATGAAGAACACCGGGATGTTGTTGCCCACGAGGTCGTAGTTGCCCTCGCGGGTGTAGAACTTGACGGCAAAGCCGCGCACGTCGCGCACCGTATCGGCCGAGCCGCGCGAGCCGGCCACGGTCGAGAAGCGCACGAAGACGGGCGTTTTCGCGTCCGGGTCCTGCAGGAAGTCGGCCGCGGTGAACTGCGACATCGACTTGTAGACCTGGAAGAAGCCATGCGCCGCCGCACCGCGCGCATGCACGACGCGCTCGGGAATGCGCTCGTGGTCGAAGTGCGTGATCTTCTCGCGCAGGATGAAATCTTCGAGCAGCGAGGGGCCGCGCAACCCGGCCTTGAGCGAGTTGTGGTTGTCTGGAATCTGAAGACCCTGGTTGGTCGTCAGATTGGGCGCATGATCGGTCGCGAAGCCATCGAGTTGCTGCTGCTTGGCATTGCTGCCATCCGTGGCCTTCGACCGGCGTCCGGAGGCGGCCTTGTTCTGAGGCGTCATCGAGGATCTTTCATGGGGGGGTCAACTTCGTTGTCGAGAAAAAGGTCCAGCACGTTCACCAGCGCAATCAGGCAGATGAAACCCGCCACCGCGGCCACCACCCAGAAAAGGATCTCATCTCCCCAGGCACCGGCGAATGAATCGAACAGCGATGAAAGCTCCATGGTTCGCTCCAGCAGATCAGATTTCAATGGCTCGGCGCTTGCGCTGCAGCGTCCATGAAGCCACGAAAGCGCGGCTTTGAGGGCGGTTGCGAACGACTCCAAAGGTTATGTTTTTCTCACACTGTTACCCGTAGTGGCGGCTCGCCCCCGCATGTGGGAGAGGCGGTGCGCAAAGGGTAGGAGCGCACCGACACCACATGGTCCCCGCCTACGGCGCCTCGCGTATCTGCCCGCGTGCCGCGGCTCGGGCCCCTCGATAGCATCGGGCATAGACGGCATGAAGCCTGCTTGCACGACACCGACAACACACATAGTTCACACAGGGAAGAAGCAAATGCAGATCAGGATCGGTTTCGACATCGAGCTCGCCGTCACGGCACCCACGGCTTTGATCTACATGCTGCAGGTTCATCCCTCGCGGGCGGCGGATCTCCAGGACGGCGAGCACATCACCATCACCCCGCCGCTGCACACCGACTACTACATGGACGTATTCGAGAACCACTGCGCGCGCGTGCGCATTCCCGAAGGCGTTACGAGCGTGCGGCTGCGCAACCATGCGGTGGTGTTCGACCCCGGCTGGGCGGACCCGGTGGACTACGGCGCCATCCAGCACGCGGTGGCCGACCTGCCGGTATCGGCGCTGCCCTTCCTGCTGCCGAGCCGCTATTGCGAAGTCGACAGCGAACTGCTGCAGTTCGCCTGGGACACCTTCGGCGGCGTGGTGCCGGGCTGGCATCGCGTGCAGGCAATCTGCAATTTCGTGCACGAGCACCTCCGCTTCGACTACCAGACCGCACGCCCGACCCGCACCGCGCTCGAAGGCTTTCGCGAAGGCACGGGCGTGTGCCGAGACTTCAGCCACCTGGCCATCGCGCTGTGCCGCTGCATGAACATTCCGGCGCGCTATGTCACGGGCTATCTGGGCGACATCGGCATTCCGCCCGTGCCGTATCCAATGGACTTCAGCGCCTGGTTCGAGGTCCACCTCGGCGACCGCTGGCACACCTTCGATGCGCGCCACAACACGCCGCGCATTGGCCGCATCGTGATTGCACGCGGCCGTGACGCGGCCGACGTGGCGATCACCATGGTGTTCGGCGTCAGCACGCTGCAGCGCTTCGAAGTGACGACCGAGGAAATCGCGCAGTAGGCCGCTTCGCTAAGGCATGTAGCCCAGCATTCGCATGGCGGCGCCCAGCGTCGTGCGGCTGCCTTCCATCGCGTCCCAGGGCGCGTTGCCGACTGCCAGGCGCGGGCCGATGTTGGTGACCGTCCAGTGCGCCGCGCTGCCCAGGTCCGGCAGCTCTTCCCAGGCCAGCGGCACCGACACGCCCAGGCCCGGGCGCGAGCGCACCGACCAGGCACAGGCGGTGGTGGCGCCAAAGCCGTTGCGAAGATAGTCCGGAAATATCTTGCCAACGCGGTTGCGCGGCCCGCTCTTGGCCACGAATCGCTGCGGCACCGTGCGCGCCAGGTGCTCGACGATGGCGCGCGAGAAGCCCCGCACCTCGTCCCAGCCGAACTGGCGCCGAAGCGGCACCACCACGTGCAGCCCCTTGCCGCCGCTGGTCTTCACGAAAGCTGGCAGGCCGAGCTCGTCCAGCAGAACGTGCACGAGCAGCGCCGCCTCCTGGATCTGCTGCCAGTCGACGCCTTCGCCCGGATCGAGGTCGAAGGTCATGCGGTCGGGCTTGCCGATGGCGCGCGAGGTGGCGTTCCAGGTGTGCAGCTCGATGGTGTTGAACTGCGCGGCCCCGACCAATGCCCGCGCGGTGTCGATCTGCAGCAGCGGGTCATGCCCCGGGTCGAGTGCGGGGTCGAGCAGCTTGATTCCGGCGATGTCGCTGTGCCGTGCGTGCTTCTGGAAGAACAGCTCGCCGCCAACGCCTTCCGGTGCGCGCACCAGGGCCACGGGACGGCCCTTGAGGTGGGGCAGGATGAGCGGCGCCACGGTCTGGTAGTAGGCCGCGAGCTCGCCTTTGGTGATGCCGCTCGCCGCGTCGATCACGCGTTCGGGATGGGTGATGCGCGGCGCGTCGGTGCTCATTCGATCGTTCATGCCGCGCCGCGCCGGGTCGAGGCGGCCTTGGCCGCGGTGCTGCGCTTGCGGGCGGCGGCAGTGCCGGTGCTCTTGGCGCCAGCCTTGCCGTGTGTCTTGCCCCCTGGCTTGCCGCGCGTGCTGGTGGTGACGGCGGCCTTTCCGCCGCTGCCCTGGCGCAGGCTGCGCTGCAGCAGTTCGGTCAGGTCGATGATCTTCGCGCCGCGGCCCTCGGTGCCCTCGCCTTCCTCGGGTTCGGGCTGCGTCACGGTCTCGGTCTGGCCGGCCGCTACCTTGCGGTCGACCAGGCGCAGGATCTCGTCCTTGAACTCGTCCTTGTAGTCGGCGGGGTCCCACTCGGCGCTCATGTCCTCCACCAGCTGTTCCGCCATCTTGATCTCGCTTTCGCGGAGGCCCGCCTTCTTCGCGTCCTCGGAGGGCAGCGGCAGGTCGGTCCAGGGGCGGATGTCGGCGCCCCAGCGCAGCAGGTTCAACACCAGGCCGGGGCCCACGGGCACGAGCGCGGCAAGGTGCTGCTTGGTCTGGATCACCACGCGCGCCATGCCGATGCGCCCGGTGCGCTGCAGCGTTTCGCGCAGCAGCGCATACACCTTGGCGCCGCGGTTGATGGGCGCCACGTAGTACGGGCGCTCCAGGTAGACGAACGGAATGGCGTTGGCGGGAACGAAGCTCTCGATCTCGATGGTCTGCGTGGTCTTCGGGTAGGCGTCGGCAATCTCCTTGTCGCTCAGCACCACGTATTCGCCGTCTTCGTACTCGATGCCCTTGACGATGTTCTCGCGCGCGATTTCCTTGCCGGTCTTCTTGTTGATGCGCTTGTAGCCGACCGGGTCCATGGTGCGCTTGTCGAGCCAGTCGAAGTCGATGGCCTGGCTGGTGGTGGCCGAATAGAGGGCCACTGGGATGTGGACGAGGCCGAAGCTGATCGCGCCCTTCCACAGGACGCGCGGCGCCGGTGCTTTTTTCGAGACTGCCATGGGCACACTCCTTCAGCGTGGAGGCTTGCGCCCCGTGCCGCTGCGGGGTGTAGGAACGAGGCGGCGCCAGCCGTAGGGCTCAGGCCGGCATTTACTCCCTCCCCTCCGGGGGAGGGCCGGGGTGGGGGCAAGCGGCGTGTCCATCGAGCGCTCTGCCCGCCCCCATCCCAGCCTTCCCCCAGAGGGTGAAGGAGCGAAATGCTTCAGGGCCCCAGCACGCGCTCGCTCGGACGCGCAAAGTAGAACCACTCGGCGCCGGGCAGCGCCAGCGCATTCGGGAAGACGATGAATCCGTCGTCCGGCGCGCTCACCAGCGTGCCGTCGTGGCGCATGCCGATGGGCTCGCCGCGCTGCACCGGATCGAAGGTGGCCCAGTCGCGCACGAAGCTGTCTTCCTCATCGAGCCGGTCGGTCACGCTGGCCAGGCGCAGCAGGCGGGGCGGCGCGGGCGGAGCGGCCTCCATCCCATCGGGCAAGGCCGCCATGCCGAGCAGCGCAAGGGCACGGCGAATGGCACGCCACGCCACCTCGGGCGCCTCGGGGTCCTGGTGCTGGCCGCATTCGAGCGTGACGCCGTATCCGCCGCAGTTGCGGATGTACTCGTTGGTGCCGCGGCCGAAGTCGATCGCGCCCTCGCCCACTTCCGCGCCGGCCGCGCGCTGCGCCAGGCCGGCGGCATAGATGTCGAGCCAGCCCTCCACCACGACCGGCGTGCCCAGGTGCAGTGCGAGCAGGCCTTCCTCGCTGGCGCGTGCGAAGGGCTCGAGCGAGCCGTCGTTGTCTCGCGGGCCGATCATCGCGAAGGCCTCGCCTTCGCTCTGGAAGGAATGCAGGTCGAGCAGCACGTCATGCCGCTCGATCACCTGGCACAGCACGTTGGTGACCCTGCCTTCGTAGTCCTCCGGCTCGACCACGGGCTTGAACAGCCGGTTGAGGTTGCGCTCGCCTTCACGCTGCAGGCGCCGCCGAGCGAGTGGATTGGCAACGGGCACCAGCGTCAGCTGGCCCCGCAGCAGCCGGAGCGTGCCGCCGTCGAGTTCGGACAGCACGCGCTCGATGCCGACGGTGCCGCAGGTTTCGTCGCCGTGCACGCCGCCCATCACGAGCAGCCGGGGACCGGGATTCAACGAGGCCACCGTGTGGATGCGAAGGGTGTCGGTGGCGGCGCCGGCAAAAGGATCGGGAGACATGCGGGCGATTATTGCGGAGGGCTTGCCCTTGGCGCAAAGCTGCTACTCGTTTCATAGCGGCGCGGCCAAGCTGGCCGGACGCATCCCATCGCCGAGGCTCGGCGCGGGGGGCCTACAGGGCCTGGCTCGCCTGTCCTACCGGATGCGTTCCCAGCCCCATGCAGGCTTCAGCCTGACCCGATCGAAAAGGAACAGTGCCATGACCAGCAGCAAGCCCCGCCCGAAGGAACCCAGCACCCCGGAAGACCCGGTGCGGGATGCCGGCGGCGGCGACACCAAGATCGAACAGGGCGGCGATTCGGCGCCGCGCCTTCCCCACGAGCATGACCAGTCTTCGGACAGCCAGGAAGCGCAGGACGGGCAGCCGCCCGAGGTGGGCCGCCGGGGGCATGACGACATCGAGCGCGGCACCGTGGACACGGACCGCGGCCCGGTGGCCGACCGCGTCTACAACGACAAGGTCAAGCGCTGAGCCTTTTTACTTGCCCACGCCCGCGAGCTGGTCGCGCATGGCGGAGATCACCGCCGCATAGTCCTTGGCATTGAAGATCGCGCTGCCCGCCACGAAGGTGTCGGCACCGGCCGAAGCCACGCGCGCGATGTTGTCGGCCTTGATGCCGCCGTCCACCTCGAGGCGGATGTCGCGGCCGCTCTGCTCGATGCGCTTGCGCGCGAGTTCGATCTTGCGCAGCGCCGAGTCGATGAAGCTCTGCCCACCGAAGCCGGGGTTCACCGACATGATGAGAATGAGGTCGATGTCGTCGATGGCCCAGTCGAGCGCTTCCAGGCCAAGGCCCGGATTGAACACCAGCCCGGCCTTGCAGCCCGCGCCCTTGATGGCCTGGATGCTGCGGTTCACGTGCGCCGAGGCGTCGGGGTGAAAGCTGATGTAGTCGGCGCCCGCTTCGGCAAAAGACGCGGCCAGCGCGTCGACCGGCTGGATCATCAGGTGCACGTCGATCGGCACCGCCGCGCCGCCCGCGGTCTTGGCGTAGGGCTTCAGGGCCTTGCAGATCATCGGGCCGAAGGTGAGGTTCGGCACGTAATGGTTGTCCATCACGTCGAAATGGATCCAGTCGGCGCCGGCGGCGATGACCTTGGCCAGCTCGTCGCCCAGGTGGGCGAAATCGGCCGAGAGAATGGAGGGGGCGATGCGAAACTGCGTACTCATGCGCCAATTGTCGCAGCAGGCGCAAAACCCGGAAAGCAGTGCAAGAGAAGGCTCCAGTTACCATCGCGCGCATGCCGCAAAGCCCCATCAGTGTTCACGTAGAGCCGCGCTACCTCGCGGATCAGTCCTCGCCGAAGGACAAGATCTACACCTTTGCCTACACGGTCACCGTGACCAACGTGGGCGAAATCGGCGCGCAGCTTATCGCCCGCCACTGGCTCATCAATGACGCGTCGGGACATGCCCAGGAGGTCAAGGGCCTGGGCGTGATCGGCCAGCAACCGCTGCTTGCACCGGGCGAATCGTTCCGTTACACCAGCGGCTGCCGACTGCAGGCGCCGAGCGGAACGATGCACGGCAGCTATTTCGTAGTCACTGAAGATGGCGAGCGCTTCGACGTGCCGATTCCGATGTTCGTGCTGGAAGCCGACATCGGCGGCGCCCCGGTTTCAAGGGTATTGCACTAGGTAGCCCCTGTCCTGCGTCGCTGCGACTGGGCCATGCGACACTGTCGGCCGGGCAGCCCGCGCTTTGGTAGGGTGGCGCTCATCCCGGAGATGGGCGCGCTCAAAGTGCGCGTGAACTTTTGTCTCGCTTTCCGTCTGGCGCTGCGCGCGCGCAGCGTCAACCCCGGTGGCCGCATCCGCGGCGCCGCCCAGGCACGCTGGCGCAGCCGGCCCTTCCGCATTTTTCTACCTGCATGAATTTGACGAGTCTCTTCAACGATCTGCTGGGCTTCTGGTCCGAGTGGCTGCGCCCTTCGGCGGGCCTGCCGACCGTGCTGTGGTCGCTCCTCTTGGCCGCAGCGGCCGCCTCCGGTCATTTGGTGCAACGCTACCTGGGCTTGCCCAAGGTGGTGGGCTATTCGGTGGTCGGCGCGGTGGTCGGCCTGGCCGGCTTCGAAGGCGCCATCTGGCCGCTGCGCGGCATCAGCCTGTTCCTGCTGGAGCTGGGCGCGGCCGTGGTGCTGTTCGAGGCCGGCGGCCGTCTGCCGCTGCGCTGGTTCCGCCACAACCCGATGGTGCTGGTGCAAAGCCTGCTGGAAGCCACTCTCACCTACTTCGGCGTGTTCTGGATGCTGCAGCTGCTCGGCCTGCCCGATCCGGTGGCCAACCCGATCGCGCTGATGGCCATCGTGGCCTCGCCGGCGGTGCTGAGCCGCGTGATCATCGACACGCGCGCTTCGGGGCCGGTGACCGAGCGCGCGATGACGCTGGCCACGCTCAATACTTTCTATGCGCTGGCGCTCGGCTATGCGCAGGCCGGCCTGATCGAGCGGGCGCCGCAAACGCTGCTGCAAAAGCTCTATCCGGTGGCGGTGGTGCTCGGCCTCTCTTTCGTGATCGGCGGCATCCTGGCGCTGGCGCTGCGCACGGCGCTGCGCTTCATGAGCCCGACGAGCGAGAACACTTCCATCTTGCTGCTCGCGCTCATTGCGGCAGCCAGCGCGCTCACGGCCCACTTCGGCGGCTCCGCCCCACTGGCCGCGCTGATCGGCGGGGTGCTGCTCAAGACGCTCAACGCCAAACCCTGGGCTTGGCAGCGGCAGCTCGGCACGGCTTCGTCGCTGCTCACCATGCTGATGTTCGTGCTGGTGTCCATCGTGGCGGCCCAGGCCGACTGGACCCTGCCCGTGGCCAGCATCGTGCTGGCGGTGATCGGCGTCCGCCTGTTCGCCAAGATCGCCGGCGTGGCCATTGCCAACCCGGGCAGCGGCGCGAGCTGGAACCAGGCCTTCTGGGTCGGCTGCGCGATGTCGCCGCTGTCGTCGATCGCACTGCTCATCGCGTCGAACTTCACCACCGCGTCGCCCTTGCTCGGCACCATGATCACGCAGGTGGCCCTGCCCTCGATTCTTTTGATGGAAGTGATGGGCGCCGTGCTCGCCACCGTGGCCATCCACGCGGTGGGCGAGAGCTCGGTGCCCTGGGCACCCCAGGCATTCAGCACCACGGAGGACACGCAGCGATGACCGCGGCCATGCCCCTTTCCGGCAACACCCCTCTTTCGATCGACCCGGACAGCGACGACTTCCGCTCCGCGGCGCTACCCGCCGATCCCGCGAGCCGCGTGGTCAAGCTCGAGCCCTTCAACCATTCCGAAGCGCTGTCGCTCGGCGTGGAACTGGAGCTCCAGCTCGTCAACACGCACGACTACGACCTGGCACCCTATGCCGAGGACATGCTGCGCCTGATGGCGCAGACGCCGCTCCCCGGCAGCGTGGTGCCCGAGATGACCTCGAGCATGATCGAGATCTCGACGGACATCTGCCATTCGGCGCAGGACGTGATCACGCAGCTCTCGCCGATTCGCGAGGCGCTGATCAAGAATGCCGACAAGCTCAACATCGCGGTGGTGGGCGGCGGCACGCATGCGTTCCAGCAATGGCACGAGCGGCGCATCTACGACAAGCCGCGTTTTCGCGAGCTGTCGGAGCTTTATGGCTACCTGAGCAAGCAGTTCACCATCTTCGGGCAGCACGTGCACATCGGCTGCCCAGATGCCGACGCGGCGCTCTTGATGCTGCACCGCATGTCGCGCTACATCCCGCACTTCATTGCGCTGTCGGCCTCGTCGCCGTTCGTGCAGGGGCAGGACACGCAGTTCGACTCGGCACGGCTTAACTCGGTGTTCGCGTTTCCGCTCTCGGGGCGCGCCCCCTTCACCTTGAGCTGGAAAGAGTTCGAGGCCTACTTCGAGCGCATGACCCGCACCGGCGTCGTGCGCAGCATGAAAGACTTCTACTGGGACATACGGCCCAAGCCCGAGTTCGGCACCATCGAGATCCGCGTGTTCGACACGCCGCTCACGGTCGAGCGCGCGGCTGCGCTCGCAGGTTACGTGCAATCGCTGGCCGCATGGTTCCTGCAGGAGCAGCCCTTCGAGCCGACGGAAGACGACTACCTCGTCTACACCTACAACCGCTTCCAGGCCTGCCGTTTCGGGCTCGACGCGGTGTACGTCGACCCCGCAAGCGGCCAGCACATGCCGCTGCGCGACCACATCCTCATGACGATGACGCAGCTCGAATGGCACAGCGAGGCGCTCAACGCCACGCAGGCCCTGGGCGAGTTGCGCACCAGCGTCGAAGCCAACCGCAACGATGCGCGATGGCTGCGCGAGAAGCAGGGCAAGGAGCGCCTGCTGGCCGAGGTGGTGCGGCAGGCGGCGCTGCGCTTCCGCGGTGCGGCCTAGCTGATCTGCCTCAGGCGGCCGCGGCCGCCTGCGAGAACTGCCTGCGATACGCCGTGGGCGAGGTCTTGAACGCCGCGACAAAGTGCTTTCGCAGCGACACCGCCGAGCCGAAACCCGCATCGGTGGCCACTCGCTCGACCGGATGGCCGGTGGTTTCCAGCAGCCGCTGCGCGAGCGCCAGGCGCTGGTTCTGCAGCCATTGGCCGACCGTCGTGCCCGTGGCCTCGCGAAAGCGCCGCGTGAAGGTGCGGCGGCTCATCAGCGCGCGTTTGGCAAGGCCGTCCAGCTCATGCGCGCTGTGCAGATGGCGGCCCAGCCATTCGAGCAGCGGCGCGAGGCGGTCGCTCTCGGCCGCGGCTGGCACCGGCCGCGCGATGTACTGCGCCTGCCCGCCCTCGCGATGCGGCGCCACCACCATGCGTCGCGCGGCACGGTTTGCCGCCTCCGCGCCGTAGCGCACGCGCAGCAGGTGAAGACAGCAGTCGATGCCGGCGGCCGTGCCCGCGGAGGTGAGCACGTCGCCATCGTCGACATACAGCACCTCGGGTTGCAGCGTCACCTTCGGGTATTGCCTTGCAAAAGCTTCGGCCAGGTTCCAGTGCGTGGTGGCCGGGCGGCCATCGAGCAGGCCCGCCTCGGCCAGCACGAAGGCCCCCAGGCACAGCCCGACCACGATGGCGCCGCGGCGATGCGCCGCCTGCAACGCACGAATGAGCGCGGGCGGTGCGGGCCGCCCGTCGTCGCGCCATGAAGGCACGACCACGATCTGCGCCTGCCGGATGGCTTCGAGCCCGTGCGGCACCACGAGCGTGAAGCCCGCGTTGGTCTGCAGCGGGCCGGGCTCGGTGCCGCAGACCCGCAAGCGAAAGCGCGGGACGCCGGCCTCGGTGCGGTCTTCACCGAAGACCATGCACGGCACGGACAAGTGAAAAGGGCTGATGCCGTCGAAGGCCACGACGGCGATGGTTTCGGCAGGCTTGCTCTTCATGGCCCGATTTTATCGATGAATGGCTTCCGGGCCACTTTCTCGCACGTGCCCCAGCGGGAACAATCACCTCATTCCACAACACATCCAACGGAGCAGACAGACCATGAGCAACACCACCGCACCGCGCCGCGCCCTCGTCGTGATCGACGTGCAGAACGAGTATTTCGAAGGCGGCGGACTGCCGATCGAATACCCGCCCGTCGAGCAATCGCTGCCCAACATCGCCCGCGCCATGGACGCGGCCCATGCCGCCGGCACGCCGGTGGTGGTGGTTCGCCACCATGCACCCAAGGGCGCCCCGGTGTTCCAGGCCGACACCCACAACGGCCAGCTGCATCCGGAAATCGCCAGGCGACCTCACGACCATCTGATCACCAAGGCCATGCCGAGCGTCTTCACCGGCACCGACTTTGGCGACTGGCTCGCGCGCCACGAGATCGACACGCTGAGCGTGGCCGGCTACATGACACAGAACTGCGATGCATCGACCGTGTTCGAGGCGATGCACCGCGGGCTGAACGTAGAGTTCCTGTCGGATGCCACCGGCGCGCTGCCGTATTCGAATGCGGCCGGCCAGGTGAGCGCCGAGGAGATTCACCGCGTGTTCAGCGTCGTGTTCCACAGCAATTTCGCGGCCGTGACGAGCACCGAGGCATGGATTGCCGCCATGCAGGCCGGCCAGGCGATCGAGAAGGACAACGTGCTGATGTCGAACCGGCGTGCACGGGGGTGAGACCGTACCCGCAGGTCAATAAGCGCTGCCACGAACGCAACGAGGCCGCTGGGAATGACGACGAGCAGCTGTCCACCCAAGTTGTAGCGGCCGAACCACGGTCGATCGCCACAATGAGAACCTAAGATTTCATCGCCGAAACCGAGGGTGTGACATAAGCCGCGTCCTCGGCCTGAATCTGCGAGGGCCACAGTTCGTTGACGTTTCTTCTCGCCCCTCGATCCCAGAATCCGCCTTGCTGTCACATGGGCGATCAGGGGACGAGATGAACAAGAATTTTTTCAGGGTGATCTGGAGTGCGGCGCGCGCGATGCGGGTCGTCGTTCACGAGGCGGTGACCAGCGCTGGCAAGGGCACCTCCAAGGCCACGGGAGGCTCAGGCTCAACGGCCGCGGCCGTGGTGCTCTTCGGTGCGCTGGTGTCGCTGCCCGGACAAGCCCAGATTGCCGGCGCCCCCAACGTCCCCGGCAACCTGCGCCCCACCGTGCTCGTCGCGCCCAACGGCACGCCGTTGATCAACATACAAACTCCGAGTGCGGCCGGTGTCTCGCGCAACGTCTACAGCGATTTCAACGTCGGCACCAATGGCGCGATCTTGAACAACAGCAGGGTCAATGCGGCCACGCAACTCGGCGGCATCGTCCAAGGGAACCCCTACTTGGCCACAGGTGGCGCACGAATCATTCTCAACGAAGTGAACAGCGGGCGCCCGAGCCAGCTGCGCGGCTACATCGAAGTCGGCGGACAGCGCGCCGAAGTGGTCATCGCCAATCCGGCCGGCATCAGTGTCGATGGAGGCGGCTTTATAAATTCGAGCCGCGCCACGCTCACGACCGGCACGCCGCAGTTCAACGCCTATGGCGGCCTGGACAGCTTCCTGGTGCGCGGCGGCACCATCACCATCAACGGCGCGGGCTTCGACGCCAGCCGCACCGACTACGCGGCCGTCCTGGCGCGCGCGGTCGAAGCCAATGCCGGCATCTGGGCGACCGAGCTCAAGGTGGTCACGGGTGCGAACCAGATCAGCGCCGACCACAGCCAGATCACCCCGACAGCGGGCACCGGCACGGCCCCCACCTTTGCCCTGGATGTGGCCGCGCTCGGCGGCATGTATGCCGGCAAGATCACGCTCATCGGCACCGAGGCGGGCCTCGGCGTGCGCAACGCCGGCAGCATCCAGGCCACACCGGGCACCACCGCGCTGGCGGGGGCAGGGCAGCTCATCGTCACCAGCGCCGGGCGCCTGGAGAACATCGGCACCATCCAGGCGACGGCGGATGCGAACCTCTCGGCAACGGCGCTCGCCAACAGCGGCACGATCTCGAGTGGCAGCAACCTCAGGGTCACCACGCAGGGCAACCTGACCAACGCGCTCAACGGCACGGGCGGCACGCTCGAAGGCCAGGGCGTGCAGCTCGCCAGCACCGCGGGCGACATCGACAACCGCGGCGGCACCATTCGCCAGACCAGCGGCGTGTCGCTCACCCTTGCTGCGCCGACGCTGAGCAACACCAGTGGCGGAGTGATCGGGCTCGAGCCGGCACCGGTGCCAACCGCTGGAACGGGTGGCACGACCACCACGGGAACCACGTCTGGTGGGACCACCGGCACGGGTTCCACATCCGGCGGCAGCACGGCGACGATCGGCGGAACGACTTCGACGACGACCACGGCGCCCGCACCTCCCCCGATCGAACCGGGCACCCTCACTGCCGCCGGAGCGATCTTGAACGACGGCGGCAAGATCTACGCGGGCGGCCCGATCACACTGCAAAGCGCCAACCTGATCAACAACGGCGGCACGCTGAGCGTCGCCAGCATGGCGCTGAGCCAGCCTACCTTCAGCAACATCGGCGGCACACTCAACGTCAGTGGCGCATTCACCGCGAACCTGGGCACTTTCGACAATTCAGCAGGGACGCTGAACGCAGGCAGCCTGGACATCTCCACCTCTGGAGACTTTAACAACCAGGATGGCGTGCTCACCAGCGCGACGGATGCCAAGCTTACGGTCGGCGGCTCTGCGAACAACGCGCGTGGAAGCATCTCGGCCACAGGGGCGCTCACTGCCAATGTCATCGGCGCGGTCAATAACACCGCCGGTACGCTCGTTGCCAATCAGAGCGTCGCACTCACTGCCGGCAGCCTGGACAACACACAAGGCAACATCCAATCGGCGCAGGCCGGTG
>Ga0209673_1002037_pt1 | contig 15353 bp, 10 predicted proteins | sample AraplaCol_mMS_r2_2_FD_184274 | JGI IMG/M metagenome (GOLD analysis project Ga0209673, IMG submission 184274) | Arabidopsis root microbial communities from North Carolina, USA - plate scrape MF_Col_mMS_r2 (SPAdes) (version 3) | ecosystem: Host-associated > Plants > Roots > Endosphere | place... | reverse complement strand
CGCGCCCACACGAAGCGCTCCGGCGTGATCGCGTTCGGCGGCGCCTTCCACGGGCGCAGCCTGTTCGCGGTCGCGCTGACCGGCAAGGTACAGCCGTACAAGGCCGGCTTCGGCCCGTTCCCGCCGGAGATCTACCACGTCCCCTTCCCTGCCGAAGGCACGCACCTGGCCGACGTGCAGAAGGCGGTGCAGCACCTGTTCAAGGCCGACATCGAAGCGTCGCGGGTCGCCGCCATCGTGTTCGAACCGGTGCAGGGCGAAGGCGGCTTCAACGTGATCCAGGCCGACGCGCTGCGCTGGCTGCGCGCACTGTGCGACGAGCACGGCATCGTGCTGATCGCCGACGAGGTGCAGACCGGGTTCGGCCGCACCGGCCGGCTGTTCGCGATGGAGCATTTCCCCGACGTGCTGCCCGACATCCTGGTCAGCGCCAAGTCGCTGGCTGCCGGGCTGCCGCTGTCGGCGGTGACCGGCCGCGCCGAGGTCATGGACGCGCCCTCGCCGGGGGGGCTTGGCGGCACCTATGCCGGCAACCCGCTGGCGATCGCCGCCGCGCATGCGGTGATCGGCGTGATGCACGACGAACAGCTGCCCGCGCGCGGCCAGGCGCTCGGCGACCGGCTGAAGGCGGTGCTGAACGAATCGCGCGCTGCCGTGCCGCAGATCGTCGACGTGCGCGGCCTCGGCGCGATGGTGGCGGTGCAGTTCAACCGCGCCGGCACCGACGCGCCCGACGCCGCGTTCACGAAGCAGGTGCAGGCCGAAGCGCTGCAGCGCGGGCTGATCCTGCTGAGCTGCGGCGTCGATGCCAACGTGATCCGCTTCCTGTTCCCGCTGACGATTCCCGAGGCGCATTTCGCCGAGGCGACCGCGATCCTGCAGGCTTCGCTGAAGGCCGCGGCGGCCCGCCCCGCATGAAGGAACTCCACGGGCCGCTTCGCGAGCGCCTGCGGGCCGAGGGCGTGCACACGCTGGTTGCACAGTTCACCGATGTGCACGGCGTCGCGAAGGGCAAGTACGTGCCGCTCGCGCACCTCGACAGCCTGCTGGCCGAAGGCGCCGGCTTTGCCGGTCCGTCGATCTGGGGCACCGGGCTGCCGCGCACCGGTCCGCGCGCGGAGTACTTCGGCCGCGGCCAGCCCGAGACCGCGCGCGCATTGCCGTGGATGCCGGGCTATGCGCGCATCGTCTGCGATGGCTTCGTCGCCGGCGAGCCCTTCGACGCCTGCCCGCGCCAGGTGCTGAAGCGCCAGCTGGCGCGGCTCGCCGAACGGGGCTGGACGCTGCGCACCGGCATCGAGCCGGAGTTCTTCCTGCTGCGCCGCACGGCCGACGACGGCATCGCGCCGGCCGATCCGCACGACACGCTCGACAAGCCGTCGTACGACCTGAAGACGCTGCCGCGCCAGGCCGCCTTCCTGCACGAGCTGAGCGACGCGCTGACCGCCTGCGGCCTCGACGTGTTCCAGGTCGACCATGAAGACGCGCACGGCCAGTACGAGCTGAACTTCCACCATGCCGACGCGCTGCAGAGCGCCGACCACCTGATGCTGTTCAAGCTGGCCGCGCAGGCGCTGGCCGAGCGGCACGGCAGCATCTTCTCGATGATGCCGAAGCCGTTCGCGAACCAGCCGGGCAGCGGCATGCATTTCCATGTGTCGCTGTGGGCCGGCCCCGATTGCGTGTTCGCCGACCGGCAGCAGCCGCTGTCGACGCTGGCCGGGCAGTTCATCGCCGGCGTGCTGGCGCATTCGGCCGCGCTGTGCGCGCTGGCCGCGCCGACCGTCAACGGCTACAAGCGGCTGGTGGTCGGCGAATCGTTGTCGGGCACCAGCTGGGCGCCGGCCTACGTGGCGCACGGGCCGAACAACCGCACCGCGCTGGTCCGCACGCTCGGCGGCCGCTTCGAATGGCGCCTGCCGGATGCGTCGGCCAACCCGTACCTGGCGACGGCCGGGCTGATCGCCGCCGGGCTCGACGGCATCGCCCGCGCGCTCGACCCGGGGCCGGCCTGCACCGACGACCTGTTCGCGCTGAGCCTGGCGCAGGTCCGCGAGCGCGGCATCGGGCTGCTGCCGCAAAGCCTGGGCGAGGCGGTCGACGCGCTCGAGGCCGACGGCGTGGTCCGCGCGGCGCTGGGCGAGACCTTGTCGGCGGAGTTCATCCGACTCAAGCGCGCCGAGTGGACCGACTATGCGCGCCATGTGAGCGGCTGGGAGATTGCGCGGTACGCTTCGGCGTTCTGAGCCCTCCCCTGTGCCCCTTCTCCTCCTTCTCGAATGAACTCTTCGTCTTCGGCCCCGGTGGCCGCCCATCGCGCGCACGCGCCGTGGATCGCCTACCTCTGCCTCGGCAGCTCGATGGCCCTGGTGGGCAGCTATGTGGGGCTGTCGAAGCTGCTGCTGGCGGTGTTCCCGGTCTTCCTGCTGGCCTGGCTGCGCTTCGGCATGGCGGCGGTCGCGATGGCCGGCTGGGTGAAGCGCCGGCCCGGCGAAACGCCGCTGAGCCGGCACGACCGCATCCTGCTGTTCTTCGAATCCTTCTTCGGCAACTTCCTGTTCTCGATCTGCATGCTGTTCGGCGTCGGCCTCAGCTCCGCGCTGGCGGCGGGCGTGATCATGGCGGCGATCCCGGCCGCGGTGGCGATCCTGTCGCGGCTGTTCCTGAAGGAGCGCATCGTGCCGCGCGTGGCGATGGGCATTGCGTGCGCGGTCGGCGGCATCGCGCTGGTGTCGGTGGTGGCGCACGGCGGTGACGACCAGGGCGGCAGCTCGCTGCTCGGCAACCTGCTGCTGTCCGGCGCGGTGATCTGCGAGGCCTCGTACGTGGTGATGGGCAAGAAGCTGACCGGCAACGTGTCGGCCAGGCGCATCAGCGCGCTGGTGAACCTGTGGGGGCTGGCGCTGGTGACGCCGCTCGGGCTGTGGCAGGCGATGTCGTTCGACTTCGGCGCGGTGCAGCCGGGCTCGTGGTCGCTGCTGCTGTTCTATTCGCTGGCGGCCAGCATGGTCACCGTGTGGCTGTGGATGACCGGCCTGCGCCAGGTGCCGGCGTCATCGGCGGGCATCTTCACGGTGCTGCTGCCGATCAGCGCGGCGGCGATCGGCGTGGTGTTCCTCGGCGAGCGGATCAGCGCGACGCAGGCCGCGGCCTTCGGCCTGGCGATTGCCGGCGTGCTGCTGGCGACCTGGCCCCGCCGCTCGTAGCCGGATCGTGCGCAACGCGGGATCGCGCGCGATCTCGTCCTCGTGGAACGGAAAGCGCAGCCACGCGCGGCGGGCATGGCGCGCGACCGACGGCTCGGCCGCGCCCTCGCCCGCTTCGACCGCGCCGTCGCTCTCGCCATGCGCGAGCAAGGTGTCGGCCACCACGCCGCGCGGCCCGAAGCGCACCACCTGCAGGTAGCTGTTGGCGACCGCGTCCGGGCCGATGCCGTGCGTGTCGTCGCCATCGCAGACCACCGCGACGTAGCCCGCGCCATGGCAGCCGCCGTACAGCGCGAGCTGCTCGCCACCGCTGCGCACGAAGCGGCGCCGGCCCAGCGGTTCGTCGAGCGCCCAGCCGCGTTCGGCGAATGCCGCGACCGTGGCCGCCAGCGCCTGCGCGATGCGCGGATCGGAACCGTTCGGCGCGCGCGGTGTGTCCAGCGGCGACTGCGGCAAGAACGGCACGCCGAACAGCTCGGCATCGGGCAGGTCCTCGAGCCGCGCCCACAACGCATCCCACAGCAGCGCGCCGCGCGCGTCGGGCTCCGCGCGGCCGGACCAGCGCGCGAGCACCTCGCAGGCCCGACCCACGTCGGCCATCGCCGGTGCCGCGCAGCTCGGCGCCAGCAGCTCGCGCCGGAATCGCTCCGCCGCCCAGGCCCGCGGCGCGAGCACCGCCCGCTTCAGCCGTCCGGCCAGCGCCTCGGCCGAGCGCGCCGGCGCCGTCGCCAGCTCCTGCGCGATCGTGTGGCCCAGCCGCGCGCGCAGCGACAAGGCCTGCCGCTGCGCACCGATCACGCTCGGGTAGCCTTCCAGCGGCTGCTGCACGCTGAACAGCCAGTGGCTGTCGTTCATGTTCTCGACGTGGTCGCTGCGCAGCAGGCTCGGCAGCGCCGCCACCGGCATCGCACCCGGCTGCGGTGCCGCGGCATCGGCGGCCCAGTCGCAGTCCGCGCGGCTGCCGTCGAGGAACGGCGTGGCCGCATCGATCTGCGCGAAGCCGCGCGACAGCGCGGTGCTGCAGCGCTCGCGCAGCGCATCGGGCACGTTCGGCACCGTGCCCACGTCGGCGATCCACACCCGGCCGTCGCCGCGCCCGATGGCCGCGGTGTTGACCCACGGCATGCCGGCCTCGCGGCGCTGGATCGCGATGAAGTCGTCCAGCGAGCGCGCCTGGTTCCACGCGAAGAAGGTGCGGAACACCCGGAAGTTGTCGGCATTGATGTCGCGCAGCGCCAGTGCATGCGCCGTGCCCCAGCCGAACGGCGCGGCACGCCGCCCGAGGTCGGCGATCGGGCCGAAGCGCGTGCCGTACAGCCGGCGCGTCGCCGGCTGCAGCGTGCCGTCGGCCGCGCGCACCTGCACCGTGACCTCGCGCGACTGCATCGCCTCGCTCGCGCCGTCGACCCGGTAGCGCGTCGGGTCGGCCGGGTCCAGCGCCAGCTCGAAGAAGCCGAAACGGCGCGCGGCCGACACGGTGTGGCTCCACGCGATGCGGTCGTTGAAGCCGATCATCACCAGCGGCACGCCGAGGAAGGCGACCCCGGCCACGTCGACGCGGCCCGGGATGCTCAGGTGCATCTGGTAGAAGCGATCGGGTCCGCCCCAGTACCAGTGCGGATTGCCGAACAGCACGCCGCCGGCTTCGCCGGTGGCCTCGCGGCCGAACGCCATCATGTTGCTGCCGAGCCCGGCCTGCTCGCCCAGCGGGTGCGCGAGCCGAGCGCGCAGCGTGCCGTCGTCGTCGGCCGCCTGGCCGACCTTCGCTGCGTCGGCCGTCGCGGGCCGCGCGTTGACGATCTCGGGAATGAAGCGCGCCTGCCCCGCGGCGACCTGCGCGGCGAACAGGCGGCGCAGGATGTCGTCGCCGGCGATCTCGTGCACCCACGGCTCGCGCAGGCAGGCCTGGCGCGGCGCGCCGGGTTGGCCGCGGACGTTGTCGCGTGCAGCGCTGCGCGCCTCCACGAGGTAGCGGTTGTAGCCGTCCGCATACCCGTCGGCCGCGGCCAGCAGGTCTGGCTGCAGCGCAGCGCGCGAACGCGCGAGCATCGCGTCGTCGGCGAACGCGCGGAAGTAGAAGTCCAGCTCCAGGTTGGTCGGCCGGCCGAAGGTGGACAGCCGCGCCGGCCGCGCGTCGGCCCCGAAGTGCTGCGATCGTTCGCCGCGCCAGGTGGTGAAGGCCTCGGCCAGCGTGCACAGCGCGTCCTGCGCCTGCGCATGGCCGATGCCGACGCCGAGCTCGCGCCAGCCTGGCGCGCGAATGTGCGGGATCCGGTCGGCGGTGCGGCGGATCTCGACGTCGCCCACCGGCGCCGCAGCCGCCGTCGAGACCAGCAGCGGTGCCGACAGCAGCGGTGCGAGCGCGAGCAGCAGGCGTCGAATCGACAGGCTCATGACGTCTCCTTCGCCCGTTCGGCGAGTGTCGCGAGCCCGCGCTGCAGCGCAGGGAACAGGCTCCGGTGGAAGTTATTCCAGCGCAGCTCGAGGATGGTGTCGGCCGGGTCGATCTCGGTGGCCAGCACGTCGACGATCACCTCGCCCGAATCGATGCCGTTGTCGACGTAGTGGAACGACGCACCGGTCTGCCGCACCGGCTCGACCGGCGTGCGCGCCATCGTGCGCCAGTCGATGCGTTCGCCCCGGGCGCCGTGCAGAGCATCGAGCGTGGCCCACGCGCCGCGCCGCTGGTGCGGCGAGCCGTCGCGCGTGATGCCGGGATGGATGTTGACGATGCGGCGGTGGAACGGCGCGCCCGGCCGCACCAGCGCGTCGAGGATGACCAGCAGGCCGTCGAGCACGACGACGTCGGCCCGCAGCGCGAGCAGCCGCGCCAGCAGCCGGGTTTCGAAATCGCGCTTGCCGGCCACGCGATCCGCCGCGCCGAGCGGCAGCCGGCGGTAGTGGGATGGCACCGTTTCCAGCAGCTCGACGAGCGGCCGGCCCTGCACCTGCAGCGCCGGCGGGAACGGCCAGCAGCGGCTCGGGTGCGGCGAGAAGCCGTAGTCCTTCAGCAGCTCGCGGTCGCGCGGGTTGCCTTCGTCGTCGTCGACGATCACCGCCTGCAGCGAATACGCATCGCCGAGCGCGCTGCCGTTCAGCGTCTCGACCAGGAATTCGAGCGGCGACTTCATGTAGCGCTGCCCGCCCTTGAACGCGACGGGCTGCCCGGCGCGGTCGGCGGCCGCGTTGCGCAGCGACGCGATGTAGACGAGCCTGGCCGGTCTCTCTGGCGGTCTGGTTGACGGTTCCATGTGCCACATGACGAAGCACGGGCCGCGCTGTTCAGCGAACGACGTCGGCTGAACAAACCCATCGACCGCTCGTCATGGAGGCATGAACAGCGGCACCCCCCCACGACCCTCTCCCGACTTTGCAGCACCGCGCTGCGTGAGCCATCCGTTCGGCCAGGCGCTGCAGGTGCAGCGCGACGGCGACCGGCTGGTGGTGACCGACCCGCAGCCGGCGCGTGCGGGCGATGCGCCTCGCGACCGCATCGGCCGCTGGCAGTGGCGGCATGGCATCGATGCAGGCCAGGACCCGGAACTGCAATGGCTCGGCCCCTGCTCCGGCGAGCCGTCGGCCGCTCACCTGCTGGCGATCCTCGAGGCGGCGTTCACCTTCGAGCCGCACACCGCCCGCCTGCTGCTGCAACCGCCGTTCGCATCGGCGCTGAACCTGGTCGAGCACGGCCTCGCGCTGCCGGCCACCGGCGGCCGATGCATCGTGCACCGCGAGATGTTCTTCCAGCACGCGCCGATGTGGCTGCCGCAGGTGGCCTCGCCGATCCCGCTGCGTTACGCACTCACCGGCGACCGCCGCCACCCGCTGCGCGCGGCCAAGCGCCGAGGCGTGCTGTACCAGCGCCACATCCCGTGGCTGGACCGCACGTTCTCGTTCCGCAGCCTCGACATCGATGCCGACCTGCCGCGCTTCCACCGCTGGATGAACGACCCCGACGTGGCCCAGGTCTGGCAGGAAGACGGCGACCTCGCGAAGCACCGCGGCTACCTCGACGCCATCGCCGCCGACCCGCACATGCAGTCGATGATCGCCTGCCTGGACGGCGAGCCCTTCGGCTACTTCGAGGCCTACTGGGCGAAGGAGAACCGCATCGCGCCGTTCTGCGAGGCCGACGACCACGACCGCGGCTGGCATGTGCTGATCGGCGAACCGGACTTTCGCGGCAAGGCCTTCGCGACCGCGTGGCTCACGTCGATCTCGCACTACCTGTTCCTCGCCGACCCGCGCACCCGGCGCATCGTCGGCGAGCCGCGCGCCGACCACCGCCAGCAGCTGCGCAACCTCGACCGCTCCGGCTACGCGAAGGTCAAGGAGTTCGACTTCCCGCACAAGCGCGCGATGCTGGTGACGCTGCTGCGCGAACGCTTCTTCACCGACACGCTGTGGTGGCCGCGCGAGGACGAGGCCCCCCTCGCCATCACCTCCACCGCCCTGCAGGCAAGGACATGAGCATGCGCGTGCACGACCTCATCGGCATCGGCTTCGGGCCGTCGAACCTGGCGCTGGCGATCGCGCTCGACGAGCAGCGGCGCGCCGGACGGCCGCTCGTCGACGCGCTGTTCATCGAGCGCCAGCCGGGCTTCGCATGGCATCCGGACATGCTGCTGCCGCACGCCCACATGCAGATCTCGTTCCTGAAGGACCTGGCGACGCTGCGCAACCCGACCAGCCGCTTCACCTTCGTGAACTACCTGCACCAGCAGGGCCGCTTGCAGGACTTCATCAACCTGAAGACCTTCTACCCGAGCCGCCGCGAGTTCAACGACTACCTCGGCTGGGCGGCCGCGCAGTTCGACGACAGCTGCGTGTACGGCGAAGAGGTGGTCGAGGTGCTGCCGCAGGCGCAGGGCCGCGAGGTGTCGCTGCTGCGGGTGCGCTCGCGCGACGCCGCCGGCCAGTGGCACGAGCGGCTCGCACGCCACCTGGTGGTCAGCATCGGCGGCACCGCCCACATCCCCGAGGCCTTCCGCATGCTGGCCGGCGACCCGCGGGTGATGCACTCCAGCGGCTACCTGGCGGGCATGGCGCGGCATGCCGATGCGAAGCGCATCGCGATCGTCGGCGCCGGCCAGAGCGCGGCCGAGCTGTTCATCGACCTGCATGGCCGGCCGAACGCGCCGCAGGTCGACCTCATCATGCGAGGCCGCGCGATCCGGCCGGCCGACGACAGCCCGTTCGTCAACGAGATCTTCAACGCCGGCTTCGTCGACCACGTCTATGCGCAGCCCGAGGCGCAGCGGGCCGAGATGCTGGCGGCGTTCCGCCACACCAACTACGCCTGCGCCGACCTCGACCTGATCCGGCAGATGTTCGCGGTGTTCTACGAGCAGCGCGTCAGCGGCGACGAGCGGCACCGCTTCCTGCGGCGGCACGAGATCCAGAGCGTGCGCGCCGCGCCCGACGGCCTCCACCTGAACCTGCTCGACGTCGACGCCTCGCGCGAGAGCAGCCAACGCTACGACGCGGTGGTGCTGGCGACCGGCTATGCGCGCGAGCAGCACCATGCGCTGCTCGGCGAGCTGGCACCGTGGCTCGGGCGCCTGCAGGTCGACCGCGACTACCGCGTGATCGCGCCGCGCGAGTTCCGCCCGGCGGTGTTCCTGCAGGGGGCCTGCGAGACCACTCACGGGCTCAGCGACACGCTGCTGTCGATCACCGCGGTGCGCTCGAACGAGATCGCGACGAACCTTGCTACACTCAATGCGAACAATTCTCATTGAGCGAGGTGCTCTTCCAACGCATGCGCGAGCTGATCCAGGAACTGGTGGCCCATTGTGCGGACCTGCGGCGGCAGCTGACGCGCGAGCTGCGCGATCCGCAGCACGCGGCGGACATCGCGCAGTCGAGCTTCGAGCGGGTCTATGCGCTGGCGCTGGGCGACGGGCCTCAGGCGTCGATCGCATCGCCGCGCGCGCTGCTGTTCCGCGTGGCGCGCAACCTGTGCATCGATGAAGCCCGGCACCGGCAGGTGGCCCAGCGCTGGCTGGTGGAGCAGTCGCCGATGGGCCTGCATGCGGCGGCGCCGTCGTGCGAATACGTGCATGCGCAGCGCCAAGTGCTGCGGCGCGTGATCGGCGTGCTGGAATCGCTGCCGCCGTTGCGGCGCGAGGTGTTCCTGCTGTTCCGCGCTTATGGCTTCACGCGCACCGAGATCGCCGGGCGGCTGACGCTCAGCGAAGCGGCGGTGGCCAAGCACCTGGTGCGCGCGGCGCTCGACTGCTCGCGGGTGTTTGCTGAGATGCAGGCCGAGTTGATCGAGGCACCTGCCGTCTCACCGCGCAGCAGTTTCCGCGCGACCTTGGCCGAGGACTGGGCGTGAGCCGCGCCGTGGTTGCCGAGAAGCTGATCGAGCACGCGCTCGACCTGGTCGTGAAGAGCGAGGTCGAGCCCGAGCCGGCGGCCGGCCGGGCGCTCGCGCGGCTGCGGCAGTGGATCTGCGAATCGCCCGATCACGCCGCGGCGGCCGATGAAGCGCGCCGGCGTTGGCAGATGCTGGGCGGTCTGTCCGACGGGCTGCGCGAGCATTTCGAGGAGCCGGTCGCCGCGCCGGGGCGGCGCAACCTGCTGCTGTCGGCGGCTGCGGTGCTCGGCGGTGCGGCACTCGCCGGCCGGCTGGGTTGGCAATACTGGCAGGCGCCGGTGTTCACGGCGGCGTATCGGACGCAGCCGTTGCAGTTGCTCGACGTCACGCTGCCCGATGCCCAACCCGGCACGCAGCTGGCGTTGGGCGCCGACAGCGCGATCGACGTTCGGCTGCATCGGCAGCGGCGCATCGTGCGGCTCGACGGCGGCGAACTGCGTTGCGACGTGGCGCACGATCCGGCGCGGCCGTTCCAGGTGCTGACGCGCGACGCGCGCATCGAGGTGCTGGGCACGGTGTTCAGCCTGCGTGACCGCGGCGGTGCACTGACGGTCGGTGTCGAACGCGGGCGGGTGCAGGTGGCCTTGCGTGACGCGGCGGTGGATGGCGACGCAGACCGCTTCGGCCCACCCATCGTGCTGGGCGCTGGCGAGCTGATGGACATCCGCAACGGCATCGCGCAGCCGCCGCGCCCGGGCGATGCGGCCGCCCTCGCCGGCTGGCGCGACGGCTGGCTGAGCTTCCAGGACACCCCGCTGCGCGAGATGCTCGCGAGCGTCAATGCCTACCGCGCCTCGCCCATCGTCAGCACCGATTCACGCGTCAACGCGATGCGGCTGACCGGCCGCTTCCCGGTGCGGGATGCGGCCGGGTTGCTGGCGGCGTTGCCGCAGGTGCTGCCGGTCACCGTCCGCCTGCGCATGGACGGTGGGGTTGAACTCGCCGCTCATTGACGAGCAGCAAGTTCAGTCCTTCTGCAGATGGAAATGCTGGCGCTTGGAGAGAAGATGATTCTCAATATCAAATCGAGTAATGTCCGACCGATGATCGACTGCCTCTTTCGTTACCTTCCGGACCGCCTCATCGAAAGTCTCCGCCGTCTTGCCATGCTTCTCATACGACAGCGACAAGAAATCTGCCTTGCTGTATTTGTGCGGCTCAAGTAGATGTTTGATCTCGGGATCCTTGAACGTCAAGGGCTCGGGGACAATGACATCATTCGATGACGCGGCCTTCCGACGCTGCTGCTGCTGCGCCAGCGCCACTTCGTGGCGAACCACCGGATCGTTCAACATGATTTCTCTGAAATTTGACCAGCAAGTCGGATTGAATAATTCTTCCTTGTTCTGAAACGCATCAAGCAGCTCACAAAATGCCTTCTTCGCGTCTTCCGGCCACCCCACGTACCCAGGATTTCGCTTCACCTCGCCGACTATGAACGCTGATAAATAGTCTCGACCATTCTCTCCTGGCGTATAGATTCCTTCATTTTTCCTGGTCAGACTTATATGCTTCAGATGCAATTTGACAAACTCACTTCGAAATGTCTTCGAAAATGGTGACGCAGTAGTCGCTCGCGGTAAAGTTGGCGCTGTTTTCGTCGAAACTGTGTGCTCCGCGTTTTCATTCCATCTTTGGAATCCCGGATCTGCAACGAAAGCCTTGCAGAGCTGACTGTAGTGCCCGAAAAATGCCTCATCGGTAACATTCAAACGCTGATTGAATCCCAATATTTTATTCGCCAAGTCCGGGGACTCCTTCCAGCGGAACTCTGCACCAGCCTTTTCGGACCTGATGAAAGCAGTGATTTCTTTTCTTGCGTCTTCAGCCGTCACCCCTTTGGGAAAATCCATATATTTCCCGCCACTTTTATCCGTCTTTATCTTATATTTTTTGGACAGCTCGGAAAATGTGGTGTAACACGCCTCTCTGTCCAGCAGATTGACCACGTCGTGCTCAGCTTGAGAGTAATTTCGCTTCCACTTGGCGAGCTGAAGATCCCCATGCAAATCCCACTTGGTTTTCTCGTTTTTTAAAAAAGAATCGATTTCCTTCTGCGAAATTGCGACAGCATTCTTTTTCATCTCCGAGCAAAAAACTTTTATCAAGTCTTCATGACTGATATTTTCGTATTGATGTCGAAGAGTCGCGAATAAATTCACCATCTGCTGGTGATTGCTACTGCTCAGGTTGGCTTGGTGCGCAAAACCCGACGAAATCTCCGGCTCGCCTGATTTATTTTCCTTCGTCTTCGTCGTGGCTCTCCGGGAATTCACGGGCGAGTGAATGGGCGATTTCTGTTCATTTTTCTGCGGTTCCAAACGTGGCGAAACGTTCGACCTAGACTTCGTTGGAATTTCTTTTAATTCATTTTGTTGCTGATGGTTGCCACTGCTCGGCTCGGCTTGATGCGCACCACCTGACGAAATCTCTGACTTGCCCGAGTTATTTTCCAAACTGCAATTTTTCTTCGTCCTCGTCGTGGCTCTCGGAGAATTCACGCGTGAGTGAATTGATGACTTCTGCTCATCTTTCTGCGACTTGACATGTGATGAACCGCTCGATCCGGACGAGGAATTTTTCAATGTCCTCTCTGTCAGAATCTCCGCGCCTGACCTTTCCGTTTTGACGTCTGTTTTCTTTTTTTTGTTTTTTCCCTTGAGCGAAAGCGATTCGAATGTTCGCTTAATTTTTTCGATCTTCTTCATCGTCGAACCTCATAGACATCGAGTTGATTGGACCCATATCCCGTTCACTTTCAAGCGCTCTCTCAAAAGTCAACGGCTGCGGCGAACCCACTGAGTGCCCCCCGCCATCCGCTGGTTCCTGACCAAGTACACCTGTGTCTCGCTCCGTCACGCTGGGGAGCGCAGCCACCTGTCCCGCTTCTTCCTGCTCATTCGTCTAAGTAGTCAGAGAGCTCGCAAGCCAGCCCCCGGCCCCTTACGCGGCCCCACGCCAGCGGCTCGTCGTTCATCACGCAACACAACCTCTGGAGTACCCCATGCGTTCCCTGCCCCGCCAACGCCTGCTCGTCGCAGCGCTGGCCGCCGCCTTCAGCGGCCCCTTCGCGCTGCCGCGCGCGCTCGCCCAGGCCGCCGTGCTGGCCGAAGCCGAGTTCGACGTCCAGGTGCCGGCCCAGCCGCTGGATGCCGCGCTGAACGAGCTGTCGCGCCAGACCGGCGTGGCCGTTCTCGCGGCCGGTGACGCCACCAGCGGCAAGACCTCGCGCGCCGTGTCGGGCCGCTTCAGCGCGGCCCAGGCGCTGCAGCAGATGCTGGCCGGCAGCGGCCTCGAAGCCGCCCGCGCGCCGAATGGCGGCTTCGCGGTGCGCCAGGCGTCGGCCGGAGCCGCCGCCGAAACCACCCTCCCCGCCCTCACCGTGCGCGCTCGCGCCGATGCCGATGCCGGCGGCTACGTCGCGCAGCACGCCAGCGTCGGCACCAAGACCGACACGCCGCTGGTCGAGGTGCCGCAGTCGATCTCGGTCATCGGCAGCCAGGAGATCGACGACAAGGGCCAGACGACGCTGACCGATGCGCTCGCGCAGACGCCGGGCGTCACGGTGAACCCCTACGGCTTCGATTCGCGCGGGCTCGACTGGGTGCTGCTGCGCGGCTTCGACGGCTGGTACACCAGCAGCTACCGCGACGGGCTGGCGCAGAACGTGGGCATCACCTTCCTCGGCGTGCAGACCGAGGTCTACGGCCTCGAGCGCCTGGAGGTGCTGCGCGGCCCGGCCTCGGTGCTGTTCGGCAAGGGCGACGTCGGCGGCGTCGTGAACCGCGTGAGCAAGACCCCCAGCCAGGACGCGGTGCGCGAAGTGGGCGTGCAGGTCGGCCGCTACGACCGCAAGCAGATCATGGCCGACGTGGGCGACGCGATCGACGCCGACCGCCGCTGGCTGTGGCGCGTGGTCGGCCTCGGGCTCGACACCGGCACGCAGGACGCCTACCCGAACGGCGAGCGCAACGAGCAGAAGCGCCAGTACCTCGCGCCCTCGCTGAGCTGGCAGGCCTCGCCGCAGACCCGGCTGACCCTGCAGGCCGAGCTGCTGCGCGACGATGCGTCGGACGACGTGCAGACGATCTCCGATGCCAACGGCCGCCCCACGCGCATCAAGGAAGGCGACCCGACCTACAGCCGCATCAAGACCGACTCGGACGCCATCGGCTGGCAGGTCGACCACCGCTTCGACGGCGCCTGGACGCTGCACCAGGCGGGGCGCTATGCGCACCGCACGATGGACAAGCACCACTTCGTGTCTTTCTTCGCGAACGACCCGAACACACTGCTGCGCCAGGCGCGGCACGACGTCGAGTCGGTCGACGAGAACGCCGTCGACACCTCGGTGCAGGGCACGCTGTCGGCCGGCGGCGTCTCGCACACGCTGCTGTTCGGGCTCGACGTCGACCGCTACCGCGCCGAGTGGCAGCGCTGGCAGGTCATGGCGCCGTCGCTCGACCTGCTGAACCCGGTATATGGCATCGCCATCCCCGAGCCGACCGCCCCGTCGCGCGACAAGCAGCTGCGCAGCGAACAGCTCGGCCTGTACGCGCAGGACCAGCTGCGCTTCGACGATCACTGGGGCGCGACGCTGGGCGTGCGCCGCGACCGCGTCAAGACGACGCTCGAGAACCGCAGGGACGCGCTGGGCGACGAGCGGACCGAGCATGCGACCACCAGCCGTGCCGGCGTCAACTACCGCTTCGGCAACGGCTGGACGCCCTACCTCGGGTACTCGGAGTCCTTCGTGCCGGTGATGGCCACCGACAACGACCGGCTGTTCGACCCGAGCCGCGGCCGCCAGGTGGAGCTGGGCGTCAAGTACCTCCCCGAGGGCGAGGCGCTGAGCTTTACCGCGGCGGTCTTCGACCTCACCAAGACCAACGTCGTGGCCTACGACCCCGCCGGCAACCCGCATGCAACCGGCAAGGTGCGCTCGCGCGGCGTCGAGCTGGAGGCCAAGGCGGCGCTGACGCGGCAGCTGGGCCTGACGGCGTCGTTCGCGTCGCTCGACATGGAGATCCTGTCGAGCGTGATCGCCGCCGACGTCGGCAAGATGCCGATCCTGACGCCGAAGCAGACCGCCGGGGTGTGGCTGGACTACGCGCTGGGCCCGCTGCTGCCGGGGGTGAGCGTGGGCGGTGGCGCGCAGTACGTCGGCAAGCGCCGCAACGACGTGGCGGATCCCGAATGGGAACCGGCGTACACGCTGGTGAACGCGGCCCTGCGCTACGACAACGGGCCGTGGCGTTTCGCGCTGAACGTCAGCAACCTGTTCGACAAGGCGTACCTGGCCGGGCGGGCGTATGGAAGCTACTTTGTCGGCAACGAGCGGAACGTGATGCTGACCGCGAAATACCGCTTTTGAATGGGGGTTGATCCCCGGATTCCGCTTCGCTTCATCCGGGCTACGGGTCGTGTAGCCCGGATGCCAATCCGGGGTTCGGCCGCCCCGGTTTATGAGCCTGCCAATGCCGCCGCCACTGCCGCGTGCAACTGCGGGCTGCGGATGATGTCGAGGTGCCCCGTCCCGGCGATCACCTGCGTCGAGACCACCGGCCCGAGCGCGCCCCAGTCGCGCAGCGTCCCCGGCGCACCCAGCGACCGCTCGGCCTGGAACACATGCACCGGCACCGCGGCCGGCGGGTGGACATACCGCGCCCCCTGCGACCGCTTGTCGAGCGTCGCCCACAGCAGGTACTCGGCCGCATCATCGCCGTCGCCATCGAGCGGCAGCACCTGGTCCTCGAACAGCAGCT
>Ga0209673_1002033_pt1 | contig 15385 bp, 13 predicted proteins | sample AraplaCol_mMS_r2_2_FD_184274 | JGI IMG/M metagenome (GOLD analysis project Ga0209673, IMG submission 184274) | Arabidopsis root microbial communities from North Carolina, USA - plate scrape MF_Col_mMS_r2 (SPAdes) (version 3) | ecosystem: Host-associated > Plants > Roots > Endosphere | place... | reverse complement strand
GGGGGGGGGGGGGGGGGATTAAACAGAACCTCCTTTCTGTACCACAATGAACTATTTGAATCCCAACTGAATGCAAATCCTTTCATTGGACGAAGAAACGAATTCAAAGAAATGATTCGCATAAGACTGAGTCACACACGGGAATCGACATCTTCATGAGAAACCCCGGGCCTTTCATTCCGAGCCCAAGCTAAACTCACAATCTAGAAACTCGAAGCAAATATCGCCCCCAAGCCCGATCCTCACTAGTAATTACTTTCGTAAATATTGGACTGGATGAAGTTACCGGGGATGATCCATGGGAAAAGAAAAAGGTGCAGTCTATCACGATTGGAGAACCAAGAAAATCATCTAACAAATCGGGATTGAAAGGATAGAAAAGAAAAGAAAAAGGACTGAACCCCGCAAAAAAGAGATGCTGTCAGAAGACCCCGTCAAAAAGGAGATATCGAGGGGGGGGCTAATACTGTGTTTTTCAAAGAATCGTTCATATTTTCATTCTTTGTGTTTCGCGGAAATGATTGTTTTTTATTTGTTCGAGGGATATGACCCTGTCGTTCTCAACTGAGAAGATGTATTGATATAATGGGTCTTTGGTTACTGTGTGCGCTGATTGTGCTGATTTTCACTGAATCCTATACTCGACTAGTACCTCCTGTATGATGAGCTCATACCTTATAGCTGTCTGACGGAGATTCTTCAGGCCTCCGAGATATCAGCACGGGAAAATCATATATCCTCACCTATGAAACGAGCATCGCGATACATCAAGTTTATCAAACTACGATTCTCAGCTCGATATCTAAACTCACTCACTACAAAGGGTCACTCTGAATTGATATTCTGGACATCGAGACTGATGGTACATACGACTCGCTCACAAAGACGCCTGAGGGTAACCCCAAACCAATCATGGGCTCACCCTCCGCAGAGCAAAAACTCGCCATTTCAGTCGCTGAACGCGTTTGCTCTACTATCTCGCTTGTCGGGACATTCGTGATTGTGGCTACATTTATTGGATCGAGATCATTTCGGAAACCGATTAATCGTCTTGTGTTTTATGCTTCGTGGGGGAACATCATGACCAATATAGCGACTTTGATATCACAAGACGGTATACGTGCCGGCGTTGGAAGTCCATTATGTCAGTTTCAGGCATTTTTGATTCAATGGTGAGCATTACCAGCTCTGTTTAGAGTACTCATTACTCGGTATACCTGGATACTAATCAAGATTGTAAAATTAGGTTTATGCCTGCTGATGCTCTTTGGACATTCGCCATGGCTTGTAATGTCTACCTTACATTCTTCTACAAATATAATTCAGAACAACTACGTCGTTTGGAGTGGAAGTATTTTCTCTTCTGCTACGGTCTACCTTTCATTCCAGCATTCACCTACTTTTTCATCAAATCAGATGCTCTAGGCCGAATATATGGTTCTGCTATTGTAAGTCTACCCAAATCTTCCACCCCTTCATCCTTTCACGTGGCTAATCTTACATACCTCCTGCAGTTATGGTGCTGGATATCAAAACCATGGGATTGGCTTCGAATAGCTATATTTTATGGACCTGTTTGGCTAGTCATCATCCTCACCTTCGCAATTTATATTCGTGCCGGATCAGTCATTTATCAGAAGCGACGTGAATTCCGAAATATCGGGAATATGGACTCGTTTGATTCCGGACGTGTTGATTCGAGAAATTCTCCTCTCGTCAAAATGAGCGGTATTAAGGTAACCAGTGACATCGCCTACTCGGTGCCAGAACGTTTATCTCTGCCGCACAGCGATGCTGCAAGTACCTCCATGGCTCAGCAAGGTCACCATTACCCACCTAGCTTCACGCCATACTCGGTGACTATACAAGGGGGAAGTAGGTCTGATCCAACGGGTACCTTTCAGGGAGAAATGACTCCAAATACTTCGGGTCGATTGTTTAATTCACGGCCGGATTCGGGAGTTATTCAAAACGGACATGTTTCGCATGGTGATCGGTTGGAGGCACAGTCTCGACGGACAACGTCTGGAGAAAATAACACTGCTACCTGGGCTTACACGAAATATGCAATGTTATTTTTCATTGCATTGCTTGTGACGTGGGTGAGTCTGCGATTGATATATGTAACTAGTAGACGAGAGGTTCTTGACTAATTGGTGATAGGTTCCTTCGACAATGAATCGGGTAGTCTCTTTTGCTCGGCCAGATGAGTTTTCTTTTGGATTGAATTTTGCTTCGAGTTTTGTTCTTCCGTTACAGGGGTTTTGGAATAGTTTGATTTATGTTTCTATATCATGGCCTGCGTTTAAAATTATTTGGAAGGATTTCAAGTGGTTATCTGCGCAGCGAAAGGCTTCTCAAAGTAGTCTTCCTTGATTTTATTTTACTTGGAGCTATTCTGTTATTTTTATTTCTGCTTTAATGTGATATCTTGTATTTTATATTCGAATTAGTTGAGAAGTACGCTATGAGACATTGCTGATATACTATATCGGCAGTCAAATGGAAATAGTCCAACGAGCACATCATTTGGCCCAGAAATAAAGAAAATACAGGTTGATTTGAATAAGTGGAAGTAATCACTCCAATTAATAATTTCAAAATGACAATTAGCAAATGCCTCCAAAATCGTACATACAATCTTTCTACACTGAATATCTCACGTGACCATCGCGTCACGGTACCAGTAAAGCCCAAATTCCTGAAGACAACAACAACAAGACTCCAAGCCAATTCAACGCAGACTGCATTCGTATCCAAGCCCAATATAACGGAGAAAATACAATTCAGACCAGGGTATACCATCATGCCACCAAACAACCATCCTACCCAACCTTCGACAACCCCTCCCCTCGGTCCCCGCGCATCGCGTCTTCACCAAGTATTCGAGCAAGCGCTAGCACGCACACTGAAAGCAAATTCGTACTCGAACTTCGCGAGCTGCTTCCCGACACCCGCGCGACATGTACCAGCCAGCCTAGAGAATGTTTGGAGGCAATTAAATGCGAAATTGGAGGAGAGTGCCAAGGCGGAGTTTGAGGAGATTGTTGAAGAGAGGGAGGCAGTTGAGCATTTGAATGAACTTGATCGACTTGTTTCTGAAGCAAGGGAGAGGAAAGAAGCGAGTGGTGATAGTGGTAAACAGGGCGAAGCGTACGTTTAATTCCATGTTTAGATCTGCTGCGTTTTGAGACAAGCTAACATTATCCAGTCCGCATACCCTTGGCGCCGACGAGCTTTACAAAGCACATCTTACCCCTTACCTAAAAGAAGTACAGTCAACACTGGACAACAAGCTTGAAGCAACGCATGCGCAGAACGCGGAACTCGCGAAAACGGTGCAGGCGCAGCGGTTAGAGATTGAAAAGCTTCTTTCTCATCTTGAGTCTGTTGTTTCTGATGTGGAGGGTGCTGCATCTGCGTCGAGACAATTTACTCAGGAAAACCATACACGTGAAGATGCGATACAAATGGACGAAGAAATGAACAACCGTTCGGGTCTTTGATACTGGCATGGAAATCTCGCTTTTAAAGGTTGTAAAGTTCATTCTAACTATCAACTCGGGTTATGAGATTAAAGCGCTCATTTCGGTGGCTTCAACCATTCCATCCTCCACCATCTCCGTCGCGACAGTGATCACTTGATCAAGAGATTTCATCTTGAGATCCTGCAATTTGGTATTTTGACCTTCCATTGCAGAAGCAATAGCCTCCTTACACGACCCATCGCGCTCTTCAATGACAGCCCCGTCACGACGAGCTAGCGCTGCAGCTCCACGGTAATAAGTCTGTGCATTACGCAAGAGTGTGGCACCGTTTTGTTTGGCCATTGCATGATTCCATGGCTGCCGTCCAAGTCTCCATCGCTGCAACTCTGCATCTCCTCTCGCGAGATGGATTTTAGGCAAGTTTTCGGCATTGGGCAACTTACTCGCTGCTGTCAGTGCGTCCAATGCCGCTGAAAGTGATTGCCATCGCGCGGTAATTGAAAGCTCTAGAGTCTCAGGGTCCTCGTGTGGGGGTACCTCGGCGAATGCAGCATTCAGGGATGTCAGTGCATCTGCTTTATGGCAAAGTCCCTCTGGATCCGCCGAGACGTCCAGATCTGCCCCGAATGCCTGGCCAACTTCCTGCTGGTACGTTTGGACATCCGTGTGACCACCTCGGTAGAGGACCTCGTGAATTGCACAGATGAGTTTTGCCCTTGATAGCGCCGCCTCGTACTGTCTGTCCGAGCCTTCTACATAGGCGGGGAGTCGGGTTTGAATTAACTCGGACGAATACTCCTGCACCCAACCGACGCCACCGGCAGCAGGGTTGGAGGTGAGTAGATTGCATAGTGCAGTCAAGGTGTCCAACTGGGCGACAGCCGTATCGACGAGTGTATTTTTAGTGACAGGCTCGACAATTGCAGCCCAGTGCTCCTGGGGATCGTCCTCGGACTCGGTAATTTGTTCCGCGGGTTGTCGCTGTGGCTGCGGTTGCGGAGCTTGAGGTTGTTCTTCCTGTTCAGGCAAATCCATCTGCTCCATCTCTTCCTGCAGTTCCGTGTACTTCATTTCCTGCAATACCAAACATCGTTGAAATAATTCAATCGCTTCTTGCAGATAGGTACTAGCCTGCATCAACTGCTCTTCACCCGGATGCTTGGTATCTGCGATTGCCTCAGCAAGACTCGTTAGAACCTGTCCACTGTTAAAGAGAACGTCGGCGTTATCTTGATCCAGTGATAGAGCGTCTCTGTGTGATTGGAGAGCTACTTGGAGGATTTCTGTTTGTGGAGCCGGTAGTTGAGCGGCTAATTTGGGGTGTTGAGTAATTGCATATTGTACTCGTGCTCTGGAATTGTGTTAGCGAGCTGGACTCATCACGTTCAAAGAAAAAAAAAATCAAGAATAATCCAGAAAAATCCAGAAAATGAAAATGTAGTCAGATAGAAAGAACGTACTTGTTGTAAGCTAAATCGAAAGCAGTAGGATGTTTCTGCAATCCATCATCGTAATTGGTAATAGCGCGCATGAAGAAACGCATGGACTTGGCTGCATCTCCAGCTCGCCATTTTTCGCCAGCTTCTTCTAGTTCGACGCCGGCTGGATATATCAATTAGTTGAGTTCGATATGTTGATAAAGTGGCAGCGGAATATCATGTATTCATACCAGCGAGAAAGTCATCGGCCGTGACCGGAGTTGACTGGGGTATGTTAGCATATGTCTTTGATGTGGTGAAATGGAGTTGATGAACACTACACTATTGTAGTAGATATCAACGAATATCAATGAGGGAAGAGAGTAAAAAGGGACAGTTATAGGGTATTTGTGGTAGCTTGAAGCTATATGTATAGTATGATATTGATACCGGTCCGGCAGCGTGGGGGGATATCAAAATGATACAGAAGAAAGATATGATGAATAAAAGAGAAAGAAAGATGAATAAATGAAATAATGATCTCTTCTTCTGTTTGTACGTACCTGCTTAGCAGCCTTTTTCTTTGGCTTGAAGTCTTTTAGAAGGGACTTTGGTTTCGGCATGGTTGGACGAGGTTGAGTTGTGAATTGCGGCGAGTGAAGAATGTGCGGGCGTGCCAAGACCGACTCGTCGCTCACAATTCAGTTGCTACAATCTGCATACTCACATAGTACAACTGTCTATACATGACATACTCTTTTCTATATTTATTATTGGTATTAGTATCACTAATTGATATTTTATATATAAATAATATATATTATATTATACTCCGTATATAGTATGACATTACATCAATTACATCAACTTATCATAAATTATAGAATGACCTCACTTGTCTGATCGCACGTGGCAAAGTCCCACCAGCCACTTCTTTCGTGCATTTTAATATTCTTATACAATAGTATACTCTTCAATACACTTAATACTCAACTTTATTGCATATATCATCTCAACTACTACTTGATACATACTTTATATTCTCATTAAGACACCTCGACTCATCATTCCACATTCCTGATTTACAATACTCGCTACTCCACTACTCTGCTTCCCTCTGACCGACGAAGATCCGCACTCCTTTTCCCCCCCACCGCCGTCTTGACCCACTCCGTTTCGACCTCCTGAGTCGTCTTTCTTCAAAAATACCCAACCGTCTCTGCATTGGCTCGATCTGTCTCAGTCCCGCTTTCGCGTGGTCTTGTGTGTGTGTTTTCACTCTTTCTTTCAGCTGGGGTTGACTCCGTATAAGATCATCCCCTCCAAAGATACTTCGCCCCAACACCAAAAACTCAACACCATCACCAACACCAATACCCACCATCTTAACTCTTGAACACCATACGATCTGAGTGTATGTCTACCCAATTTGCTCCTAGAGAAACAGACCATGCGATTCCACTCTTCTGCACTGGATTGATTGGACCGAGGATCCCGTGCTAATCCACCCCCCTCCGGCCATAGGAATTCCCCATTCGGCCACTCACTCCATTCCTAAATACTCGCCCACCACCTCCCTTCTCAACATCGAGCAAAGAAAATGGCTCGCCAACCTTCTCTCGACTCAGAGCGACCCATCATGACCAACTCGGTACGTGAAGTCTACCGTTTAACACACTATATCATCACCCTCTTCGACGCGCTTTCAAAAAAATCAAGTCACGATGATCCTCCCCTCCCCACGCGCATATCACAAAACCAGAACCAGAATCACTTGATTCGTTCATGCCGGCGTTGATGATAATACTAACACTATATCTACTAGAACCGCAACTCTAAGCGCTTCTCCACAATCAGCGGCAGTCCCTCGCTGGCAAATTCCGAGCGCACAATTGGAAGTCTACCCTCCGGCGATCCCAGAATCCGCGACATCACTCATCTCGGCGATGGTCTCGAGCGTCTCGAAAACAAACCCCTCCAAGCACAACGGTTTGTGCCCACGGCTGAGAAATCCGATAACTTGAATAAACTGGCTCTTGGTGCTAAGGTTGAGCGCGCCCTTGGTCGACGGATGACAAGTCAAGATGCAGTGATGCGCAAGCCTTCTCTCAGTGAAAAGACGGCAGGTACGGCTTCTTCTTAGTACTGGGTTCTCTGGTCCTGGAGTAGCAGTCTATCAAAAACCGACTTGCAGCCTATAAGTCTAGGGGCAGGCTTTTGCTCTCTGCGATGACTGTCTACTTTCTGTCACGTTTTGCCTCGCTTTGTCTATTCCTGTTCGAATCTTTGATTATCCTTTTTCTTCGCTCAACTCAGCGGGGCCTTTTACGAGGTCTCTATGATACGATCGCTTTTTGTTACATTTCTGTCAGGTTCATGTCTCATCATACCCCCCTTTTTCTTTTCAGATTGTCTTTTCTCTCTTTTCTTAGGGCGTTTTCTCATTTGATGAATAAAGTCTTGCATGATTCTTGTGTTTTCCCAAATATCTACTATTTGAAACTGAAAATCTTTTATATAGTCTTCTCTATTGCTACTTGTAGAGATAAGAACGTATAGCAGACCTCTTCTGCCTAGTCTTGGCCGCATAGTATGAATGCATACTAATAATGCTTGACCCGGACCTGACAATCTATTGCCAGTGATTCTCTCCTCCTTTTGAGTCCTCACATCAACATTGGATACCAATACTATCTCTATTTCTTTGATATCATTTTGCCCTTCTGCTGTGCTGCTGCGCTGTCTAATTCTGCCAGGCGGTGAATCATGCCAAGCCCACGCAAACCCGCACGGAGTCGCAGTCGACGAAGCTGCTTTTTCTCCAAAGTGAATTCTTCTCCTCCAACAACTTCGATTCGCTCTTCTGCTTCCTTTTCGACCTTCCACCCGGTTCACACACGCCAATCTGATTCATCTCCCGCATTGTCAGCCTCTTCCTCGACACTATCCCATCTTCCCACCGACTGTGATCTCATCCGCACAAGAGTCTTTTCCAGTAAATTCCACTCCACCTTCCATCTATACTTTGTGGACGCTCTCTGCATCTTCCTAAAGAGTATATTTGCGACTTCGACTCAGCGCTTTCTCTTCTTCCGTTCCTTTTGCTATTCTCAATTCTTGCATTGGTGCTTGGTCCATTTTCGCATTGTGAGTTCTGGCCACTCCGGCTGGACTGTGTGTGGAGATAATATGAACTGACAGATCTATAGTTGAATCAAGCGAAAAATATTCCAAAAAGCTCCCTCTATCAAACACTCTTAGACATTTTCAAGGTCTATTCTTGGAGAGTCTTTTTTCTTTCATCTCTCCTCGGGCGACATTCTCATCCAGTACCCTCGGTTACTTTCATTCGACTTCATTTTCCATAAAACGGGAAAAAAAAAGAACCCCTCTTATCACCATGGCCGACATGACCCAAGCTCCTCTCAATGGTAACTACCCTGCTCAGCACGCCTACCCTGAGTCATTCAACCATGCCCATGCCACCATGAACACTGCGGCCAACTTCCAGCCGGCCCAGTCCTCCACCCCTACCACCGCCACCCCGACTACCGAGCAAAAGAGCGACATCCCCAAGGATGAGGTGGGCTGGTTCTTCGTTGAGCAGTACTACACTACCATGAGCCGTAACCCTGACAAGCTGCACCTGTTCTACTCTCGCCGATCCCAGTTGGTCTTTGGCACCGAGGCCGAGTCTGTTCCCGTCGCCATTGGTACCAAGGTGAGTCACTTCGAGCTAGTTCCCTCGCCCAGCAATATCCAGCGCTAATAATGTCATTCACGATAGGCCATCAACGATAAGATCAAGCAGCTCGACTTCCAGGACTGCAAGGTCCGCGTTCTCAACGTTGACTCCCAGGCGTCCTTTGATAACATCCTGGTTACCGTCATCGGTGAGATCTCCAACAAGTCTGAGCCCTCTCGCAAGTTCATCCAGACCTTTGTTCTGGCTCAGCAGCCTAACGGCTACTACGTGCTGAACGACATCTTCCGTTATCTGGTGGAGGAAGAGGATGAGATCATTGAGGAGGCTGAGGCTGCCCCGGCTGTTGAGGCTCCCAAAGAGGCCGAGCCTGCCCCGGCCCCCGCCGTCGAGGATGCTCAGGTGACTGACGAGACTGCGGTCAACAAGGTTGACGAGAAGCTTGAGCAGGAGACCAATGGTGAGGCCGAGAAGCCCGCTGAGGCTACCCCTCAGACCAACGGCACCCTTCCCGAGGAGGATGAGGCTCCCGTTCCTGCTGTCGTCCCCGAGGTTGTGCAGGAGAAGCCTTTGACTCCTGAGCCCTCTCCTGTCGCCGAGAAGCAGGCTCCCGTTGAGAAGGAGCCTGTTGCCGCTGCCCCAGCCGTCCCCAAGTCTTGGGCCTCCATTGCCTCCAAGGTTGGCGCCGCTGCCGCTCCCGCTGCCGCTCCCGCTGCCCCCGCTGCCGCCGCCGCCGCCCCGGCTGCTCCTAAGGCTGCTGCCCCTGCTCCTCAGGCCGCTCCTGCAGCTGCTCCCACTGCCCCTGCAGCCGAGGCTCGTCCCCAAGAGTCTGCCCCTGCTGATGGCTGGCAGACCGCCGGTTCCGACCACAAGAAGACCCAATCCCGTGCCGGCGAGCAACAAACCACTCTGGGCTATATCAAGAACGTCACTGATAAGATTGACGCCAATGCTCTCAAGCAGACTCTGTCACGTTTCGGCAAGGTCAGCTACCTCGACGTCAGCCGCCAAAAGGTATGCATTTTCATCTAATCCCTCCCTCCTCTTTTTGAGCCCTCATTAACACTGTCTCTTAGAACTGCGCTTTCGTTGAGTTTGCTGAGCCCTCAGGCTACTCTGCTGCCGTCAATGCCAACCCCCACCAGGTCAGCGGTGAGCAGATCGTCCTTGAGGAGCGTCGTCCTCGTGGGGGTGCCTACGGCAGCAACGGTGGTGCTGGCCGTGGTCCTGCTGGTCGTGGCCGTGGAGATCGTGCTGGTAGCCAGGGCCGTGGAGGTTTCCAGCGTGAGGGTCGTGGAGGCTTTGCTCCCCGTGGCCGTGGTGGTAACGTCGCTGCCAACAAGGGCCGGAGCCAGGCCCAGGCTGCTTAAGCCATGACTTTCCTCTCTTCCCTATCCTCTCCTCCCTCCACCATTTAACGTTTCCTCCCCTACCTCGCCCCTCGGGATGATTTTCAAGGCTCTGTATTAATCCGACATTTTGTGATCTCTTATCATTCTTCCCATGTTTTTTGCCTCTGGTTTTAATGACTATGTGTTATGTTATGTGACTCGGCTCGTCCTTTTCTTCTGTCACAGTGCATATTAGCGGTTGGGTCCGGGTTGGTTGGAAAAAGTCGTTTTTCTCTTTCCCTTCCCAGTCTGGGCAATTGTGTTTCTATCTCTTTTATCGTGAATCATGTCTTGTGCCATTTTTGTTTCTGGTTTCTTTTATCTCGCTCTTCCACATCGCTTGTCCTTTGGTCTGACAGTTGGCTGTCCAACCTCATGATCATGACTCTACATTTTCCCTGTCTCCTTCCCCCCTTTTGACACCTTCTCGTTTATCTTTTTTTGCCATGACCTGTGTGTTACACCAGGCCTATATCGCATATTTTATTTAGCATAGCAAGCTCCAGGGTTTTGAGGTGTCGTGCCATTCGGTCCCGGATCTTTTCATTGTTCTACATCTGTTTATCCTTCTATCTTTCTATGCTTCTCTCTATGGTTGCTTCTTTACTTGCTGTCTCCCTCTGTATTTTGTCATTACAGGGTTGGTCTTTATACAGATGCATGCTAGATAGTAGTGTTAGTAGTTATTCGACTATCCATGTCATTCATCTAGTACCATGTCGTACAATATCTCCCCCTGCCTTAGCTCTATGCTGTCCTCTGTCCTCTTTCATTGTCTAGATACCCCCTGCCGTTCAATCCCTGCTGTCTGGCTGTCTGCATCTCCAATCGAACTGTATCTCGAAGATTCTAGATATTTCTGCCTCAGGCACCCATGAACTCTCCCCAGTCTCTGCCAAAAGACTCAAAGCTTCCCCAAGAAAATAGTCTAAAATCAAAGAAATAAGAAGTGGGTCATTCAACAAAGAACCAAGCAGAAATACCAAAAAAAAGCAATTTCTCAGTATGTAAGAACCCTCTAGAAAGTCAACCTTGTTTGGGGGCAAAAGTTGCCTGAGCAGCGGTGGAAGTTGCTGGATCGCCGTGGAAACCCACCAGAAATTTTTGGAAACACAAAAAGCTTCCCGCTCTTCTTCTTCTTCATCTCCCCACCTCCCCTCCATTCTGCTCTGGTGATATTCTCCAGTCAGTTCTTCTTCCTCTTTTATTTCAATCTCGTTTTCTTTCTTTAGCATCTTTCTTGTACGTGGAACACTCCCTCATCTATCATTCTCTCGACCATCATCGACTCTCACTCTCACTTTCTTCTTCTCCTCTTCTCCACTTTTTCTAATCCGGTGACGGAATCGAAGTGAAGTGAGTCGAAGAAGAGTCGAAGAAGAGTGAAAAGTGAAAGACGGAAAGGCTCGAGGATCTTGGTTTTGAGATATATCATCGAATTGGTTGAATACATCATTCTAACCGTCTTTTAGAATTCACCGCCATCATGCCCGAGACCTTCGAGTTCCAGGCTGAGATCTCTCAGCTGCTCTCGCTGATCATTAACACTGTCTACTCCAACAAGGAGATCTTCCTGCGTGAGCTGATCTCCAACGCCTCCGATGCTCTGGACAAGATTCGCTATGAGTCCCTGTCCGACCCCTCCAAGCTCGACTCCAACAAGGATCTTCGCATCGACATCATCCCCGATAAGGAGAACAAGACCCTCACTATCCGTGATACCGGTATCGGTATGACCAAGGCTGTAAGTTATCACCATAGCCACCAATATCTTTACAAGAAATACCCGTGCTAATCAATTGTAGGATCTCATCAACAACCTGGGTACAATTGCCCGCTCCGGTACCAAGCAGTTCATGGAGGCTCTGTCCGCTGGTGCTGATATCTCCATGATCGGTCAGTTCGGTGTTGGTTTCTACTCCGCCTACCTGGTTGCCGACAAGGTTACCTTCGTCTCCAAGCACAACGATGATGAGCAGTACGTCTGGGAGTCCGCCGCTGGTGGTACTTTCACCCTGACCCAGGACACCGAGGGCGAGCAGCTCGGCCGCGGTTCCAAGATCATCCTCCACCTGAAGGATGAGCAGATGGACTACCTCAACGAGGCTCGCATCAAGGAGGTTGTCCGCAAGCACTCCGAGTTCATCTCCTACCCCATCTACCTGCACGTCCTGAAGGAGACCGAGAAGGAGGTCCCCGATGAGGAGGCTGAGGAGTCCAAGGAGGAGGACGAGGAGAAGAAGCCCAAGGTTGAGGAGGTCGATGAGGACGAGGAGAAGAAGGAGAAGAAGACCAAGACCGTCAAGGAGTCCAAGATCGAGGAGGAGGAGCTCAACAAGACCAAGCCCATCTGGACTCGCAACCCCGCTGACATCACCACCGAGGAGTACGCCTCCTTCTACAAGTCCCTCTCCAATGACTGGGAGGACCACCTGGGTGTCAAGCACTTCTCCGTTGAGGGTCAGCTTGAGTTCCGCGCCATCCTGTTCGTTCCCAAGCGTGCTCCCTTCGACCTGTTCGAGACCAAGAAGACCAAGAACAACATCAAGCTGTACGTCCGCCGTGTCTTCATCACTGACGATGCTACCGACCTCATCCCCGAGTGGCTCGGCTTCGTCAAGGGTGTTGTCGACTCTGAGGACCTTCCCCTCAACCTGTCCCGTGAGACCCTTCAGCAGAACAAGATCATGAAGGTCATCAAGAAGAACATCGTCAAGAAGACCCTTGAGCTCTTCACTGAGATCGCCGAGGACCGTGAGCAGTTCGACAAGTTCTACTCCGCCTTCAGCAAGAACATCAAGCTCGGTATCCACGAGGACGCCCAGAACCGCCCTACCCTGGCCAAGCTCCTCCGCTACCAGTCCACCAAGTCCGGCGACGAGGCCACCTCCCTCGCCGACTATGTCACCCGCATGCCCGAGCACCAAAAGAACATGTACTACATCACCGGCGAGTCCATCAAGGCCGTCGCCCAGTCTCCCTTCCTGGACACCCTCAAGCAGAAGAACTTCGAGGTTCTGTACCTGGTTGACCCCATTGATGAGTACGCCTTCACTCAGCTGAAGGAGTTCGACGGCAAGAAGCTGGTCGACATCACCAAGGACTTCGAGCTCGAGGAGACCGAGGAGGAGAAGGCCGAGCGCGAGAAGGAGGAGAAGGAGTACGAGGAGCTCGCCAAGGCCCTGAAGAACGTTCTCGGCGACAAGGTCGAGAAGGTCGTCGTCTCCCACAAGCTGATGGGTGCTCCCTGCGCCATCCGTACCGGCCAATTCGGTTGGTCCGCTAACATGGAGCGTATCATGAAGGCCCAGGCCCTCCGTGACACCTCCATGTCCTCCTACATGTCCTCCAAGAAGACCTTCGAGATCTCCCCCAAGTCCTCCATCATCAAGGAGCTCAAGAACAAGGTCGAGGCTGACGGCGAGAACGACCGCACCGTCAAGTCCATCACCCAGCTTCTCTTCGAGACCTCCCTGCTTGTCTCCGGTTTCACCATCGAGGAGCCCGCTTCCTTCGCTGAGCGTATCCACAAGCTCGTCTCTCTGGGTCTGAACATCGACGAGGATGCTGAGACCTCTGAGGAGAAGGCTGCTGAGGAGACTCCTGCTGCTGAGACTACCGCTGAGTCCGCTATGGAGGAGGTCGACTAAATGTAAAGTTGAATTGAAGAAAAGAAGTTCGCTTTTACATTTAATGTTGACCATGCCTTGTTTTGCTATTATGGGAAATGGGAAACGGGATCACGACCCTTGATGCTTTTATTCTTGTTTTGAAATTTTCTTTTACAATCAGATGATTTTCTTTTTCTACTTTTCTTCGTTGTAGATTTTAAAGGTCATTCACTTTGACTGCTTCCATTAAATACTGTAGTATTCGTTTTGTATTCCTGCTGTGTAGTTGTTGAGTGGTATGTTTAAGGAATGGTGGATGTTCACCAGATTCAAAGTACCACAATTACGGGAGCGGTTTCTGTTCGAAGAAGTTACAGGAAGTGGACATGAATATATCACATTTATTCATATAATGAAAATAATCTGCTAGATAAAGATGCTGAGCGTTAACTGGGTGTGCTGGGTGTATATATAGAATCTGACTAGAGCATGTGCCCTAATTGCTCAACATTTTCTCATAGCATTCTGTCCCATTGAGCTCTAAAGTATGTACTGGCCACTGATAGAAATGAAACCAAAACATTCGTTTGAGGAATTGTCTCAATATCAGGATATTCAATAGTATTTCAGCGTTGAGCAATCAAACTTGAGTCGAAATGAGCTTGTGACATCACGCTTTTTATACTCAGGTCTTGCCTGAATGATTAGTTATATGGTGCAACATGTTTCGAAATGCGAAAGTGAATCTTACATAGTAGTGGAGAAATGAATTCGGGGCCACCATCTGTGAATTGACGATGCATTAGACTTAAGTATTCGATTCCCATTCCAGTAAAGCATTGAGACTGTTTACAGTATCTGGATGAGTAGGACCCCTAACTTCTTGTAGCCTTGTCGCACTTTTCCTCAGCAAATTGAGAGCATCCTCCTCTCGACCCAGGGCTCTTCAAATGAATTCTAGGCTTGCCATGGTCCTCAGTGTAATATGATGGTCTTCTCCGAGCTTCTTCTTGCTTGTATCCAGAAGCTGTGCCTGAAGTCTCTCGGCATCCTCTGATCGACCCTGTTCACCATATGCGAGGACAAGGCACCCCATACTCTGAAGCGTATCAGGATGATCATGACCAAGCCTGGTCTTGCGTGTCTCGAACACATCTCGATGTATTTTCTCAGCCTCGTCCCCCCGTTCTTGGCCTGAATACACCACTGCCATTTTTTGACTTCGATGATTAGAAGTCGGGTATTAAATCCTATCAGATACAAAACAGAATTTTTACGCCCAAATCAAGTTTGGATCAGGGTTTGAAAGAACATTTTTCTGTTTCCTACGCTGCCTATTGCTCTTGACATGAGAATAGGCATATTAGTGCCCACTATTTTAGAGAGTAATTTGAAACATGACAGGGCTAGATCTATATTTATGGTGACTGATGATGAGTACTTCCGTGATTTTTACTAACTATAGCAGTTCGTGCGGGTGGTTGAGATATGGAATGTATCAACCATAAGGATGTGAGATATAGTTCCAATTTAGTTGTTGGTAGTATAGACGGTCATAGGATGTGGAGAACAGATTTGATATTCGAGTGAGTAGCTACCAAATACCGATATGTAGAATATAGCCCTAACTCAATTTTGAGCTGATACATACGACCATAGGGTGTGGAGAACAGGGCTTCCCGTCCGCTCAGCCGTACTTAAGCCACACGCCGGCAGGTTAGTAGTATGGTGGGTGACCACATGCGAATCCCTGCTGTTGTATGTTTTTGTTTTT
>Ga0209673_1002032_pt1 | contig 15398 bp, 21 predicted proteins | sample AraplaCol_mMS_r2_2_FD_184274 | JGI IMG/M metagenome (GOLD analysis project Ga0209673, IMG submission 184274) | Arabidopsis root microbial communities from North Carolina, USA - plate scrape MF_Col_mMS_r2 (SPAdes) (version 3) | ecosystem: Host-associated > Plants > Roots > Endosphere | place... | reverse complement strand
GGGGGGGGGGGGATGGGAAGGAGATGGAAAGGAGATAGAAAGCTGGGGGAGATGAAGCTAAAGTCTCGAAAATTTTCCAGGCGCTTCTTCGATTCCCCAGACTCGCCGGCAGAAACAGCTAGAAGGTCACGTGATGCATTCCCGAGGTATCGGGCGGGCGGGAGTAGCAGTATAGTTCTTTAGTATATATGTACATCGTAATTGATGAGTAGAAGAAAATCATTTGATTAAGCATAGAATCCAGTGAAGTATATCGAGACATTAATTCCATTGATAGTATGTCTGAGCATAGAGTAGTACATTCACAGTAACAATTGATGCGGAGTGCCGGCTGTCATCGGGAAGCATTTCGGAGTTCAACCTGATTGGTCCATCCACTCCAACCCGAGAGAACATTTTTGTGTATACTAGAGTCTAAGTAGATACTTGGACTACCATCTTTACTAAATAAGTATATAATGTTTTAAGGTATTTGAGTCTGCCTTACATTGCATCTCCGATAACTAACGTAGATACTCTTCCAAACCGTTTACTAAATGGTCCATGCTATCTCTATATCTTTGCTCTCTAAGTTTATATCATGAGGATCTCGGAGTTATCTACTAGCCCTAGTACTACTACCTGGAGGTAGTAGAACATCAAACCACGGAAAATTCGAATGGTTTTCAACTGTTAACCTGATTGATATCTCGGTGTCGGTAATGCATTGGGTATGACGAAGATGAATTTCAGATGTATGGCAAATAATATATTTTTATCTAGATTTGGGGGAATGATGATCCAAGTGGTTGAATGGGCGGTTAGAAGTTTTCTAACAACATTCCAAACCGAACATTCAGTTACCTGTCTGATACTTACCAAAAAGTAATCACGCCATAGACAAGGATTCGATCATATCATCCAAAGGGCAAATTATCGCCCCGTATATAGCATTTTGTAATTCGGACTTCGTCAAATCGGATCCTTGGCCGAAATCACACTGTAAGCATTGCTGAACGATCCGCTGATACCTCGATCCTAGAGGGCGAACCGAGGATGCCAGCTTCCTGGCAATTATTATAGGATTATTTGTTGCAGCCATCACTTCTAATGACTGATGACAGGCCATTTCCAAAAGGGCGACTCCAAGACTAAACAGGGTCAGGTTATTTATACCGTATTGTAGCTGGACGTCTTCCTCATCCGCTTTTAATGAGAGTACCGTGGTTGAATCTTGATTGTCTTGAGTGGACTCGGATTCCTGAAGCTCTGCATTCCGTGAGAAGCAGCAGGTAAGATGCAGTGTGCGTAAGGATTCCTCGGTTGGTCGTTGGAAGTCGCCAAAATATGCCATATCTTCCAAGCGCCAATCACTCTTGAGCCAGGATGTCGAATGATATTGCAGGATGGCAATTGCCATTTTCCGAGCAATTTTGAACTTACTTGCCGGATCAATCGCGGCAGGCATTTTTTGCGTTTGTTGGAGTAGGGCTTTTAAATTCACGATTCTTTGGGATTCGCTCGCCGATTCTCTGTCGTTCTTATAAATAACGTGTTTGAATAATCTGGGAGTCTCAAGGTACCCAAGACAATGTCCTGATTCAAGCATGGTATCTGGACTGTCTGTCCTCTCAATTTCATGGCAGAGGTCTTGAATATGATTCAATTGATCGGGCGAGTCCGTAGCGTTATTAATTGATCCCACCTTTCTTCTCTTGCTCGGTCTATTGGATCCCAAATCCTCCAAAAAGTCCTGCACACACGGCCTACCAGTACCACGGGTATCATGCTGAGTTGCTTGCAGCGCAGTTGATAAATCCGTTAAAGTATCTGTAGCAGTAGCCTCGAGAGTGCCATGCCTATTTGAAATGGTAGTCTCATCAAGCTTGACTGACTGAACATAAACCCAGGTATGGTCACTGCCTCTGTCTCTAGTCCATGTAATCAGCTTTGAATAAGTAGTTAATAGTTCCTCCTGGACAAAACATACTGTATTTGCGTGAGATCGTCGCCGAGAACATCATGTGAAAGCGCTATATCGAGTCGAAGGGCGTTTGAAGCTTGCGCCTCGACACAAAGTTTTCCATAATGGGCCTTGTGACCTGGATACGGGCAATTCCAAGCATCGGACAAAGCTTTATGCAGAGTTTTTGATGCGGAATTGACTGCTTCATAATGCTGGGTCGTAACAGATGAACTGGCAAGGTCCTTTCTATTTTTGTGGAATTCCCGAATTTGGGAACGGAGTGCAATCAGATCACTGTTGCGCTCTCGTAGCTTCGACAAGTTTTCATCGTATGTGCTCTTATCGAATGCTATCTTGACTGAATCTCGAACTCGATATATGGCAGATTTGAGCTTTTCATGCTGCGAGTCAAATATAATTAGTGTTTTTCGCTGAAAGATCATGCCGGCAAATAGGTCAATGGCAAATATGTCAAACCAATATTGCGGTACTGGGACATACCCTCTGTTTGTGATGGACCAAAACGTCAAAGGAGCTCAGATTTTCCTCCAAAATACCGAGCATATCTCTCGTCTCTGAGATGATGATCTTACAAGCTTCATAGCCACTGCTAAGACATTTGTTCAAATCCTCCTCTAAATGAGCCCTCCTCCAGAAATTGTGGCTCGCATCCGCCAGCATATGATGGGAATAGTCTTGTCCCGCGACAATCTGAAGCAACAGATTGCACTCGTTCAGGAATATTTGTCGACAAACATTGAATTGCTTTTCAACTCGCCTCACTTCGCGAGAATAATGACGAAAAGTGTGTAATGTACTGCAAACCGTTCGGTAATTCTTCACGGCCTCGAGGACCAAAGGGATTGCGCCTAATACCAGGCCAGATACTTCCATAATTGAAATAGATGGCGACACTATACCCCTATACTCAGAGCTTATCCCACTTTGCGTGAATACCAGAAGAAGAGAGCATGCAAATCAGGGTGAGATTGCCCTTGGCTATATGGGGCCATTCGAAAGTAAGCAAGGCGAAGTGCATGCAGCGTGGGAAAATCAATTCCCAACTTAGCGCCCACCACTTTTTCCGTGATCGCGCACTTTTATCAGCAATTTTTACTAGTTGCTTGTAACTATCTGATTTTCTCTTTCAAGTAAATTCCTAATTAAGCAGTGAAGTCTTCCCCGTCAGTTTCCCGGTGGGCAACTTGGGGGCTGATTTGAAATCTCAACGAGCCTCTTCTCCCTCTTTTTTCCCCCGCTTCAGCTAAACCTCGGTGAGGCCCCCAAATTATCCCAGAAAGATACTCCCCACCTCTTGCTGCGCATAAGCACCTGAGTTCCCGGAGTAGTGGAAATGGCCTATTGGTAGCATCTTCCTATCCTACCACATAATTCATTGCGCCTGCTGCGAACGGAATGTATAGACTCACTCCTGATGCTGATTCATCAGTTGATGCTGATTCATCGGATTCATCAGAGGATGTCTATGAAGATGTCATCTCAAAAGGACAAAATCAAAAGTATCACTCGGCTGGGAGTGATGAGGGTGAGCCACATGAACTCAACAAGCCCTTGAGAGTCGGGATAATTGCTGGAGTATACAATTACTGCCGCGCGTTGTATAAATACTTGATCTCAAAGGCCACTGAGAATAAACATAGTGAATCCTTGTATTCATACCAGGAGATGGAGAGTGGGTATCAACTACTGATGATTTGGGGTCATGACTTTGACGTAGCAAGCGGTGGACTTGACAGGCAACTCGAAGATTCGCACGAGATCAAGATGTTGGTATTGTCTGTGCTTGTTTCACTAGCCAAATCAACTTGGGAAGGTGACTTACTTGATGCTGCTCTTGAAATGGAAAGATATTAATCTGGCTTACAGTCTTATTGTATGAAAATAGCAAGAGGGATTTGCAGGGATCTGATTTGGCAGAAGTCTTGCACGAAGCTGAGAGTATCTTGCAGGAGAGGACGGATTCAGACAATGACAGCGACAACGACAGTTTAGTGAGCCAATATGATGTCAAAGACCCCGATGATATTTACGAAGCACCGAAAGATATGAAGGCATACGTGCAAAGCCTGTTCGATCTGATTCCAGCCATAGAAACACCTGCCCGAACTCGAGCCCATAGCAGGAAAATGCTTGCGTCTGACGCTACAAGAGCCGCGCAGGGTCCAAGCCATATTGATGAGCTGAATCCTCAAAAAAAGAGAAAACTCCAGAAAACTCCAGAAATTGAAGAGTCAACAGGGATGACTCAGGGCGACACGCAGGCCCTCTCACAATTCGTCTATCCACCAAGAGAATACGGCAGTGGAACTGAAGATGAAAATGCTGAAGACGTCTGGGGTTATCTTTTACCATTAGACGATAAAGTCGATTCTGTACTTTGCCTGAAGACACGCGATACACCTCAAACCAACAATTCTATCAAGGGCAAGGATATATCCGAGACAGGGACCCGCCAGCATGGTGGGTATCTGGTTGGACGCCATCCGGAGTGTGGTAAAGATTTCTCTGTCCTATTTATCGCTGTTATTTCAAATACTGAGTACAATTAGATCTAATGATTAACACTCCTACGATTTCGAATCGTCACTTCCTCATCTTCGCCCAGAGCACGAAGGGAGATCGCGTTGCTATCCTCGAAGACCTATCGACAAATGGTACTTTCGTGAATGAGGCTATCGTGGGACGAAATAGGCATCGCCAACTGGAAGATGGAGATGAAATATCTGTCTTAAACGAGGCCCGCTTTGTCTTTCGTTATCCTCGTTCTAGAGATGGGAATGGTTTCCGTCAGCAGTATCGTCTTCAACAGCAACTAGGAAAAGGCCATTTTGCTACAGTTTACTTGTGTGTTGAGATCGCCACCGGGGAAAAGTACGCCGCCAAAGTATTTGAGAAAATCCCAAGGACTTCGCAAAGGTCACAAATGCAAGAAGAGGCCCTTTACTCAGAGATTGCTTTGCTAAAGGCAGTGAACCACCCAAGCTTGTTATTCCTCAGAGAGATGTTTGATGAAGAGGATGATGTATATCTTGTCTTTGAGCTAGCGCCCAAGGGCGAATTGTTCAATTTGATTGTATCTATGGAAAAGCTTACGGAAAATGAAACTCGGCATATCTTCAGACAGCTCTTTGAAGGACTGAAATATCTGGTATGTTTACCCCTGAGACCGTGATGCTAATTATGATCTCAACCCATGACCTTGAAATGTACCATCTGACAACTTTTAATTGTCTAGCATGAGCGAGGAATTGTACATCGAGATATCAAACCAGAGAACATCCTTATTGCTGATGACAGTCTAACCGTCAAACTGGGAGACTTTGGACTTGCCAAGCTTATCGGTGAAGAATCATTTACAACAACTCTGTAAGTTTAATGTTTGATTTTATAGCAGCAAACCAGAATACTCACTATGATCAACAGTTGCGGCACACCATCATGTAAACCCCCCCTACCGAATATTCCCTTATGGTATATCTATGAGGATGGTTACTAATATAACAGATGTCGCCCCGGAAATCCTCCAAGAAAATAGGAACCGTCGTTATGCAAGACCCGTGGACATATGGTCCTTAGGCGTAGTCCTCTATATCTGCCTCTGTGGATTCCCGCCTTTCTCCGACGAACTAAATACACAAAAGAACCCCTACTCACTCGCCCAGCAAATCAAAATGGGCCGTTTCGATTACCCATCACCATACTGGGACACCATCGGCGACCCTGCCCTTGATTTGATTGACCGAATGCTAACAGTTGATCCTGAGAAACGGCTTACGGTCGAAGAGTGTCTCGAACACCCTTGGATGAAAAATGAGCCGCCAATTGTCGATGCAGAAGGGTTAACTGGAGCACTAGGGAAGTTGGATTTTTCAAAGAGGAAGGTTGAGAGGGAGAGGACGCTTTTGAGTGCTGTTAATGAATCTTTCTATGGGGTTTCTGAGGGAGGTCAGGGAGGTCCTGGAAAGACAGAAGCTAATGAAGGCAAAGCCTTCAAGAAGAATGCAGTTGGGAAGCGGATTCATAACCCTGTCCCTGCTAAAGATCTTCGCGGTAGAAAGGGCAAAGATTCCCCGTCTTGAGTGACCAAGCGTCGAATGTTTTTTCTTATCAAGATGCATCTTTGGGGAAGGCTTGGCCCGGATATAAAAGAAGTACGGCAGCAAAAGCTTTGAACATTGATTTTGCTCAAGCCACTTGGAGGAATGATTGTTGATAGTACGTCTTATTTAAGATATATTTGTATCATTCACCTTCGATTTGCTTTCATTTTCAACTTCTTTCAATTTCTGATCAGAATATACATCAAATCAGCAAAATTAAATACTTGACCTTATGTTAGGTCAACCGTGTTCCATTCTCTTTTTTCATTTTCATTACTCTTTTCAGTGAGGACGTCGAAGAAGGGCTACACTATACCGGTGCTAAAAATCAACCACCTAGTAAGTTCTGAAACTATAGTGATCACACGTGAAGAAAGCAAGGATTTCATTGAAGCTCCAGTGACAGACCGGTGTCCTTCTTTGAGAGCCACTTGTTACGCACTCACAGGCCACTGGAAACCTCAAACGCAGGTCTCACTTGAACATCATGCCAGAAACACCATGGATCATTAAATGAGAATATAATCATGCCCCTCCGGTTCGCTCTGAATCCGAAGAGCTACTTCTACTGGTATTTGAATCGAAGGCTCTGTTTCTTATAATCCAAAATTAATCAAAATCCACACGATCTCACTAAAGTTTAACTATTCCGCCATATCCATAACTCCCTTCCAGCCTAAAAAAATGAAATCAAGCCAATTCGTTGCACCGTTCAAGTTCATGTCACCTTTGCCGAAAAAACGCCCTCGCCACCAGCTACAATCAAAACTGCCTTAGTCCTTCTCACTCCACCATCAAAGGAGTCACCATAGACTTGCCTTCGCTTATCCAAGAGGCTCACTCTTGAAGATTACCTGTCCAAACCTCATCATCCGATCCCAATATATGATTTAAACCCGGGGCGCTTGGTTCGGATTTAGTGAGCAAGTCTTGTGGGTTTACTCCTTGCGGTCCGACCCTTGAAGGGGAAGGCGGAGGTTCATAAAAAGGCATGACTGGAGGTATAGATTGAGCAACCAGCGATGAATGATGTTCGGGACCCTGGGAGAAGAACTGGCCCTGCGTATATGGGTGACTGCGTGGGAATATTTGGTGGTTCTGTGGGTGCACCGCCAATTGCGAATAGCTCCCCATCTGACCTCCATGAAATCTTGGAGCGTGGGGAAACCCCTGGGCCATGGGGAAGCTCCATTCAGGGGCCTGGGGATGGCCATGGACTATTGGGTAGTTCAGGGGATTGTTGACAGGGAATTGGTATGGCACTGGGGATAAGAAGAAGTCTGGCGTGCCGCTGGAAGTGTCTCCGGGAGTCTGCAAGTGCCACTGCTTGTTGTCAACACCAAAAGTCGGACCTGGTGTTGAGATGCAGTCATTTCCCAGGGCCACGGGAGTGGACGCAGCTTCCTCGGCCACATCATCATGATCGTCCTTCTTAACTTTGAGGCGAAGCTTCTTGCTTCTTCCTTCAGCGCTATCTGAATTTTCCCTTCGATGATTGTATTTGCGCTTATTTCGAAAGTCTGCAGTCATGAAGCCAGGAGAGATATTCGGACTGGTCAGCAAACCATTCTCATTGATGTCACTCTCGGATTCTGAAGAAGATTCACATGCATCTCCTGGCAATTCAGCTTCATTCTCTGGCTCGTCGTCGAAGCCAAAGTCAAGGAAAGGAGCATTGGTGCATGCCATTTCGCTTTCGGGGGTTGAGTCGCGGGTGACAGTTTTGCGCTTGGAATTTACTTTCCTTCCTGAATTTTTCAATTGACGTTTCGACTTGCGTGAGGCAGGTACCCCGTATTCAGGATCAGATCCATCTGAGGTCTCAATGAGGGCTTCGTCTTCTACGGGGAGCCCATCAATCGTGCCACCAACGTTGGAAGTAGAGCCTTTCAAGCCCGCTTTCGAGTTTGAACCGGCAGCACGTCTTAGAGGGGGAGGTACCACTTTGCCCTCCTTCACGCGACGGCCACGGAGCTTTGAAAGGTGCTGAACAATAGCGCCCTCGCTGAATTTTGGTCCCATGGTCGATGCCACTTTATCCCAGGGTATCTTGATACCTGAAAAATTGCAAGCGGCTTGGATTGCCAGTAGTAGAAATGCATCGATTTCCGCTATTCCAGTTAGCGTAACGGATTGAGCAAGGTGCGGGTGTTAATCATGGACATTGAACGGAAGGATGTCATGTCAAATCTATGGGTGGTTTAAGATGAAACAAGGGAAAGAACTCACTGTCCCAGCGTACCAGTGTACGCTTTTCCTTTCTGGAATTGGGGCGCTCCTTACGGGGTGTCATGTCGAGCAATCGTGGAACTGATTGTATGATGTTGAAATCAAAAGTTTTGCTCGGTGAGTAGAATATGAGGTGGTACCGACTGGTCTCTGGGATTCACAACAAGACGTGAACAGGGTGGCTACGAGAAGAAGGTATACTGATTTATCTTCAAACGTGCCCCGTATCCTGTGCCCCGTGATTTAAAACTATCCAGAATTAAACAAAGCAACATAACCCCGAGTTGGGACTGATCAGAGAGAGGAGATGGGATGAAGAAAGATGAAGATGGGAGAGGGCAATGATGAGAATGAAGTGAAGGGAAGGAGCGGCGATGTAATGATTTCGTTTGGGGAAGGTGCTGCTCAGCCTCCGATTTCGGGCTGGTCACATTCATTGTCGATTTGCCCAAACTGGAATTGGACAGGACTGCTAGTATCTTCACAAGTGTAGATTGGATCTACGCTCTTCATATTGCTATGGATTAGGAAAGCTTCATGTATGAACCTGGTTCATCGTGAAGGAGATAGAGAGAAGTTGCAATACTATTACTCGTAGCAGCAGAGTTTAGATATCTCAATCTTGCCAAATGTGGTTGCAACATGATCGAACGGCTAAGCTCTTTAAAGATACTGTAAGTTTGTCCGTTGTAGTTTGTCAAACAAGGCCGATTATCGGCACCTAATAGCAGGTAACTCAGTCTTGCAATTACGCGTAGTATTCCGTGTCTGTTGGAATAAACGACAGTGCTGCATCCAGAGGAGGTCAAGATGAAGTTGATGTTTACCTTATCTGCCTGATATATCCACGTGACCTTCTTGTCATTAGCACGTGACCCGCTACCACGTGACTGCTCTCCCGAAACTCCGAATGCTTCCAAAGTCACCCGAGCCCGTTTTCACCCCCTTCAAACCAAACCACCCACCTCCCCACATCCACATTCAAAATGACTGCCGCTTGGAAGGCCGCTGGCCTCACGTACGTTCGCTCGATCTCCCGAATATCTAACCATTCGCTCACCCGGATTCCCAGTTACAACCGCTACCTGGCCATTGCCGCCCGTACCGTGCGCCGTTCTCTGAAGGAGACTCCCCGCCTCGAGTCGGAGCGTCGCGATCTGATGGACCTCCGTTTCGCCAAGTGGCATGTTAGTTGAAACCGTCGACCACGAAGAATTTAGAGAGAAATATAGACCGGGAAACTAACGAAGAATCGCAAATGTTTAGGACGGCAAGCAGGGTGAAGCCCGCTCCCTCGCCCAGGCCAACAACGAGGCTCTCGCTGCCCAGGCTGAGAAATAAACGGATCGCCCATGATCGCAGAGAAAAGCGATTGATTAATTGGGGGAATCGTCATGTGGGAGGAGTGATGTATCTTGGGGGAACACATGAATCGGACAAGACAAAGAAGCGGAGGAGTGAAGCGGACCCCCGGAGACATCGAACTTTTTGTACATGTGTAGCAATACAGGCCGATCTAGGTTCGATCGAGTCTAGAAATCGCACTCGTCCTTTGTTTTGAAAATTAGTACCCTTTTCGTACTCTCGAGGTGATTGTAAATTTATATTATTTGAATGGTTTGCTTGGGGCTGGAGCTGGGAAAGCTGAAGCATCGCTGCACGTCAGAGGCCGCTCTGGTTTGCCCTGCCCGAGTCGCCTTTTTCCGCTCTTCCCCCACCACCACCACCACCACAACCAGCACCTCTACCACTACCAACCACTCGATCATTGTCTTTCAGCTCATACCCCATCAATTTTTGGATATATAAATTTGTCAAACCTTCCATGAGATCAACCGGTAGTAATTTGCAGAGTCTTGTCTCTCTGTGCCATGCTGCCCAATAACGAAGTGCGCCTGCCCACTCCGCGGGCTGCGCAGACTGCAGCACCGCGCGACATCACCGCCGAATTCACCGAGTCTGCTGCGAGTGAGTTGATTGATATTTTACCTGGACTAGGAACCTCGAGCTGATAATTATCTTTTTCTTCTAGAGCTCAAGACCGGCCAGCTTGTCAAAGATGAATTGTTTACCCTGTTCGAGGCAGTGGGCGCATTGGAGGTGCGTCATCGTCAGTGACTATAATGTGATGGAGAGAATTGTACAACTGATGCCGCATCGATCATTATTGCAGATAATGGACTCGAAAATGGATAGTGGTTACATTGCTCCCGGCGAAAACCATGTGCAAGCGTTGGAGGATGATTACGATGTGCGACAGGCCTTGACACCAGAGCAAGTCATAGGGCTGATGGATCAGCTGCTTTGCCATGAAGTATGTTTACTCCGTCACTATTGCTACTATTTCTACTGTAGGAGGACATTATGGCTTATACGAAATTCAGGTCGCATGGCATATGGGCCATCCTCTTTCGCAAACGCTCTTCACTTCGATCTATCTGGATAATTTGCTTTGGCCTGTGCCCAGGACAGTGGAGGATGCTCGATTCGATCGGGTGCCAAGCGAGTCGCCTCTGATTAGTCTTGTTCTCCGGGCATACTGCTTAGCGCTTGTCAAGGCTTGTGATTTTGTTCATGCGAGGATAGTGGCTGAGTATTACTATGAGGTAGGATGATTACCAGGGAAGAAAAGGGCCAGCGAGGTGGAGAGGACTTTACTGATATTTCTCATTGTTATAGGAAGAAGACTTCGTCTCCCAGCTTTACAATCGCAATCTCCTATCCGCATTTGGTCCGTCACACTTCTGTCGCCTGCTGGATCAGGCAGTGGAGTGGGTAGATGCCCAGGAAACAATGGACCAAAAGTTGCGAGATGCCATTCGGTGCAGGCTTCAATTTCGTCGCGAGTTTTTATGTGCTCTGGATGAAGATCTCGAGATTCTAGATACCAGATCCTCAGAGAACTTCGTGTCGTGTCTATCTTCCTTGAATCGTCTTTCAGAGAGTGTATCCCTTGGTCAGCCGGTACCAGAGGCATTCAGTCTTAAGATCCAGCGAAGACTAGCTAGCACAGTTCCACCTCGTCCCATTGTTCACATCAGTGCTAAGGATGCCCTTGCTCATCTCAAACGGCTTTGTCAAGATGCAATTGATATGCAAGAGATGATGGATTATCGAGGACCTAGTAATTTCAAGGTGAGTCATTATTGTCATTTTTTGTGAACCCCTTGTCCGAAGTTACTAACGCCTGCTCAGACCGCGATATGGACTCTGCTATCACGGAAGCCCCAGCCTTCAGTCTACATCCGCTGTCTCCTGCAAGCACTGATCATGAATGATATGGTTATACTGGGCGAGGTTCCAGTCAAGCAATTCCTATACGACGATCTGGCGGAGCTGGTCTTGCCATCTAGTTTGCTTCTCCAGGTGAACACCGACGAAGTGGAATTGCCGTCCGACCCTCGGTTCCAGATTGCTCAAAAGATGGAGGGCTTTGTGAAACGATTTGCCCAGGTATGTTGCTCAGTCGGCTCTAGATGGCCTGATGCTAATCCCCTGCAGCCCTTTGTGGATACTGTGCGATGTGCCTGCCTCAATCGGTGTCGAATCCGGCGAACCGTGTGTCATACCGTGGTGGACTGGGATAATTTGCAAATGGAGGTATGAATCAGTGGTACTGGCAGTGGTAGTAGTAACCTGTGATGCAATTACTGACCTATGGATAGGCTGAGGAGCTTGATCTGGAATTACAGAGGTTGAGCAATGAACGTCCATTGCAGATGAAAGGAGGAGAAGCCACTTTTTCCTTCCCGCTCAGTAGTTGGGCGTATACTCAAAAGCTCATTCAGATCCGACGTATCATTCAGATGGGCTTTGAGCTATCAATCTATGCGCCTGAGGAATTGATGGGGATGTATTGGTATCTGTCGTACATCTGTTCCACGCACCTTGGCCATCTCGATCGCATTCGTACTTTTACCGTGGCAGCTCGAAAACAAGATCTTGTTACAAGTGGCGGAGATCGCTCGGCCGACTCCAAAAAGTCTGCAGCCTTTCATCGATCATTCCGGACTTTAGAACGCATGACGACCCAGTTGGTGGCCGTTGACGCCTTCGCGATCGCCCTCCACGCTTTATACGTTCTCCTCGCGCGGCATGAGGTACTCCCGCGTGCTGCAGGGACCGAGGCATACTCTACTGATCGATTACGCTATGAACTCCGGATGAAACCATTTATTCCCATTTCTCTCCCTGAACTGGTACCCTTTGAGGAATTCCAAAGGGAGTCAACCTTGGAAGGCGACTCAGATACGACTATATTAGATCGGGCGACTAAGGCGATCACCGAGGCTCGAAAAGCGTGGGATGTATTACTTTCCCAGGGGGCTTTTATCGAGGACTCGACATCTGCCGCGCGCAGAACATCCTCGAACGCCATTGAGGAAGATTGGAAGCGGGATGTCAAGGATGCTATGCGGGCATGCATTGGAGCGAGTATCGCGATTGAAACGATGCGTAAGGCACTGAGCAGTAACCCGAGGCCATCGACCAGGCAACCATTGAACGTTGAGGTGACTCTTCCAGAAACCGGTAGCAAGGCACGATGGCATGAGTGGTGGGTCGTGCCACAAGTAGTTGAGAAAAAGAGCCCGCAATGAGCCTGTCTTTTATGACTGATCATGAAATACAATATTTCCAGAGTCTCCATTGCTTGTGTGTACTATTATATATACTACTGTAAGAAACGTAGATGTCTCAGCGATGCATCCTAAGGAGTTAGCGTGTCAATCTATGAGGATTGTGGACGAACTGGTACTTTTGCAGATCCTTCGATATCAACTGCATTAACTATTCTTTCTAGTCTAGTTAACTAATAGTAATATAATAGTCTATGTATGCATTTATTATAATATCCTCTTATAGTTAGGTACACATATACTCCGTAGTACTGTAATATCCGAGATGCATACTCTGTCTAGTATCATGATTGCCAGTACTCATATTCAACAGTCTACTACGTGAATGCAATTAATATATATGGTGGAGACTGATAATCCTCAACAATTCCATAATCTATTCTAATATTTTCTATTAATTAATTCATCCTCATTCTATACTAAGTCTAACTTAGTATTGAATGCTATACTAAATTGTCCACCCGCGAACCACGGACTGCCCGCGGCTGATGAAATCATCCAACTTCTACATCTCAAGTTCTTCTCTTCTGCACACTTCACCTCTTCTCTTCTCTTTTTGCTTCTTCCCAACCCCCTTCACCCTCTCAATTCCTATTTGTCGCTCTCTTTCTTCTTTTCTTCCTCTTCTTCTACACTTCTCCACTACTTTTTCTTCCCTCCCATTCACCTGCTCTGAGACTGGGCAGTCTTCCTCTGCATCTCCCCCCGGACCGCATCGGCTGCAGCTCCACGATACCCACCATTGCCCCATCTGTCCTTGGAATCTCCTACAAGACCTTTCTATGCCGTCCTCTGTCTCTCCCCTGCACTCTCCACTTCGTCCGCGCAGCCAAGGACTTGATTAACCTAGAAAATCTCTACCAACTCTCCCTCTTCTTTCTCTCCTCCCCCATCATCAGCGACACTCCAGCTACAACCAGCTACAATCCAAAGTCTTTCCCCAAAAAATGCCAACATACCCCATTCGCCGCCGACCGCGCGAGTGCAAGACCTGTCTACCGTGCCGAGCCAGCAAAGTCCGCTGCGATCGCAATGTTCCTTGCTCCAATTGCGTCAAACGAAACTTCACCTGTTCCTACGGTCGTCCACAATCCAACAGATTACCCATTTCTTCCTCCCTCACAGCTTCTTCCACCCCGTCACATTCCAACTTTGTCTCGCCCGCCTTCCCACCTACTTATTCCTCAGCACCACCACCATCACAACCCCACGATCTGACCGATGTCTCCTCCGTCACCGATCGGCCATCCCAGGCCAGCGACGATCCAGACTTACCGGAGTTAATCGATATTTCCCAGGGCGAATGGGATGACATCAATAATAAAATGGTCGCGATGGAGCAGATCATCGGGAGTCTCCATTCGATCTTCCAATCTCATTCCTCCCGTCGCCGCCGTGCTGTCGATCCCCCGCCACCAGAAACGATGGAACGCAAATCCTCCAGTCGATCCGAGGGTGTGTATGGAGCGAACTCGTCCCGAACGGGCGCTGTCCATCTGGGATCTCGATCGGCTTTGGTCGATATTTTGGATAAATCGAAGAACTCCAAGGATATGGCGCAGGCGCTGCCTCAGGAGGATCTGTTGGCTGATTTAGCCTTGGGAAATGAATCCGCAGCATACCCTTTTGTAGATCTGTGGTCATCTGACCCTTATACTTTCAATATTGCAGGCGTGTGTGCAGTGCTTCCAGATGATGAACAGTGTCGACGGTATGTTTCTTGTTTGTGGATTGTAGACACGATCCGCGCAGATTGTGCAAGGTGTGAGTGTGTAGATTGCATGGCTGACTTTTTTTTTTTCTTCTCATTTTATTTCAGATTCTTGGGCTTTTATAGGGAAATTGGCGCCGTGTTGTACCCGGTGTTACCAGATTTAGATGAACTGGAGTACAAGGCAAGCTGCTTACTCGAAAATCGACGTCGAGTGGGTGGCGTGTATAAACCGGATGCCAATGGGTTAGTCAAACCATTCGGAATGGATTTGCCCTTCTTGAGCTTGCTTTTTGCGGTGCTTGCATCCGGTTGTCAGTTGTCGGATATCACAGAGCGCGAGCGCGAGTTAACCTCGTGGGTATATGGTGCGTGAGAGAAGCCACGAAGTCACGAAGTCACGAAGCAAGATATGCTGTTGTGCCAGTCAAAAAGACCATACTGACAAGATTTGCCTAGTCTCTTGTTCATATCAATGTCTCCGGATGTTGAATTATGTTTCGCAGCCCACGGTAGAAGTCATTCAGATTCTTCTCATTATTAGCAATGTTCTGTCATATAACATGAACGCTGGTGCATCATATACTTTGCTAGGTATATTTCAATCTCTTCACCTTAGTATCAAGCCCAACTAATCCATCATCTAGGTATGACGGAGCGCATGTGTCTTGTTCTTGGTCTTCATGTCGAATCCACGGGTTTCTCGCCTGGGGAGCAGGCAATTCGGCGACGAGTTTGGTAGGGTCTTTTTTTTT
>Ga0209673_1002031_pt1 | contig 15403 bp, 18 predicted proteins | sample AraplaCol_mMS_r2_2_FD_184274 | JGI IMG/M metagenome (GOLD analysis project Ga0209673, IMG submission 184274) | Arabidopsis root microbial communities from North Carolina, USA - plate scrape MF_Col_mMS_r2 (SPAdes) (version 3) | ecosystem: Host-associated > Plants > Roots > Endosphere | place... | reverse complement strand
AAAAAAAAAAAAAAGGAAAACACAAAAGGAAAAAGAAATGCCCAAGATCCAAGTAACTAGATCGGAAAAGAGACGCCGGAATGCTTTGTCATCTTGATAATAGCAGTTCAAATTCAAGGTCGTCGTTTAACAAACTCCTCCAAATCAGCCTTAGTAGCAACACCAAGCACAAATTTGCGCGCAGCATCTGTCACCACGGCAAACTGCTGCTTCTCTCGCTGATCACCATTAGGACCAGTTTGGCTCTCGAAAAATTGCTCCAATTCCTCCAATGGAGTCTCCATAGTGATGACCTTGTAGATCCCCCGCTTACGGTTGAAGCGCTGCATAGCAGCAGAAACCGGGTCACCCCCATTGACGGTACCGCTTTGAATGAGCTCCTTTAGGCGGGGAATGCTCAAGTAACCTAGGAGAGATCGCGAAGTAGCAGAGATGACAGTGAGATGGGTGTAATCGCGCTCATAAGCGGCCATGAGAGCGGCATCAATGGGACTGTTAGGAGAGACAGAGAGGGCGGGGGGTGGATCGAGATCTTCGACTGTGGCCTGGTGATTTGGAAAGTTTTAGCAATGAATTGCGATTAAAGCTTTTGCACTGCAATCTGATAGGAAATGACTGACTCCTCGGTACTTGTTGGCCCATGGTGATTGCTGAGCTGCATTTGCGTGCGCTGAGATATCATTCTCGCGATTGTAGGCTTCACTGCCAGACAGGTAGGAAGCCATTGTGTCGTAGTTTCGTTCCTCCGCGGGGTTTGGTGGGGGTTGTTTCGAGGAGTTATTGATCGTTGCGTGGGGGGCGGTAACAGAGACGATGTGATGATGACAATTGTATATGTTAGACAGAGAGTAGCAGCGATTGAGCAATCCACTGCTGTATCAATCTATGCAAGGTACTACCCGTGAAGAATGACCAGGACGAGAGCGTGTGGAGTTGAAGTTCATTTTTCGCGCCTTTTTCCTCTTTCTGCCGCGCCAAGCCCGACTATCCGCTACGTCACTTCGGCCAGCAATTGGGTGTTTTTTGGAGGCCTGAGGGGGCCTTAGGGGGGGTTAACTAGTTTCGGGGTTATCGGACTTCCTCGGTGCTTTATATGCAACCTCATTCCTCAACTCAATTTCATTCCTCTTTTACTACAATCTCGTTCTTGAATTCGACCTCAATTACCCAGTAAGTGACTAATGCCCTGAATAGGTGGAGTCAGAACGGTACGATCGCTGCGTCCGGCGAGCCCCACTTTTGGTGACCCGCGCTGATCAAGGTGTCTATATATACTGTACGCAGTAAACAGACCCAATATGCCACCTTCCGAGTCGACAGTCGCTTCACTGGCTACTCAGCACCCACTGGGTGATCTGAAGCTGAAACAGGACTCCGGTCCGGCGCAAGGTCTCAACATCTCCAAATGCCGCGAGCCTTTCCAAGCCTGGAGCGCAATCGACGATGCAAAGACCAAGGCGGAAGCCATTGGTAAAAAAGCTGCTAGGGAGTTTGAACTCGCAAGTGAAAAGGCCCAGCAGAAAACTGGCAAGATCGAGCCTTGGTCTGCTAGATATTATGCCGCCTGTACTGTGGGCGGAATGTTGGCCTGTGTTGGTGAACCTTGATCTGACAAGTGCCTACGCCTAATCACTGACCATATCATCTACATATAGGGTGTTACTCACACTGCCGTTACCCCACTGGACTTGATCAAGTGCCGCCGTCAAGTCGATTCCAAGCTTTACAGCAGCAATACCCAAGCATTCAGCAAGATCCGTGCTGCCGAGGGTATTCGTGGTGTCTTCACCGGCTGGGGTCCTACTTTCCTCGGATACAGTGTAAGCATATATATTCCCGTTGTATGTGTAATTACCCTCCAGGCTACTAATAAAGTTCGTTACAGGCCCAAGGAGCATTCAAATATGGTGGATATGAGTACTTCAAGAAGTTCTACAGCGATCTTGTCGGACCAGAAAATGCTCAGAAGTACAAAACTGCCATTTATCTCGCTGGCAGTGCCTCTGCCGAACTAATCGCCGATATTGCTCTATGTCCCTTCGAATCGGTCAAAGTCCGTATGCAAACCACTATTCCGCCCGAGTTCCGCAGCACCTTCAGTGGGATTTCAGCCGTTATTGCGAAAGAAGGTTCATCAGGGTAAGTTAATGTACACTTACATGTCTTATTGAAGACATGTAGTTGAATTATAGCTAGTGGCTTTGTCTCTGTTTCAGAGTGCTCATAATGTCCCCACTAGGTTGTACAAGGGTCTATACCCACTCTGGGGTCGACAGATCCCCTACACGATGATGAAATTTGCCTCTTTCGAAACGATCGTGGAAGCGATCTATAACAAACTTCCTGGTCAGAAATCCGATTATAATAAGGGTGCGCAGACCGCTGTGGCTTTCACTGGAGGCTATTTGGCTGGTATTTTGTGCGCTGCAGTGTCACATCCCGCAGATGTGATGGTCAGCAAGTTGAACGCGAATCGGTTGGCTGGAGAAGCCTTTGGTGCCGCTATGAGTCGTATCTATAAAGATATCGGATTCATTGGTCTGTGGAATGGACTTCCTGTTCGTATCGTGATGGTTGGGACTCTGGTATGTCTTGTATTAGTCTGTTGTATTTGAACCGTGCTAACAATCTCTCAGACTGGTCTTCAATGGATGATGTATGAGATCACCACCGTCTTGCTTTTGTCATTTGTCGCAATTTTCGTGAGATATAAGCTAACTATTTTGCAGTTACGACTCGTTCAAGATCTTCATGGGGCTCCCGACTACTGGTGGCTCTTCGGAAGAGAAAAAGCAGAAATAGGTGTGTTGTTCAAGGCGATGCTAGGGAGTTCATACTTCCTCTCAGCCTACAAAAGATACTTTTGTGCCATTAGTTTCAGCTTTAACTCATCAATCGACTCTCCTCTCATAATATATTCTTTTGATAGATATAATTCTCGTGAACTATGACTATAACTAACGAAACTACTAAAATATTCTCGCCAAGCTCGCTATCTTTAGTCACCGCCCCAACCAATCGCCGCGTCTTATCTTATCATCGACGTCATCCAATCCAAATCATCGAAGCCTTTGGGAATTGCAAAAACGAAGTAGTCAATCGCCTCGTCAACAACAGATAAAAAAGAATAATAGGACGAGGTCAAAGTTGAGCCTCTATTTTAACATCCCGGGTCAGGGTCACGTCTTCCGAGATTTCTTCGTAGAGTCACTTCTTTTTCTTCTTTCATCTCCCCGTCTACTTCTACTTCTACTTCTATTCTTCATCAACTCAAGACGAACTCCTATATCGACCCCATTCTAAAACTCCACTTCACCCACTCCGATCTAATCAATTTAACACCCGCAAAGTACAAACTTGGTACCTGCGTCTTATCGTCGTCCCACTTTCCAATTCTCTAACCGCCTATTGGTAGCTGGTCAGTCCCGTACCCTTGGGGGGTACATCACCTTATGCAGTCGCGATAAGCTGAACGAATATTGATTCCCCTAGAAACCCCTCGATCCCCATCACACAACTTGAACACCACATCTACACAACTTACGCAGTAATTTTACAATGACCGAACAAGATCAGCCCATGGTCTCTCACGGCCGCGGAGGTACATCCTGGCATATCTCCATCTCACCCCGCAAATCAGCATCCAACTAATCATATCAGGCCAAGGAAACATCGGACACGATTCAACCCAGTACGTACCTCTCATAAAACATAACACTAGCAAAGGCTAACAAAAAAAAGATACGTTGACGGCGAAATCGTCCGCGAAGGCGTCTACGGCGACCAAGGAGACGGCGCATACTCAGCCGGCGTAAGTAAATCCAACTACAACCAGAATAAGTCAACTAACGCATCCAACCCGACTCAGCGCGGTGGCGTAGGTAATATTGGATCACCGCACGTTCGACCAACCTCCAAAGTCCCGCACGATGCGGAGATGATTCCCGAATTAGCGGTTCGTAATTCTACGGACGAGACGTACCATACTGGCGTGAGTGATTTCTAAAGACCATTGACAACGTGTAATACGTGAAAGGAGAGATGATGCTGATTTGAGTAGCGTGGTGGTCAGGGGAATGTTCATCTTGATGAGGCGGCTCGGAAAGAGAAGGAGGAGAAGGAGAAGGAAAGGAAGAATAAGGGTCCTCTCCATGATGGGCTTGCGGATCGATTGAAGAATAAATTGTTGGGGCGCAAGTAAATTTCCTGGCGGATGTGGGATTGATGGATGTATTCGAGCTATTTTCTGGATAAGAGTTAGGTGGTTTTATTGTTATGTGGTGGTTGTGATTGTGATTCCCATTTGCGTCCGATGATATACATTAATGTATTGATCTTTGAGCTTCAATCTATTAAGACTGAACATGTTTTATCTAGATGCCTTGAGGATTCAGAGCGTGATGATAACTTGGAAGCCAGATATCATCTGCCAGGAAAGACAAATTCCCTAGTCCTCATTAGTATGGCGCATTTCATCGTAGCTGAAGGGCTTGCCCTTGATGTACTAGTATTGCCTTGATTCTAGCTTACTAGCCCAAAGCGCACACACGTACCAGCTCAAACAATTCAAACAGTATATTTCGTAGTATAATACATATGTACCTAAAAACTCGAGAGTTAAGTCACATTATTGACAGTGGTTTCTAAGATCATAATGGTCATGAAAGTTTTGTTTATACACCACATCCCCTTTTTTCCTCGACTTGCCAGCCCTTCTCTTTCGAAACATGCTGCGACCACTGATCATCCAAATGATCCGAAAGAGCAATCGAGGTATCCAAACTCGAAGCCAGACCACGATGTCTTCCTTGCAAAGAAACAGCAATAAGAACTAACTTGCTCAACGCGTGCCACGATCCACAAAAGGCATAGCTCTGGCCAGGATAACCAATACTCACACCGACACAGCTGTATGCAGACACAGTCTCGAATATAATTTTGAACGTCGAAAACGCCAATGGGTCGTTCCGGAAGTGATTCGACTCAATGATGTTTATGAGAAGGGTAGCGAAACCCAGCAATTGCATATCCGAATGGAATTGGGACCAGATCTTTTGGCCAATCGAGCGAGCGAGGGGGAATTGAGAGAGATTTTGGATGAAGGAGCTTTGTTGGCGCGTATCTTTAGAAAAAGGCTGTGCCAAATCGGTGCTGCTATTGAATCTTAGTTCTGAGTTCCAATAGATATAGCCTGAGAGCCATCTTACCTGACGGTGGCAGAAACGGGAAAAGTCGAAAAATACTAGATTCCGGAAATGTCAGCATTGACACTGACATTGGTAACAGGTCCATTCGTACCATCATGAGAACTAGTTGCGAATCAGTTAGAGAAAGGCATCTCCAAGAAAATGATCTCACGTCGGAAGGGATACGTACCGTATAAAATGAGCAATCCCTGTGGCAGTCTATCAAAAGCCACAACCGAAAATCCACCACTTCGCACCGCTGTACCATCATTAGCTAAAGTAAGTTTTTGACCACCAGGAAGACATACACAATGCTTGAAACAATCCATCTAGAACCTGATATTTCGGCGGAAGCGCACTGATTTCCTCGCTATAGGTAGCTGATATCTCAAACCCACCCCACAGGATGGCATTGCACATCAAGACATTAAATAAAAGAAGATATGTCTGCCAAGTTGGGTATAGGTAAGCGCAGAAGTCATGGGACTGTTCGAGAACAAAATCCAAAGTCTGATGGATTAGCTCCCAGGTCGCCCGGTCTGGTAATATCATTCTGATAACCCAGATAAATGATCTGAGCAAGCAAGGGAAAAGTCTGCTACCAGCGAGAATAAGAAGTCCACAGAAAAGAAGAGGAAAGGCTCTGCGAAAGCGTTAGTATCACAAAAAAAAATCCTAGGGTAAAAATAACTTCGAGCAAGAGAGGGGCTCTCACTCTTTTTGGTAGGGACCCATGTTAGTATCGATGAGAGACATCCCGTTGTTACATATCGCAGACGTAGCAAGAAATACGCCCGCCCACAGGGGAGAAGATCCATTATCAAGTGGAATATCAGGGCGTACAAACACTGACCAAAGACCGATGACAACAGAGCCCAGAATGAGAAGGCCGATGAAATAAAACAGTATAAGAATAGCTACAAGGCCATATGCCATGCACTTTATTCCATCAGGATCATTGTAGTCGGTGAGCCATGTACTGGAGAAACACTTTGTAGCTCCTTGTATCGTGCCATTTGACCAGCAAATGAACCGTTTAACAAACTTTTCTCGGTTGCCAATATCCGCATGGCCATCGCCGGCGTTGCATTCGGCAAAAGTGGACCGATCAGGAAATTGTGAATCAATGATAACTGTAGAGATATAAGTCGCCCATTCTGCATTATAATTCGAGGAGAAAATACCTTCTTGCACGGTAATCGCTGGGCCCCGAGCTTTTACTTCATCGGTACAGTGTACCGGAACAACATCTTTCTCAAACTGCTTATCACATCCTTTTACCATCTCACGATGAGCGCCGTCTTGCTGGACAAAAGATGGCCATGATGCTTGTTTCTTCTCTGCATCGGCTATATTATCTTTCAGGGTTGATCGGAAAGACAATGCACGCGAGAAGTAAATCACTCCAAATATAGGAAAAGCGTGGCCGAGTAGAAGGAGAGCGAAGATAGTTCCTTGCTGGAAACACGAAAGCGTAGAAAGATCGACCTTGGTAAATTCAATTATTAGTCCATCTTTCCATGTGCAAATTGCTTCAGGTGCAAAACATACCACATTCAACCCGGTTCCAGTCGTAGCACTGAAAGACGTAAACAAAGCATCAACATATTGAATATGAGAATCCTTAGCCAAAGCACTAGCAGTATACAGTACAATACTTCCAACCATAGACACGAGTATAATGTAAATGTAGTGGATGGCCAGTGGAGTGATTTTCAAGAGATCAGCCATGATCAGCATTCCCAATGAAAGTCGTCGTAAGCTTTACCAGAGCTCCGCGTTAGGGCTGGGATACGCAAAATAATATATAAACCGTCCTTCTCAATGGCCTAGAACAAACTATTTTCTTCATCTTTCTATCTTCTGCAGCTGTCCTTGCTTAACCGCCACAAATTTCCGTGAGGAATGTAGTCGCGATGTTGAAACTTGGCCCATTTTACCTTGACAAGACTACTTTGGGACAAGTTCCCGGCACCTTGTTATGCTCAATTGGAATATTTCTTGAGTAACTCCCAGGCTACAGCTTGAGAAAAAACATTCAATATTCCTCGGGTACGGCACGGGACATTCTGCAGAAGCAAGGTACAAATATGTGGGCCACTGGACCATCTGGACTTTCGAGTTTCATTATCAGTGGCTGTAACAGTTGAGAAAGGGGAGAACGAGAAAACGACAGCCACAGGTTTGCCCAGGTGGTAGCAATCTGAAATAACGCATTCAACAGCGAACGCAGAGTTTATTTGGATGCTGGTCATTTGGACGGAAGCACCAAGTACCCTCCAGATTTTTTTTGTCATGTATCTGGCCCAGGTCACTAGGCCAAAGCAATGCATGATTGCATGATACATGTTGAAAGTCATGACCCGGTCAATGTTGCATTACATTCACAATTGAATGACCAAGTGATTTGGTCTGTGATACCAGTATCAGCGTTACTTTCTTGAATGCCTGCAACATGAGCCTGTGACAGTTCTCCATGCCAGGACAGCGCATCATATTTAAGCTATGAGCAACCCCTGGAGCCATGATGCAGCTTAAACTTGTTTTTCACATACTGGCATAAAATCAGGGCATCTATCAAAGTCATTAGATGCTCATAATTTCTTTTTCGGCCCAGCTTGAAATCATCAGGGCATTCTTGAAGACATCCCACAAGGTAGGACGAAGAACATCTATAGCTCTCGAAGAAGCTTTCAATTCGAATTATTGAAGTTTAGCTTCCTGCTCTTAGCAATACCATTCTGTGCTCAGAATACCTTGTACTGATCACAAACCATTATGAGCACATTTCAAGAAATCGAGCCACTAAAAGGGTATCATCCTCCAAGAGAGTTGTTGTCCAAGGCAGCTCTTTTTCTTTCTCTTACATCACTGAATAGATATAGAGAGATCCCCCACCTCCCAAAATTAATACTTTTCTCAAAGCTCTCTTCAACATCCGGCGGAAACTCAACCTGCTCCAAATCAACAAATCATAATCCCACCCCCGTCGCAGAGAATGAAGTTATGCAACCACTCATCTAAATATCTCCGCACCATGCGAATGCAGAAGCACCATAGGCTTCTCAAGCCGGTGCTGAAGCTCTTCCAGGCATACGGACAGACTGCTATGAGCAAGTTTCCGGAGCGTGATCCCAACTACCTCAGACATGATGATAATAGGACTATCGTTGAAAGTACCCTGACCGAAAAATGTAGGAATGGCCAAGCCTTGAAGATCATTCAATCTGTGATATGTTTCAATCTCATGTTGAAATTCATCATGGTAATCCTCTTTCACCTTTTTGACCACTACAATAGTCGGAAGACCATGGAGATTCTGACATGGTTCCAAGTGGAGACGATACACTTCACGACGTTGGGTCCAATTTTTGGATACTTTCCACGCGGATAGGGGTCGTGTTCAACACTTCAAGTTGAAGTAGAATATCTTGGATTTCATGAGAAAGAACTTTTAGCATGGGAGACTAGAGTCCATGGCAAGTCACAGGTGGAATGGTTGGGAATCGAAAAGTGAAGGGATAGGCCATATCAGCGTCTTGATCAGGGGTTAATTCACAGAAATCTATGACTAAGGCACAAAAACATGTATACATAAGTACTGAAACTGCAGTATGTAAGTGATGTGGCTGGTCGTTGATGCAAGGGGCCATTGAAAAAAAGGATGTTGATGTTGTGGTGGCTGTGTGCTAATGACTGCCGTGGATAAAAATACCCATCTCTCTAGATTATTTCGAGGTACGAATAAAAGGGATGAAAAGGCATCAAGCAAGCAAAGCCAGATATCTTTGGATATATGCTAGTATGCTAATGAGTTATTTCAAGGATAATACAATGTATCAACTGGAGTATGGACTATACACAGTCAAGCCATTCAGATAGACATTCAAAACACAAACACAAGTACCAAAGATTTCATTCAGTCCTATTGTAAATCCGTACTCATTTCCATATCATATTCCATCCATAAGACAAAAAACGCAAAAGCAAAAGCAAAATCCCATGTATCATGACTCATAAGAACAACCCGAACAGTCCAACACCGCAGACATAAAAAAAAGACACAGACAAGATCCCATATCTGTGCAGAAAAAAAAAACAATGAAACGCCATAGAAGGAGGGCCATGGTAATACACCAGCGGGAAAGAGAATTTCAAAATTTCACATCAAAAGCGCCAGAGAAAAGCCACGAGCAAATAGCTAAACCACCCCTTAAACCATTAATTCAAGATTCAAGAATCTCTCACCAACGTTTAATCCTTGCTAAATCGCCTCTTAAACCAACTCTTCCTTTTCTCCGCCTTCTCCCCAGCCGGCGGGGCAGCCTTCTTCAGCATTGGTCTAGCAGGCGCAGCGAAATGCTGCTGTGCCGTACTCATCGGGCTAGTGACAGCTTCAGGGACAGACGGAGGAACCTTCGTATTGAGAGTAGGTCCCGTACCGAAATTAAATCCGTACTCTTGCGCACGATCATCAAATCTTTGCTGTTGCTGATGTTGGATTGCGTGTTGTTGTAATTGATCCATGGAACTATTCAAGGAACTTGGATCTGTCGATTGGCCGTATGAATCTGTGTTACCGGATCCAGAGCCTGACATTGCTGTGACGTTATCGTAGGATCGCTGGTAGCTATGATTTTGATAGGAATATCCGTTTTGATCCATTGACGGTCGAGGTCCAGGGCGTCGACGTCCATTTTGTTGTTGTTGGTAAGGGTAGAAGTTTTCCACGTTGTTATTGTTGTTATTGTAGTAGCCGTCGGCGAGACTGTCTGGGCGCGATTGGTTGCGAGTGTAGTAATTGTTTGAATCCGGTGCTCGACCGTATCCACCTTGTCCTGTTTAGATGTGTCAGTCTTCCCGCTGTGGAGGGCGTATAGTGGCTCTTTTGGAGTGACCCACCTCCATGGTAGCTTGTTCGACGACTGAAGTCCCCCATTTGTGACGCCGCATCTTCTGTTTCGGATTATCAGTTTGAAATTGGGAAAATATTGCTATTGCCGGTAGGTATAGTAATAGACGAACCTGTTCGGGCGTAGGAGATCGGTCGATTGCTGCTGTACGTGCCATAAATGGCTGCTTCAAATGATCGAATGGTATCCAGCGGTCGCTCAGCTCGAGATCGGGTTGGGTTTGACCAGTCGGGATCGGCTACCACGAGAACGCAAGGGTTAGTTGAGGATACAGTAGACGTAGGTAAGTGGAGATTTGGAATGCTGGAAACCATGTGGCTGAAGATAAGGAAACGGGTAATTGTTGACGGGAATACACTCACTGATCACATTGCCATATTGATCTTTATGTTGGATATCTCGAAGAGAGCCTAGATTGGATTTTTGCAGGGCAATGTCATCTATTGATTTTGGGTCAGCTCAACGGTTTGGTGGAATGGTGAGAATTTTGGGAGGTCAGAACGCACTGGGCTGCAACTCATTCATAGCGACGAGCGGATCTGCTTTGGTATGTAAATTGCGCCTTTCTTTCTCCTCGTGGGATTCTGAGAGGTGGCTCTTATGACCGGAGGAAGTCGTTCGGCGTGAATTGTCAGATTTGACACTGAAACCACGACTTCGGCGGGGAGGAGGAGAAACAGGCGGTTGGGGGGCCGCCATTTTTTTTATTAGGGGGCGGTTTCCACCGTCTTTCTTAGCGTCCGAGATCAAGGCAGGTTCTGAAACGGCTGGGATCGCCTGAGCTTGGGCTGTTGTGGAGCGCGACCGTGATGAAAGGTGGAACTGCCAAGCCGATCGCAGCGCTATCAAAGTAGCCGGCGCGAAGTTTCGTTGGTGCGAGTTGAGACACTGAAGTGGTCTGAGATGCTGAGAGCCTCTGAGCGTTGATTTCTGGGGGAATAAGTGGGGGGAGTTGGATGGGGTTTTGCGATTGCGCACAAAGCCGAGGGTGGTAATCAAAGAAGCAGAGAGTGCGATTGCGATGGCTGGAAGGATGTAAGGAAAGGTGGAGCGCCGTTGAAAGAGCGGAGATGAGGTGTACAACGATATACTCCGTAGTAGAGAGTAGCTGAGATGAAGTTGAAGTGAGGGAGGGCAGCAAGACAAGAATGAAAAGAGAGGAAGGCTGGGCAGAGATGGTTTAAATAGAAAGGAAAAGTCAACGAGGGCCACGCAAGACTGAGTGGCGTTTGCAATTATACACTTACACTTTACTACCCTCTATATACTCTATACACTCTATACTATATTACAAGATATCACTACATTCCAATTATACTTAATACTAGTTAATTCAAAAATCACTACGTTGATAATAACTACAATCAATGATAATATATGCCCAGTTATTAATTGACTCTACTGTATAAGAGTCAATGCAAATCTTCACTTCAAGAACCGTGGAACACAGCCCGAGTGGTACGCGGCTACGATTGGCGAGGTTCCTCTTTAGCGGCTGCCCAAAATAGCATCATCAACCAGATAGTTATACTATGTAGTCAGATATAGTTATAATATAATTAATTTCTGCAGTTCAATTAATTGAAGTGGTTAATGAATATGTTGATCAACATACTAGGCAGTATAGAATTGTATAACTAATAGATATTTAGTACTTGACTATTATACAGCACTGAACATTGACACTTAACTTGTGCTACCAACCACCATGCATACTGTATACTACTATCCATAATACACTGCTAATGTAGTAGTTTACACTGTAGGATCTCTCTCAAGGTTCAAAAATCCTGATAAGTGCACAATTATCTGCGAGAATCTAAAATGGCCGCGTGATGCACTTATCCGTCGTCTTCCAATTGGTGGGGCACTTCACATTCTCTTGGGTCCAGCCGTGATCTGCCGAGGGACTTAGACCAGGCACAATACTACTACAACAAGTATGTATTATGATAATACCTCGGTAACACACTCTTAATATATAAAAGATATAACTAATAGAGTAATAGCTTTCATATTGACCTAGAATACATTCATCAATTTCCATCATAGAATAGCCCTAGTTACAAGTAACAGAATGACCAGACTACATAATATGTAGTAAATATTTAATAAAAGAGAATTTACGGGTAAGGCTTTCAGTATATCAGTGTCTATTGCATACTGCAGAATTAAACAACTAAAATATTAGAAGTAGACATGTTAAGCGCCACATGGGTCCCGGATATCATCACACTTTAATTTAGATGAGAGACCCACTCGTCAATCACGATGATCCATCGATGAACTGGAGATCTCAAGCATTTAAATGTACCGTTCAGCAAGTTTATTTGGGCCATTGTTAGATATATAGATCGATTGATTCTAGCCACACCGTAGTACAGTCTACTTTGCAAATACCTATTAGGTACAGTATCATTTCCTGGTTTAGTATGCATGACCATCACTCCTGTTGAAATATTAGAGATAGGGCAAGATATACAATCACCAATCTGATTGTAACTACCTAGTTAACATTCATGTTGGCCGAAGTATACGATCTAGGTAGCTAGTAGATAGAACTTGAACATGACGGTTTAAATCCTACTATTACTCCTATTAATACTAAAGTCTCGACACTTGAAAATCGCCTAGTTGGTTAAAACGTCGCATCTCATGACTGGAAGTCTAGGCGCTTCTGAGCCCTGGATTTGAGCCACTGATAAGACTACCACTACTAGATTTAGTAAATGGTACGAGAATGCTAGTATTACGCATAACTTCTGGGTAGGAACTGTCTGTGAATGTTGCCCATGTGTACATTACTAAAGTCACATTGGCACGATATTCCAAGTGCCCACTTGGAGCGGCTAGGTGACCGCTAATAAGTCATGACGACCACCTACAGTGTCACTGGCTTGCTACCAAAACTATGCCACTACTGAGCTCGAGTCTAAGCGGACTCGAGCTGGACGATGTGATCCAGCATATCCATTTTTGCCGTTGACCCTGCTTACACTCCAGTCATATGCTGAGATACTGCATGGGACAATCTACAAAAACGACACTGTTTATACTGGACATGATAAGGCGCATTCGGTGGTCACGGGTATATTAATAGATGCCTTGGGGGAGTAGCCAGAGCAAAACATGCAATTCTCTATAACAAAAGACGAACGTAGCCAAGCATAGGCAAAAACAAGACACTTGGACTCGATAAACCGGGTATGTCAAAATGGTATGGAATTTGGCGTGTAAGAAGCGTCAGATACAGGAGAGAAAAGTAGGGGGAGGAAAGAATCCGTGAAAAACGACAAGAATCATCGTTTCACAAGAATTCCGTCACAGACCACCGATTTCATCAAGATGGTCCCGAGATTAAGAAAAACAAAGAAGAAATGCACGAATAAAAAAAAGAGAATCTTCATTCCTTCCCTCCTCTCATCTCAATCAAGAGATAAAGAGATCGAGAAAAAAAAAACACGAAAGAGGTTTTGTTGGTGGTGGAAAAGACGTGTTGGTAAATAAAAATTCTTTTTTTTTCTTCTTTTGATTCGTAGGGCTCGGTTGTGGTTTTTAGTTTATGGCCCTGCCTGCTTCACTCCCCACGATATTGTAAAAACGTTGTCACAAACCGCCCAACTCCCAATCATATCAACATAACGGCTCGCGTTTCCGTCGACATTTTTTAATTCCTTGCCTGGCCGGCGCCGTCTGCACGAAAGGGAGAATCGCCCACTAAATACAGAGAAAGCCGTTTAGATGTTGGAGGGGTAGAGCATGACGCGGACGGTAGCACCGAAGGACTTGGGGGGAAGGTTGTTGCGGAACTTGGCGCGCACAACACCGGAGTTGCCTGGAGGTCGTTAGTATGATGCGCATAAAGTAAAGAGAGCAGGTTCGAGCGCTGTTTGATACAGATCTCGCTTCAAGTAAATGGCATACCGTGAGGGCGGGTGACCTTGCCCCAGATCACCCGGATGTTGGAGCCGCGGACCTCACGCTTGGCCCGGTAAACGAAAGCGACCTTCTTGCCCAGGTAGAAGCTGGCGGCCTTGGAGTCGTCAACACCCTCAATCTTAACCAGGGAGGTGTTGGGGGTGAGGGCGTGCTTGGAACGCTGGTAGCTCAGGTGGCGTCCCCTGTAAAAGAAACCGTATTAATCCTCTGATCTGACATTCGCGACAAGTCAAGTGTGTGCGAAGATGTGCGTGTGTGTAAAGAAGCGATAGTAGATTCGATTTCCCATTTCCATGGCGGAGTGTTCGCGTTTGTGTGCGGTTCTAGAAATCCATCTCGATCGACGATCTTGACATTGAAGTCGGGGGGGAATGGTATGTGGGCAGATGTGCGTTGAGCGAAGTGATATGTAACTTACTTGACGTAAACTAGAAAAAAGGACAGAAATGTTAGCATACAATGATTCCATATGATTCTCGATGATGATGACCGATGCGCGTGGACGAATCTCGAATTCAAGCATCGAATTCGAATCGCCTGCAATCAACGACTCTTGTTCAGGGCGCACTCACGGCGGTGTCCTTGTTGTTCCGAAGACATAATGACGGTTCTTCTCTGAGCAGCGGGCAAGGAAGTGTCGAAGGAAAGACCCGCAAGAGATCAGAAGTCGTTCCCGGTTGTCGTGGTTGTCGTCGCTTTGTGATAGTCGAGCGCACAATCAAATTGGGAGGTGTGAGGGCAAATCCGCCCTAACCCAATCGGGACCTTAGCGACAGGGTAAGCGAGGTCATGTGAGCACACTTCAGGAAACCCGGAAAGTGGGTTTGTCCGATCCGACTCCACTCTGTACTTTAAGGCCTGAGGCAGACATGGGGAACTTATAGACACCTAGTATACAAGGTGTTAAGGTGTTAAGGTGTTAAGATGTTAAGGCGAAACATTTTTGAAGGCCTTGTTTATCAGGCGAGAAAATCACCTCATCGGAGTCCGCTGACAGAACCGGACAACAGTAGTCCGAGTCTCCCAGCCCGGAAGCCGCCAGCTGACAAAACTGCCCGAGTTCAACATGACGACACCGGAGTTTCTCACGATCTGATGGTTGACTATGAGATATCGGTAATATCGGTTTTTGAACGACAAGTGTTCAGGTTGGTTATGGCTGCGTTGCTATATTGATCATGATCATGATCTATGGTTCATGATCACGACCAAATGACTCTCTACAATGTACTCCGTCTTCTGTACACATATAATTGACATCTGGTTATTGCGGCTGACACTGTTTGCCCTGACAGGATCTCCGGGATACAGGCCGAGTCCATTCTGCAGACCGGGTAGACTGATTGGGAAATCCAGATATCATCC